>Ga0302321_100001575_pt1 | contig 19586 bp, 15 predicted proteins | sample Fen_T0_1_FD_202505 | JGI IMG/M metagenome (GOLD analysis project Ga0302321, IMG submission 202505) | Peat permafrost microbial communities from Stordalen Mire near Abisko, Sweden - Fen_T0_1 | ecosystem: Environmental > Terrestrial > Soil > Wetlands > Permafrost | place: Sweden: Abisko...
CCGGCCGTCGTACCGCCCTTGCCCCCGGCGCCGCCGTTTCCAGAGTCGTTGCTGCAGCCTTGAGTTACCAGGCCGAGCGTGAGCAAGACGCCCAATCCAAATCCAGAAACAAGGCTGCGCTTCATCGTCATTCTCCTGTCGTCAGTGAGCGCGAGACACGCTGCACGAATCGGTGGTCGCGTGCATGCTGGGCGTCACCTATGCTTAGTGCCCGGTTTCCGGGACTTCTTCGGCCAGCGAGATGGTCCACTGCGTTGAGCAGGCTCTCTTCTCCTGACAGGTCAGGCTCTGCCTCCGACGATCTTGGTGGGCGAAAGAAACGCCTGCATCGGGCACCAACTGGGAGGTCAAGTAGACTCAACATCTACCGACGAGAAGGCCAGGAGTTCCAATGTTCAAGATCCTCAACCTTCTCCCGTGCCTGTGCTGGCTTCTCGTGTGTCACTGCAGCAGCGGATCAGGCGCGCCCGCGAGCCACCCCGATGCCTCCAACGGCAATGCTGATGCTCCAACGGTGGCAGGCGGGGCAGCGGGCACATCTGCGCTGCAGACCGGCGGTGTTGTGGGATCCGGAGGGATCGCGGGAATGGGCGGTATCGTGGGAGTGGGTGGCAGTGCCTCTTCAGGCGGGACGAAGCCGATTGGCGGAACTCTCTCCGATGGGGGCACTGCCGGTGGGTTGACCACCGCTGGCGGCGCGATCTCAGGTGCAGGCTCCACATCGACCGGCGGCACCCAGGCGGCCGGCGGCGCTGCTGGAACGGGTGGCGCGGCGGTGACCGGCGGGACCAAGGTGACAGGCGGGACCCAGGCCACCGGCGGAACCCAGGCCACCGGCGGAACCCGAACCACTGGAGGCGCTACCGGAGTGGGTGGCACGACGGTCGGTGGGGGGACCACAGGAGGAAACACGGCCGGTGGGGGCGCAGCCGGCGGGACCGCAGGCGGGGGCACGGCCAGCGGGGGCGCAGCTGGACGGACGACAGGCGGGAGCACGACTAGCGGGGGCGCGGCCGGGGGCACCAAGACCACGGCTGGGACGACGGCGGCGGGCGGCAGCACTGCGATGGGTGGCTCCGGCGCGGGTGGTTCCGGCACTGGTGGCGGCGGAAACGGGGGAGCCGCCGGTTCTGCGGCAGGCACCGGCACCCCGGAAACCAGCCCACTCGGCTATGGCAAGGGCACGACCGGCGGTGGCAACGCTACCGCTGTCAATGTCGCCGACATGGCGGCCGCGCAGGCAGCTATCGACGGCTACTCTGGAACCGGCGGCCTGGTGCTCAAGTACACGGGCAAGTTCAACTTCGGCAGTATCGCGGATCCGTGCGTCCAACACACCTTGGCGGCGCAAACTCTGGAAATCAAGAACAAGAGTAACATTACTATTGTGGGCGCGGATGGCTCTGCCGCCAATTTCGGCATCCACATCGCCTCGTCTTCCAGCAACATCATAATTCGCAACATGACCATCGGACTGACGCCGGGTGGCGGCGATTCCGACATGATTTCATTGGAAGGCATGAGTGGCGGTATTCCGACCGACATCTGGATCGATCACAACGAGCTGTTCAGCTCGATGGCGGACTGCCCGGGCGCGGGTGATACGGCTTTCGATGGCATGATCGACATCAAGAAGGGAGCCGACAACGTCACCATCTCGTACAACTACATGCACGACCATCACAAGGTCTCTCTGAACGGCTACACTGACGACGACTCTGCTGTCCGGCACGTGACCTTCCACCACAACCTGTTCGAGAACGTTGGCTCGCGCACGCCGCTGCAGCGCCACGGCTACTCGCACATGCTCAACAACTATCTCTATAAGGTCGTGGTTTCCGGCATCAACGTCCGCATGGGTGGGTATTCGCTGATTGAGGCCAACTACTTCGAGACTGTGCTCAATCCGGTGACTGCGCGCGATAGCTCGGCCATCGGCTACTGGGACCTGCGCAACAACAACCTCGCAACCGCAGCCGACGTGGCGGCCGGCAACAAGTTCGGCATCACCTGGGACGCGGGCAGCACCGGCACAGTCAACGCAACTGACTGGACTACGACCGCGACCTACCCGGAGGCGCTCGGCTACAGCTACACGGCGGACCCGTGTCAGTGCGTGCACGATGGGCTACGGGCGGTAGCAGGTGCGGGCAAAGGACTGGTGACACTGAGATGCAAGTAGGCAACGTCGGAGGGTTTCGCGAGACAGTGTTCCAAGGGTCTCCCGTGGTTGACGCAAAGAAAGTTATCGGACATCCTCGCCTGCCATGACCCAAAGGAGAGGGATCAGCTCCCCTATATGCCCATGACGAAAAGTATCTCAAAGTACTCCGTAGGTATTGGCGATCGCTTCGGCCTAGAAGGGGCTGCTCAGTTGCGGGCCTTCCAGGCTGCCAAGGATCGGGGCGTCACCATCACGCCGGTCTGGAACAAGTCGAACCGCGAGCACTCCTTGATCGGGACCCGACCTGAGGACGTGCGCGCCGAGGCCGATGCTGCAGTCAAGGCTTGCCAGTGGACCGGCCCCTACTTCGTCGACGCGGATCACATCGGCCTGGCCACGGTGGACAAGTTTCTCGCGGCGAGTGACTTCTTCACCATCGATGTGGCGGACTCGATCGGCAAGTCGGCGGCGGATTCATCGATAGCCAAGTACACCGCGGACATGCAGCGCTTCTCGGGTGCGCTGCGCATTCCGGGTATTGCCGAACCGGTGACGGTCAGTCCGGCGGCCCTGAACCAGATCGCGTCGAAGTACCTTTTTGCCGTCGAAGAGGCGGGCCGGGTTTACCGGCACATTGCCGAGAAAAAGGGTGAAGGCACTTTCGTCACCGAGGTGTCCTTCGACGAAGCCAACAGCCCGCAGACGCCCGCCGAGCTGTTCTTCATCCTGGCGGCCTTGGCTCGCGAGCAGATTCCGGTCGCGACCGTGGCGCCCAAGTTCACCGGCGAGTTCCTCAAAGGGATCGACTACGTGGGCGACATCAAGCAGTTCACCCGAGAATTTGAGGAGGATCTCGCGGTCCTGGCGTTTGCCAAGCAGACCTTCGGGCTGCCCGCCTCGCTCAAGCTGAGCATTCACTCGGGCAGCGACAAGTTCTCCCTGTATCCGATCGTCCACCGGGCGATCGAGGAGGCTGACGCGGGCATTCATCTGAAAACCGCGGGGACGACCTGGCTGGAAGAAGTCATCGGGCTTGCCGCGGCAGGAGGAGAGGGTCTGGCCTTCGTGAAGGCGCTGTACCGCGATGCCTGCGGCCGCTACGACGAGATGGCCAAGCCCTATCTCACGGTCATTGCCATCGACCGCAAGGCGCTCCCCACGCCCGACCAGGTGGATTCCTTCAGCGCCCAGGAATACGTGGAGACACTCGAGCACAACCAGGCTTGCAAGCGCTTCAACATCCACTTCCGCCAGATGGTGCACATCAGCTTCAAGCTTGCAGCCGAGAAGCGGTCGCAATACCTGGCCCTGCTCGGGTCCAATCGCAGCAGCATCGAATCCCACGTCTCGGAGAACATCCTCAAGCGACATATCGAGCCGCTCTTCCTCGGAACCGCCGGCTGACGTGACAGGCCGACGAGCGAATTCCTCCTGGCGCCTGCGCCGGAGCGGCGATAGGGTTTCCCTCAGCCTGGGCGCTTGCGCGTGCCCTCCCACAGACCCGTGAACAGGAGCCACAATGGACCCCAAAAGCTTCATCAGCGCCTACGACTTTTCCGGAAAGACGATCGCGATCACAGGTGGCGGCGGAGTCTTGTGCGGTGAGATGGCCCGGGGCTTGGCAGGCTGCAATGCCAACGTGGTCGTGCTGGATCGGGATGTGGGTTTCGCTGAGAAGGTGCTCGCCACGCTGAAAGGCACCAAAGGATCCCACAAGGCCGCCTTCATCGATGTGCTCGACAAGGCGGCGGTTCAGCAGGCGGCTGACAAGGTCATCGCGGAATACGGCAAGATCGACGGTTTGATCAATGGCGCCGGTGGGAACAACCCCAAGGCCACCACCAACCCCGAGCAATCCTTCTTCGACATACCGGCCGAAGCCATCCAGTTCGTCTCCAGCCTGAACCTGCAAGGCACGATCTTGCCCAGCCAGGCCTTCGGTCGTTGCATGGTGAGGCAAAAGGAAGGCGTGATTCTCAACGTATCTTCGATGAACGCATTCCGGCCGCTCACCAGGATTCCGGCCTATTCCGCGGCCAAGGCTGCGGTGAGCAACTTCACCCAGTGGCTGGCCGTGCACCTGGCCCAGGAGTACTCGCCCAACATTCGGGTGAACGCCATCGCTCCTGGATTCTTCCTCACCGAGCAGAACCGCTTCCTGCTCACCGATAAGGAAACCGGGGCGCTCACCGCTCGCGGCCACAAGATCATGGACCACACGCCGATGGCGAGATTCGGCACGCCCGAGGACCTGGTGGGCGCCGTGCTGTGGCTGCTGTCGCCGGCATCGAAGTTTGTGACCGGAATCGTGTTGCCGATTGATGGGGGATTTTCGGCCTACAGTGGTGTGTAGATTGCGGCTGGCACCATCTCATTGACTGAAGGAGCGATCATGGCAAAGCAAAGTTTCGGCATCGTGGGGCTGGGCGTGATGGGGGAAAACCTCGCTCTCAACATCGAAAGCCGCGGGTTCTCGGTGGTCGGCTTCGATCTCGACCCCAAGAAGGTCGACAACTTCGTCGCCAGAACCAAGGGCAAGCAAGTGGTGGCAGCGCGGACGGTGGCCGAGTTCGCCGCGAACCTGGACACGCCACGACGGGTGCTGATCATGGTTCCGGCCGGCAAGCCGGTCGACGCCGTGATCGCCGATCTGCGCCCCCACCTCAAGGCAGGCGATCTCATGATCGATGGCGGCAATACCTTCTTTTCCGACACCGATCGGCGAATCAAGGAGTTGCAGGGCACCGGAATCTATTACATCGGCACCGGAGTCAGCGGTGGCGAAGAGGGCGCCTTGCGAGGGCCGTCCATCATGCCCGGCGGCAACCCGGAAGCCTGGCCCCTGGTCAAGCCGATCCTGCAAGCCATCGCGGCCAAGGCCGAGGATGGCGCTCCCTGCTGCGAGTGGATCGGCAGCGGCGGCGCGGGCCACTTCGTCAAAATGGTGCACAACGGGATCGAATACGGCGATATGCAGATGATCTGCGAGGCCTACTTCATCATGGAGAGGCTGCTGGGTATGTCGGCGGACGAGATGAGTCGCGTGTTTGCCGAATGGAACAAGGGAGAGCTGAGCAGCTACCTGGTGGGCATCACCTCCGAGATCCTGGCCACGAAGGATCCGGAGACCGGCAAGCCCATGGTGCAGATCATCCTGGACACCGCCGAGCAGAAGGGCACCGGCAAGTGGACCAGCCAGGTGGCCCTGGACCTGGGTGCCCCGGCCCCCACGATCGCCGACGCCGTGTTTGCCCGCACCCTCAGCGCGGTCAAGAAGGAACGCGTGGCAGCCTCGTCCGTGCTTTCGGGACCGACGCCGAAGTTCAGCGGCGACAAGGCCGGCTTCATCGAGATGATAAGGAAGGCGCTGTTCAGCTCGAAGATCTGCTCCTATGCGCAGGGCTTCCAGCTTCTGCGCGCGGCTGACCTGGAGCACCACTGGGACCTGCAATTCGGCGTCATCTCCTCCCTGTGGCGTGCCGGGTGCATCATTCGCGCGCAGTTCCTGGGCCGGATCAAGGACGCCTATGCCAAAAACCCGGCCCTGGCCAATCTCCTGCTCGATCCCTATTTCGCGGGTGTGCTCGCGTCCTACCAGCAAGACTGGCGCAAGGTGGTCTCCCTGGCGGCGGAGAACGGGATCGCAATTCCCGCCTTCATGAGTGCGCTGGCCTACTACGACGGCTACCGTTCGGCGGTTCTTCCCGCGAATCTGCTGCAGGCCCAGCGCGACTACTTTGGCGCGCACACCTACCAGCACGTCGACAAGGAAGGGAAGTTCCACACGCACTGGACGGCGTAGGCCTGGCAATGTTGCTACGCTAGGAGAGCCGAGACATGAAGACGCTTTTCGGTCATGGTTCGATGGACAAGAGGCTCACCCCGAAAGATGTGAAGGACATCTGCGAGGCGGCGCTGACCGACCTTCCGCTCGACGGGAAGCGCGTGCTCGTGCTCATCCCCGATCACACGCGGCACGCGCCCATCGACCTCTTCTTTCATGTGTTGAGCGATCTGCTGCAATCCCGCGTCAGCGTGCTGGACTACATGGTGGCCACCGGCACCCACGCGTCCATGGAGCCGGATCGCCTCTACCGGCATATCGGACTGACACCCTCGGAACACGCGCAGAAGTATCCGAAGGTGCGCCTGTTCAACCACGAGCACCACAAGCGGGACGAGCTGATCTCGCTGGGCACGCTGCCGGGTGAAGAGGTCGCGCAGCTCACCAATGGGCTGTTTTCCCGCGACATCCCGGTCACCATCAACCGCAAGGCCACCGAGTACGACCACATTCTCATCGTGTCACCTGTCGTGCCCCACGAAGCCATGGGTTTTGCCGGCGGCAACAAGTACTTTTTTCCGGGCATTGCGGGGCTCGACGTGGTGGAGAAGTTCCACTGGCTGGCCGCAGTGATCACCAACCCGGTGGTCAACGGGGTCAAGGACACGCCCACCCGCCGGGTCATCAATCGCGCTGTCAAATTCCTGTCTACGCCGCGGACCTGTTTCGCCTTTGTGGTCGACGACCATCATCAGCTTGCCTGCCTGTTCGCCGGGGAGCCCGAAGAATCCTGGTCGCGCGCCGCCGACTATTCAGCCCAGTTGCACATCAAGTACCTGGACAAGCCTGTCCGGCGCGTGCTCGGCCTGACTCCTTCCATCTATGAGGAGGTGTGGGTCGCGGGCAAGGCCATGTACAAGCTGGAGCCGATCGTGGCCGAGGGCGGCGAGTTGGTCATCCATGGGCCGCACGTCAAGGCCGTGTCGTTCATGCACGGCAAGCAGATCGAGCGCATCGGCTACCACGTGCTCGACTACTTCGTGAAGCAGTGGGAGCGCTTTGCCGCGGAATCGAAGCTGATCCTGGCGCACTCGACCAACGTCAAGGGCATTGGCAAATTCGAGAACGGCGTCGAGTATCCTCGTATCACCGTGAGCCTGGCCACCAGCATTCCCAAGGCGAAATGCGACGCGATCAACCTCGCCTGGCGCGATGTGAACGCGATCGACATCGCGCGCTGGAAAGAGGATGAAGACACACTGGTCGTGGAGGAGGCCGGGCAGGTTCTCTATCGACTCAAGGACGGGCAGAGCTGAATACTCCCGGTGAACTAGACCCCTATATGGCTCCACTTCAAAGAAGATGAGACAAGTTTCGGTTGCACGTCGACAGGAGCGCCGATTGTGATGTTCCTCAGCATCCGGCCGACAAGGCCCTTCGGGCACTCGGACCTGCCCACCCTGCCACCTGCCCCCACGGCTTCGCCGCGCCTTCGCCGGGCTGCTGGCAAGAAGGGCCGACTAGCGACGGACCACCCCGCCACCCACCCCGCGGCTTCGCCGCGCGCGTCGCCGGACCGGAACGTACTGATGTACTTGAGGACCGGAAGCGCAGGCCCGACGCCGCCCCGGGGCCCCCACGCGGTCAGCAGACCGCGTGGGGTGGGTTCAGCGGCCCGGATCGTCGGCCGTCGTCGCCGCCGTGGTTTGAGGTAACACTTCACTAGCAAGGAGCAGGAATTCAACATGAGCGACACTCTGAACATTCGTCCCGCAGGTGGTCTCGATTTCGTGTCAGTGGGCGCACTCGTGCATCGATTGGACCCCGGCCTTGTCCCCTGGCGCAAAGCCACGAGTTGCCAGATCCACGTCAGCGGCGGCGAGTTCAACGTGGCCGCCAACCTGGCCGACTGTTTTCGCATGAACACCGGGATCGCGACCGCCATGGTCGACTACCCCATCGGCGACATGATTCACGAGAGGGTCAGGGCCATGGGCGTGACGCCGTTCTACAAGCGCTTCAAGCACAACGGCGTGAACGGGCCCAACATGGCCACGGTGTACAGCGACCGCGGCCATGGGGTGCGCGCGCCGGTCGTGTTCTACAATCGCTCCAATGAAGCCGGCGCGCAGCTCAAGCCGGGTGACTTCGATTGGGGTGCGATTTTCAAGAACGGCATTCGTTGGTTCCACAGTGGCGGCATCTTCGCCGCGCTTTCTGAAACCACGGGCGAGGTCATCATCGAGGGCATGAAGGCCGCGAAAGCAGCGGGCGCCATCTGCAGCTTCGATCTCAACTTCCGCGAAAAACTGTGGAACATCTGGGGCGGCGCGCACAAGGCGGCCGAAGTCGTCGGGCGCATCGTGGCCAATGCCGACGTGCTGGTGGGCAACGAGGAGGATCTGCAGAAGGGATTGAACATTGCTGGCCAGGACGTCGAGAAGCGGTCGAAGCTCGATCCCAGCGCGTTCTTCGCCATGATCGACAAGGTGACGGCCAAGTTCCCGCAGGTCAAGGTCGTGTGCACGACCCTGCGCGAGGTTGCCTCGACCAATCGCCACGCCTGGGGCGCGGTGGCCTGGGTGAATGGGAAGACCCATGCCTCTCCCACCTGCGAGCTGGATGTGCACGATCGCGTGGGCGGCGGCGACGGCTTTGCCAGCGGCTTCGTCTACGGGATGCTCTCCGGCGAATCAGCCGAAGAAGCCCTCAAGCTCGGCTGGGCCCACGGCGCCCTGCTCACCACCACGCCCGGCGACACTACCATGGTCACACTGGAACAGGTGAAAGCCTTCGCCAAGGGCGGCTCGGCGCGCATTCAGCGATAGTCTAGAGGAGGACGAGCCGTGAAGGTCGACATGTCGCCTGAGGCCCACCTTGACCGTGCTCACTTCTTGAACAGGCGGCCGACGATCCCGCCCCGCGGGGGATCGGATTTCCTGTGGGTCGTACGGGCCTTGGTTCGCCGCATCTCCAGCACGCGCATCTCGCGCGCCGCCTCGAGGAAGTCCTTGTCCTGATTGACAGCCTCGCGAAAGGCAGCTTCAGCGCGATCCGGTTCATTGAGGAACTTCCAAATCTGGCCGAGCCAGTAGTGGCCCCGCGCGAAGCGTGGTTGTGCCGCGACCACGTCCGCGATGATCCGCTGCACCTCGCGCACCACGGCTTCTTTGCGGCCCTGCGGATTCTCGAAGCGCGCCCAGGCCAAGTAGGCCCGGTACTGGGGCTCAGCCGGGTTGCCCTTGCATGCGGCAGCAAAGCACTCGATGGCCTTGGCATGATCGCCCCGTTTGAGAAGAACTTCCCCCTTGAGGAAGGTCGTCTCAGCCTCGATCAGGGTCGGGACGGTGTTGCTCGAAGGCTTCTTTCCAGCACGCAGCTCCAGGTATTCGGCCCGAGTCGTCGGATCACCCAGGATCATGGCTGCCTCGCTCAGGCGGGACAGGATGCGCTCGGCCTGAGGCACCAACTCGGGCAGGCCAGCGCCAACCAGGCGGTCCGGGTGGAAACGTCGGGCTGCGCGGATGAATGCGGTACTGATCTCACCGCCAGTGGCTGTCTCGCACACATCCAGGAGTTGAAAATGCGACAGGCTGTCGAGCTTCTCCGCCAACTCGACGACCGCGGTTCGCAACGTGGCGTCAGGCGCCGGAACGGCCTGAATCGAGGATCTAGCGGCACGCGCGCCCGCCACGCGCGCTGCGGAAGCTGGTGACTGAATTGGTCGGGTCGGGGCGGCAGGGGCGCGCGGCGCAGCCTCGGAGGAGGGAGCCGGCGGAACCGGGCCTGCGGCCTTGGCAGGCGCTGCGGCGGCGGGCGGCGCCACGACCGGGACGATCGGCTGCGACGGCGGTGCCGCTGCGGCGGGTGCCGCCACGACCGGGGCAATCGGCTGCGACGGCGGTGCCGCCACAACGGCCGGACTGCCTGAAGATGAAATGGGGTTCGCCGAGGGCGTGTGGCGGGGGGTGGTCGCTGGCAGCGGATCGCCGTGCGTCTTGGGCTCGCCGAGTTTTTTTCGCTCGAGCAGATCCGCGTAATAGAGCGCAAGCAGGACGGTCCGCACCTCCAGCGGCCTCGCCGTCACCGAATCGATCTCTTCCAGGGTCAGCCAGCGCGTGCGCAGGGCCGCCACTATGCGATCGTCGTGCGGGATCCCCATGGCTTTGACGAAAGACGTGGACACGGACGCCAGCTGAAATTCCTGGCCCCAAAGGCGCGACAGCTCGCGTGTGACACGTGGCAAGTCGTAGGCTGCGCGGATCGCGGGGAAGAACAAGGTGCGCGGGTCGACCTGCATCGCGGCCAGCTCGTCGCCCTCGCCGTAGCCGTGCGCCTTCAGGTACACGGCAAACGCGCCCTCATCCACGCAGAACAGACGCGTGAGTTTGCGCCGCATCTGTTCCTTGAGCACATCGGCGAGCCTGGCCTTGCTCAGCACGCCGATGCGTTCCAGCGCATCGCCTAGGCGCATCCCGCCGGCGACCATGGGCTCGGCCCGCGCAAGCGCCTCTTTTGACACGACCCCAAATTCGAGCAACACCCGATCCAGGCGGTCGGTGTCCACAGGGCGATGCACGTGTACGGGCATACCGAGGCGCAGATAGACCTCACTCTCATCGCCCGTCTCATCGGTGATGTTCAGGTGTCCGGTGACCTGTTTGCGAAACAGTTGTTGCAGAAGGCGCGCAACCGGCCGCTCCTTCAAGGATCCGGACGCAGAGGCGTGCTTTTCGTGCGTCGAGGACATCACCACTTCCCGAAGGCTCGGGATTTTGGAACCGGCATGCCCGCTGTGTCAACTGCATACAGCAAGACCTGGAATTCGGAGTCGGGAGACCGTGGCGGGCATACACGCCCGTGGGGCGACCGCATGTTGCCCCTACCCAGGACGTGATGCGGCTGGTGCGCGCACAGCGGTAGGGGCGACCTGCGGTCGCCCCGCAAACCACGCGACTCAAGCACCGAACGCTTCTGACGGCCGGCTGCTCCGGGTGTAGAGTTTATCCTGCGTGCCCATCGTGGTCTTCGTCAACCCGGGATCGCGAGCTAATCGCCGAAACCCGGATCGTGCGCGGCGTTTCGCCGGAATTCTGGGTGGGACGGGCCACGTCGTTGCTCCGGCCAGTTCCGAGGCGCTTGCTGCCGAGGCGCGACAGGCGGCGCAGGCCCAGCCTTCGGTCATCGGCGTGCACGGCGGCGATGGCACCCTGCACTGGACGGTCACGGCGCTGGTGCGCGCCTACGGCGAGCGTCCCCTGCCCCCGCTGGCGTTGCTGCCCGGCGGAACCATGAACGTGGTGGCATCTTCGCTGGGCATCATGGTGCAACCCGAAGCGCTGCTGGCGCAGTTGGTCGCCGACGAGAGGGCGGTATCTCCACCGCCTGTCGTGGTGCGCCGGTGCATGAAAGTTCAGGACGAATACGGTTTCGTTTTCGGCACCGGCCTCATCGCCAATTTCCTCGAGGAGTACTACGCCAAGAGTGACTACGGGGCGAGCCGCGCGATCTGGCTCCTGCTGCGCTCCATCGTGTCTGAAGCCACCAGCGGGCGCTACGCCAGGCGCATCTTTCGCCGCTTCCACGGCCGGGTCTTCGTCGACGGCCAGATACTTCCCTGGACAGCGCTGCTGGGTCTGGGCGCCGCAACGGTCAGCGAGGTCGGACTTGGCTTCAAGCTCAACCACCGGGCCGACGAGCATCCCGGCCGCTTCAGTGTCCTGGCGATGCATTCGTCACCACTGGGCTTGACCTGGGACTTCCCGGCGGTGCGCCAGGGCCGCGGCATCTCGCCCCGCCGGGCCTGGAGCGCAGTGGCCACGCGCCTGGTCATCGAGCCGGACGAACCCGAAACCCTGTACACCGTCGACGGCGATCTCTACCGGGCGCGTGGCAACCTGTCGGTGGAACTGGGGCCTGCTCTTTCGTTCGTCAGACCGCGAAGCGGTTGAAATACCACCCGCCCCGGCGATACCATTGCTCTCTCCATGAGTACCTCCTTTCCGCTCGACGGCATGCGCGTTCGCTTCTCGGGTGAGACCAACGTGGGCATCACGCGGGACCACAACGAGGACTCATTCTATCTTCCTGTCCGCGAACGTCTGGCCATCGTGGCCGACGGAATGGGGGGCCACGCTTCGGGCGAGGTGGCGAGCCGGCTGGCCGTGGACACCATTGTCGGCCACTTCCAGACCACCGAGAACGAGCAGGAACTGACCTGGCCCTACAAGGTGGACCGGGGCCAGCGCTTCCAGACCAACCGGCTGGTGAGTGCCATCAAGTTGGCCAACCTCAAGATCTACGAGGAGGCCGACCGCAACAGCGACTGCCGGGGCATGGGGACCACGGTGGTCACGACCATATTTGCCGACGGCGCACTCTTGATCGGCCATGTGGGCGACAGCCGCCTGTACCGCCTGCGCGGCGGCAAGCTCGAGCAGATGACCCAGGACCACTCGCTGCTCAACGACTACGTCAAGATGAAGCGCCTGTCGCCGGGCGAGATCGCGAATTTTCCGCACAAGAACGTCATCGTGCGCGCGCTGGGCATGAAGCCTTCGGTCGAGGTGGACGTCATCGTGGATCAGCCGCGGCTGGGCGACATCTATATGCTGTGTACCGACGGTCTTTCGGGCATGGTGTCCGATGAGGAACTCGCCGGTCTCGCGGCTAGCGAGACCGATCTCGACAAGCTGTGCGAACGGCTGATAGCCGCCGCCAACGCCAACGGTGGCCTGGACAACATCACGGTCGTGTGTGCGCGCTTGGAGCCACTCTAATCGCTGTCCTGCTGCGCGCCTCGCCCATTCTCGATCGCCTGCTGGCTGCGGGCCCTGACCCGGAGGGTGCGCGGCCGCGCTTGGAACGACTGGTCGAGGCTGGCGCCGCGCTTCCCGGGGATGAGGCGGGCCTGGGCCTGCTGGCCGCGCTACTGTCGAGCGGCAGCTTCCTCATCGATCTGTTGCTGGCCGACGTCGATCGCCTGACCGCGCTACTGGCCGATCCCTTTCTCGGACGGTCCAAGCCACGCGAGCGGACCATGGCCGAGGTCGAGGCTGCGGTGGCCGGCTGTGCCGACTTGCCCGACCTGCAGCGCCGCCTGCGCCGCTATCGGCAGGTCGAGATGTTGCGGCTGGGCGCGCGCGAGCTGCGGCCAGGCGCGAGCCTGGAGGTGGCGCACGATCTCTCGGCATTGGCTGACGCCTGTCTGGATGCTGCGGTGGCGTTCTGCGAATCCCAGTTGCGCGCGGGCTACGGCGACCCGGTGTGTGCCGACGACAGCCCGGGTTTCGTGGTGGTGGCCATGGGCAAGCTGGGCGGCGAGGAGTTGAATTTCTCCTCGGACGTCGACCTCATCTACCTCTACTCGTCCGACGAGGGGCACGCAGGTTCGCTCAGCCTGCACGAGTACTACGGCCGGCTTTCCCAGATGGTCACGCGCGCGGTCGCCGAGATCACGGGCGATGGCTTCGTCTTTCGCGTGGACCTGCGCCTGCGCCCCGAGGGCGGCAGCGGCGCCATCTGCAACTCGTTGGCTGCGGCCGAGAGCTACTACGAAACCTTCGGCCGCACCTGGGAACGCCAGGCCTTGCTGCGCGCCCGACCGGCCGCGGGCGACCGGACCCTGGGCGCGCGCTTCCTCAAAACCGTCGAGCCCTTCGTGTTTCCCCGCTCCTCGGGGCCACGGACCCTGGACGAAATCCGCTCGCTGCGCCAGCAGTTCGTGGACAGCACCCGGCATCCGGGCTGGAACGTGAAGCTGGGGCAAGGCGGGATTCGCGACGTCGAGCTGGTGGCGCAGGCGCTGCAACTGCTCTACGCGGGCAAGCGGCCCGATCTGCGCGAGCGCGCCACCCTGCCGGCACTGCACAAGCTGGGGCTGGCTGGGCTGCTGACCGCGCAAGAAGTCCGTACGCTTTCCGACGCCTATCACCTCTGGCGCGCGGTCGAGCATCGCATCCAGCTCGAACAGGGCGCGCAGACGCACGAGCTGCCAGTCGAGCCGGCTGGCCGGGACCGGCTCGCGCGAAGGCTGGGCCTGGCGGGCCACGCCGAGCTGGATGCGCTGGTGGCCGATCGGCGCCAGGCGGTCAGCGCAGTGGCCGCCACCCTGGGCGAGCCGGAACAAGGACCGTCGGCCATCGTCCTGCGGCTGCTCGATCCGGCCCTGCCCCGGCCGCAACTCTTGGCTGACCTGCAATCCTGCGGCTTTTCCGACGTGGATGCGGCCGCGGAAAACCTGGAACTGGTGCGCGGTCGCCTGGCGCCCACCTGGCTGGAAGAAGCCATCGCTTCGCCCAATCCCGACCGGGCCTTGGACCGCTTTCGCGATCTGTCGCTGCGCGCATCGACCGGGTTGGAGACCATGCTGCACGAAGATCGCCAGCTCCTGACTATTTTGGCGGCCCTGTTTGGCACCAGCGAGCGGCTGTCGCGCCACCTGCTCACCCATCCTGCCACTTGGCCCAATCTGCTCTCGGGTCCAGGCGATCCACGGCCGGATCCGGTCGAGTGGCAAGCCCGGCTGCCAACCCGCCTGGCCGGCTGCGACTACGAAGAGGCCCTGCGTGAAATGCGCCGCTTTCAAGCCGAAGAAATCCTGCGCATCGGATTTCACGACGTGGCCGGCAGTCTGGCCCACGAGGAAGTGTCCGCCCAACTGGGCCGCTTGGCCGAGGCCTGCCTGGCCCAGGCGGTGAATCGCGTGGCGACAGAACTGGAGGCGCGCCTGGGAAGGCCCGACGCCGAGCTGACCATTCTGGTGCTGGGCAGTTGTGGCGCGCGCGAGATGCGCTACGGCTCAGACTTGGAATTGGTTTTCCTTTACCAACACGGAGGCACGACTTCTGCAGGGATCGACTATCAGGACTGGTTCGGCCGCCTGGCCCAGCGATTGATAGGTGCCTTGGGCGCCTTGCTGGAAGAGGGGCGTCTGTACAACGTCGACACGCGACTGCGGCCCTCGGGATCGCAGGGGCTGCTGGTGACCACCTACCAGGCCTTCGAGGACTATCACCACGAGTCTGCCGCACCCTGGGAGCGCATGGCGCTGCTGCGCGCGCGGCCCGCGTTTGTGCTGCCGGGTACCGGCGCGCCCAGCGATTTCGCCAATCGGCTGGAAACCATCGCCTATCGAACGCCACCAAATGACGATGTCCTGCGCGCGGACCTGTTGCACCTGCGCCAGCGCATTGAGAGCGAGCGCGCGGGCGACCCGGCCGAGTCGTTGCATCTGCGCTTTGCGCCTGGCGGGCTCACTGATCTCGAGTTTCTGGCGGCCTGGGGCCAGCTTCGAAATGGCGAGAGCGACCCTGCCCTGCGCACCACCCATCCGCCGGCTGCCTTGCAGCGCATGGCCGACCGAGGCGAGCTGGCCGCGGACTTGCTCGACGACTATTGCTTCCTGCAGCGGGCCGGCCTGCGCCTGCGGCTAATACGTGATCAGCACGACGATCGGTTGCAGCCCGAGGACCGCTCGCCCCTGGCGCGCAGCCTGGGCATCAGTGAAGCGCAACTCTCCGACCAGCTCACCACGCGCATGGCGCGCGTGCGCGCGGAATTCCAACGAAAGCTGGGGTGAAGCCGCTGAACGGGACGGCTACACCCGAGCCGCCCCAATACTCGGCTGCCTCTATTTTCGCGGAAAATCTGGAACAGACCTCTTCCCATCGACGAGTTGATGCCAGTCGTCGCCGATGGGCTTCTCTTTGACCAGGTCAGGGAAAGAGCGCTTCAGTGGCTCGTAAAGATGTTTGCGCAGAAGCCCTTCGATAATGTTGATCCCGTCGACCAGGACCTTTGCGGTGTTGAATTCGTCATGCCCGGTGTAGTCAGAAGTCAGGTGTGCAAGTTCCTTGTTTGCGCGTCGAAGCAGTCCTCCGATCACTGATTGTTCCTTGTTGGGCAAGTCCTCCATGGGCGCACGGGTGCCGCCCAACATATCCACGAAAACGGCGTCATTCCGCTTGCCGTCAACCGTCTTCAGTCCCAGGAACTCCGCGAACATCCTGATACTGATAAGTGCCGAATCTTTCGCCGCTCTAAGCAGATCGCAGTCGGGATGTCCAATTCGCTCCCTAAACCATGGTTGCCGGTCTCGGAAGGTCGTAAGGAGACAAAGCCGATGCGGAATGTGTTTATTGAGAAATGCGACCTTCTGAGCTTCCGTTAGTTCCATGCGTTCCTTTCAGCCTTTCGCGTCTGTGCTCGAAGATTCGTCAGCCTCGGCAGGACGGTGGAGGCGCCTCCAGATCATCGTGCCCTCTCCGGAAGCGATCTAGTGCGCGGAACGGCGCGTGCATGACTGGGCACCTCCAGGCCGTCGCCGCGGTCGCGGGGGCGCCTTTTTATCGAGACCGCCGGGATCTGCGACCAGGTTTGACCTTCGAGTAGTCTTCCTGCCTTCTTCTTGTTCCGCCCACCCCATTGCTTGAAGAAGAACGGCACACCGGCGCGGATGCATTGATCACGGATGTCAGTGACCCAGACAGGATCCATTGGACGGGCCTTCGGCCCCGACTCGCCGCCGACAATCACCCAGTCCATCCCTCGCAGGTCTAGGTTGGGAAGCGGCCCGAGCAGTGGCTCAAGGGACAGAAACTTCACCACGGCGCCAACACCGCGGAGCTCGTCGATGCGCCTCGTGTAGGTTGCTGTCTCGACGCTCACGCCCATCCAGATGTTCGGTGCCCAGTCGAGCTGGCGGTCGTGTGCGGCGAGACGCACGGCGCGTTTGGTGAGCACCTGGAAGCGATGCCAATGCGCACCGCGCATGACGCCGAAAACGCGCTGGATGAATTCAAGCGGCACATCCTCGTGGAAGAGATCACTCATCGAGTTGACGAAGATGGTCTGTGGCTTCTTCCACCGCAGCGGAAGATCGAGCGCGAGCGGCTGCAGGGTGAGCTTGAAGCCATTGCGGTAGTTTGGCTGCCCCATCGCTTGCAGGCGCTCGGCCATGCGCTCGGCGTAGCAGTGTCTACAGCCCGGTCCTATCTTGTCGCATCCCGTCACCGGATTCCATGTGGATTCTGTCCACTCAATGGCAGATCCGAAGGCCATCACTGCACCATCCTGAGCAGGTGATTTGCAATCCGCAGCGCGATGGGCGCGCCTGCCTGGCTACCCACAGCGAAGCAGAGAAGGTAGAGAGGGCAATTGGTGGAGTTGCGAAGGACCTTCGGCTCCGCCGCGACGTCAGCGAACACCGCCTTCAACCGCGCATTGAAGTAGCGGCCTATGGTCTCTGTGCTCGCCTTCACAACGCGGTCTTCGTTGATCCCGAAGAGAGTAGGGTCGGCCTCGACGCGATAGAACTCCTCGTACCAATCCGATGTTCCGAGAAGTGTGTCGAGCCGGCGCCTCCACGACTCGGGAATCTCACCGGAACGCGTAAGGAGACGATTGACCCCGATGCCTAGAGGGAAGAGTACCCACAAATCAATCGATTTCGTGGCGGCGATGGCCTCTATGGTCTTCCACTCGACCTGCATGCCATAGGGGTCGAGAAAGAGGACCGCCCGGTGTGCGCGCCAGTCCTTGTCGCAGAGTTGCTGGATCTCGGCGTTGGCTTCACCGCGGAACACTGAGATGTCTTCGGCGAGGTCTGGGAACTCCAGCTTCAGCGCCTCAAGCTGGTCACACCGCTCCTGGCTCTGCTCGATGAAGATGTACCGATCGAACCGCGGCTCAGTCCTGAGCGCCAGCCTTGCCGATCCGTCGAGAAGTTCCTGGGGAGCCATATCGGCCAAGTCCGGGAAGAGCAGCATGTTTGAACTAGCGTCATCGGTACGGCGGGCGCGGTAGCCGGTGCCGGCGAAGGCATCGATGTAAGCCCTACGGAAGGGCCGCTCCTTCGACGGCTTGTCTTTGAGAGCCGTATTGTAGCTGGCTAGGTACTTCGCGAGCACATCTAGCTTCGCCGAGGTCCAGTCACCTCCGAAACGATGGGCTCTACCCTGGGAGCCCGCGTGCTTTCGGCTACTCATCTTCCTATGCCTGTATACCGTTGAGAGCCTACCACCACGAGGAGACACAGAAATAGTTTCGACTCAAGGGTATGCATTGGGGGCCCTCCCTGTTCGGGGCGCTTGGCTGTTGCAGCGCAAGCCTGCCTGCGAACGATGAGAGACTCCGCTCCATCGTGGCACGGACGTTTCTCGGCGTCTCTCAACTGCGCTACCACCGGCCTCGTCGAATTGCCGGATGCAGGTCAGCAGCCTGTGCGTAGCCGCATCCAGGTGCGCCGCCAAATCCACCATCTCCCGACTCAAATCCTCGACGGAGAACATGATGCAGAGCTGAACATATGTTCAGTCCTCTGTCAACGCAGTTTTGTGTGAGTATTCGTGTTTGCGAAGACGCCGGCTCGCGTGCCTGTAGTTGGGTCAGTGATACGCTAGGCGGATGGAAGGGATAACCTGCCCACTTGACCCGGAGGCAGCCATGACTCGTTCGATTCGACCTGGAACTGGTTGTTGTGTTTTCTCCGCTCTTCTCTTCGCCGCGCTGGCTGGCTGTGGTTCAGGCGGCTCGGGCAATTGCACGCGCGTGGCCGGAGGGACACCTCCTGCCGTCGATGAGGTAACGGGGCTCCAGTTCAGTACGGCAACCACGATCCCATCCAATCCCGCGCCTGCCGTCCAGGTCACAGTGACCGATGTGGCGAAAGCCCAGGACGCATACCAGGCGACGCTGGCACTGCCAGTGTTTCCACCGGGAGTCTACAATTGCCCCGCAGATTTTGGCGTCACCTACCGGCTCACCTTCCTTCTCGCAAACGGCAGCAGCCTGACGGTGACAGAGGACCCGAGCGGCTGCTCGGTTGCGGACATCCCAGGCACGTGCGTGCGATCCGTGGGTCCCACCTATTGGAACCAGCTCGCGCAGGACCTCGGCGTACCCGAATCTGACATCTATCCCTATTCCCCATGACCCCTGCCTCCCAGCCACCATCCGCGCTCACAGACAACCTCTAGCCCGGCGGGCAGATGAGGGGAATCATCTCGCGCCGGTTGCGCCGGTAGATGCGGAAGTCCTTCCGATCGACCGTGATCACCGGGAGCTTGGGATGATCATCGCCGGTCACTCCAAGCCCTTGCCCAAGAGACGGCCGACCGGTCCGGCAATGCCGACCAGCAGCCCCCCTGCGCCCATCCAGACAAGGCTCACGCCGACGCTGGAAGGCCAGGAGGGGTCCGAGGTGAGAAGGCCGGCGCGTTCGCTTGCCGCGAAAATGACGCCCAGAACTCCAAGGGCAAACGCCACGGCCCCCAGCGCGCGAACCAGAAAAACCCCGACGCGCTGGTACTTGTTCATGGCTCAATGTCTCCGGCTGTCCGACCGATTGTCGCCTGCATGCGAGCGCTTCGATCTGCGATCCCGTGCAGTTCTACTACTATCTAGCATCCGCGGGTTGAACTTCGTGCGACTCTGTGCTCTCTGTGGCCTTGGTGGAACAAGCTAGCCAACCGCGAATTGCGGCCATGCGCCGATGGGCGCTGGGCGCTTCGGTCGCGGTGTTGTGGTGCCTGCGGGGCTCGGTGGCCGCAGCCCAGCCGGCGGAAACGGGCGACTTCCGCGCGCCCGATCTGGTCGAGTTGTCGCGCCTGTATGCCAGCATCCATCTCGAAATACGTT
>Ga0302321_100001576_pt1 | contig 19578 bp, 18 predicted proteins | sample Fen_T0_1_FD_202505 | JGI IMG/M metagenome (GOLD analysis project Ga0302321, IMG submission 202505) | Peat permafrost microbial communities from Stordalen Mire near Abisko, Sweden - Fen_T0_1 | ecosystem: Environmental > Terrestrial > Soil > Wetlands > Permafrost | place: Sweden: Abisko...
TAGGAAACGAACGCTCTATCCACTTGAGCTATGGGGACGCACTGAACCCTGAAGTTGAATAATTCTCCCGCGCTCGGCGACGATGAAAATCAGCGAAACCCACACGATCTTTGCTTAAAAATCTATCGATGTGCGCCCAAACGCACAAATAAAGCTAAACCAATAGACAGGCACCCGCTCTCTCACTTAGCGTCGGTACCTTCCCCAAGGCCTTAACTGCCAACCCTCATCGAGAAGCCATGATGCAACTGACCAAGTCCGTCCGTCTTTCGTTAATTTTTATAGGACTGCTTTTGTTCATCACCGGGTGCGTCCAATATCCGATGGGATTGACCAAAGAACAATGGGAAGCGCTCAGCCCGGCGCAGCAAGCGGAGTATCAGTCCAAACAATACGAGATCAATGCCGAGCGAAACCGCCAGTACGAAGCCCGGCGCCAGGAACAGGCCAGACTGGCCGAGATCCGTCGCGAGGAAGAAGCCCAGCAGGCCGCCGAGCAGGCGAGGATTGAGCAGGACCGTCTCGCCGTCGCCTATCGTCATGCGCGGTACGGCGACATCGTCATCGTCACCGTGAAGGGAGGTGGCATCGCCTTCCACGGAAGCGACTATGCCTACGAGCCGGTTGCTTTCGAAATTTTCCGCGGGGAAACCAAAGAAGTTATCTTCAAGCGTGAAGGTCGGTCGTATGAATCAACCGCCGTTCTGATGAGACTCAGCGAGGACGGTAACGCATTTATCTTCGATGCAGATTCCCGCAAACGCATCGTCATTCCCAATGACGGCTGGGCGCGCGGCCGGACTTATTCCGACCTCCCGCAGATTAGCACTCGTGAAGGTCAATCGGGAGCGATCGGCGTCACCCTCCAGATTTCGCTCAAACCGCTCCCAGGCGGCCCACGCGGGGGCTTTGACGAGCATCACCGCCGGTGACCTCAGAGCAGTGCCGGGGTTTTCGGCAATTTTCATCGGCCAGACAAACCTGTTGACAAGCCTCCGACCGCATGGCTTCCTGCCCGACTCTACTTTTATGAGCAGCACGACCGAACCCGCAAAAACAGAACATAGCCTCACTCCCGAGAACTTTCCGTTCACCGCGCCTCAGCTGATGAGCCGCTACGTCACCGACACCGGCAAGATTCTTCCGCGCAAGTACACCGGCCTTTCCGCCCGCCAGCAGCGCGCCGTCACCAAGACGATCAAGAACTCGCGCAATCTGTTGCTCGCCAAGTAAGCGGCCAACACATTTCCTTTTCCAAGCCGGAGCACGTCTCCGGCTTTTTTGTGCCATGTCGGCAAGCACCTCCGCCAAAATCTATCGCGGCACCCCGCGGAACCTCGCCCTCCTCGCGCATGCGCTAACCGCTGGCGAGGTCGTCGCCGTACCCACCGAGACGGTCTACGGGCTGGCCGGAGACGCGCTGAACACTCAGGCCGTCAAAAAGATTTTTCGCGCCAAAGGTCGGCCAACGAATGATCCGCTGATCGTTCACATCCACTCGCTCGCGCAACTCGACACACTCGCCGAGCGCAACGCCGCTGTCGCAAAGCTTGCCCGCGCCTTCTGGCCCGGCCCGCTCACACTGATTTTGCCGAAAAAGCCCGTCGTGCCGGACCTCGTCACCTCCGGCCGACCCAGCGTCGCACTGCGCATGCCGAACCATCCGCTCTTCCGCAAACTGCTGCGTGCCTGCGGATGCCCGCTCGCCGCACCGAGCGCCAACCCGTTCGGCTACATCAGCCCGACCAGCGCCGCCCACGTGCGCGACGGCCTCGGCCGAAGAATCCGTTACATCCTCGACGGCGGCTCCTGCGCGATCGGCGTCGAATCCACTATCCTCGACCTGCGCGATCACCTGCGCCCAGCCATTCTGCGCCCCGGCGCGATCGAACGCCGCGCGATCGAACGCGTCTTGCGCGTGCCCGTGACCGCCTTCACCGCCAAACCGCAACCAGCCAACACCGCCTCGATCGCGCCAGGCCTGCTCAGCCGCCACTACAGCCCGCGCACCCCAGTCGAATTGCATGACCAGCTGCCGAAACCAGCAACAACAGGTAGGGACGGTCCGCCGGGCCGTCCGCGGATTGGAAACACGGACGCCCCGGCGGCGCGTCCCTACCCTAACGCAATTTCAGCCACCGAAGCCTTTCTCCACTTCCGTCGCCCGGCGCAATTTGCAAAAATCTCCGCGCCGAAAAATGTCTTTTGGCTGACTCCAAACGGAGACTTGCGCATCGCTGCGAAAACGCTCTTCGCCAGTTTGCGCAAACTCGACGCCGGTCGCTGGAGAAAAATCCACGCCGAACGCGCACCCGGTGACAGCGCTCTCGCGCTCGCCATCAACGACCGCCTGACCCGCGCCGCCGCGAAGCGGTAAACAGGCCCGCGCCGCTCATCCGGCCTAGCTACAGTTTTCTTTTTTGCGAAAGTCGGTCACGGCAAAAACGGCGTAAAAGATGGCGATGACAGTCTCGATGCCTCCGATAAAAGGGATGGCGCGGTCAGTCAGGATTCCGAGCGCGGCTCCCCAAAAGCTGTTACAGGCAAAACCGGCCATGTTCACCGCCACCGCTGTAGCAATGACGGCCCGCGCCTTCGATGACCGGAGGTTGCAGGCGAGAAGAACCAACACCGAAAAGCCCAGCATCAGGACGGAGATTCGCCGGGCAAGAAAGATGATATAAGGCTCAGCGCCTATTCCGAAGCTCTGCAGGATCTGCTCGGGCGTGAAAAGCAGCTGGTAGAAAAGCGAGAGGTAGAGAAGGCCGGTTAAGAGGCTCAGCCACCGAAATAGGTTATTGTTCATGGTTTTGTTTTTGCGTCGATCCACCGACAGAAAGATGCCCGGCGTCGAACGATGCCGCTTCGCTGGATAGCGCCTGCAGTATACCTGCAGGCCTTTTTCAAGCGCTCAGTGTCCCGCCTTTGCTGGCGTTGTTCACCAGCTTGCGGTAGCGAGCGAGCCAGCCGGTGAGCTCCCGCTCGACGGGCTTCCAGGTTTTGCGGCGCTCGGCCAGCTCTGCGGCTTCGACCAAAATGTCGATGCGACGGCCAGGGAAATCGATGCGCAACCTGTCACCATCCCTAAGAATTCCGATCGGCCCGCCTTCAGCCGCCTCCGGCGAAACGTGTCCGATACAGGCACCGGCGGTGCCACCGCTAAAACGTCCGTCGGTGATGAGCGCAACTTTGTCACCAAGCCCCATGCCAACGATGTAGCTCGTCGGCGACAGCATCTCCTGCATGCCGGGACCGCCGCGCGGGCCTTCGTTTCGGATGATGACGATGTCGCCGGCCTTCACCTTGCCTGCGAGAATGCCAGCGCAGGCGTCATCCTGGCTCTCGAAGATCACTGTCGGGCCTTCAAAAATAAACGCGGGGCCGCAGTTGGCCTTGAAGGCGTCGCTGATACCGGCGGTTTTCACCACCGAACCTTCCGGTGCGAGATCGCCGTAGAGAATCGAGAGACCGCCGTCCTTGGTGTACGCACGATCCGCGGAACGAATACAATTCTGCGGATCGAACCGAAAAACCGGATCATGCGGCATGAGGCCGGCCGGTTTGGCGGTAGCAATTGACTTCGAATCGAAGTCGTGGGCGGCCCGGGCAATCGTGCCGGCGGCGTGCAGACGCGAGAGGCGCAGCAGGCATAGGGCCTTTTTCGCGCCCGCCTTTTCGTACTGCCAGACCATGATGACCGGCGTGCCGCGCACTTCACCGAGCTCGGCGCGGACGAGGCCGCGGAAGTCGGCGAACTTCGGTTTGAGGCCAGCTTCGATTTCGAGCGCGCCATGCCAGGTGTTGGCTGCGTCCACGGCGAGTTCTCCTTTGGTGCCAAAGAGCGCGCCGCAGGCGGCGGCATCATTGGCATTGAAAGCGGCGGCGAAGCGCCACAGCGCGATCGCACGGTCGTCGGCAGGGTGGAAAATCATGGGCTTCGGCACGAGATTGCCGGAGGCGCTGCGGGCCGTTGCCCCAAGCTTGTCGTTCGGGTCGAGCACCAGCGCGGAGGCACCCGAGGTGCGAACGATCCGCGCCTCGTCAGTCACGGTCGGCGAACGCAGATCCCAAGCGTCGATGTTTTCGCCCAGCGTCTTTCCGGTGACCGTGAGGCATTCGGTCTTGAGCGCCCCGAGGCGTTTGAGTTCGCCGAGAATCGTGTGGATGCCGCCCGCGCGGTGGACGTCTTGCATGTGGTAGTCGGACGACGGCGAAACCTTGCAGAGACAAGGAACGCGACGGGAAATGCCATCGATGCGGGCAATGTCGTACTCGATGCCCGCTTCGCGGGCCACGGCGAGCGTGTGAAGCACGGTGTTGGTTGAGCCGCCCATGGCGACGTCGAGCGAAAGCGCGTTGTCAAAGGCGTCCAGCGTGGCGATGTCGCGTGGTTTTAGGTCAAGCTTCACGAGCTCGACGATCTGCTTGGCGGCGCGGCGGTAGAGCTGTTCGCGCTCCTTGGAGACAGCGAGGATCGTGCCGTTGCCCGGCAAAGCGAGGCCCAGCCCTTCGCACAGGCAGTTCATCGAGTTGGCCGTAAACATGCCGGAGCACGAGCCGCAGGTTGGGCAGGCGCTTTGCTCCATCTTGAGCAACGCCTCAGCGGAAAGGTTGCCAGTCTGGTGTGCACCGACACCCTTGAAGACGGAAATGAGATCGCTCTTCTCTGTGGCCGGGCGCAGATGCTCGGGCAGTTCGCTCGCCGTATCCGTTTGCGCGATACCCGCAGCCATCGGGCCGCCGGAAACGAAGATCGTCGGGATGTTCACGCGCATCGCGGCCATGAGCATGCCCGGAACGATCTTGTCGCAATTTGGGATGCAGACCATGCCGTCAAAACAGTGGGCGCGGAGCATCGTCTCGACACAGTCAGCAATGAGTTCGCGCGACGGGAGGGAGTACTTCATGCCGGAGTGGCCCATGGCGATGCCGTCGTCGACTCCGATGGTGTTGAAGATGAAAGGCACGCCGCCCGCCTCGCGCACGAGCCGTTTCACCAGCGCGCCGACCTCGTTGAGGTGCGCATGACCGGGGATGCAGTCGGTGTAGCTGTTGCAGATCGCGATGAACGGTTTGTCAAAATCGGCCTCTGACTCGATCACGCCGGCGGCGCGGAGGAGACTACGGTGGGGAGCACGTTCAAAGCCCTTCTTGATGATGTCGGAGCGCATGGTGATTAAAAATAGAAACGGCGATTCGTAGTGGTTGCCGCACTTTTTGCGACAACGGAAAACGGAGCTTAGTCGGCTGGCAGGAACGCCTATCAGGGCACCATCAGCAACCGTAGTTACGACGTCGAAGCTGGATATTCTTAAAACACCCAACTAACGTTTCCCACCATTCACCAGCCCCGTGCGGAGGACACATGTTGCTACACCCATGAAGAATAAGCTTTGGCTCTACGCTACCGCGCTCGTCTTGTCCGCGTGTCTGCATGCAACCGAAGCCACCGATAGGGCCGCTCAAGGGTTTCGCGATGCGCTGAAATCCGTGGACCGGGTGTTGCTGATCCGAGGCTTCGACACCGATTCTGTTTCGGAAACGCAACCGCCCCTCCCAGAGATCAAAGGCACGGCAGTCATCGCGTCACTCGGCGAGGTGATCGAATTCAAGGAGCTCGACGAAACGTGCCTGTGCCTGAGCAGTCCTGAGATTCATTTTTTCCATGGAAACAGTTTCCGTTTTTCAATGACCTTGCACCATAGCTGTCGCTTGCGGTGTGTCGATGGGCCTTGGAGCGGTGATGCGGTATTGACGGAGGCAAGCGCTGCGCGCTTTCGGGCCTGGTTTGCCCAGCGTGGGTATGACGGATTCGTCCGTGGGTACGACGCAACCCAAGTATGGATAAAAAGGAAGGCCGAGCGAGAGGCCCGCCTGCTCGCGCTCTTTCCAGAAACCACGCGCCAACTCTTTTCCCGAGAAGAAACCTATCGAAGAGACCTCCAGAAAAAGGTCGATCAGCTGGTCGCAGCTTTCCCCAACCGACAGGAACTCATACTAACGTGCTGGCGCGGACTGGGCGAACTTCAGCAATTGTGGAATGACCCCCAAGATCGACGGCCCTACGAAACGCAGATTATTGCAGCTCTCGACACAACCAACGAGCAGGATCTCCGTGATGCACTGCGGGCCCTGGGCGACGAGGACTCGCGCCCATGGATCGGTGCCTATCAACACTACACTAGCAACTCGCGCGAAAAGGAAACTCCGATCAGGAAAGCCGTGAACGACGAATGGCTCGCGCGCTTAGCCGAACGCACTTACCGCGATGGAGCCGTAAACGGACACTGGTCGATCATTCGCCAGCTCGGCGAACAATCCAGCGTACCGGCGGTTCGCCTGCTGCTCCAGATTGCTCGAACCAGCGGATCTACTGACTTCCTAAACCGTGAGCGAAGCTCATACAGTTGCGCTTCACCAAACCATGCGCTCTTCGTATTGGCGCGCCTCCATACAGATGAAGCAAAGCCGCTCATCATCTCGGCCCTCACGACTGCGAATACCCCCGAAGACAAAGCCACCCTTGAAGTCGCTCTCGCTCAATTTGACGGGCCCAAGCTCATTCGTCCAGAGCACTTAAATTGCCAAGTTTTCGGCGTCGCCGAAACAGCATGGGATACACTTTCAAAAGCCCCGGACTTCAGCCCTTCGATCGAATTTCTGGTTTTCGCGGCAAATTCAGGATGCTACGAGGCACGTAAGGACGCCGAATCGTCGCTGCGAAAACGTGGCCTCCGCTCCCTTTCAAAGGAAGAACAGGTGGACGATGCATTCCGCGATCCGCGATTCGTTGCCGCCAAAACACTTCCCGAAATCGACCGCCTAATTGCCGAGCACAAGCTGGATAAAAGTGGCAAACCGATCAACGAACTCGATGGACGCGCACTCGACAGACTCTTTCATCGACGCGCCATGCTTCATCTTGCTGAGGGCAATTTTGAAGAAGCGCGCGACGATTTGAAGTCCTCCTACGACGATCCACCGGGATTCGCCGACCGCGCTCTTATCCTGCAAACGCTCGGCCGGTTTGACGAAGCGGGAAATAGTCTATGGATCGATTTCGACAGGTCTAATATTGGCAAACCTGCGGCTGAGTATCTCGAGCGACGGGCATACCTCAGCTTCGCCAAAGGAGATTTCGTGTCGGCAGCAGAGGACTTCACCGCGTCAGAGCGCGTCGCCTTCAAAGTTCCTGATAGCCGCCCGATCTTCAGGCACCTCGCTTTGATCCTAGCGGGGAAACCGGACAAGACCGGCATCGCAGAATATGATCCCCATCCAGGCTTCAGGATACCTGATGAAGAACTCTATTGGCCTGAAACTGGGATTAGGCTTCTCCAAGAAAAGCTAACCGAAGCTGAGGTGCTGCGTCGTATCACAAGCTCTCATCAAAAAGATAACGACGATCTCTGCGAGGCTCACCTCGTAATCTCGGTCTTGCGTCGCGCCAAGGGCGATACGGTAGGTGAAAAGGAACACATACTCGCGGCGCTCGCGACCAAGCGTTACACGAGCCAATCGTTCTCGCTGGCAACGATACGCATGCGAGAACTTGAAACGCTCGCCACCGCCAAACCTTGATCACTTGCCGTGATTTCTCACGGCTTCCGCACAGGCAAGCCGGCATCACTCCAGGCTTTGAAGCCGCCGGCATTGGCTGTCTTGAAGCCTTCCTTTGCAAGGAGCTCCGCGGCCTTCGCGGAACGACCGCCGGAGCGGCAGTAGAGCAGCAGTGTCTTCTCACGATTGCCTTCGAGAAACGGTTTCCAGGTCGTCCGTTCACCGCGCAGATCGCTCAATGCCAGCAGCACGGCCAGCTCGGCGACACCCGTCTCAGCCCATTCTTCGGGTTCGCGCACGTCGATTAGGGCCGCCCCGCCCGCTTTCAGCTGCGCCGCCGCCTCAGTCGGAGTCAGGAGAGGAATGTTGGCACCGGAAGAAATCAGGGAGGACATGAGAAATAGAAAATAAGTTTGAGCCGCAAAACCACAGTGAGACGGACCGCCGGAACATAGCACAACCACGAACAACCCGCCAAGACCGCCGCAGAAAATTCAGCTGATCGATTCGATCGAGGCGCGATACCTTCACCACGCACCGCTAAACCTTCGGCGGCGGTCGCAGCTGCAATAGCACATTGGCCACCGTGATGAGGCCGCCACCGATCAGCAGGCTCCGGGTCGCAGTTTCGTTGGCGTACGCGATACCGCTCCACACGGAAAACAACGCGGGCAAAAACAGCGCAAGCAACGAGCCAAATATTGGTTCAAAGCAGTAGATTAGGCCGGCCTCGGTCGCGGTGATTTTCGGCTGCCAGGTGTTCATGAGCAAAAACGCGCCCAGGGTGCAGGTCAGTGTAAGCGCCAGGGTCAGGCCGACCCACGCCCACGAGCTGCAGAGTTGAAAAACAGCGGTGGCGCCAGGCGCGCTGCAGAGTAGCAGCCCACTAAAAACCACAGCCTGCGTCGTGAACATCACCAGCGTGATGCGGAGCGGATCGTTATTAGTAAACTCACGCCGTTCGAGGCAAAGAATCTGCCCCATGAAAAACAGCGAACACGCCAGCGTCTCCCATTCGCCGCGACCAAATGAGAGCGTTCGCCAGTCAAAATGGCCGAGCAGCGCCACGCCGACCAGCACCAGAATTCCGCACAACCACACACGCGCACCAGGCGAGCGTCGCAGGCGCACCGCCACCAGCGCGGGAATCAGCACGGCGTAGAGCTGCGTGAGAAACGCCGAGGTCGAGGCACTCGTAAATTGCAGACCGTCATTTTGCAGAATCGTACCGAACGAGGCGAACAGCCCTAATTCAAGGCCCTGCCGCAATTCACCCCGCGTCGTTTGTCCGAGCCGACGCGCCTGCCAGAGCCACATGACGAGCGCCGCCAGAATGTACCGGGGCGTAACCGACATGGCCGTGATAAACCAGTGAGTGCTGCCCGGCAGAAGCGCTTCGTGAACGAGCACAACCGCTTTGATCGTGGGAAAGCTTAGTCCCCAAAATGCATTCGCCAGAAGCAGCATGAGCAGCGCGCGGACGTGCTGTGGGTGGCGGACGGAGGGAGAAACCATGGGAGGAGCCAGCGTCCCAAAGAACTGGGCACGGAGGCAAGCGTCACGGCGGAGGCCGCGGCAACACGGACTTCACTCCGTCGTTGTTCGCGCAGTCCGCACTTTTAGCATATTAAATAGCGCTGTGGCCGTAGCCGCTGCGATTAAGCAGCGGGGGTTGTCAATGCGCACAAACCCGCGTCTCAATGGACGCGGCTACAATATTATTGGGAATGCTCTAGCGTGAAAGTGGGCGGAAAATCACCGGGCGTATCAGGGAATGCGCACGGGCAACCCCGCACGTGCCCAGCGGTTATAACCGCCGAGATTGGCCACGCGAAAGCCTTCCTTCTTCAGCTGTGCGGCGGCCGTGCCCGAGCGGATGCCCGAGGCACAGTATACAATCAGGAGTTTATCTTTGTTATCCTGGAGAAACCGGCCCCACAAACGCCGGTCACTATGCAGATCGCTCAGCGGCAGGAGCGCGGCGGGCTGCGCCACTCCGGAACGGCATTCGTGCGGATCGCGGACATCGATGAGCACAGCGGTGCCTGCAGCAATTTGTTTGGCTGCTGCCGCCGGGTGAATGCGCGAACCACCAAAAAGCAGCGGCCGCAAAATCAAAAACGCCGCAACCGCGGCCAATATATATAGAATAAGTTGGTAAGTAGACATGGCTGAAATCGATTAATGGCTGGACTGGAGCTTACGCCCTTTCTGCCTCCACGCGACAATCAAGCGAGCGGCTTTCTCTGGATCCATTGCAAGCATAATACCAGTAACGCCAGGCGGCTGACGACCAACGACGCGATTTCGACCAAGCGTCAGGCTGACCGCGATTCGGACGAAGACTGGGCCAGCCGAAATCGCTCCCGCGGTGAAAGCGGTGAGTGGCATCGAGCGAAGGCTTGAGCGAAGGCGCCGTATCTTCCGCTAAGTTGAGGATGACTGCAAAATCCGATCTCGTTATCAAAAGCAGCGCCGCCCAAGCGATCGAACAGATTTTCTCATCCCGACTGGGCGTACCGAACTCGGCGCCAAGCCTAAACTGCGACCGTGAGCCGAATCTTTCAGACCGGGCTACGACTCCCCCGACTTCGTCAGAACGTACAGCGCGGAGCAGGAAAATAAATTGGGACTAAGGACCGCAAAGGGCGTTTTCCAATCGTCAGGTCTTCGCTTCCTAATTTGTACTCCTCTTGCATCGTTCCGGCTAAGAATGCGCCGAATAGAAAACTGTCGCCGGGCTGCATGCAACGAATCATAGGGGCGCGCGACTACACATTTTGGGAAATTCGACAGACAGTTCTTCATCCCCGTCGCGTCCAGCCATCAATTGCAGTGAGCACAAGCGCCAGATATTTGCCCTTAGTGGTGAATGCGACTCATGGGCCGGGAAAAATCTAAATTTGTATAACAGGGATCCGATAGTGCCTTTATGCGTTTTCTAGCCCTAACCGTCCTTATCGCTCTTGCGGGGTCTGTCTGCTGCGCCCAGGACATCAAAATTGCCGGCGCCACAACGGTTTTTCTATCCATCGTTAAGAACAACAAAGACGAGGTCGCCAAAGAGACCCAAACAAATATCAGCGCCGTTGGCTCAACCACCGGCGCAGGTTTTTCCGCACTCCAAGCCGGTCAAATCGATATCGCCATGTCAACCGACACGGTGGCCGGCCTCTCTGAAGTCGCAGCCAAAAAAGGTACTCCCTTCAACCTAACCGACTATCAAGAATTTTTCATCAAGACGACTCACCTCGTTTTTGTCTGTAACAAATCCAACCCGGTTTCCTATCTGACCGAAGCGCAGATTAAAGGCATTTTAACCGGACAAATCAAAAGATGGAAAGATGTGGGCGGATCCGACATTCCCATTGCGATCTATTATGAACGAGAAGCTTCGGGTAACTATGGTCTTTTGAAAAAAAACCTGCTGAAGGAAGATGTGCTCACAACCCGGGGCCTAACTTACGTGGATAATGCGCGCCTGATCGTCAATAACGTCGCTGACGTTGAATCGGCCTTTGGTCCCACGGGAGATTTTTACCTCAACAGTTCAGTTAAGGTCATCGAAGGTTTCAACATCGGCCAAAGCCTTTGTTTCATCACCAAAAGAAATCCCAGCCCAGCGGTGATCAAGGTGATCGAAGCATTCAAAGCCAGAGCCAAGTAATCGCGCTGAGGGAAACCAGTGCGCTCGGGCAAATCTTACTTAGTGAGATCGTAGAGCGCGTAACCCGCAAAGAAATTGGGGCGGAAGGCACAGGGCGTTTTCCAGTCGCCCCGCAGCAGCGCACGGCGGACCGCACGGATGCGTTTGGCGGTACAGAAATGCTCGAAATCGGCGATACTGACCGGATTTGCCGGGCGGCTCTCGAACCATTCGGTCGTATACACGGCGTTACGCGGCTTGCGTCCGTGCAGGAGCGCCGCGAGCCGGTTCTTCCAATAACCGTGGTTCACAAAACCGACCGTGACCGACTTTGCCACGCGTAATGCCTCCGCGATGACGGCAGCGGGATCATCAACCTCCTCGAGCGTGCGCGAGCAGATAACGCGATCAAAATGCGAATCGGGAAACGACCGCATGAACGTCATCATGTCGCCCTGATAAGCGGTGATGCCACGGCGAACGCAGGCGGAGATCTTCTCAAACTGCATGTCCACGCCGACCGCAAAAACTTCTTTCGTCTGCACGAGGAGCTCGAGCAGCACACCACGGCCGCAGCCCAGATCGAGTACGCGAGAACGGGGTTCGACCCAGTCGGCGATGATCTGCATATCGACAGTGCGTTTGACGGCGGCTTTCTGCATGAGTGGCGCGGCGATTGACGTTCATGGCGTGGATCGGGTCAAGCGCGTGGCACAGTTGTCCCGTTAACCATGAGGGATGCCTATTCTGAAAATTGAGGGAAAATTGGCTTTCGGCAGCCCAAGTATTCTGTAAAACGTCCCAACCGGCCTCCCGGTTTTCAACCCCTCCCACCGTGCATCTCATCAGCCCTGTTCTTGCCGCAGTCGCGGAATCAGCTCCGTCTGCAGGCAGCCCCGTCCTGCTCAAACTCGCCTCGGTCGATTACGCGATCCTGGCCATCTACTTCGCCTTCGTCATCGGCATCGGCTGGGTGTTGAAGCGCTATTTGAAAACGAGCTCGGATTATTTCGAATCCGGTCGTTCGCTGCCGGCATGGATCTGCGCCCTCGGCTTCATCGGCGCCAATCTCGGCGCGCAAGAAGTCATGGGCATGGCGGCCTCCGGAGCCAAATACGGCATCTCAACCAGTCACTTTTACTGGATCGGCGCGATTCCCGCGATGGTCTTCGTCGGCATTTTTATGATGCCATTCTACTACGGTTCAAAGGCCCGCTCGGTGCCGGAATACCTGAAGCTGCGCTTCGACGAAAAAACCCGAACCTTCAACGCGCTCACGTTCGCCGTGATGACCGTATTTTCCTCCGGCATCTCGATGCACGCGCTCGCGTTGCTGCTCAACGCCATTCTCGGCTGGAACTATTGGGCCTGCATCGCGTTCTCCGGAATCATCGTCCTCGTCTACATTTATACAGGCGGTCTTACCTCGGCCATCTACAACGAAGTCATCCAGTTTTTCCTGATCGTGCTTGGTTTCGCTCCGCTCGTCTTTCTCGGCCTCAAAGATGTCGGCGGCTGGGACGGCCTCATGACGAAGCTCGGCCTCTACTCAAATGCCCAGGGCATGCCCGGTGCGTGGTCGCACTCGTGGGCCCATATGGGCACCGCCACCGGCAATCCTATGGGTGTCGAGTGGTTCGGTCTTGCGATGGGCCTGGGCTTCGTCCTCTCGTTCGGCTACTGGTGCACGGACTTCCTCGTGATCCAGCGCGCCATGGCCGCCAAGGACATGAACTCCGCGCGCCGCACGCCGATCATCGCCGCTATCCCGAAGATGCTTTTCCCTGCGCTCGTGATTTTGCCCGGCATGATTGCGATCGCGCTCATCCAGCAAGGCGGCAACTCAATCCACCTTCCTACCACGCCCGGCGGCGAAACCGATTTCAACATGGTCGTACCCGCCCTGCTCGCGAAATATTTCCCCACCGGCATGCTCGGCCTCGGTCTCACCGCCCTTATGGCTTCGTTCATGTCCGGCATGGCGGGCAACGTCACAGCGTTCAACACCGTCTGGACCTATGACCTCTACCATAATCACATTAACCCGAAGGCCACCGACGCCGACCTCGTGCGCATGGGTCGCATCACCACGGTCGTCGGCCTCTTGATCAGCGCGGGCTGCGCCTACGCCGCGACAAAGTTTAATAACATTATGGATATGCTCCAGCTGGTGTTCGGCTTCGTCAACGCCCCGCTCTTCGCCGCGTTTCTCTGCGGCATGTTCTGGCGGCGCAGCACCGGCCACGGCGCCTTCTTCGGCCTGCTCACCGGCACAGTCTCCGCGATGATTTTCCACGGCCTCACGCTTCCCGCCGCCGGCACAGCGACCGGAATCAAGGGCGGCTGGATCAGCATCCAGCACACGTTCACGAGCTCAATGGCGCAAAACTTCTGGATGGCGATCTTTGCCTTCGTTTTCTGCTTCGTCGCAACCATCGTCATCTCGCTGGCAACCAAAGCCAACAAGACCGACGACGAACTGCGCGGCCTCGTTTATTCCCTCACGCCCAAAACCAAGGACGAAGGCGCCGCGTGGTACGCCCGCCCCGCCACCCTCGGCGCGCTCGTGCTCGTCGGTGCCTTGGCTCTCAACATCATCTTCTGGTAACCCTTCGACCCTCACTAAATCATGAATCTCGACGTCCGTCTCCCCATGGGTCTGCTCTTCGCCATCATCGGCATAATTTTGCTAGTGTATGGTTTCACCGCCGATTCGGCGATCTACGACACCCACTCCCTTGGCATCAACATCAACGCCCGCTGGGGCGGTGTCATTCTCGCGTTCGGCGCTTTCATGCTCTTTCTGGCACGCAAGAAAAAGCAATAAGCCAAACCCGTTAAAACCACTTATATTCTCTTCAAGCGCGGCCCAAAACGCCGCGCTTTTTAATTTGCTGCCACTCGCCTCACATTGCCTCGGTTTGGCGCATCGGCGCGGACGACCCCCTGCTCGCACGCAACAACTCGCGCCGCAACCAGTCGAGTGCGGCATTCACCGAGCGCATCTGGACTGCCGCCCGCGGGCCGGGAAAAGACAACCGCTTGGACCAAACTCCTTGCGGCGAATAAAGCGCGATAAAAATCGTGCCCGCCGGGCTTTCGGTCGTCTTGCCGCCACACCCGCCGTTGAAACCGGTCACGGCCAGCGCGTAGTCAGAGCCCATCCTCTCGGCCGCCCCCGTCGCCATCGCTACCGTATTTTCTGCGCTCACGGCACCATGCTGATCCAGGATGCATTCCGGCACGTCGAGGAGTTGAATCTTAGATTCGTTGCTATAGCAGACACAACCGCCTGCGAAAAATTTGCAGGCCCCCGCCAGGTCGGTAAAAGTGTGCGCGAGCAGTCCGCCCGTCACGGTCTCTGCCACCGCCAGGATCTTCTCCTGGGCGCGGAGCAGGTCCGCAACAACCTTGGCCAGCGAGTCATGGCCCATACAAATCAGGTCTTCGCCCAGCAACCGTGCACATTCACGGGAAACGGCTTCGAGTTGCTCGTATGAAAGTTTGCCGACGGGCGAGCTCAAGCGGCAATCGACCTGCCCCTGATGGGCGCAGAACGCCACGCTTAGCGCGTCGCCATAACGCTCGAAGACGGGCTGCAATTTTGTTTCCAGCGCCGACTCACCGACACCCGCCGTGCGAAACTGCACGTAAGCTTCGTGCTCCTTCAACATGCCTAGCTCAACCAATCGAGGCACCACCTGATCGATAAACATCGGCTGCATCTCGTGCGGCGGCCCCGGCAACATCACGAGCACCTTCCCTTCCTGCTCCACCCAGAGCCCCGGTGCGGTGCCGTTGGGATTGGCCAACACGACCGCGCGTTCCGGCCGGTAGGCCTGCTTGAGGTTGTTCGGCGTCATCTTGCGTCCCAGCCGAGTAAAAAAATCTTCGATGGCTTTCTCAACCTCGGTATCAAGCACCAGCTTCTGGCCGAGCACTTCAGCTACGGCCTCGCGCGTGCGGTCGTCACACGTCGGCCCTAATCCGCCCGTCGTGATTACGACATCCGCCGCGCGCCAGCTCTCCGAAAACTGTTTCGCGATCGCGGTGGCTTCGTCGGTGACGGTGACGTTGCGCTGGAGGAGAACACCCCGACGACCCAGTTGCGCCCCCAGAAACCGAAGGTGCGTGTTGGTCGTCAGCCCGAGCAATAGCTCGTCACCCAACGTGAGTAATTCATAGCGTTTGTTGATGACGGAACGCTGGCCATCGGATGAAGTGGGGACTGGTGAAACCATACTTTGCTGGAATGAAAACTAGGTTATTGTGGTAAAAATGCCAGCGATCGAGCCAGATCACGGTGAACCCCTCAGCCTCAAGGAGAAAGTCCGTCGGCTGCCGGACAAACCCGGCGTTTATCTGATGAAAGATCGTCTCGGGGGCATTATTTACGTCGGCAAAGCGAAGAGCCTGAAGAAGCGCGTCTCCACGTACTTTCAACCGGCCCGCAGCATGACGCTGCATCCGAAAATACGCGCGCTGATCGAGATGATCGTCGATTTCGAGACGATTGAGGTAAAATCCGAGCCCGAGGCACTGCTGCTCGAAGGCCGCCTGATCAAACAGTGGAAACCTAAATATAACACCGATTTTACCGATGATAAACGGTTCCTGCTCGTGCGGGTCGACCTGCATGAGGAGCTGCCGCGCTTCCGGCTCACGCGCATCCGAAAAGAAGATCGCTCGCGCTATTTCGGCCCGTTCCCACACTCCGGCCTTTTGCGCAAAACCCTCGCGCAAATGCGACGCCAGTTCGGCATTTTGCTCGCCGACGCCACACCGCAAAAGCTTCCCGACGGCAACTGGCAGCTCTACGACGACGTCCGCCGGGAGCTTTACGGCTTCGCCAACGAAGTCGCGCCCGTCGATTACCATAAACGCGCCGAGGAAGCCTGCACTTTCCTCGAAGGAAAATCGCACGAATGGCTCGAACTTCTGCGCGCCGAGATGGCAGACGCCGCCGAGAAACAGTATTTTGAGAAAGCCGCCGAGCTCCGTGATGTCGTCTTTGCGCTCGAAAAAACGCTCGCGAAAACCCGCCGCTTCGAACGCGAGCGGCCTTTTGAACAAGGCGACACCAACGCGCTCGTCGCTCTGCAAGCAGCGCTTGGACTCAATTCGCCGCTCACGCATATGGAGTGCTTCGATATTTCGCATATCTCAGGCACGTTTGTAGTGGCTTCGATGGTTCACTTCACCGGGGGTCGGCCCGACAAAAACCAATATCGGCGATTCCGGATCAAGAGTTTCATCGGCAATGATGATTTCCGCGCGATGGAAGAAGTCGTCGGCCGCCGCTATCGACGCCTGCACGAAGAAGCACAACCCCTCCCGGACCTCGTCGTCATCGACGGCGGCCGAGGTCAGATCGGAGCGGCACTAAAGGCGTTTATCGCCATCGGGGTCGAACCACCCGCCATGATCGGCCTGGCAAAGAAGATGGAGACAATCATCTTCCCCGACGAACGTGCGCCACTCAACCTCTCCCTCGCTCACCCCGGCCTGCAACTCCTCCAGCGCCTGCGCGACGAAGCCCACCGCTTCGCCAACACCTACAACGCTGACCTGCGCTCAATGAAAATCCGGGAGTCCGTGCTCGATGATTTTTCCGGACTCGGTGACGTGCGGCGCGCCGCTCTGATGGCCCATTTCGGCGACATCGACCGCCTGCGCGCCGCCACGCTGGCGCAGATTGCCGAAGTCGAAGGGTTCGGCCCCAAGCTCGCCGCCGATCTGCACGCGTTCCTGCATTCAAATTAGGTTGCTCCCTCCTTTCTTCGCGCGGCGGCAGTTTGTAACGTATTACGTTACAAACTATCTTTAGCTTCTAACCCTCAATGATTAATGGCGTCTATTTTCTCAGCCGTAATAGCCAATCGAGAGCACAGACCGGGAGGGCCCATTTGAGAAAAAGAATGACCTTCGCATGGCAGGGCGCGGCGTAGTGGGTTTTTGGATATCGAACTGTGAGTGCCCGCTCGACCAATCGCGCGATGTCATCGGGGCGGCCCGCGATGCGATGAAGTTTGCGCGCGCCACCCTTGAAACTCTCAACGAACGGCGCGTAAGCACCGGGATTGGAAACGGCCTCGGTCGAGGCGCGATCGGCGGCGTCGACAAACTCCGTCAGGATAAAACCCGGCCGCACCAGAACTACCTCGATGCCGAATGGTTTTAGTTCTCCGCGCAGTCCATCGGTGAACGCCTCAACCGCATGCTTCGTTGCGTCGTACACCGCCGACATCGGTCGCGCAACCCGGCCCGCCACGGAACCGATGTTCACGATTCGACCGGCGCCCTGCGCACGCATGAGCGGCGCGACCTGTTGCGTGAGCCCGAGCAGCGCAAAGACGTTGGTTTCAAAATTCCGCCGGATTGCCTCCAGTGGCACTTGTTCGACCGGTCCGCGCTGACCATAACCAGCGTTGTTCACCAAGCCATCGATACGCCCGAAGCGTTGCAACGTCGCCTCGACCCAGCGGCGTCGATCCGCCTCGACGGTCACGTCCCCCACCAGCGCAAGCGTGCGTTGCCCTTGAGGATCGATCTCGGCGCAAAGCGCCGCCAACCGTTCCGAGCGCCGCGCCGCCAGCGCGACATTGGCTCCGGTACGCACCAGCCGCCGCACAGTAGCTTCGCCGATACCCGAGGAAGCGCCGGTAACGAGGACGGTTTTTTGGCTGAGCAATCGCACACCATCAGCTGAACTCCGCGCTTCAGCCGTGGCAATTCCCGTTGCGCGCATTTACATTCGTCACGGATTTCGCTTGATTGACCTTCACCCGCGCTCAGCACGGATAACCTCACAAACTTGCCTCCCCACTATGTCTAAGAAACTCCAAGGAAAAGTAGCGATTATTACCGGTGCAACTGCTGGTATCGGCCGTGCCTCAGCTCGTGCGCTGGCTGGCGAAGGCGCCCTGCTGGTGCTAACCGGTCGTCGTCAGGAACGACTGGACGAATTGAAGCAGGAAATTGAAGCAGCCGGCTCCCAAGCGGTCTGCGTCGCCGGCGATGCCCGTGAGGAAGACACGGCAATCCGCGTGGTCGCAGCGGCCACGTCGGCTTTTGGCCGCATCGATATCCTCATTAACAATACGGGCGTCGGCAACTACAAGAACCTCATCGCTACAAGCGCGGCCGAGTACGACGAGATGATGGACACCAATGTCCGCACGACTTTCCTGTTCACCCGTCACACGGTTCCGGTCATGCAGGGGCAAAAATCCGGCACGATCCTCATGATTGCTTCCATGGCCGGTGTCTACGGGTTCGGCGGCGAAGCGGTGTACTGCATGACAAAGTTCGCCCAGGTCGGCTTTGCGCAAGCGCTCGATCGCGAGTTACGTGAAAGCGGCATCAAGGTGGGCGCGATTTGTCCCGGTGGCGTCAAAACAGAATTCGCGCTGGGCAAAGGTCGCACTGAAGCCTCAGTCAAGCAGTCGCAAATGCTCGAAGCAGAAGACGTCGCCGGCGTTGTCCTCATGGCCTGCACACAATCTCCGCAGTCGCGCATCATCGAGGTGCAGATGCGTACCATGGCTGAAGGCCTTGCCTAACCGACCAAAGCTTGGAGCGCACTACGTGGGTTGGGCTGCACGGGCGGCGATTATTGAGCCGGAACGCTCCAGGGATTTCCCGGAGCGTTGGTCAGAACCCGACCAAAATCAGGCAACAGTAACGTTGCCGATATATTTCTGAATTGGCCGGACGCCCACTGTTTTATTGCGGAGCGCCTTGATACCGTTGAGGGAAGCTTTCGCACCTGTAATGGTGGTCATGATACAGATGTTGTGCGCGTAGGCGGCAGAACGAATCTTATTCTCGTCTTTACGCGGGATCATGCCGCTGGGCGTATTGATGATCAGCTGGATTTGTCCGTTCTTGATCATATCCACCGCGGTCGGACGGCCTTCGTCGATCTTGGCCAGGCGCGTGGCCTTGACGCCATTCTCCGCGAGGGTTTTGGCCGTGCCGCTGGTTGAGAAAATGACAAACCCGAGGGCCAAGAGCTCCCGTGCAAGAATCACCGCGAGCGCCTTGTCAGCATCCTTTACGGAAAGGAAAACATTACCCTTGGTGGGAAGCCCTGGTTTGGCCGCCGCCTGCGCCTTGGCAAAGGCGATGCCGAGATCTTCATCCAGACCCATGACCTCGCCGGTGGAACGCATTTCCGGTCCAAGCGTAATAGTCGCGCCCGGGAAACGGACGAAGGGGAATACGGCTTCCTTGACGCACCAGTGCTTGGGCGTGTGTTCGCTGGTAAAACCGAGTTCTTGCAGGGTCTTCCCAGTCATTACTTTTGCGGCGAGTTTCGCGAGTGGCACGCCCATCGCCTTGGCGACAAATGGCACGGTGCGCGAGGCGCG
>Ga0302321_100001577_pt1 | contig 19576 bp, 15 predicted proteins | sample Fen_T0_1_FD_202505 | JGI IMG/M metagenome (GOLD analysis project Ga0302321, IMG submission 202505) | Peat permafrost microbial communities from Stordalen Mire near Abisko, Sweden - Fen_T0_1 | ecosystem: Environmental > Terrestrial > Soil > Wetlands > Permafrost | place: Sweden: Abisko...
CGATCACAGGCTTGCTGCGTCCAGACGTCAGAGCCGTAGGACGGCTGATGGTCGGCATTGGCCGCCGCCAGCGCGTTCCAAGCTTCCGGACAAATCCCCGAGGTATTATCGCTCGCGAAATGATATTTCATGGCGAAGAGACAACGCTATCAGGCGAACCGTTTCAACCTTCGTGCAGCAAAAGAGCTCAGGCAACCGTCGACGGCATGAAGCGAATCTTACGCTGGAGTGAGTGGAAAATCCCGTCTCAGCGTATGGACGGCGCCGCCCGGTTGCAGCGTGCTGAGCATAAGCTGAAAGCTATCGACTCGAAACAACGGGCCGACGAATTCCTCGTGATGATATAACCACTGATCGACCGCTTCTGGCGGCGCGTTTTGCACGCGGGCGACCGTGATGTGCGGGTTGAAATTGTGCAGTTCGCCGCGCCAGCCCGCCGCCAGCAATGCGTCGTCGATCTTCTGGCGAAGTTGAAAGAGCAGCGTATTGCCGCGGCCAATACCCACCGATAAAATTTTCGCCGGCCCGCGCGGCGGGAAACGCCCGACGCCTTCAAGCGGTAGCAGGAACGATTTCACGCGAACTTTTGCGAGAGACGTTTCGATCCGCGCCGCCAGCTCACCTTCGACGTCGCCTAAAAAACGCATCGTCAAGTGCAACTGCTCCGGGCGCGTCCACGTGGCACCTTCGAAATTATCGTACAACTCCATCGCCACCGCCCGACATGGAGCGGGCAAAGATAGGCTGACAAAAAGTCGTTGAGGCGCAGTGTTCATGAGCAAAATTCTCGGTGGATGTAGAAATCGACGCTGAGACAAACCGATGCCAGAACGACTGCAACCGCGTGGAATCTTTGCTAACGGAAGAGCCTTTAATCAAAGGAATGCGGCATAAGATCTGAGTTCGGCAAATTGCGAAACCATAACGTTCCGCAAGGACAGCTGCCCCATTCAGGGCAAGGGCTTGGATCGAGAGGATTTGAAGGGCCTGTTGTAATCCGATTCCTTCGTCATTTCGCGGCGGATTTTTTCTGTTGGTAGTACTGTTCCTTCAGCTTCCAGAGCTCGAGACCGCTAAAATTGGTTTCAAGGGCGGCGTACTGGTTCGGTGAAAGAACCTGCTTCGCCTGCGCCAGGGCGCTCGGAATGTCGATGGTTGTTAGATCGGCATTGCCGCCGTTTTGATAGGATGGACTGGCCGTGCTCAGCGCATTGAGCAATTTTCCACTCTGGGAGGAGGTGAATGGCGTGGACGTTTCACTGGTAAGAAGAGCGAACATCGTGGTGAAACTCAGCAAAGGTTCCTGACGGTTGTAGCGCTGCAGTTCTTGATAGCCGGTCTCGCCCAAAATCTCTTTTTGTGCGCTTCGCAGTTTCTCGTCATTTTGTTGCCACATTTTTTTGAGGGCGGGATCACCGGCGGCGAGACCTTGGGCTTTGGCCGAGGCATTGAGGTCGAGCTTGTCTTGTTCCGCTTCGGTCATGAGCTCCTCGAATTTGGAAATTTGCTCGGGCGAAAGCTGAGCGCTGCTGTAGAAGGGTCTGAAGCGTAAGCCGAGGTTGGACCGAAACGATTGCTGAAACAGCGCGCTGAGTGCCGGGTTGGTCTCCATTAAATCGGCGAGATCGCGACGTGGCGTAGGTTTCCTGATGGCAGCGGGAGAAGGGGTGACTTTGTCTTTCTGAGCTTCTGCCTGCAGTGAGGATGCTGGATTTTGCAGGGTCGCGAGTTGAACTCGTGTCGTGGCAATTTGTTCGCCCAAACTTCTACCTTTTTCGTATAGTTCGGTCTCAAGCGTACGAGAATCCCGGGCTATGCGAAAAGACCGGACGGCGATAAACAAACTCGCCGCGATTAGGACCGCCGCAGAAATCCAGATGGTGCGTTTCATTGAGCTAAATTCGGTTGATTGGTGGAAGTTGCGGCGTCCTGTTGGGCTTTTACTAAGGCGTTCTGAAATTGTGCCTCAAGGAGCGCGGGTTGAACGGCCTTCACTTGGTCTGGGGTTAAAAAAACTTCGGTCTGTTGCCGCACCGCGTTCCAGTCCACGTTCTCGAGCTTGAGCGACTGACCGCTTTGATACTCGCTGCTGTTGGCGGTAATTGTTTGTACCAACTGATCGGTTTGTTTCTGGGATAGAGGAGTGCTGTCGAATCCGGCGCACATCGCGGCCCATCGGGTTGTAGTATAAGCGGGGCGTTGCCGGAGAAATTCCTGCAAACGCTGAAAGTTTTCTTCACCGAGAATTTGCTGCAATCGGTCGTCGGGGAGCGAACTGACGACGGGACTAATGCCTCCTGGAGTGACGCCCTGATTTTCCAGCAAATACTCTGAGGTTTGTTTCTCGAGCTCAGCGATCTGCGCAGGGGTGAGGTTGGCGGAGCGATAGAAACCGAGATAGTTGGAATGGATTTGCGCGCGGCTCAGCTTCAAAACCAGCGGGCCTGCCTTGGGGAAAAGTGCGAAAAACTCACGCCCCTCGTGGAGCGCTTCAACCTCAGGTTGCGTGAGCGCTGGTTGGGCTGCAGAGCGAGTTTGAACAAGGGCTGCGGCAACGGCTTGAGCCCGCTCTTGTTCGAGCTTGAACGCCGCCGTCTTTTTCTCGGCTTCGCGTTCTTGTTCCTGGAGTTTGTTTAGCTCGGTTGCGCGGCGTTCGTTTTCCTGACGAGCAGTGGTCACGGCTAGTTCGGCGTTTGTGGCCTCATGATTTTCGTAAAGTGCGAGGCCGATGAAAGGAAGACTCAGCACTCCAGCAAGGCCGAGCGCTCCGGCTAAACTCAGCGCAATTTTGGTGTTCATAAAGTAAAGCAGCCCAGCAGTCGGTAAGCTCGCCGTTGCTCCGGGAATGAATGCCGTGCTGGCGATCATTTGTGCGAGACCGGCAGGTGCGGCGGTTGCGGCCTGGCTGGCAAGCAGCACGCCCAAGGCCGAACCAGTGGAAGTGATACCACGTTTGACAAGCAGACCGCGCAATCGTTCGAGTGCGCGGTCGACACGTTTGCGCGCGGCATCTTCACTCAGCCCGAAGGTCACACCAATTTGAGCGAAGGCCTGATTGTGGAAAAACCGCTGCAAAATTGCGGTGCGATCCTGCTCTGCGAGCCTGTCCATCACCTCGTCAAGTTGGTCCCGAATTTGGTCCCAATTTGTGTCAGGCGTAGAACTTTCCAGTGAGTTTCTCACAAGGGACTGTATTTCACGGTCCTGCCGACGGCGCTCAGCGCGCAGCTGCTGGCTGGCCGCGTGGCGTGTCGCCGTAAAGAGCCAACCCACGAGAGCGGGATGAGTAACCAACTTCGGCGCTTCACGCGCGAGTGTCGTGAAAACTTGCTGCGTGACATCTTGGGCGAGGTCGGAACGCCCACCCATGCGTCGCAACGCCGCTTGATAAACGAGATTGAGATGCCGCTCGACCAAAGTGGTGAAATCAATTTCGGTGCGAGAATCGACATAGCGGCGCAGGAGTTCGGCATCGTCCGTCATGGGTGTGCTTACTCTATAAGGGCCGCCGAAATGGCAATCGGACAAAAAATCTCATTTTAGTTTGAAGACGTAAAAATGGCGCCCCCCCCTGATACCAGTGTTTGTGGCTAACCGAACGGGTTCGGGTTGGTTTAGGTTAATGTGCCATGTCTATTGGTTGTACTTCATCGATTTTCCACGCTGTTGCATCCCGTTTTTTTGGCCCACTACTTCGAGCCTTACGCAATAAATAAGGAGAATCCCCCAGAGATCTGGTTATAAAACTGTCAATACCAGCGCCGAGATGCAGTAAATTTGCAGCGGCGGCCGACCGCTGTACAATAACTAACGATGGTTTCCGGGCTCACAGGCACTTTCAGCCGACACACTCATTTTTTCACCGACCTCGTAAGGTCGCTGAAGGCGGAGGCGTTGGCTCGCGTGGATGGTTCGCCTACTCCAGAAACTACGGTTGACGAAGCTGACGTGGCTGCAGATTCGAAAACGAATCCGGCAAACGACAAGGAGTTGGTCAGCAAGCTCGAAGCGCGCAACCGCGAGGTGATCGCGCATGAAGCGACGCACATGGCAGCGGCTGGTGGTTATATCAAAGGCGCGGCGAGTTATACTTATCAGATCGGCCCGGATGGGAAACCATACGCGATCGGTGGCGAAGTCAGTATCGACATGTCACCCGTGCCGGGAAACCTCCGCGCGACCATCACCAAAATGATGGCCATCCGCGCCGCGGCTCTTTCGCCCTCCGATCCTTCAGGCCAGGATATGTCCGTGGCGGCGGCCGCTGCCCAGATCGAAGCGCAGGCTCGCGCCCAGCTCAACCAGAGCTCAAGTAACAACACGACTCCGGCACAGCGCGCCGTGGCGGGAAGCTACGGCCAATCCGCTGCTTCGGCTGGAGCATTCGTCAACGCGTTTGCTTAAGGCTCGTCCGCCTCGCTGCAACCCGGGAGAACCGGATGCCGAGATTATACCTAGGCCTAATTATGGCCGGCACGCCAAACTGCATCGAAGAGCGTGCTACTCTTGCCTGCCTGGGTGTATCCCGGAATCTAATACTTCGCCTGGAACCACCCCAAAGATTCTACTTCCGAACCGGTCTTCTTGCAGGAGAAACTTGTCTGCGTTCCCTGCGTATTACGATGGTTACGCTCTTCACCGCATTGCTCCTCATCGGTATTTTCGCGGCAGTTTTTTGTCACGTGCAAGGCAGCAGCGCCTTTACGCGCATGGTAATTTCCCGCAGCGATGCCGATAGCGATGCCTACGAAGCCGAGTGGAAGCGCTGGCGGCAACTCCAGTTCCACGTCAGTCTGGGGATCGTGGTTTTTGTCTGTGGCCTGGCTCAGCTCCTAAAATAGTTCGGCGCGCTACGCCGTCTGCAGAATTCGAGGCATAAACCGTCGGACCTTTGTACGAGTTTTGCATTTCGCGCTTTGCGCGCCGCGGTATTTCCGTTTCTGCTAAGGGTCCTACATGATTGGACGCCTTCAAAAACACGCCCTTGAGCGCCTGAACTTCGTCGGTGAAGTCCCCACGGCCCAACGGCTGGGCGCGTGCAAGACGTTCCTGCGCCTAGAAAGCGCGATGATCCGCATGCGCCATGATGCCGGCGAACCCGGTCTGACCGTGGTGCGGGCGCGCGCGGCGATGATCGACGTCATGTTGGGCCACCTTTTCGACTATGCCGCGGCGTCCTGGAATCGCGCCCAGGGTCCTCTGCCCGCTCCGGTCTGCCTCGTGGCACTCGGCGGTTACGGTCGGAGCGAACTAAGCCCGCTGAGCGACATCGACATCATGTTTCTCTTTCCCTCGAAGGTGAAACTGCCGGTCGTGAAACCGCTGCAGGAGCATCTAATCAACGAGATTCTGTACATTCTCTGGGACTGCGGCCTGAAGGTCGGGCACTCCACGCGCACGGTGGACGATGTTTTTGCCGAGGCGCGCAAAGATATTCAGACGAAGACCGCGCTGCTGGAGGCGCGCCTGATCGCCGGTTCGCAGGAGTTGTACGGCACGTTCGCGCAGGCCTACCAAAGTTTTTATCGCAACGACAATCCCCGCGGCTACATCGCAGCGCGACTCGAGGATCAGGACGCGCGACGCAGCAAGTACGGCGGCACAGTTTTCCTCCAAGAGCCTGATATCAAGAACGGCATTGGCGGTCTGCGCGATTACCAGAACACGTTTTGGATGGCCCGCGTGAAGCTCGGCATCGCCTCAATCGACGAGCTCGGCGTGCAAAATTATCTCACGCGAAACGACGCCCGGGATTTCCAACGCGCCTACGATTTCCTGCTGCGCGTGCGCAACGAACTCCATTTCACCACCAAACACGCGACCGACACGCTCAACCTCGAATCGCAGCCGCGCGTGGGCCTTGGACTTGGTTACACCAACAGCAACATCCTGCAACGGGTCGAGCAGTTCATGCGCGATTATTACCGAGCGGCGCAGAAAATTTATCGTGTATCCAAAATCCTCGAGAGCCGACTCGCCCTGACTCTCGAACAGCCCGAAGGCCTGCGCGGCTCGTTCCGCGAAGCGCTGCGCTCGTACCGGTTTCAACGGAGCAAGCGGCTCGACGGATTTGTCCTGCGCGGTCGCGAGCTCGTCGCGGAAAAGCCCGACGTTTTCAAAGAAGACCCGGCGCGCCTTATTCGTGTTTTCCGGCACTGCCAGCAGCTGGACGCCACACCGGATTTTGCCCTCCAAGGATTGATTCGGGAATCGCTGCCCTTGATCACCCGGCGCGTGAGCGGCTCGGCGGACGCGAATACGAGTTTCAAAGCGATCATGAGCGAGGCCGGCGCGGTTTACCCGACGCTGGAATTGATGCACGAGCTGGGCGTGCTCGGCCGGTTCATCCCGGAATTCGACGCGCTCACCTGCCTCGTGCAGCACGAGTTTTACCATCGCTACACCGCCGATATTCACACGCTGCATGCGATCCGTGAACTCGACCGCATTTTCACCGAAGCCGAACCAATCACGTTAAAATATCGGCAGGTGCTGCACGAGACGCCGGACCCTACCCTGCTCTATTTGATCCTTCTGCTGCACGACATCGGCAAAGCCCAAGGCATCAAAGGACATGCCGAGTTTGGCGTGCGCATCGCGATTCCGCTGCTCAAACGCCTGCAGATCGATCCGACGAGCAGCGAGGTTGTAACCTACATCATCAAAAATCATCTGATTATGGCACGCTTTTGGCAGAGGCGTGATGTTGATGATCCTAATACTGCCATTGCTTTTGCGGAACTGGTGGACGACGCCGATAAACTGCGTTATCTCTACGTCCATACCTTCTGCGATGCCCGCGGCACATCTGCAGGCCTCTGGAACAGTTACAAAGACACCCTTCACAGCTCACTCTTCCGGGTCACACTCGAACGTTTAATTCACGGTGCAGCTACCGACACTCGAAATTCCGAACGCACGCAAATGAAGCATCAAGAATTGCTCAGCACAAAAATCCCCGGCATCGATCAGGATGAGATCACCGCGCATTTCAATCTGCTGCCCGAGCGCTATTTTATCCACGCCGATACGAACGAGATCGCGCTGCACATCCAGATGGTGAACAAACTTCTCCACTCGATCAACGCCACCGACTCGGTCGGCTCGCTCAAACCCATCATCGACTGGAAAGACGATCTGAACCGCAGCCTCACCGCCGTCAACGTCGTCACCTGGGATCGCGCCGGACTCTTCTACAAGCTCGCCGGTGCCTTCAGCGTGGCCGGCCTCAACATTCTCGGCGCCCGCGTCATTTCGCGAACCGATCATATTGCCATCGATAAATTCCATGTCGTTGAGCCTGGTCGCGGCGTCGTCCAGAATCAGGCCGCTATGGAAACCTTTGCCAAAACGGTCGAACAGGCCCTTGTCGGCAATCGCGATCTCTATCCCGACATCATGGCGCAGGCCGCCAAGTACAGCAGCCGCTACAGTTCCACGCCCACTCCCACCGAGGCTTTGCACAGTTCGTTCCCCTCGACGGTCGAGGTTTATCACGAACTCTCGATGCAGCGAACCATCGTCGAGATCCAGGCGCACGATCAGATCGGCCTCCTGTATCTGCTCACAAAGACGATTTACGACCACGGCTTCGACATCACCTTCGCCCGCATCGGCACGGAACGCGGCATCGCCATCGACACATTCTACATCGAAAACGTAAATCGCGAAATCACCGAGGACACCGGACGTTTGCACGCGTTGCGCGACGCCCTCAGCGCCATCGTGACTCCGGCGACGCCTGTCCCAGAAGCAGCACCGAGCGGAAAGTAAGCGCGAGGATTCAGGACGGTTTGCAGGAACTTCTCGATTCGCAGCCGGACTTCCCTACAAATCTCCGCCGTGGAAAGCCCCGTCTCCGGCCCTCAAAATAATCCCCTGTCGTCTGGGTCGCTGGCTCCTGACGCGCTCGATTCACGCGCGCTGCCGGTGCTCTATCGCATCAGCTCCATCATCAGCCGCACCGAAGATCCGCAGCAGGCGTTGCGTTCAATTTTGGCCGAAGTCTCCGCCGCGTTGCACGCCACCAGCGGCTCAATCGCCCTGCTCAATCCCGACACCGGCAAACTCGAAATCGAAGTCCAACAAGGCCTGCCGCCCGACATCGGCGAACTCGGCCTGCGGCTCGGTCAGGGCGTGACCGGCTGGGTCGCGTTTCACGGGAAACCGCAACTGATCGCCGACGTAAAAGCCGATCCACGCTATATCGCCTTGCGGCCCGAGGTTCGTTGCGAAATTGCAGCCCCGCTCGAAGAAAACGGCCAGACGCTCGGCGTCATTAACCTCGATCACGACACCATTGGCGGTTTCAACGAGATCGACCTCCAGCTCCTCGTACTTTGCAGTCGTGAAGCCTCGGCCGTCATGTCGCGGCTCTGGCAGCTTCGCCAATTGCGCGGAAAAGCGCGGCAGCTCGAGACGTTGATCGCGATCGGCCAGTCGCTCGTGACCAAGGTCGAGCCGCAGGAACTCTTCGACTCGCTCACACACGATACGCGCCAGATCATGCAGTGTCACGCCTGCGCGCTTTACCTCTACGACGAACCAAATGAAATCGTCCGGCCAACTTCACTCTCCAACGTCAAGCTTGAGGTGCTGGGTCGCGATCTGCCGCTTGAGTCCTGCTTTGTCGCCGCCGCCATCCACACCGGAAAACAACTCGAGTTTGCCAACGCCCAAGGCCCCGAATTCCACGACCTGATCGACCTGCCGCGCGACCCCATGCTGCGCACCGTTCTCGCCACGCCCGTGGTCTATGAGAACGAAATCCTCGGCGTGCTGGTCATTTTCACTAACCACGTCCACCGCTTCAACAACGACGAACGCCGCCTCGTCGCTGCGCTCGCCAGCCTCGGCGCAGTCACGCTGCAAAACTCGCGGCTCTACTCTCGCGTATTTCAGAGCGAAGAATCGCTCCGCAAAAACGAACAGCTCACCACGCTCGGCCTGCTCGCCGCCGAGATCGCCCACGAAATCCGGAACCCGCTCACCGTGATCAAGCTTCTCTACGGCCACCTCGGACTTGAGTTTCCCGAGGACGATCCACGACGAACCGACGTTCGTGTGATCAGCGAAAAAATTGACCAACTAGAAGCTATCGTCTCGCGCGTGCTCAGCTTTGCCAAGGCCCCGTCGAGCCTGCACTCGCGCTGGCCGATCGCGGACCTCATCGCGGACACCATCGTCCTCATCCGTCTCAAGCTCACGCAAAGCAAGATCCACCTCCATTTCGAAATGCCGACCGTGCCCATGGTGGTCGACGTACACAAAGGCCAGATTCAGCAAGTCCTGCTCAACCTCCTGATCAATTCCACCCAGGCGATGCCGGACGGCGGGCAGATCACAATCTCCTGTCGAGTAGAAGAACGCTCCACCGCCCGAGTCGTGCATATCGACATTGCGGATACAGGACGCGGCGTGCCGGAAAATTTGCGCGAAAAAATCTTCGATTCCTTTCTCTCCGGTCGACCGGACGGCACAGGCCTCGGCCTCGCGATCGCCAAGCGCATCCTGCTCAGCCACCATGGCGACATTGCGCTGCTCGAAACCAGCTCGGCAGGTACAAAAATGCGCCTGACCCTGCCGCTCGCCTAACGCGCCAGCGTTCATAGCCATCTGCGTTGCCGAAACGGGCACTCACGGAGAAGCTACAGACGCTTTCTTCAAAATGGAGCAGGTGAAGAGACTCGAACTCAGTAACCAAAGTTCGGATACGCCAGCAACTTCACAAGTTGCAGAATCCGCACCACCCGCTGACACACAACTGAGCACACAAGCCGGTTTGGAGCTGGCCGAAATCATTTCCGCCTGGCCGCGACTACGTCCTGAAATCCGCGGAGCCATGTTCACAGTGGTGCGCATGCGGCTTGTGTCGTGAGGTGACATAGGGCGTCGCATCCCCAGGGCAGGCGGCGTGCTTTCAGCACTTTCCAAAAGATAAAACGTTATGTGACGTTTTATCAGGCCATACGAAGCTCTAGTTCGAGTACGAATCACCGAGGCGCTACGCGAGGGAAACGGCGCAGGAAGTCGTCTCGTCAACGCTCAAACCGTCAAAATGAACCAACGCCCCTCAACTCTCAAAGCCGTCGCCGAACAATCGGAGTCGCTCGCTGACTTCGGACGGCATCTGCGCGACTGGCTTCACAATCTGCGACTTATTTCGTCACAGCCCGTCCCAGCAGCGGCAATCGCTGGGGAGCCACCGCGTTTGCATGACAAAGTCGAAAGAGGTGAAATCGCTCGAGGCTCGAGTGAGTCTCTGTTCGTCGATGCTTTGCCTTCAGGATACTTTGTCCAAAAACGCATCAATCTCGATCGAGCACGCGTGCAGGGACTAAAACTGACGGCCGACTGGAAACCCGTTAAGGGATTCACACTCAATGCGAGCGTGTTGTTCAACGAACCGACGATTGTGCGCTCGAGTATAGCGCCACAACTCGCCGGCAAGCAGGTGGCTCAAACCAGCCATAGCGACGACGGCCTCGTTAACCTAGGTTCGCCCCGTCTCGTGCTCGTTGGATTTCGAGTGCGAGGGTAGCATGAAGCACGACAAAACGGGCGCGGCAAGGTGACGCCGTCCGGTATTACTCCGCACGAAGGAGCCGTGTGATATCCACCCGTGCCGCGCGTCTCGCCGGGAGCCAGCACGCCGCAACGGCGGCCACGAGCAAGATCATCGCGACCGCCGCATATACCAGTGGATCGTAAGGCGTGGTTTCGAACAACAGACTCTGCATGAAACGCGTCAACCCGAGCGCGCCCGCGACGCCGACCGCGACACCAACCGCTGCCGTTGTTAGTCCGCGCTTCATCACCAATCGATGCAAATTCGCCGGCTGCGCGCCGAGGGCGAGCCGCACGCCGAATTCCTTCATCCGACTGTCAACGGTGTAAGCGATGACTGCGAACAATCCCGCCACCGCCAACACGAGCGCCACCACCGTCAACACTTTCAAAATCCGAAACGCCTGCCTTTCCGCCCACATTCCGTTGCCAACGATTTCATTGATCGTCGCCACTTGGCTGACGATAAGCTTTGGATCAAGCGCATAGATCGCATGTCGGACCACACCTTCGAATTCCTTCCCAGGGTCGTGATCAAGCCGAAGCAGCAACGATGAAATGTTCAATGGATACACCCACTCTGCTACGTACATACGCATGCCCGGCGTGGACCGCACGGACTCCTTCACGTCGCCAACGACGCCGACCACCGGCTGCAAAAAATCACCTGAGACTAGAAGTTTAAACGATTTCCCGATCGGGTCCTCGTCGCCAAATCGCGCCTTGGCGAAGGCCTCGTTGATCACCACCCCAAACTCACCTCGTTTGCTGGAGAACCATTGGCCCTTCTTCAAGGTTAGGCCGGCGGTTTTCCAGTAATCCGCGGTCACAAAATTTCCGGCTACCGACCGGTACGTACCATCGGCCATCAAAAGTTGAGCCGTTCCATAGAAACCCCCTTCCAGGAGCGTGTCCTGCCCGAAAGATACGGCTCTCACGCCAGGTGTGGTCGCTAGTCGCTGTTGCAGCCGCTCAAAGAGCTGCAGCCTCGCTTCCGGCGCCAAGTCGTAGCCACGGGGAAACGAAATCGTCACCTTGACCTTGCCAGCCGGATCGAACCCGAGATTGGTGCGGTGTAATTGTTCGAAAGAACGCACCATGAGACCGGTGCCCGCAAGCAAGACGACGGCCAACGCCGCTTGAAAAATCACGAGTGCCGTCCGCAGACGCGCCACGCCCCGACCGTCGCCCGCCGCGGCGCCGCCATCCTTGAGACCCGCGTTGATCTCACTTTTCATCAAGCGCCATGCCGGCACGAGCGCAACCGCGACACTGGCTACGAGCGTCAGGACCGCAATGCACGCCAGCGTCCGCACGTTCAGGGAGGAAACGTACTTCGCCGCCTCGCTTCCCGTGATGAGTGCGAGCAAGGGCGGGAAAATCCAGCGAGCTGCCGCCATCACGACCAAACTAGCCACCAGCGCCAATCCGAGACTCTCGATCATCAGCAGTCGCGCGATTTGCCAGCGCGTTCCACCCAATGCGAGCCGGAGGCTGAGCTCCTGGCGTCGACCCAGCAGCCGCACAAGCATCAGGTTCATGGCGTTGAGGCATGCGATCGAATAAAGCAGCATACCTGCGATTGCCATCACCCAGTAGGTTTCTGACCGGGCGATATCCGTCGGCCTCATCAATATCGGCTCCTGCTCGGCGACGTAAGCCGTCGCCCAGGGTGGCAACGTCGGTAGCTTGACCGCCGCCAGCGCCGCTCGCGCCTGCTCCGGTGGCACGGCTGGCGCCAGCCGTCCAATGACAAAAACCACCGGGGTGAGCGGGTTGACTGCGTCCACCCTGGGAATGAACGGCCGATAGACATCGCCAGCGAAGGCCGGCGGGAAGGGCTGATCAACCCTCAGCACGCCAATCACGGTGCACAGTTGCTGATCAACGAGCACCTGACGTCCGAGAATATCTGGTGCGGCGTGAAAATGCTTTCGCCAGAAGAGATCGGTTATCACGACCACATTGTCGGCACCTGGTCGGTATTCCTCAGGCAGGAATCCGCGCCCGAGCACCGGCTTGATTCCCAGCGTGTGGAAACAATCGATGGACGCACCGAGGAGATTCACCACCACCGGTTCGCCATCGACAACCACATTGGCGACGTCACGCGTCACGGCAGCATATTCCGAAAAGGCCCTCGTTTGCTCCTGATAGGCCTGAAACTGCATTGTGGAGCGGTAGGGATTTGACGCACTATGCTTATCCTTGAAGCCGATCAACCAGAGCTGCTCGGGATGCGGGAAGGGCTGGTCGAAAATCAAAATCCAAGCTGTGAGGTTGAAGACGAACGTCGAAACGCCGACGCCCAAAACCAGCATAGCCAGAACCGTGAGCGTGAATCCACGTGCGCGGCAGAGCGCTCTCGTTGCGAAAGCGATGTCCTTTCCGATTTGCTCCAGCCAAATAAATCCCCGCGCTTCACGATGCTGCTCGCGAGCCTGCTCAAGCCCTCCCAGGGCGATGCAGGCTTGTCGACGGGCCTCTTCCGGTGCCATGCCTGCCTTGAGATTGTCCTTGGTGAGAAGTTCGAGATGATGGGCCAGCTCTTCGTTGAGGTCTTCGTCAAGGGCTCGCTTGGCGAAAACGGCTCGTAAGCGGGCGATGAGACGAGAGAGCGCGGAGATCACGGCGCGACCTCTCCGGGAGGCGAAGTCAGAATCCTCCGCACGACTTCAGCCATGCGTTCCCAGTTTTTGGTCTCTGTTACAAGGCGACGCCGACCACTAGCCGTCAGACTATAATATTTTGCCTTTCGATTATTATCCGAAGCGCTCCACTCCGCATCAATCCACTTCCCCTGCTGTAGCCGAACCAGTGCGGCGTAGATTGTACCTTGGTTAAGGATCAAAGCATCTGCGCTCACCTGTTCGATGCGGCGTGCGATGCCATAACCATGCATTGGCCCCATGGTAGCCAGAGTTTGGAGCACCATGAGATCAAGGGTGCCTTGTAGTAGATCAAGTTTCTCAGCGGCCATATGTCTTCCTGTGGGTTAGCCACAGAAAACCACACTCCTGTGGATTGTCCACACATAAATTAGCTACAGAGAAGGATTCGGTCGGCGGTGGAGTTCTGTCTTGATCGTGGTCAGCTACGCGTCGGAGCAGGGGTCGCCTTCGTGCAGCAGAGGCTCAGCCGATGTCTTTATGTCCCTGAGAATATCACATTCCCAGGATGGCTTCGACGTCCTCAATTCACGGCGTCCGTACCTCCGCGAAGCGCGTTGTACCTTTCCAAGCTTTCCGAAAGGACGTTGCGCAGGGCGTCACCATCGAAGGACTTTGCGACATACCTGAAGACATTTCCTCTGGAAACCGATTCGGTGAATGTTTCGAGGTCGGTCTTTCCAGTCAACACCACCTGGATGGTCGCAGGGTATGCGGCGGTGACTTTAGCGATGAGTTCGAGACCGTTCATCTCCGGCATGCTGATATCCGAAACGATAACGGCGTAGGGGCCGCTCGACGCCAGTAGGGCGATCGCTGCCTGGCCGGAGGTTGCCGTGTCGAAAACAAATTGCTTGCGCAGAGTTCTTTCCACGGCCGCGAGAAAGTTTGGGTCGTCGTCGACAAAGAGTATTTTCCCGGAGTTATTCATGCGCTTGAATCCATTATCGGCTCAAACGCGCCAAACAACAGCACCGAACTACGACGCGCCAATGAGGATGCCGGTCGCAAGCACGAGCGCGCCGCCGATGATCACTTGCACGACCGAGCGGAAGAAGGGCGTTTCCATATAGCGGGTACGCACCCAGGCGATTACGAATAGTTCGATTGCAACCACGACGCCCGAGATCGCCGTGGCAATGGCAAAGGCGTTGACCCAGGTCGAGGGGATCAAATACGGCAGCGTGTGCCCCAGCCCGCCGACCGTCGTCATCAATCCGCAGACAACGCCGCGCAGCCAGGGTGAGCCACGTCCGGAGATGATACCGTCGTCGGCCATCGCTTCGGAGATGCCCATGCTGATGCCCGCGCCGAGCGAGGCGGCCAGGCCGACGAGGAAAGTCGAGTGATTGCTGTGCGTGGCAAAGGCGGCAGCGAAGAGCGGCGCGAGCGTGGAAACCGAACCATCAATTAGGCCTGTAAGTCCGGGCTGAACGTATTGGAGGACAAAGAGACGGTGCTGGGTGGCCTTCTCCTCGTCGCGTTTGTCGGTGGGAAGATGAGCGGCTTCGAGGTTTTCGACTTTCTTTTCGTGACCGCGCTCGACCTCGGCGAGATGAACGAAGAGTTCGCGCAGGGCGAGGTCAGTGCATTGGGCGGCAGTGCGTTCGTAGAAGTTGGCTGCCTCGACTTCCATGACCGCGGCTTCTTCACGCATGCGTTCGGGCGAGAGGTGCTTGGTTAGCCAGATCGGGCGGCGCTTGAGAAAACCTTTTACGTCGTCGCGTCGGATGGCCGGAAGATGTTCGCCAAAACGTTCACGAAAAAGGTTGTAGAGGTCGGTTCGGTGTCCGCGTTCCTCTGCGGCCATTGCGTCGAAGAGCACGGCGGTGGCGGGGAAATTTTCGCGACACTGATCGGCGAAAGTTTGGTAGATGCGGGAATCTTCCTCCTCGCTGATCGTGGCGAGTGCGAGGATCTGGCGGGCGTCGAGTTCGTTGAGCGTGGGCATGTTGGAAACGAGGGATGAGTAGCAGGACGCGGGCCGGGCGGTAGTGTTAAAGAATCTGACGCTCAACCCACGCGGTGGCGAGACCGGCGAGCAGACCAAAAAGATGGCCTTCCCATGAGGTGGCTCCGCGGGCGGGCGCGATGCCGGCGAGCATACCGCCGTAGAAAATCAGTACGCCGCCCGCAGCCAGCAGATCGGGCGCGGTGCGTGTGATCCAGGCGAGCGCGAGCAAGTAGCCAAAAAAACCGAAGATCACGCCGCTCATGCCGACGTGCGCGGCGTTGCGACCGAGCAGCCAGAGCAAAAGGCCTTGCGCGAGCGCGATGATCAACGCGAGTTCGATGAAGCGTGCTTCGTCATGGCGCAGCACGAGTGCGCCGAGCACGAGGAACGGCGGCAAGTTGGCTGCGAGATGCGCAAAATTGGCGTGCACGAAAGGTGCGGTGACAAGGCCAACCAATCCACCCGCGGTACGCGGCACGATGGCGAGCGACTGCATCGCAGGTTTCGAGCACAGCGCGATCAACCAGCCCACGATCATCGCGAGACCGGGCCACGAAAGGTAGATATAAGGCGTGTCGGTGAAGAGACGGCCGAACCAGACGAGGGCGTTATCCATCATGCCTGAGACATGACGGATCGCGTCAAAAAGCGAAAGTCTGAAGATTAGCGGCTGCTCGCCGTTTCGGTCCGGACAAAAGGAGAGGCAGAATCGACCGCGGCTTCAGCCCTGACATAAAGTGCCATCTCCGGAGCGGCAAAGCGTGACGGGCTCCAGCGAGGATCGCGGTCTTCCGGCGTGGCGAAAAGCGTCGCGCCGATGTGTTCGCCGAGTTTCCGGTAGCTCTCCCACTGGGCTTCGTCGAAGTACTGGTCGGACGTGGGCTCCTGCGGGAAGAGCGGATGCGTGCGCTGATATTGGACGACATCAACCGGTTCGTCACCGGCAAGGCTGGGCTTCACGATAAGCAGCCAGCCGGTTTCACCTGTATCGAAATAACGGATGCGCGCGAGCAACGCATGGCAACGGCTCCCGGGGTGGCGTTCCACGCCCGGGTGTCCCTCGGCGTCCTCGTCGGACTGCAACGGCGCAAAATCCTCCGGCGCACCAAACAGGTCCAACACTGCGGGATGCACCAACTGCTCCAGCGAAGGCAGGCCGTGGCCGGGCTCTTTTTTCTCGGCATCACTGGCGCGGCGGATGACTTCAATCTCGGCGCCGAAGTCGGTGCGGGCCTTGCGCACGAGATTGGCCAGATCAGGAAATTGGTATAGAGTATCCTGACCGCTGTCGGTGCAGATGATAAACGGCACGCGGCGGCGAATGAGTTCGTAGCAGGCGGTGTTTTCAAAATGGCCGCCATCGGAAAGATACCAGTGGCGCCGGGCCGGGCCGTGGAACCGCGCAAAGAATTCGTTGACGAGGCAGGTCTGCACTGGAAGCACCCAGTTCAGCAGACGTCCGGCGAGTTCGACAAACGTGGGCTTGGTGGTGTTTTCACGGTTGCTCGGGGGAACCCCGCCGTCCCACCAATATCCAAGGCGGACATTGGCCAGCCCAAGCAGAAGGCTGAGCCCGAGATGCGTGCCAGCACCAAGCCCGGTGGTGAACGCGGCGCCCGAAATCGCGGTCCACCGACCCAATGAAAGCGCCTCGACGTGCCGGGCCGGACCCGCGCCATGAAGATGAGTACCTGGCGCCTGATTCGCCGTCTGCAAAGCGTGGAACGTCGCATCCGAACCATCGTCGAGCGCCACAATCGTTCGCGCCGGATCATCCCAAAGCGCGGCCACCGACATGCGGCGGTGCGGCTGCGACGCGTGCGCGCTCCAGAGAGCGTGAGAACTCGTGCCGACCGAAAGACCACAGGGTCCGACGGCCATGGGAACTCCCTTGCGATCACATCGCTCAATTTGGGTTTTGGCGGAGAGCGTTTCGTTGACGGTGACGTTGATCAGGTGCAACGGGCCGCCGCGCTTTTGCGGCTGGTATTCCTCCAGACAGAAATCGTCGCCCGCAATCAGCTCGGTCATGCTGTAATTTTCCGCGGCCTGGCGATTCGGATTGGTTGCGCCGATGTAGGCGCGGCGCAGGCGCGCGGCGTAAACCTGCTGCAGCGACGACATGTTCACAAAACTGAAACTGCGGCTGAAAATCCAGGAAAGCCCCAACGTGATCGCCACCGCCACCGACAGTTTCCAGGGATCGATCATCGGCAGGAGCCGTCCGTCGACAGCCACGCGCGAGTTTTCCCAGGCAAGCGAACAAGCCGCCACCGACACGCCAACCACGATGAGCAACATCCAGGCGAGCGCGGCAAAAAGCGCGATGGTGTTAAAAGTCAGCTTCAGTTTGCCTTTGCCGAGGAGGTTTTCGGCGAGAATAAAGATTTTTGCCGCGAAACCATAGACGCCAAATCCGAGTCCGGTGAGCGCTGCCCAGAGCGTCGGAAACTCAAAATTGTTCGCCGACCATTTCCAATACGCGGTCTGGCCGAGCGAATCGACCAGGGCAAAAACCAGAAGCGCGACGGTCGGTATGAAGCCGAGCACAAGAACGCCAGTCAGCCAGTTTTGCACGTAGCTGACGAATTCACGATTTGAATACGCGTGCCAGTTTTTACTGAACAGCGCACCGATCCGCCTAATCCCGACCAACAACGGCGTGCACTGTGTTGCCCAATAGAGGCAGCCCGCGGGAACCATTAAAATAGCAAAAGGTATAACCGGTAGCAACACCCACGGACTCCACCAGAGCCCGAGAATGTGATGGGCCCAGATGCCTCGCTCAACTTTAAGCCAGAGTTCGGAGCTGGACAGACTCGTGCAGAGTTCAGCGCGCACGAGGATACCGAAGCCGAAAACAAGAAACGTGAACGCAACCAGCACGATGTGCAGTGCGACCCAGTTGCGCAGCATCACCGCGGCGGCGATCCAGCTGTCGCCCGCGCCGTTGGGCGAGAGGAAGCGGCCGTTGTCGCGCAACCATTGGATCGACCACGAGTGGTTATCGGCAAGTTCGTTTTCAACTTTATCGCCACTGGCATGTTCCCGGGAAAATGCCGCACCGAGGAAACTGCCGAAATAGCCGCCACCCGAAACCGTGGAGAGATAATCGATGCGGCGGACAAGTTTCTTGCGAGCGAGCGCCTGGAAAAAGCCGATGCAAAACGTGGCGCTGCGTATACCGCCACCCGAAAGCGCGACGCCCACGAGCGGAGCTTCGGGTTCGACGTAGTAGTGGGCACGACGGAGGTTGATTTGAGCGGCCTCCGCAGTGCGCAAAGCACCGGGATAGGCATCATCAAGGGAATCTGGGCGGGGAGGAGCCATGGGCGAAGGCCGGACGCGCCGCGCGTACCGGGAGGGTTAGGTTTTCATGCGGAGAAGATAGCGCGCTGTTCGGCACGCCAGTTAAAAAGGGTCCAAAGAAAGCTCAGCCCATCCTGCAGCGCGAACGCCGCCGCCAGCGGGCCCGGGATGATGCCACGCCACCACAAGGCCAGCATGATGACCGGCACGAGCGGACGATCGAGGAGCGAGGCAAAGACAAATTCCTTCGCATTCAACCGGCCACTGGCCACGTAGAGCATGCCAAGGCCACCGATCAGCAGGCCGACGATGCTGAAATAATTCGCCGCTTGCAGGTCGAGGGCAGGCAAATGAATAAGCGATGCCGCCCAGTTCGGCTTCAACAAAATCAGCGGGCTCTCGACGAGGATGAGCCAGCCAAACAGTTCGACTGTGCGAGCGGATTTTGACTGGCCATTCGCGTGGAGCAGCTGCTGAAACATGGCAGTGGAGGCGGGCATGGACGGCGGCCTAGAGGGTTTTCAGGTATTCCAGCAGGGCGTTTTTCTCTTGGGATGAGAGATCGGTTCCGTAGGTGTGCCCCTGGTTGCCATTGCCACGTTCGGCGACGTCGTGCTTCCAGCCCACACGCTGGGCTTCCGCGCCCGCAGTGAGGAAACCGACATTGACCGGATCATAGACGTCGTAGCCGCGATAAAAAACGGTCGGACGACTCGCCACGGGTTCGAGCAGATCTCGCAAGGTCGGCACGGCGCCGTTGTGCAGATAGGGCGCCCGCATCCAGATGCCGTCGAGCGGCGGCGACTGATAACACTCGATCTTCACCATGTTCGGTCGGTCGATGTTGAAGTCTTTCACTCGGCGGTTGGCCTCGTCGGCGGCGGCCTGCGTCCAGGTGTCGACGCGCTCACGATCGGTGCCGATCTCGGCGAGCGGCACGGGCTTGTTGGTGTACTTTCCGCCAACGTCGTGGCACGAGGCGCATTGCTGGGCATAGATCGGCCGACCCTGGGCAACGAGCGCGTTGTCGACAGAAAATGGATACTTAGGTGCCGGGTGCTCGCTCAGAAAATTATCA
>Ga0302321_100001578_pt1 | contig 19560 bp, 18 predicted proteins | sample Fen_T0_1_FD_202505 | JGI IMG/M metagenome (GOLD analysis project Ga0302321, IMG submission 202505) | Peat permafrost microbial communities from Stordalen Mire near Abisko, Sweden - Fen_T0_1 | ecosystem: Environmental > Terrestrial > Soil > Wetlands > Permafrost | place: Sweden: Abisko...
GCCCCGCGTGTCGGCCAGGATCTGGTCGACCGCGGTGAGTTGCGAGCCGTTCGCCAGCGCATCGCGCGCCACCGTACCGACAGCGCCCAGCCGGTTGAGGGCGTAGAGGCCGAGGTACGCGTCGAGGGCCAGGACGATCGCGACGCCGGCGAGGAGCTTGCGGCGGATGGTGAGGTCGCGGATCCACTGCACGAACTTGTCCGTCATACAGGTGTCCGGGAAAAGGGTGACTGGAGCGGCATCACGATGCCTCGGCCAGGAGAAGTGCACGATCGAGGTCGAGCAGGATGATGAGTCGGGCATCGAGCCGCCCGATGCCGGTGACGTAGTCCGTCTGGGCCGAGAGTACTTCACCGGGAGGCGCGAGCACGGAATCGGCAGGCACGTTGACCACTTGGTTCACGGCATCGACCAGGAGCCCCAGGACGCGACCGTGCGCCTCCACCACGACGATGCGCGCGCGCGCGTCGGGTTCCCCCAGGCCAGCCAGGCCCAGGCGCGTGCGGAGCTCCACCACCGGCAGGATGCGTCCGCGCACGCTGGTGACGCCGCGGATGTGCGGTGGCGCCTCAGGCACGCGCGTGATATCACCGACGCGGAGCACTTCGCGCACCCGGCCAATCGGAATACCGAACTCCTCGCGATCCAGTACGAAGGTCACGAGGTGCAGCGGTGGCGCCGCTGCGGCGACCTGGGCCGGTGCATCGGTGACCGTCACGGAGTCCGCGAACTCGAGCAGGCTCGCCCGGGTGGCGACGGCAACTGGTGTGCTGCTGGTGCGCTTGCGTGGCATGGTGGTTTGCTCAGCTCTGGATGGCGACAGGAGCGGACAGCGGATCGACTACGCGTTGAGCGTCGAGAATGCAGGTCACGCGGCCATCACCCATGATGGTCGTGCCGGATACCAGGCGGGTGCGGCCGAGTGCAGGGTCGAGCCCCTTGGCCACGATGCTGCGATGCCCGAGCAGGCGATCCACCAGCACGCCGCGGCGGCGGGCGCCCGCGTGCACGACCACGGTGTATTTGCGCTCGCCGCCGCCGGCGGCCCCGACCAGCGCGGCGCCATCGATCACCGGGAGCAGCTCGCCGCGCCACAGCACCACGCCGCGATGATTGATCTGGTGAATGTCGCCGTCAGCCACCCGTACCGTCTCAACCACGTGTGCGAGCGGAATCGCATAGCGTTCGTCTGACACCTCGACCAGCAGCGTGCGAACCACGGCGAGCGTCACCGGCACGCGGAGGATGAACCGCGTGCCGCCGCCTGGCGTGCTCTCCACTGTGATGGAGCCGCCCATGGCGTGGAGCGAGGACGCAACGACATCGAGCCCGACGCCACGTCCGGCCAGGGGAGAAATGGCCTCCACCGTGCTCAGGCCCGGGACGAAGATGAGCGGGTAGATCGTGTCAGCCGTGCCGGACGGGACCTCGAGGCCGAGGGCCCGCGCGCGCTCGGCGATGCGGTCGGCATCGAGGCCGCCGCCGTCGTCCGACACGGTGAGGATCACGCCATCGGTGACCGGTGCCGCGTTCAGGCGGACCACGGCCTCCGCGGCCTTGCCGCGGGCCCGGCGAACAGCTTCGCGCTCGACGCCGTGCACCACGGCATTGGTGATGAGGTGCACCAGCGGCTCGCCCAGCTTGTCCACGATCGCCTTGTCGAGCCGCGTGTCGCCGCCCGACGTCTCGAGCCGCACCGTCTTGCCGCTCGATTGCGCGGCATCGCGCACGAGCCGGGCAAAGCGGCCGAAGACCCCCGACAGCGGAACGAGCCGGGTGGCAACGACGGCATCCTCCATCCGCTGGGTGGTCTTTTCGACGGCGTTGATCGAGGCGTCCAGCTCGGCCGTCTCTTCGGTGAAGCCGAGGTGCGCCGTCATCCTGCGCTGGATGTCGCGCAGGCGCGACTGGGCGATCATCGCCTCGCCCACGATCTCCTGGAGCGCATCGAGCCGGCGGAAGTCGACCCGCACGGTATCGACAACCGCGTCTGGGGCACTTGCCGCGCGAGGGGCGGCGCCCGCACCTGCGCTGGCCGCCGGGGCGGCCTGACCGGCGAGTTGAGTGCGTACGGCAGCGACCCACGCCTCCGCGCGCGCTGGGTTGGTCTTCTCGCTTGCGGCACCGCGCACCAGTTCGATCAGGGTGTCGGCGCCATCGAGCAGCAGGTTCAGGGTTCCGGAGTCGCGTTGTGTGGCATCAGCGAGGAGCGTGGCGAGGAGGTCCTCGATCGTGTGGGCCGTGTCCGCCGCGGCCGCCTGGCCCATCATGGCGGAGTTGCCCTTCACGGTGTGGATCAGCCCCTTGAGGCGCGGGGCCAGGTCGTCGACCGGCAGGTCGGCGTTCCACCGTCGCTCCAGTTCGAGGAAGCCGTCGGCCGCTTCCTCGGCGAGCGGCAGGCACTCGCCCACGTACTCGTGGATCAGTTCAGCGAAGGCGTTGTCGGCGCTCATGGCGCGGTCAACGCGGCACGGCGAGTTGCCGCGCGCGAGCCACCGTCCGCTCGAGATCGGCGGGCTGGAACGGCTTCGTGAGGTAGTCCCACGCCCCGGCCTCCCGCCCGCGGCGCTCGTCGTCCGGAGTGTTCTCCGTCGTGACCATCACCACAGGGACATGGAGTTGCATGCCGTCGGCCGTGCGCCGGGCAAGGAACTCGAGGCCGTTCATCTCCGGCATGTTGAGGTCGAGGAACACGGCGGTGAGTTCGGGGTGCGACTGGAGCATCGCGTACCCCTCGCGCCCGTTGTAGGCGTGCAGGACGGTGCTGCCCGCGAGCTCCCCGCGGGAGAACACCAGGTCGTACATCTGGTGGTGCAGGCGCGAGTCATCCACGACCAGGAAGGTCAGCGGTGCGCTCATGCGAGCACCTCGTCGATGACCGCCTTGAGTTCGTGTGGCTTCCAAGGCTTCCGGACGAGCGCGGCAATGCCCAGTGCCGTCACGTCGCGCACCAGGTCGGAGCCTTCGGGTTCTGCGGTTGTGACGATGACGGGAACGCGGGGGTGGGAATTCCGTTCGTAGAGCTCGCGGACGAACTCGACGCCATTCATGTCGGGCATGTTGAGGTCCAGGAGGACCACGTCGAACGGCCCATGGCGACTGAGCAGGGTCAGCGCCTCCCGGCCGTTGCCGGCGGTGTGCAACTCATGATCCCGCTTCGGGAGCGCCAGCCCGTACATCCGCTGGATGAGCGCCGAATCTTCAACTATCAGAATTCTCAAGGGGTGGGCCCTCGAAGAGGCACACGACAACGGTTGTCCAGCGCTTCGCTGGGCAAGATCGCTGCCGGATGTGCAAGCCGTTGCAGTGCTTGAACATCCCTTCACGCCGCGTCGCGCGGGGAGGGTGACGCTCTCTCTTTATGCTAGGGGGCGGCGGGGCGCCACCGCCCGCGCGACTACGCGGGCTGTGGCTCGCTCGACAGCTTGCGGTAGGTGAAGGGCGTGATGGCGTTCGCGTCGGCGAGCGCCGACTCGATGATGTGATGGTGCGGGCTCAGGGTGCAGATCGGGTCGGCCATCGCGGCGTCACCGGTCAGCGCAAACGCCTGACAGCGGCACCCGCCAAAGTCGATGCACTTCCGCTCGCAGGTGTCGCAGGGTGACTTCATCCAGCTGTCGCCACGGAACGCATTGAACAGCGGCGACTCCTGCCAGATCCACTCCATCGAGTGCTCGCGCACGTTGGGGTACTGGATGGTGGTGATGTTCGTGGCGCCGTGGCAGGGCAGGACCTTGCCGTCCGGCGTCACCACCAGGTACACCTTGCCCCAGCCGCCATAGCAGGGCTTGGGATACCTCTCATAGTAGTCCGGCAGCACGAAAATGATCTGCATCTTTCCCCTGTGCGCCTGCTTCGCCCGCTCGGCGATCTCGAAGGCACGATCCACCTGCTCCCGCGTCGGCATCAACGCGTCGCGGTTGACCAGGCCCCACCCGTAGTACTGCGTGTTGGCCAGCTCCACCCGGTCTGCGCCCATCTCGCTGGCGAGGTCGATGATTTCCTGGATGCGGTCCAGGTTGGCCTTGTGCAGCACGACGTTGACGGTGAACGCGAAGCCCAGCTCCCGCACGAGTGCGGCGGCGGCGCGCTTCTGCTTCACGGAGCGCACGCCAGCAATCCGCTCGGCGTTGTCGTCGTCGGCGTCCTGGAGGGAGACCTGGATGTGCTCGAGCCCCGCCTCCTTGAACTTCTCGGCGCGGGCACGGGTAAGGCCGAGACCGGAGGTGACCAGGGTACTGTAGAGCCCGAGGCTCCGCGCATGGGCGGCCAGCTCCTCAGTGTCCTTCCGCACCAGCGGCTCGCCACCCGACAGGCCGAGCTGGAGCACGCCGAGCGCCCGTGCCTCGGTGATAACCCGCTTCCACTCCTCGGTGGAGATTTCCCGCTCGGCGCGCACCAGGTCGAGCGGATTGGAGCAGTATGGGCAATGCAGCGGACAGCGATGCGTCAGCTCCGCCAGCAGCGTGGTCGGGCGTTCACTGGTCACGGATCAGCTCCCGGGCGGCCAGTGTGGACAGGTAGGCCGTCACGTCGTTGAGGATCTCGGTCGGGTCGGCGCTCCCGGCGCCGTTGTATTGCTCACTCAGCACGCGGGCGATGTCGCTCACGCTGCGCTGCCCGTCCACCAGCTTGAGGATTGCCGCCCCTGTGTCATTCAGCAGCACCGCGCCCTCGGGATAGAGGAGCACCGGCCGCTTGCGCACGTCGTCGTACTCGACGCGCGCCAGGCGCCAGAGGGAGGGCACGCTAGTCGCGGTAAGCATGGTAGATCGTGTCGATCATGGCCCAGAGCATGTCGAGCTTGAAGGCGAGTGCCTCGAACACCATCCGCTGGGTTTCCACGGTGGTGCAGTGCTGCTGTACGATCGCCAGCCCGTGCTTCACATCCTTCGGCGCCTGCACCAGCCGGCTCTTGAAGTAGTCGAGCGCCTCCGGCGCGATCCACGGATAGTGCACCGGGAACGACTCGATCCGCTGCGCGTGGATCTTGGGTGCGAACAGCTCGGTGAGCGACGAGGCGCACGCCTGCACCCACGGCTTCGACTTGCAGAACCACACGTACGACTCGCAGATGAGCCGTACCGACGGCAGCACATGCCGCTCGTCTTCCATTTCTGCGCGCGGCACGCCGAGGGCCACGCCCAGCCGGATCCAGAGCTCGATGCCGCCCTCGCCCGCGCGGGTGCCGTCGTGATCGATGATGCGACTGATCCACTCGCGACGTATCGCGGGGTCGGGACAGTTGGAGAGGATGGCTGCATCCTTCCGGGGCACGACACGCTGGTAGGCGAGTCGATTAGCCACCCATCCCTGGAACTGTCGCGGCGTCAGCTTGCCGGCGTACATGTCGCGATGAAACGGATGCTCGACATAGTACGAACCCTGGAAGGAGCGCAGCGCCGCCTCCAGTTCGGCCGGAGTCAGCGGCCGGTCGAGTGCGGGAAGCGCGCCACGCGGGGCGGACGCGAGTTCAGAGGCAACGAGCGTGCCGGTCATATGTCGAACCTCATGCCGTCCATGCCTATGGTCAGCCCGGCTGCCTCGACTGCGCGGCGCTCCGCGGAATCTTCCAGCAGTACCGGGTTCGTGTTGTTGATGTGGACATATACGCGATGCCGGCTCGGCACTGCGCCCAGGCGCGCGAGGCTGCCTTCGCTGCCGCTCATCGGCAGGTGATCGAGCTGCAGCGCGGTGCGTTCCCCGATGCCGAGCTTGATGAGCTCGTCGTTCGACCAGAAGGTTCCATCGAAGAGAATCATCGCGCTTCCGGCCAGTCGCGCAAGCAAGGCGTCGTCGATGGCGCCGCAGCCGGGGAGGTAGGCGCAACGGGTGCCGGTTGCCGTCTCCGTGATGATCAGGCCCACGGTATGTCCCACCTCGGCCCGGGCGGCGAACCGTGGCGGATCGGCGGCCACCACGAAGGGCTCGACCGTGAGGCCCGCGTCGGTGCCGTCACGCAGCTTGAGCGCGGTTGCCGTACCCACCTGCAGTCGCGTCACGCGGACATCGGCGAAGGCGCGAGCTACCGACAGCAGTCGGGAGTCCTCGGTGACCATCCGCTCGACCGCCGCCGAGGCGTAGACCTGGAGCGAGCGTCCTTCCCGCAGGAGCACGAGGCCCAGCGAGTGGTCAAGCTCCGCATCGGTGAGCACGACACCCTCGATGGGCACGTGGCGATTGCCTGACGGCGGATGACCGTTGAGCTGCTGCACCTGGTCCCGGACATCGGGCGATGCATTGAGGAGGAACCAGTGCGAGCCATCGGCACTGACGGCGGTTGACGACTGGGATCGCGGGAGGGCGGAGCGTGGATCGAGGCGCGCAGCACGACAAGTGGGACACCAGCAATTCCACTGCGGGAATCCGCCACCTGCAGCCGTTCCCAGCAGTACGACTTGCACCTGGAAAAGCGCCGAGGGCCCGCTTTCGCGAGCCCTCGGCGTCAGTCCTGCTGCTTACAGGGTCGCGACGTAAGCGGTGACTTCCATCGTAACGGCGACGATCTCGGCCTCGGGCTTGGTCCAACGCATGGTAGCTCCAGTGTGCTGAGGTGATTGGGCCTGCACGCGGCCCGCTTCAAAATTGGTTGGGTGTTGCCACCCACCGGGGGAGTGCATTCCCGGCGCAGCCCTAACCTTGGCAGGTGTTGTGCCGTCTCGAAAGCGCGCCGCCTACAAGTCATATAAATCATTGTTATGAAATGACTTGAACTGCGTTAGCGGTGAGCGGTGAACGGGCCCATGAATTGTGATTTTGGGTGATCTCACCCACCCGATTGGGTCTTCTCACCCACCCATTCCGAACTTCTTCAGCCGATACCTGAGCGTGTCGCGGGTAATTCCGAGGAGTTGAGCCGCCTTCGTCTGGTTCCCATTGGCCTCGGCCAGCGCTCGCTCGATGAGCGTCCGCTCCCACTGCGTGAGGTCGAGCGGATCGGCCGGCGGCGTACTCGTCGCCACGGTAGCCGCTGGCGCGTTGGCCGCGACGCCGACACCGCTCGGCGTGCTCAGCGAGAGATGTTCGACATCGAGCGTGTCGCCCTGGCTCCAGAGTACGGCGCGCTCGATGACGTGGCTCAGCTCGCGCACATTCCCCGGCCAGGGATAGGCGCGCATGAGGTCGCGCGCCTGCGCGTTGATCTGGCGCACGTCGCGGCCGTACTTCGCGCTGTAGTGCCTGAGGAAGTGATCGGCGAGCAGGGGGATGTCATCACCGCGCTCGCGCAGTGGCGGCAGCCGGAGCAGGATGACGGCAAGCCGGAAGTAGAGATCCTTCCGGAAGCGGTCGTGCTGCGCATCCTGCTCGAGGTCGCGATTGGTCGCCGCCAGGATGCGCACGTCGATCTTCCGGTCGCGAATGCCGCCCACCCGCCGCACCGTGCGATCCTCGATGGCGCGCAACAGCTTGCCCTGCAACGCGAGCTCGATATCACCCACTTCATCGAGGAAGAGGAAGCCTCCCTCGGCGGCCTCGAAGAGGCCGAGCTTCGATTCCTTGGCATCGGTGAACGCCCCGCGCTCGTAGCCGAACAGCTCCGCTTCCATCAGCGTGGCGGGGAGCGCGGTGCAGTTCACGTCGATGAAGGGCCGGGTGCCGCGCGCGCCCGATGAGTGGATGGTCCGCGCCACCAGTCCCTTGCCGGTTCCCGTTTCGCCAGTGATGAGCACCGGCGGAGTCTCGTCGAGCGCCGCGATCTGGCGGGCCCGCTCCATCACCGCCTTCATGGCGGGAGAGTTGCCGACGATGCCGGTCAGCACGACATCGTTTGCCGCCTTCTTCCGGTAGTACGACAGCTCCTGGCGCAGCTGGGAGGTTTCCCGCGCGCGATTGGCGAGGAGCTTCATCTCCTCGAGATCGACCGGCTTCTTGATGTAGTCGAACGCGCCGAGCTTCACCGCCTCCACCGCGCCCTCAATGGTGCCGAAGGCCGTCATGACACACACCGAGATGGCAGCGTCGAACTCGCGGATCTTCCGCAGCAGGTCGATGCCGCTCATGCCCGGCAGGCGCACGTCGGTGAAGACCACATCCGGGCGCAGGCGGTCAAGCATCTCGAGTGCCTGCTCCGCGTCGTTGGCCACCTCGACCTCGTAACCCGCCTCCACCAGGTATCCCCTGATGGCGCGGGCGAGCGTGCGCTCATCGTCGACGACCAGGATGGTGCCGCCGCTCATGCGTCTCCCCCCTGTGCAGCCGGCGCCGATGGAAACCGGATCCCCACCGTGGTGCCGCGACCGACCGCGCTCCTGATCTCGAGCGTGCCGCCATTCTGCTCCACGAACCGCTTCGCGATGGCCAGGCCCAGCCCGGTGCCCTCGGGGCGGGTGGTGAAGAACGGATCCGTCACTGACGGGAGCACTTCATCCGGAATGCCCTTGCCGGTATCGGCGATCTCCACCAGCACGCTGGCGCGGTCATCGCTCGCGCGCGCCGACAGGGCCAGCGTACCACCACCCGGCATGGCGTCGAGGGCGTTGGCAATGAGCTCGTGCATCGTCTGCTCCACCTTCATCGGATCGAGCATCGTGTCGGGCAGGTCCTGGGGCAGGTCGGTCTGCAGGGTCACCGCACGTTCCGTCAGCAGGCGATTGAGTGCGGGCACCAGTCCCGCCACCAGCAGCGCGAGGTTCTCCCGCATCGGGTGCAACGGCGCCGGGCGCGAGAACGTGAGCAGGTGGGTGATGCGCTTGTCGAGCCGGTCCACCTCGCTGATCATCGACTCCAGCGCCTCCCGGGCTGCGGGCGAGTCGGGGTGTCGCAGCGCAAGTTGCGCCGAGGCGCGAAGGCTCGCCAGTGGATTCCGGAGGCCATGGGCCACACCCGCGGCCATCTGTCCCACCGAGGCCAGCTTCTCCTGTTCCACCAGCTGCGCCTGGGCCGCCTCGAGCTGGCCAATCTTCCCCGCCAGTTCCGCGTTGACATGGACCAGCTCCGCGCGTGACTGCCGGAGGTTGGCGGTCATCTGCTGGAAGCTGCGGGCCAGGTCACCGATCTCGTCGCCGGACCGCGGCGTGATCGGATGGTCCAGGTCGCCGCTGCCCACGACGGTCATGGCCTGGCGCAGTTCGCCGATCGGGCGCGCGAGGCTCCGCGCGATGAGCCACGCCCCGGCAAACCCGGCCGCCACCGCGAGCAGCAGGATCCAGAAGAGCAGGGTACGCTCGCTGTTCACGATCTCGGCGACCTTGCTGAAGGCGCGGGAAACGCTGAACTCGCGCGCCTTGCGGTAGATCTGGTGGTTCATCTCGGTGAGGGCCGGCAGCAGCCGCTCCTTGAGTTGTCCCTTGGCGAACGCGTAGGCGTCGGCGCGCTTGTCCAGATCCTCGAGCGCGAACACGCTGTCCGCGACCGTGCGGATCTCGGCCTCGATGCGCCGCACTCCATCGGCCAGCTCACGCTCGTCGGGCTGCAACTCGCTGCCCCACCGGTCGAGCCAGTAGTCCACCACTTCGCTCGAAAGCTTGAACTCCTGGCGCGAGCGGGGCTCCATGCCGCTCAGCGAGCGCCAGATCACCTCGCTCTGGTCGAACATCGCCGTTTCGACCTCGGAGTACGTCCGGGTCCGGGTCAGGCTCTGGCCCAGCGTTTCCAGTGCGCGGCGCTCCAGGGCATTACTGCGGATCGCCTCGGCGCCCACGAGCAGCACCGGGAGCACCATCAGCCCGAAGCCGAGGAGCAGTTTCTGCTGGAATGTCATGCTGGGGCGCGGGGCATGGTGGTGAGAAGATACTGCGGGGTCCGGCGAAGGTGCCTAGTGCGCCGCGCCGCCCCCGCCGCTGACGCGCCCGGTCTTGAAGAGCAGGAGCAGGGGTGTAGCCAGGAGGAAGGCCGCGCCCATGATGAAGAACACCTTCTCGAACGCGATCACCGCGGCCTGGCCCTCGATCATGCGCGCAAGCAGGGCCTGCGCTTTCTGCTGTGCCGCGACGAGGCTGCCGGTCTCGGCCAGCATGCGCTGTGTCACCTGGTCCAGCCAGCCGCGCGTGGCTTCATCGTAGATGGTGACGTGCGCGCGCAGCGCCTCGCGGCTCTGCTCGCGGAAATGCGTCAGGATCGTTGCCGTGATGGCGATGCCAAAACTGCCGCCGAGCTGGCGGCTCAGGTTGTAGAGGCCGGTGCCCTGCGGAATGTCGGATGGCGGGAGCCCGGCCACGGCGAGGCCGGTGAGGGGCACGAAAATGAGGCCCATGCCGATGCCGCGCAGGATCATCGGCCAGAACAGGTCGACCTGTCCCGTCGCGAGCGTGAAGTGCGAGTGCAGCCGCATCGAAAGGGCGAAGAGGACCACACCGAAGAAGATCACCGGCCGCACGTCAACCTTGTTCGCCATCTTGCCGGCCACCGCCATCGTAACCGCGGTGGCGATCGCGCCGGGCAGCAGCACCTTGCCAGTGTCCCAGGCACTGAAGCCGAGGTAATTCTGCAGGAACACCGGCAGCGCGAAGACACTGGAGTAGAGGGCGAAGCCGAGAATGCTGGCGAACAGCACCCCCACGGCAAGCTGGCGGCGCTTGAGCACACGCAGGTTCACCATCGGGTTCTTGGCGGTGAGCTCGTGCCATACGAAGGCAACCATGCCGAAGGCCGCGATGCCGGTCTCGATGACGATCTCTGTGGACTGGAACCAGTCCTTTGACTGACCCCGTTCGAGGAGGATCTGCAGCGCCCCGACACCCATGATCAGGAAAAGCAGCCCGAGCCAGTCGACCCCGGCATCCTCCTGCACCTTGTACCTCGGCTCCGGCACGTACGACCAGGTGAGGTAGGCCGCGATCATGCCCAGCGGAATGTTGATGTAGAAGATCCAGGGCCAGGAATAGTTGTCGGTGATCCACCCGCCCAGAGTCGGGCCGAGCGCCGGGCCCACCATGACGCCCATGCCGAAGATCGCAGTGGACGTGCCGCGCTCCTTGAGCGGAAAGACGTCGAACAGGATGGCCTGTGCCGTCGAGATAAGCGCCCCGCCGCCGATACCCTGGATGACGCGCCAGAACACCAGGGCCTCGAGCGTGCGGGCATTGCCGCAGAAGAAGGAGGCGACAGTAAAAAGGATGATGGAGCCGGTGTAGTAGTTCCGTCGCCCGAACCGGGCGGCGAGCCAGGGCGTCAGCGGCAGGATGATGACATTGGCCACGATGTAGCCGGTGCTGACCCATGCCACTTCCTCCAGCGTCGCGCCCAGGTTCCCCATCATGTGGGGAATGGCCACGTTCACGATGCTCGTGTCGACAAGCTCGAGGACGCTTGCGAGGGTCACCGCGAAGGCAATGAGGTACCGGACCCGGTAGACCTCTGCCTCCGAGCGCACCTGCCGGAGGGGAAGTGCTGCGATGGCCATGCGGCGAGCCGGTTACTTCACCCGGATCGACACGTCGACGGACATGCCGGGCCGCAGCGGATGCGCCGGGTCCTCTGTCGTCACGGCGATGCGCACCGGCACACGCTGGACCACCTTGGTGAAGTTGCCGCTCGCGTTGTCTGGCGGCAGGAGGGCAAAGCGCGCGCCGGTGGCGGGACTGACCGACTCCACCGCGCCCTTGAAGGTCACGCCGCGATATGCGTCCACGGTGAACTCGACGGGATCACCGACCTTCACGAATTGCAGCTCGGTCTCCTTCAAGTTGGCCGTGACCCATACGTCGGTGGATGGCACAACGGACAGCAGTGCCTGGCCCGGTTGCACGAGTTCACCCGGCTCGACCCGCCGCCGCGCCACGATGCCGGCGATCGGCGCCGTGATCACGGTGTAGCCGACCTGCGTCTCGGCGGTACCGACGGCAGCGACCGCTGCGGCGAGCCGTGCATCGGCACCCTTGAGCGCCGCCGCACCGGCCGCCACCTGACTCTTTGCGGCAATGGCCTGTCGCCGGGCGACATCGAGGTTGGCGATGGCGGCATCGTTCGCCGCCTGCGCCGCATCGAGCTGCTGCGCGGCGATCACCTTGGTCGCGGCAAGTCCGCGATAACGCTCGAGGTCGGCGGCGGCCTTCCGGGTCGCCGCTTCCGCTGCCGCGACCGAGCCCTCGGCACCCGCGGCCTGGGCCTGCATCATGGCGAGTTGCGCTGCCGCCTGGCCCGCGTTGCGCCCGCTGCCGGCCTGGGCCTGCGCCGACGCCAGATCGGCGCGCGCCTGCTGCAGCCGCAGCGCGAGATCGCGCGAGTCGAGCACGACAAGCGTGTCACCCAGCTGCACCTCCTGGTTGTCCTCCACCAGGACGCGGCTCACGAAGGCCTGCACCTTGGGCGCGATGGGCGTGATGTGACCATCGATCTGTGCGTTGTCGCTGGTAACCACGTGCCGGCTCGCGAGCCAGGTTCGTATGCCCCAGGCCGCTCCGGCGGCAGCGATCATCAGGATGATCACGAGTCGCATCCTCGAGGCGCGCGTCGCCGGGGCCCCGGCGACGGACGCACGGGCAGCAGGGGCGGCGGGAGGGATATCAGTCAGCACGTCAGTCATGGTCGGGCTCGCGGTGCAAGTACGGTGACTTCACAGACCGTTCGCGGGCACGATGATGCCGAGCGCGCGGTATGAATTGACCCGGGCAATGTCGAGGGAAACCCGGGCCTGGATGAGCGCATCGCGCGCGCCCACGAGGTTGCGTTGGGCGTTGGTGGTCTCGACGCTGCCGGCAACGCCAGCCGCGACGCGCTCGTCCGCCTGCTTGAGTTCAAGGTCGGCGAGGCGCAGGCGCTGCTGTGCCACGACGAGTTCTTCCCGGGCGGCGGTGAGGTCGAGCACGACCTGCCGTGCCTCCGCGTCCACCTGCTGAGTGACGTCGTACTCCCGCAGCTTCTGCGCGTCGTAGCGGGCGCTCTGCTCGGCCCGGCGCTTCTGGCGGCGCAGGCCATCGAAGATCGGGATGGACACGCCCACCTGCACGACCCACGTGCCGCTGAGCGCATCCGTCTGCTGGCCGCTCTCCTGTACCTGCCCGGCGAGACCGGCGCTCGGAAGATTTTCCTGTCCCACCGCGCGACGGCTGAGCCGCACCGCCTCCGTGCGACGCTGCTCCGCCAGCACCTCAGGCCGGTGATCGAGCGCGAACGCCACCGCTGAGTCCTGGTCGGTGGGCAGTGCCTGGTCCTCCTGGCCCAGTGAATCGGCCAGCGGCAGCGGTGTCTCCGGCGGCAGCGTCAGGGCGCGGGCCAGGTCGAGTCGGGCACGCGCCAGCTGATTCCGCGTCACGACCAGCTGGGTGCGGACGGCGGCGAGGTTGACCTCGTTGCGGGTGACGTCGATGGCTGCACTGACACCGGCATCGGCCAGCTGGCGCGCCTGCGCCAGCAGGTCGGCGGCGATGGCGCTGTCGGCCTCCCGCGCGCGAATGGTCTCAGCGATACCCAGCACACGCACATATGCTACGCCGGCCACCGCCGCGGCATTGCTGCCAACCGATTGCGCGTCGAATCGTGCAGCGACGGATGAATCCGACGCCGACTGCACCCGGCTCATGGCCGCGAGGTTCACCAGCGTCTGCGAGCCGTTCAGGCGGAAGTGGTACAGGTCAAATGGCTCCGTGACGCCGGTCGCTATCGGGATGCCGAATTCATCGAGGTTGAAGGTCTGGCGCGAGTAGTCCACGTTGCCCGACACCTGCGGAAGCAGGTCGGCGCGGCGCTGGCCGACGCGCGCATCCGCCACGTCGGTGTTGAGGCGCGCGACGGACGCAGCGACGCCGTGCTGCCACGCCCAGCGCATGGCGTCGTCGAGCGTGAGCGGTCCCTGGGGAGCCAGGGTGGGTGACTGTGCCACCAGCGGAGCCGCGGCGAGCAATGATGCGACCAGGGCCATGCGAAAGGCGCGCATGATCAGCGACCCGTCCCGGCGTCGCGCGGCAGCACTCCGTTGAGCACGAGGTCGATGGTGCCCGACAGGATCGTCTCAGCCGTGAGTGGAGCGGGGTCGAGGGGCGCAAAGAAGTGGAGCATCTTGCTGCCCATGACCAGCAGGGAAGGCATGGCCCGCGCGGCGAACTGCGCCTGCTCCGGCCGCACCTCGCCGGCGGCGACGCCCTGCGCGAGCACGCTGAGTCCGAGCGCGCGCACCCGCAGGATCACCTCCTCATAGTAGAAGCGGGCGAGCTCGGGGAAATTGTTCAGCTCCCCGTGCACCAGCTTGATGATTCTTGCCATCGAAGGATCACCCACCACCGCCCAGATGCGACGCATGAGCAACTCGAGCTTGGTGCGCGTGTTGCCTTCGGCATGCAGCAGCTCTCGCTCACCTTCCTCGAGGACACTCACGATGCGCGCGCGGATCATGGCGCGGAACAGCGCTTCCTTTGAATCGAAATAGAGATAGAGCGTTCCCTTGCTGACGCCGGCGCGGCGCGCGATGTCCTCGAGGCGCGCGCCCGAAAAACCCTGCGCGCCGAACACTTCGAGTGCGGCGTCGAGGATTTCGTCTGGCCGCTCATCGGGACGGCGCTGCCAGCGGGGGGAATGTGTTGTCTCGAGCGTGTCCATGTGTTCCTCATATAACTGACCGGTCAGTAATATAGCGGCCACACCGTCTGCCGCAATGCCTCGGAGAAAGGCGCGGCAAGCCTTTCCCAGCGTTGGCGATAGATATTTCGAGACGGTCGCGACCCAAACTCTTGCCTGACAGGGCTGGTGTCCGTAATATTGACCAACCCGCACGGGAGGCCCCCTGCCGATGTCGGACGCATTCCGTAGCTCCGACGAGTTCGACGAACAGGCCCACCAGCTCTACAATGAGGGATCCTACGAGGAAGCACTCGCGCTGCTGCGTGAGGGGCTCTCCCTGTATCCCAATGCGGTGGAACTGCACGTCGGCTCCGCGTACGCCCATCTCGCCCGCGAGGACTATGCGTGGGCCCGCCGCAGCTTCGAAACCGCCATCGCGCTCGATCCCGACAACGAGGATGCCCTGGCAGGCCTGGGCGAGGCGCTGCTCAAGCTGGGCGACCGGGCGGGGGCGCTCCGCGCGTACGAACGGATCGTGGCACTCGGGTTCCGCGAGGATCTCGAGCTGATGCTGCAACTCGGTCGTGCCTGCTTCCGCGAGGGGCTGCTGGCGCAGGCGCACCGGTATTTCGAGCTCGCCGTTACCGCGCACGGAGAATCGCCCGAGGCGGCGGCATGCCTGGGCTACGCCTCGCACCGGCTTGGCAACGATCCTGGTGCGCTGTTCTGGATACGGCGTGCGCTCGAGCTTGAGCCGCAGTACCCGGAGGCCCGCATCTACCTCGCCAACATGCTCTACGACCGGGGCGAGACCGAGGCGGCACTGCACCATCTCGAGCGCACCGAGCCCGACGATCACTATGACGAGCTCGGGATCTGGCGCTGCATTGAACTCAAGAAGACCGTCTACCGGTTGCCGGACGACGACCTCGAGCTGGCGCCGTGGTACAGCCGCCTTGGCGAAGTGGCCGGCGAACCCGACGCCATCGACATGCTGCTGGCCGAGATCGAGGCGCAGCAGCCCGATGGCACCGTGCGCGACCCGCACCAGCTCGAGCTCTTCGGTACGTTGCTCACGGAACTGCAGGCGATGCAGAAGCGCCCCGGGGGCGACGCGGCCCACCATGTTGCCACCCTGGCCGGCCATTCCTTTCGCGGCACCTGGGAGGAAATCCTGATGCAGATGAAGGACGCCGAGCCCGAGTGGGCCGACGCCCCGATGAGCGAATTCATGGCGAGCCTCGCCCGGCGCGGCCGTACCGAAACCGGGATCGTCATTCCCCTGACAGATGCGGAAGCGTTCATCCGCGGAAGTTCGGAAGCGGGAGTGCTGCGGATCCTGCACTGACGACTGCGTCAACGGTGAGCGGTGAGCGGTGAGCGGGCACTGAGCCTGGTTTACCGTTCACTGTTTACCGTTCACGACCTCACTACCTTTCATTCATGACAGATATCGCAACTCCTCCCCGCCGCTGGACGGCCGACGTCCATCGCGAGGTACTCCCGAACGGCCTCACCTTGCTCGTCCAGCGCGACGATTCCGCGCCCGCCGTCGCGGCCGTTACCCATGTGCGCGCCGGGTTCTTCGACGAGCCCGATCGCTGGATCGGCATCTCGCACGTGCTGGAGCACATGTTCTTCAAGGGCACGCCGACCCGGTCGGTGGGACAGATCGCGCGGGAAACGAAGGCCGCCGGGGGCTACCTCAATGCCTCGACCTCCTACGACCGCACCAGCTACTTCGTGGTGCTGCCGGCCTCGGCGCTGGCGCGCGCAGTGGACATCCAGGCCGATGCGCTACGCCACTCACTCATCGACGCCGGCGAGCTGGAGCGGGAACTGCGCGTCATCGTGCAGGAGGCGAATCGCAAGCTCGACACGCCCGATGCGGTGACCTACGAGACGCTGCACGAGCTGATGTTCGATCATCACCGCATCCGCCGGTGGCGGATCGGCACCGAGGCGCAGCTGTCGGGGTACACGCGCGACGATGTGGCGGGCTACTACCGGTCGCGCTATGTGCCGGAGCGAACGATCGTCTCCGTGGTCGGCGCGGTGCCGGTGGAGGAGACACTCGCGGTGCTGCGTGCGGCCTACGGCGACTGGACCGCCGCGCCGGGTGCGGTGGATCTCTCCCCGGCGGAACCGGGCCGCGAGGGAGTGCGAGCGCGCACGCTGCGTGGCGACGTGACGCGCGCTGAACTGTCGCTCGGCTGGCGTACGGTGGATGCGCTGCACCCCGACAGCGTGCCGCTCGACGTGGCGGCCGCGGTGCTGAGCGCCGGCCGGGGAAGCTGGCTCTACCGTATCCTGCGCGAGCCCGGCGTGGTCACCGGCGTTGGTGCGTCGAACTACGCCGCGGGCGATGTCGGGGTGTTCTCCATATCAGCTGATGTCGAGCCGGCCCGGGTGGACCAGGCGCTCGAGGGTATCGCATCTGCCACGAGCCGGCTGGCGCTCCTCGGACCGGGCGAGGCAGACCTCAGTCGGGCGCGTACGCTGCTGCTGGCTCGCTGGGCGCGGCGGAATGAATCGATGGAAGGCCGCGCCTCGGCCCTGGCAAGCGCCGAGGCGCTGGGGCGCATCGAGCTCCTCGATGAGGAATACGAGCGACTGGGCACCGTCACCGCCGACGAAGTGCGTGACGTGGCGCGCCGGTACCTGCTGCCCGAGAGCGTGAGCGGGGTCGTGTACCTGCCCGATGGCGAGGGCGACGACCTCACGGCGGAGCGTCTCGCCGCGGCATTTGCCGTCGCGGCACTCACCACTATTGCGCCGCCGGAGGCAGGTCCTCCGGCACCACCTGCGCCGCGCCGTGTGCACGGGTCCCGCACCGCCGAGGTGCTGCACGTGCCGCTCGGTGGGCTCGACGTTCTCGTTCGCAGGAAGCCGGGCGTGCCCGCGGTGACGCTGGGTTACTACGTGCCACGCGATGCATCGGAGGCGCCCGAGATGGCTGGCGTCGGGGCCCTGGCCATGCGGTCGATCATTCGCGGCGCCGGTCCCCTTGATGGCGCGGCGCTCGCGTTCGCGGCAGAAGGACTGGGTGGGTCGCTCGGTTCGAGCGCCGGGATCGACTGGGCCGGGCTGAGCCTCCCGGTCCTCAGCGAGAATCTCGTCCGGGCAGCAACACTGCTTCGCCTCGCCGCGTTCGAGCCGGCCTTTCACGAACTGGACGTACTGACGGAGCGGGGGCTGCTGATGGAGGAGGCGCGACAGGTAGCGGACGACATGTTCCGCTATCCGTTCCAGCTCGCGTTTGGCGCGGCGTTCCGCGACCGCGGCTACGGCCGTCCGGTCGGCGGCACGGTGAACACGCTGCCGCGGCTTGGCATCGAAGAGGTGCGCGCCTGGCATCGCACCAGCTTTGCCGGCCGGCGGGGCGTGCTCGTGGTCGTGGGCGACCTCGACCCTGATACGGCAGCGGCAGAGGTGGCTGGCGTGTTCGGCGACGTGCCCGGTGGGGCGGCGGCTCCACCGCGCGCGCGCCAGCTGGTCGAGCCCCGTCCCGATGACTGGCAGCGGGTGACGCCTCGCGCCAAGGCGCAGACGGCATTTGCCATGGCGTTTCCCGGGCCCGATCGTCGCGACCCAAGGCGCCACGCTGCCGATGTATGGGGTGCCGTGGCCAGCGGGCTCGGCGGCCGGTTGTTCGACGCGCTGCGCGATCGCCGTTCGCTGGCGTACACCGTGGTGGGCACCGCGTGGCCACGCCGCGATGGTGGTGCGCTGCTTACCTATATCGCCACGTCACCGGAACGCGAGGATGAAGCGCGCGCCGCGATGATGACCGAGCTGACCCGCTTTGCCGAGGAGCGCATCAGCGACCAGGAGCTGTCCGAGGGCGTGAACTACCTGTCGGGACAGGCAGAGGTGTCCCGCCAGAGCGCGAGCGCCGTGGCGGGAGAGATCGTCGATGCCTGGCTGGCGGGTGAGGGGCTGGGAGAACTCGAGGACCCGGCGGCGCGCTACCGGTCGGTTACGGCGGATGCGATTCGCGATGTTGCGGCAGTGGCGTTCCGCGGCGCACGGGCCGAGGGCGTGGTCAGGGGAGCGTAATGCCCAGCCTTCGCGCGATGACCTCGAGTCCACGGTCCAGCTGCACGCCCGGCCGACCGGCCAGGTCAATGAGGCAGATACCCTCGGTTGCGACGGCATGCAGGACCACATGACCCTCGCGGCAGAGCAGCGCGACCGAGATTTCACTTGGCGACGACCGCGTCACCGGCGCACCCTCGGCTGACATTCCCATTGCACCGGCAGCCCCAACCACCGCGACGGCGAGCTGCCCCGCGTCGAGCAGGCGCGGCGGTGCGATGCCGTCGAGCTCGATGGTGAGGACGTCATAGTGCGCCATCCTAGGTAACCCGCGCCGGCCACCGGCTCACGGCGTCACGGTATCCCTCGGGCACACCCAGGTCGAACAACTTGGCCGGCACCATCACCCCGTCGAGCACTCCCCGCGCGGCAATGCGTTGCAGGACCGGTCGGTCGTCGATCTCGGCCCCCGGCGGCACCGACGCGGCCACCGCGTCAAAGTCGCTGAAGACATCGCTGGTATACGCGACGCGCCCTGTCGGCGCGAGCACCGGTTCTCCCTCGACGCTGAACCGGCCGAGACTCGAGCCCCGCGCATCGAGTGACGCGACCTGCAGGCGCCCGGCGTCATCGACGCGCGTCAGTGCGCGGCCGAGAGCGCCAGTGCGCGGCGATTCCGCCTTGCCGATTTCCACGAGGGCAACAGTGGTACGGCGCGATGCATGGTACGCCGCCAGCACGGCGGCCGTTGGATTTGGCCCGTCGAACAGCTGGTCCGGTTGCAGCAGCAGGAACGGCGATCCCGCCAGCGCATCCCGGGCGGACAGGATCGCGTCACCCAGGCCGCGAAAGGCCGTCTGTGGCACGAACTCGAGCTCGAGGGGGCCCTGGTACTGCCGTGCCGCTGCCTCGATGACCGGCTTGTGCGGGGTCACCACCAGGATGACGCGCAGCAGGCCCGCCGAGGCGGCCTCGTCGAGTGCCCAGTAGAGGGCCGGCTTGAGGCCGACCGGAAGCATCTCTTTCGGCACCCAGTTCGTGATGGGGCGGAGCCGGCGGCCGAGGCCGCCGCAGGGAACGACCGCAGTA
>Ga0302321_100001580_pt1 | contig 19541 bp, 17 predicted proteins | sample Fen_T0_1_FD_202505 | JGI IMG/M metagenome (GOLD analysis project Ga0302321, IMG submission 202505) | Peat permafrost microbial communities from Stordalen Mire near Abisko, Sweden - Fen_T0_1 | ecosystem: Environmental > Terrestrial > Soil > Wetlands > Permafrost | place: Sweden: Abisko...
CGCTTCGCTGCCGTCCACCTCAACGCTTGGGTCAAGGTCGGGGTCGAGGTGCGTCTACGGGTTGCCGTCAAGCACAACGTCGTCGGCAAAGCGTCGAGGTCCTCCGGGTCGAGGCGACCGTCGCTGCACCGAACGTATTCTGGTCGACCCTCTCCGCCCGCGAACCGGCGGGAAGCGTGATCGTACGAGGCCCTGCCGCCGGAAGACATCGGGATCGCGTTCGCCTGATCGGCGCGCTGGTCGATGACGGCGGCCCGGCGGTCACGCGAGAAGTGGCCTGTTCGTCCACTCCGTGTCAGCGAAATGGGGTGCGCTGTGCCCAGCGGGGCACGGCGCGCACAACTCCCAGCGGGGTCCAGCGCGCCCTGATCGGCGAAGGCCCCCGGGCGTGCGACGCGCGTGTCTTGCGACACATCGGGTGGCACGGCCGGGGGCCCCGCGGGGGCTGCGGCTATGATCGCCGCGCCCTGGTTTCAGCGAGCGGCGGTGATGAGCTCGCGGTCGAAGTAGGCCCGCAGCTGCGTCAGGTCGTTGCGGATCCGCTCCTGGCGGAGGTGGCGCAGCTTGGAGTCGCTGACGAACAGCGAGGCGACGCCGTGCACGTCGGCATAGATCCGCGAGCGCACGACCGAGGTGCCAGGACGCGTACCCGGCGCGAACGTGATCTCGGCCCACACCTCGGCCCGGCCGCCGGTATCCTCGAACCACACCGTCCGGGCCGCCGGGCGGTTGCGGAAGTGCACGTTGTCGCGGTTGCCTGCCGCGTGGACCAGGGTGACCCGGGCATCGACGCCCTGGCGCTGGGTGACCAGCACCTGGTGAATATCCGGGAAGATCGTCGACCAGAGGGCGTAGTCGGTGACCCGCTGGTACGCTGCGTCGGCGTCGACCGCGATCGTGGTCTCGGCTTCGGTGATCGAGCTGTCGTCTCGGCTCTCGGAGACGTGGATCTCCAGAGGAGCTGCCTCGGCCGCGCTCCAGCTGAGCACGAGCGCGAGTGCAAGGATGGTCCGCATGATGGTCCGGCATCAGCAACGATCGCGCCAACCCGGGGGCGCTGTTTTATCGGGCACATACGTGCGGCAGGGCATCGCGAACCAGACACCTGACGGGTTCTTCGACATACAGATCGTTACGTTCGTCGGCTCGCCCTACAGCGGGTAAAACACCATCGACATGACCGACGCGATGATTACGATGCGCGCGCGCATCTCCTTGGAGCCCGCGGTGCGCCCGATCGCCATGGGTGCTATTGCTCGGCATCCCAACCGACGATGACCGACCACCTCGACGTCCTGATCTCCGATGGCGTGATCGATGAAGTCCTGGGCCGCCTCAAGAGCGGCAAGGAAGCCAACATCTCGCTGATCCGGCGCGGCGACGCCGTGCTGGCGGCCAAGGTCTACAAGGACCGCGCGACGCGGAGCTTCAAGAATAACGCCGACTACAAGGAAGGTCGCAAGGTTCGCAACAGCCGGACCCAGCGCGCGATGGACAGCGGCGGCAAGTTCGGTCGCGACGCGGCGGAGCAGGCCTGGAAGTCGGCCGAGGCCGACGCGCTGTACAAGCTGGTCGACGCCGGCGTGCGGGTGCCGACGCCGGTCATGTTCTACGAGGGCGTGTTGCTGATGGAGCTGGTCAAGGACGTCGAGGGCCGGCCGGCGCCGCGGCTGATCGACGTGGCGCTCGAGCCCGAGGCGGCGCTGCGGGTCTACGCCGACCTGGTCGCGCAGATCATCGCCATGCTGTGCTGCGACCTGATCCACGGCGACCTGTCGCCGTACAACATTCTCGCCGCCGCCGATGGGCCCACGATCATCGACTTTCCCCAGGTGGTCTCGGCGGTGCACAGTTCGCGCGCCGAGTTCTTCTTCCTGCGCGACTTCGATAATGTGGTGCGCTTCGTGTCCGGCTTCGATCCGCGGCTGGCGGTCCACCGGCACGACGGCCGGGCGATCTGGCGCGCCTACGTGGCCCGCGAGCTGACCCGCGAGTTCGTGCCGCCGCCTCCGCCACCCCCGCAGTCGTCGCGCGGTGGAGGGAACCGCTACGAGCGGCGGTTCGACGAGCGCCGCCCGGACGCCGGCGGGCGAGGCGCGCCGCCGCAGCGCTATGCAAATGGCTCGGCGGCGGAGCGCCAGGGGCCGCAGCAGGGCCCCGGGACACCAGGTCCGCGGTCGGCCCCGCCGGGTTCGCGGCAGGGGCCGCGGTCGGGCCCGCCGGGACCGCAAGGTCCGCGCTCGGGCCCGCCAGGACCGTGGTCGGGCGCCCAGGGCCCCCGCACCGAGCCGCCGCGTGGTCACGCGCAGGCCCCGTCGCACGCAGCGCCGCGTCACGCGGCCGCGCCCAAGCCACGAGAGTGGTCGATGCCCGCGGCGCCACCGTCGGCGCCCAAGCCATCTCGGGGCGGCCGCCGCCGGCCCAAGCGGCGCTGGTAGCCGCGCGACCGCGTCGGACGGGGCGCGGCGCTTCGCGGGCGCGGCGTAAGATCGTGCTCCGGATCGTTCATCGCGGTGGCTGCCATGGAGTCAGCCCCGGGCGATCAGCGCGCGGACCTCGTCGGCGCTCGGCATCGCGCTCTGGGCGCCTTCACGCGTGGTCGACAGCGCGCCGGTGGCGTTGGCGAACCGGACCGCCTCGGGCAGGGTCGCGCCGGTGCCCAGCGCCACGGCGAGGCCCGCGTTGAACGAGTCGCCCGCGGCGACCGTGTCGACGACCGTCACGGCGAAGCCCGGGACGTGGGTCGTGGCGGTGGCGTCGACCAGGAACGCGCCACGCTTGCCAGCCTTGATGATCGCGCTGCCGACGCCGCGCGCGCGCAGCGCCTGGCCGGCGCGCGCGATGCCGTCGTCGTGCGAGGTCGCCTCGCCCGTCAAGAGCCGGGCCTCGGTCTCGTTCGGTGTGATGATCGACGTCATCGCGTAGAGCTCGGCCGGCAGCGGCTGGGCCGGCGCCGGGTCGAGGATCACCGGGATGCCGGCGGAATGGGCGATGGTCGCGGCCAGCGTCACCGACGCGAGCGGGATCTCGAGCTGGAGCAGCAGGTAGTCGCAGGCCAAGATCAGGGCGCGCTGGGATTCGATGTAGGCCGGGGTGACGGCGTCGTTGGCGCCGGCGACCACGATGATGTGGTTCTCGCCGGCTGCGGTCACTTCGATGCTGGCGGTGCCCGTGCTGGTGGCGTGGATCTCGGCCACGCCGGTGGTTCCGATCGCGAGGCCTGCCAGGACGTCGCGGTAGCGCGGGCCCAGGACGTCGTCGCCCAGCGCGCCGACCATCTCGACGCGCGCGCCCAGCTTGGCCAGCGCGACGGCCTGGTTGGCGCCTTTTCCTCCGGGGAAGATGGTGAACGATCGGCCGCGCAGGGTCTCGCCGGGCTCCGGGAAGCGATCGATCCGCGTGACCATGTCCATGTTCAGACTTCCGACAACGCAGTAGCGCTTCATCTGCTCTCCGTGTCCCTTCGGTGGCGATCGACGCTCGGTGAGAGTCTTTCGCAAGGTCTGCCCGAAATCGGGAATTTTGACCGTGACCCCTTTTCGGGATCGCACCGTCGAAGTATATGCGTAACAGCGATCTCGAGAAACAGGCGCTGCACCCGCGATGCGCGCGATGTCGCGATCGGATGTTTGATGAAAAGCGGTCAACTCTTGCACAGCGAGCTGAGCGCGACGATCGCGCGCATGGGCCATGGCGATGGCCTCGTCATCGGCGACGCCGGGCTGCCGGTGCCGCGGGGGCCGCAGCGCATCGATCTGGCGGTCACGCGCGGGGTCCCTTCGTTCCTGGTGACGCTCGACACCGTCCTCTCCGAGCTGCGGATCGAGCGCGTCGTGCTGGCCGACGAGATCAAGCTGCGCAACCCGGCGCAGCTCACCGGCATCGAAGCCCTGGTGTCCGCATATCAGGCCCGGGTAGCGGCGCGCGTTCAGGTGGTGTTCGTACCGCACGAGGAGTTCAAGCAGCTCACCGGTAGCGCCGTGGCGGTGGTGCGCACCGGCGAGTGCACGCCGTACTCCAACGTGATCCTCCACTCCGGCGTGGTGTTCTAGTGGACGCGGCCGCAGGCCAGCCCATCCTCGAGATGCGTGGAATCACCAAGCAGTTCTCGGGGATCCCGGCGCTGAGCGGCGTCGACTTTCGCGCGTTTCCCGGCGAGGTCATGGCGCTCCTGGGCGAGAACGGCGCCGGCAAGTCGACGCTCATGAAGATCCTGGCCGGCGCGCACGACCGGACCGCCGGAGAGATCGCGTTCCGCGGCGCGCCGCTCGAGCTCACGGGGCCGCGGGATGCCCAGCGCAAGGGCATCTCGATCATCCATCAGGAGCTCAACCTGGTGCAGGACCTGTCGATCGCCGAGAACATCTTTCTGGGCCGCGAGCCGGTGACGCGGCTGGGCAACCTCGACTGGAAGGCGCTCAACGCCGGCGCGGAGCAGCTGCTGCGGCGGCTCGGCGTGCAGGCCTCGCCCAAGACGCGGGTCGGCACGCTCAGCGTCGGCCAGCAGCAGATGGTGGAGATCGCCAAGGCGCTGTCGTTCGACGCCAGCATCATCATCATGGACGAGCCGACCGGCGCGCTCGCCGACGCGGAGAGCGCCAGCCTGTTCAACGTGATCCGCGAGCTCAAGGCCTCGGGGAAGGCCGTGATCTACATCTCGCATCGCCTGAAAGAAGTCTTCGAGCTGTCGGATCGGGTCACCGTGATGCGCGATGGCAAGCTGATCGGCGAGGTCGCGACCTCGGCGCTGACCGAGGATTCGGTGATCGAGATGATGGTCGGGCGCCGGCTGACCGAGCGCTACCCGCATGTCGAGGTGGCGCCGGGGCCGGTGCGGCTCGCGGTCGACAACCTCGAGAGCCGGTACACGCACCGGGCGAGCTTCTCGGTGCGCGGCGGCGAGATCGTCGGCGTCACCGGGCTCATGGGCGCGGGGCGGACCGAGCTGGCGCTGGCGCTGTTCGGTGCGCTGGCGCGAACCGGCGGGACGCTCTCGCTCGACGGCGAGCCGTATGCGCCCGGCAGCCCGCACGAGGCGGTGTCGCGCGGCATGGCGTACGTGTCGGAGGATCGCAAGCAGCGCGGCCTGCTGCTCGGCCTCAGCATCAAGGACAACATCGCGCTGCCCGCGCTGAAGCAGTTCGAGCGGCGCGTGTTCTACCTGTCGGATCAGGCGGAGCGCGCGGCCGCCCGCGGCTATGTGGAGAAGCTGGCGATCCGGCCGCCGCGCGAAGATCAGGTGGTCCGCCGGCTGTCCGGCGGCAACCAGCAGAAGGTCTCGATCGCCAAGGGCCTCATCACGGCGCCCAAGGTGCTGATCCTCGACGAGCCGACGCGCGGCGTCGACGTCGGCGCCAAGCAGGAGATCTACCAACTCATCAACGGCCTCAAGCGGGACGGCCTGGCGATCCTCATGATCTCGTCGGAGATGCCGGAGATCCTCGGCATGAGCGACCGGATCATGGTCATCCACGAGGGCACGGTCACGGGGATGCTGGAGCGCGGCGAGGCAACCCAGGAAACCATCATGCGGCTCGCGATCGGACTCGAGGGACGTCAACGTGAATAAAGACCTTCTTGCGCGCCTGCGGCCCCTCATCGGACTGGTGCTGCTGTCCGTGGCTGTCGCCTTGTGCAGTTCGCGGTTCCTCACCACGTCGAACTTGCTCACCGTGCTCCGCCAGACGTCGATCAACGTGGTGATCGCCACCGGCATGACGTTCGTGATCCTGACCGGCGGGATCGATCTCTCGGTAGGATCGATCCTGGCGTTCGCCGGCGTGGTCATGGCGACGCTGCTCGGGACCGAGGTGCCGCTGATCGTGAGCCTCGGCTTGGTCCTGCTGCTGGGTGCGGCGATCGGCGCCGTGACCGGCCTGGTGATCACCAAGGGCAAGGTCCAGCCGTTCATCGCGACGTTCGCCTTCATGACGGTGCTGCGCGGCGCCACCCTGGTGTTCTCCAATGGCACGCCGATGCCCGCCGGCGATGGCGACGATGCGTTCGCGTTCCTCGGCGAAGGCTACCTGCTCGACGTGCCGGTACCGATCCTTCTGATGATCGCGGTGCTGGCGATCGCCTACTACGTCCTGCGACACACGCGGTTCGGCCGCTACGTGTATGCCCTGGGAGGCAACGAGGAGGCGGCCCGGCTGTCCGGTCTACGGACGAGGCTGATCAAGACGGCGGTCTATGGGGTGAGCGGGCTGCTGGCGGCGATGGCAGGGATCATCAGCACGGCGCGGCTGTCGTCGGCCACGCCGACGGCGGGCACCGGGTTCGAGCTCGACGCGATCGCCGCGGTGGTGGTCGGTGGCACCAGCCTGTCGGGAGGTTCCGGACGGATCTCTGGCACGCTGCTCGGCGCGCTGATCATCGGCATTCTCAACAATGCCTTGAATCTCCTGAACGTACCGTCGTATTACCAGATGATCGCGAAGGGTGTGATCATCCTGATCGCGGTGCTGCTCGACCGGAAAACTGAATCATGAGCATTCGTTTTTCGTCTGACCGATACCTCGAGGAGTCTGTATGAAGAAATTGCTGACATTCCTGATGGCGCTGACCCTGGCTCCGGTGATGGCGTTCGCGGACGCCAAGCCCAAGGTCGGACTCGTGATCTCGACCCTCAACAACCCGTTCTTCGTCAAGCTGCGGGACGGCGCGATCAAGCAAGCCAAGGACGCGGGCATCGACCTCGTCGTGCTCGACTCTCAGAACGATTCGGCCAAGGAGCTGTCGAACGTCGAGGATCTGATCTCGCAGAAGGTCGCGGCGATCCTCATCAACCCGACCGACTCGAACGCGGTGGGCGCGGCGATCAAGCTGGCGAACCGCGAGAAGCTGCCGGTGATCACGCTCGACCGCGGCGCGGCCAGCGGCACGGTCGCGTCGCACATCGCGTCCGATAACGTCGCCGGCGGCAAGCTGGCCGGGGAGTTCATCGCCAAGGCGCTCGGCGGCAAGGGCTCCGTGGTCGAGCTCGAGGGCATCGCCGGCACGTCGGCCGCGCGCGATCGCGGCAAGGGCTTCAACGACGCGATGACCGCGGCGAGGATCAAGGTCGTCGCGCGCCAGGTCGCCGACTTCGACCGGGCCAAGGGGCTGTCGGTCATGGAGAACATCCTCCAGGCCCAGCCGCAGATCGACGCGGTGTTCGCGCACAACGACGAGATGGCGCTGGGCGCGCTCAAGGCGATCCAGGGCTCGGGCAAGAAGATCAAGGTCATCGGCTTCGACGCCACCGACGACGCGGTCGCCGCGGTCAAGGCCGGCACGCTGGCCGCCACGGTCGCGCAGCAGCCCGCGCTGATCGGCTCGCTCGGCGTCGATACCGTCAAGGCGGTGCTGGCCGGCAAGACCGTGCAGAAGACCATCGCCGTCGCGCTCCAGCTCGTGACCAAGTAGCCGGCCGCGGCGCGCTACTTGAGCTCGACCATGACCGCGCTCGCGTTGCCCTTCACCAGCTCCTCCTGGTGAACCCGGCCGCGCGGGCTGAACTTCGCGAGGCCGAACGAGTTTGGATTCATCGCGGTCTTGCCGTCGGGAGTGAACGATTCGAGCACGCCATCGGCGGTGAACACCACGACCACGTCGGTGGCGTGGAAGTGCATCGGCGTCCGCTTGTGCGGCTGCCACGTGTAGCGCCACACCGTCACGCGCTCGTTGTCGAGCAGCTTCTCGATCCCGGGGCGGTCGAACGCGTCGGGCAGGCCGGTGGTGTTGGCCAGGCGGCCGGCCGGCGGCTCCAGGAGCTCGACGAAGATCGCGCGGTCGCTGTCGGGCAGCGGCGTCCCGGCCTTGATGAACTTCGCGCGCGCGGTCTTCGGATCGACGACCACGACGTCGTGCGTGCGTGTCGTGGTGTCCTTGCCATCGGTCACGGCGACGCGGGCATTGGTGACGATGCTGGTCAGTGCGATGAGGAGGGCCAAGGCGTGCATGCGCGGCAGGTTATCGCAACCCGGGGGGGCCGCTTCGCTGGACCGGCGGCGCCGCATCGCGTTGTGGTCGACCAGACACTGGCGCACTCCCGGACCGTGGCGCAAGCTGCGTGGGTGACGGATCAGGCTGTCGAGACCGGCCGTGGCGGGCGCCCGGCGTGCAACCCAGAGCGCGGATGACGGTCGGCCACGGCGCGTCGCGCTCGACGCTCTCGCCGGTGTTCTGGGTGCTGTTCTGGGGCACGCTGGTCAATCGCGCCGCGAGCTTTGTCGGTGTGTTCCTGGCGCTCCACCTCACGCGCGATCTGGGGGTCACCACGGCGGCCGCGGGCTGGATCGTCGGCGCCTGGGGCCTCGGATCGTGGATCGCCTCGCCGATCGCGGGTGTGCTCGCCGATCGGGTCGGCCGGCGGACGACGATGCTGCTCGGGCTCGTGCTCGGCGGGCTCGCGGTGCTGGCGATCGCGCTGGTCAGCTCGGTGCACCTCCTGTTCTGGCTGTCGTTCGTCGGCGGCGGGACCCAGCAGCTGTACTACCCGGCGTCGAGCGCGGCGATCGCCGACGTGGTGCCGATCGAGGACCGGTCGCGCGCGTACGGCCTCATCTACTGGGCGGTCAACCTCGGCCTCACGATCGGCTTCGTGATCGGCGGGATCGTGCCCGATCGCGATCTGTGGCTGCTGTTCCTCGCCGACGCGGGCACGACGTTCGTGTGCGCGGGGCTCACCGCGTGGCGCGTCCCCGAGACCCGCCCTGCCGCCGCGCACCACGATCCCGTGCTGCGCGGGCTCGCCAGGGTGGCGACCGACGGGACGTTCATGGCGTTCGCCGGCCTGCACCTGGTGGCGCTCGTGGTGTTCACGCAGCTCCAGCTGGCGTTGCCGCTCGACATGACGGCGCACGGTCACGGCGCGCGGGCGTTCGCATGGCTGATGGCGTTCAACTGCGCCGGCGTGGTGATCCTGCAGCCGTGGCTCACGCCGCGGCTGCGCCGCTGGGATGGCTCGCACCTGCTCGCCGGCTCCGCGGTGCTGTTCGGCATCGGCTACGGGGTCAACGCGGTGATCCCGCAGCTGGCGCGAGCGCTGGCGGCGCACGGCCTCGGCGGCGCCGGTCCGTGGAGCTTCGTGCTCTATCTCGCGGGCGCCGGGTTCTGGACGGTCGGTGAGGTCGTCGGGTTTCCGGTCGCGTCGTCGCTGGTCTCCGATCTGGCGCCGGTCGCGCTGCGCGGCCGCTACCACGGCGCGTTCGCCATGGCGTGGGGCATGAGCATGGGACTGTCGCCGGTCCTGGGCGGCCAGGTGATGGAGCGGTTCGGGGCGCCGACCCTCTGGGCGCTCTGCCTCGGGCTCGGCCTGGCGGTCGCGGCCGGCCACCTGGCCACCGCCCCCGCGCGGCGCCGCCGGCTCGCTCGTCCAGCGTGAGCCGCGCGCGGCGTAACCGACCAGACCCTGGTCGCGCCCTCGGGCGGGCCCGAGCGGCACGACCGGATCGACTACGGTGCGGGCCATGCGTGCGAAGGTCTGGCAGGTAGCGGCGTGGGTCGGGCGGCAGATCCGCGCGCTGCGAGATCTTCGGCGCACGGCCGCGCGGTGGCTGCGCGACCACGCGTCGCACTGTGTCGCCTCGGGGTGGCTCGTGGGGCTCGGTGTCTTTGGGGGCGCGACGATCCATCGCGCGCTGGCGGCGCCGGCCGCCGAGGCACCGACCTTCGGCCACCCCGGCGACGGCGGCGCGATCGAGCGGGTCGCGATGCTCGACGTCGACGAGATCAACGGCATCCGGACCAACCGGATGCACGCGCTCGGGCTGGCGGCGGCCGGGGAGGGCGACGATCCCGGCGAGCGGACGATCCAGGCCGCGCGTGCCTCGCTCGCGCACGGCATCGATCTGGATGGCGAGAACGTCGCGACCGCCGGCAAGCTCGTGGTGGTCACCCGCGGCGGGATCGCCGGCTGGCTCAAGCGCAACCGCGGCAAGAAGGCCGATCCGGAGACCCTGGCCTGGCTGCGCGGCGAGGAGGCGGCGGAGGGCCGGGCGAGCTACGCCGGCTGGGCCGATCGCCAGGACGGAAATATCCTCAACTGGGCCCGCGAGCGCCGGCATCCCGGCGCGGCGCCGGCAGGCGGCGGCGCGGGTGGCGAGGAGACCGCGGCGGCGGTGCGCGAAGCCGGCGCCGCGAGCGCAGCGGATGCGACGCAGCGGGACGGGGTCGCGAGCGCAGCGGACGCGGCGGCCCAGGTGCACCTCCAGCAGGACCCTGGGGTGGGCGCGGATGCTCGTGTCACCAAGCCCGATGGCGGCGCGCGGGCCGTCGAGGCGCGTGCGGCGGCGGACCCGCCGCACGCGCCGGCCGTGCAGGGGCTCGAGCTGTTCGCTCTCGGCGGCGCCGCGGCCACCGCGTTGACCCCGCGCGCCGCGGTCGACCCGAGCCCCGACGAGCTGGCCGCGCTGCACGACCGGCTCCGGCCGCTGACCGCGACCGGCGCGATCGCCGTGTCGGTGCGCGATCATCACGTCGTGCTGATCCTGCTGTGCGATCAGCTGTTCGAGCGCGCGGGCACGGCGCTGACGGACGACGGCGAGCACGTCGTGCGCGCGCTCGGTCACGTGCTCGCGGCGGAGCGCGGCCAGGCGTACAGCGTCACCGTCGATCGCGACCGCGCGTTCGAGCTGGTGAGCAACCTCGCGATCGCCGGCCTCGCGGCCGAGCGCGTCGAGATCGCGCTCGAGAAGGTCGACCGCGCGCTCGATGTCGTCGAGGTCGAGTGGTTGACCGCGAAGGAGGCCCCGTGACCCGACCGCCGCTGTGCTGCACCACGCACCCCGATGCGCTCGCCGGCTGGCAGTGCGGGACCGACGGATGCCGGCGAGCGCTGTGCGGCGCATGCACGGCGCGGCTGCTCAAGCTGTTCACGTGCTGCGCGTGTGGCGGACCGGCGCGCCAGCTCACGGTGGCTCGCAAGTCGAAGTCGCGCGCGTACTGGCTCGGCGCGGCGGTGCGCTATCCGTTCGACGCCGGGTTGTCGCTGGCGATCGCGATGGCGAGCGCGCTCGCGGCGACCGGCCTCCTGGCCAGCATGGTCGAGGCCTCGCCCCACCAACTCGACCTGGGGGTCCGGATCGCGCGGACCGGCCTGATCACCGGCTACGTGCTCGCGACGATCGATCGGACCGCGCGGGGCGCCGAGGCGGGCAAGCTGCTGCGGTTCGCGCACACCGTGGTCGCGACCGTGTTCGTGTGGCTCCCCGGCGTGACCTACGGCTTGCTGCTGGGGCTGCCCGGGCCGGCGGCGCGCCACGACTGGTCGCTCTGGCTGTTCGCGGCGCTGGCCGTGATCTACGTGCCGCTCGTGCTCGCCGTCGCGGTCACCGATATCTCGTTCGCCAATCTGGTGAATCCGTTCCGGACGTTCGAGTCGATGCTCCGGCTCGGCAAGACCTACGCGATCGCGCTGGTCGCGGCGCTCGGATTCGCGGCGGTCGCGGTGCTCGGCGCCGCGGCGGCCAGCTCGATCCAGCACGCCATTCCGACGCCGGTCGTGCGCGACGCCGTGGCCCAGCTGCCGATGCTCGCGGGCCTGGCGATGCTCGGCCACGCGATCGGCATGCTCGCGCATGTTCACGGCGACCTGCTCGGCTGGGGCAGCGCCGACCTGTTCGTCGACCCGCTGTATCCCCACGTGATCGCCGAGGGCCGCCGCAAGCTCGCGAACCGCGGCGGGGCGGAGGCCGCGGCCGACGCCGCCGAGCCCGGCGCGCTGGCCACGCTGGTGGCGCCGCGCGAGCGCGCCGAGGCCGCCAAGCTGGCGAGCGCGCTCAAGGCCGAGGAGCTCGTGCGCGCGCTGCGGATCTACGAGGCGCGGCCGAGCTGGAGCGCGGCGAGCATCGAGGATCGCCAGCTGGTGATGCTGGGCAAGGCCGCCGCGCGCGCCCGGAAGCTGCCGCTCGCGCAGCGCCTGCTCGACGAGGCGTGCGCACGCAACGGCCGCGCGGTGGGCCAGGCGTGGCTCGCGCTGGCGCAGCTCCACGCCGACGCGCTCGGCCAGCCCGAGCGGGCGCGCGAGATCTACCGCAAGATCGTCGCCGAGTTCCCGGGCTCCGACGTCGCCAAGCTCGCCGCCATGCACGCCGGGCCGGCGGTCAAGGCGTGAACGACGCGACGATCGCCGCGGCATCGGCCGAGGCGCTGGCCTGCGAGGTCCGGGCGAGCGACAGCGCGACGATCGTGCGGCCGGCGACGACGCGGACGTAGATCTCGACGCCGACGGCCGCCTCGCCGCGCTCGGCGATGCCGCGACATCGCGCCGCGCGCCCCCCGCCCATCGCGACCTGGGCACACCCGGCCGGATGATACGCGCTGGCGGCGATGCCGAGCTGCCGGATCACGCCGCGCTCGGCGGTCCGCGCGGTCGCGATCAGATCATCGCCGCGGGCGGTGGACGCCGCGATGAAGATGCCGTGCTCGGGGTCGACCGGCGTCTGGCCGCGAAACACCACGGTGGCATCGCGCTGGCTGGTGAACGCGCCGAGCTCGGCGTCGCCGGCCTCGCGCCATCCGGGCGGGAGCCGGACCGCGAGCGCGAGGCGCCGCAAGCGCTGCGGCGGGTCGGCGGCGGCGCGCGCGGCCGGCGCCGGGGCGGGCTCGTCGTGGCGCGGGTAGATCGCAGCGGCGACGGCGAGCGCTGCGAGGGCCGCGACGGTGGCCACCCGCGTGCGCATCCCGACGCGCGGCGACCAGCGGCGCGGCCCGGCGGCCGCCGGGGGCGTGGCGTCGAGCTCGTCGGTGGGCTCGCGGGTCGCCTCGGCGACGGCGGCCGGCGCGACGGTCGCGATCTTGGTCGTCGAGCGAATCATGATGTGGAGCGGCGCGCTGACCGCGGGGGGCGGCGCGTCCCGCTCGACGGGGGGCGGCGCGTCGCGCTCGACGTGGGGTGGCTCGTCGCGCTCGACGTGAGGTGGCTCGTCGCGCTCGACGAGAGGTGGCTCGTCGAGCGTGATGAGCGGTGGCGGGCTCACCGCCGCCCGCGCCGCCTCGAACGCGAGCAGCTGCGCGCCGAGCTGCTCGAGCCGGGTACGGTCGGAGATCGCCGCGCCGCGCGCGAGCTCGATGCCGTGGGCGATGTGCTCGGGGGTCACCGGCTCGCGCCCGGCGAGCGCGAGGAAGCCCGCGATCAGCGAGCGCTCGCCGCCGGTCAGCTCGCAACCGCAGGCGCGCTGCCACGCCGCGAAGGCCTCCATCTTGTCGTCACCAGTCACACGGACTTCCCAGCCTACCACCCCGACCGCGCCGACCTCGCGGGCGCCGCCGTGAGCGCGAGCCCACGCGCGGAACGACTCGCACCGCGGCGTGCGAGAACCTGGGAGTCGCTGGCTCGCTCGCGACCGATCGGCGTCGCCGGGGGCGGGTCCTGCGCCCGCCGATCACGGCCGCCGGATCGCGATCGCGGACAGGTCGGTCGCGGGATCGACCGGCCGGCCCGCGGCCTTGCGCTCGGAGTAGCGATCGACGAGCTGCGCGGCGTGCGGCCTCAGCAGGACCGTGAAGCGCACCAGCTCCTCCATCACATCGACGATGCGATCGTAGTAGCTCGACGGCTTCATGCGGCCGGCCTCGTCGAACTCCTTGTACGCCATCGCGACCGACGACTGATTGGGGATCGTGAACATCCGCATCCAGCGACCGAGCACGCGCAGCGTGTTGACCGCGTTGAACGACTGCGATCCGCCGGACACCTGCATGACCGCGAGGGTCCGGCCCTGCGTCGGACGCATGCCCTTCATCTCCAGCGGCAGGTGATCGATCTGGAGCTTCATGAGGCCGGTGATCTGGCCGTGGCGTTCGGGGCTACACCACACGTGGCCATCGGACCACATCGATAGCGCGCGCAGCTCGCGGACCGCCGGGTGGTCGTCGCCGGGAACCAGGTCCGGCAGCGGCAGCTCGCGCGGGTCGAAGATCCGGGTCTCGGCGCCGAACAGCTGCAGCAGCCGGGCCGCCTCCTCCACGGCGTGCCGCGAGAACGATCGCTCGCGCAGCGACCCGTAGAGCAGCAGGATCTTCGGCCGCGGGTCGTCCGGGCCGAGCCCGCTCGCCGGTCGGCGACGAGCAAACGCGGTGTCGAGGGCGGGAAGCTGATCTGGATCCTGGAGCGTGATGAGGGGCATCGGGGCATCTCCACGATCATTGGTCGGTCGGGCCGGCCTCGGCCGTGCCTGGCAGGGTCACGCGCATGCACACCGCAGACGCGGGGCACAGCGCCGCGAACTCGGGCGAGGCGGCCAGCGCCGCCGGCGCGCTCGCTCGGTCCACGTCGGCGAAGCCGAACCGGCGGAACAGGGGCGCCGCGGTGGTCGTGAGGAGATAGACGCCCTCCAGGCCGTGGCCCGCGGCCGCGGCGAGTCGATCGGCGATGAGCGCTGTCCCCGTGCCGCGGCCCCGCTCCGTGGCGGCGACCGCGACCGAGCGCAAGAGGCCGCATCGATCGTGGGTTTCGAGCGCCGCTACGCCCACGACCCGACCGTCGCGACGCGCCACGGTGTAGGCATCGGGGAAGCGTTCGCGCACCACCTCGGCCGGCAGCCCGGCCTCGCGCACCAGCGCCTCGATCGCCCCGATCTCGTCGCCGGTCGGCCGGCCCAGCGAGACTGCCGTGGGGAGGTTCGTGCGGGCGAACGCCCAGAGCCGGGAGCGCAGCGCGTCGCGCGCGACGCGAAACCTCGCGAGCAGGACTTCGGCCGGCATGGCGGGATCGGCGCTCGCCGGGTCGGGGAGCGGCCAGTGCATGCGGGTGATCTTGCCCGGCCACACGGGGCAGACCTCCTCGGCGCACAGCGTGATGACCGCGCCCACGCTCGCGGGATCGATCTCGTCCACCGACTTGCTGCGCTGGCCCGTGATGTCGATGCCCACCTCGCGCATCGCGGCGATCGCGGTGGGATGGACCCGGCTGGGCTGGCTGCCGGCGCTCGCAACCCGGACCCGGCCGCCGAACAGCGCGCGCGCCAGGCCCTCCGCCATCTGCGAGCGCGCCGAGTTTGCGACGCACAGGAACAGCAGGCTCGTGTACATGCGGATATCGTGATATAGCGATGCCATGTTGTCCAGCGCGAACGCGATCGATGTCCGGCCCTTGACCAGGCTGTTTCGCGCGCTCGGCGATGAGACCCGGCTGCGCATCGTCGCGTTGCTGTCTCACGGCGAGCTGTGCGTCTGTCACCTGGAGGCGGCGCTCGACCTCAACCAGTCCACCGCGTCGCGCCACCTCGGCATCCTCAAGGCGGCGGGCATCGTCGACAGCCGGCGCGAGGGAACCTGGGTCTACTACGCGCTCACCGAGCAGGACCACGCTACGGTCGCCGGGGCGCTGGACGTGCTGACCCGGGCGTTCGGCGCCGAGCGGGCGCTGCGCGCCGATCACGCCAGGCTGCGCAGGTCGTGTGGTCCGAGCGCGTGCGCGTCGTGAGCGACATGATCTCCATGCAGCCCCCCCGCACCGGCGTCGCCGGCAGGCTCGCGTTGCTCGACCGCTACCTGACGTTGTGGATCTTCGCCGCCATGGGGGCGGGGATCGCGCTCGGCTTCGTGGCTCCCGGCGTCACGGCGGCGCTGGACCGGCTCAGCATCGGCTCGACGTCGATCCCGATCGCCGCGGGCCTCATCCTCATGATGTACCCGCCGCTCGCCAAGGTCCGCTACGACGAGATGGGCAAGGTGTTCCGCGATCGCCGCGTGCTCGCGCTGTCGCTGTTCCAGAACTGGGTCGTCGGGCCGTTCGTGATGTTCGGGCTCGCCGTGGCCTTTCTCCATGACCGGCCGGAGTACATGCTCGGCCTCATCCTGATCGGGCTGGCGCGCTGCATCGCGATGGTGATCGTGTGGAACGATCTCGCCAAGGGCGATGCCGAGTATTGCGCCGGGCTCGTCGCGTTCAATTCGATCTTTCAGGTGCTGCTGTTCTCGGTCTACGCCTACTTCTTCGCGACGCTGCTGCCGACCTGGCTCGGTCTCGAGCGCGCGGTCGTGCACATCTCGATCGGCGAGATCGCCCGGAGCGTGGCGATCTATCTCGGGGTCCCGTTCGCGTGCGGCTACCTCACGCGCCGCGTGCTCGTGCGCGCCCGGGGCCGCGACTGGTACGAGAGGCGCTTCATCCCGCGGATCAGCCCGATCACGCTGGTCGCGCTGCTGTTCACGATCGTCGTGATGTTCTCGCTCAAGGGCGAGGCCATCGTGCAGCTGCCGCTGGACGTCGTCCGCATCGCGGTGCCGCTCCTGATCTACTTCGTCGTGATGTTCGCGCTGTCGTTCGTCATGAGCAAGCGGGTGGGGGCCAACTACAAGCAGTCGGTCACCCTGTCGTTCACCGCCGCGTCCAACAACTTCGAGCTGGCCATCGCCGTGGCGATCGCCAGCTTCGGCATCCACAGCGGCGCGGCGTTCGCGGCGGTGATCGGCCCGCTGGTCGAGGTCCCCGCGCTGATCGGGCTCGTCCACGTGGCCCTCTGGGCCCAGCAGCGGTTCTACCCGCCGCACGACTGACATGCATGGCGCCGCCCGGCCGGGCGCCGCCGATCCCTACAGCGCCGGCGCGTCGAGCGCGATGCAGGCGTCCGCGTCGAACGCGTCCAGGCTCGTCACGGGCGCCAGGTGCGTGGCGACCACGACGCTCTCCTCGTCGCCCGCCTTGCGCGCCGTGCAGGTCGACGGCTCGGCCACCACCGCCGGGAACGGCGTGTTGGTGATGCCGCTGACGTCGATGTCGTCGACCAGCCAGCCGCGGTTGGCGACGCTGCCATCGCTGCTGACCCGGAACCGCAGCAGCACGGACTGGCCGGCGAACTGGGTGCCGAAGTCGAGCGTCGTGAGCCGCAGCGCGGGGTAGCCCGGGCTCGTGCCGGTGAACGCCGAGCGGCCGCCGAGCGCGGAGCCCGACAGCAGCGCGGCGGTGTAGCCCGGCGTCGCGCCGAGCGCCGCGGCGTCGGTCCAGGTCGTCCCGCCGTTGGTCGAGAGCTCGACGACGCCGCCATCGAACCGGTTCTCGAGGTCGAACGCGTGCGAGAACTTGACGACGAACGGGTCGGTCGGGCTGACCAGTAGGGCCGGCGAGACCAGCTGGGCATCGCTGGCGGTCGGGAGGTCGGCGCCCAGCCACGCCTTGTTGCCGGTCGCGTCGGTCGCGATGCTCCAGGTCGTCGCGACCGCGGTGCCGGCCTTGGTCCACGGCGTGATCACGGTCTGGACGTGGTCGATCTTGGCCGCGCCGGCGACCTCGTCGAGGCCGGTCGGCACGGTGAGCGCCAGCGTGATGCCGCTGCGGGTGCAGGTGTTGAGGCCGGCGACGTGCACGGTGATCGTGAGCGGGGTGTTGCGCGGCGCCGACGCCAGCAGGGTGACCGGGATCGTGACGTCGAGGCTGGAGTGCGGCAGCACCGACGCGACGTCGAGCGGCGCGCCGAGCCGCACGCCGGTGTTGGTCGTCGTCGCGGTGACGGTGACCTCGTCGGCCGCGAACAGGCCGGTGTTCGCCAGGGTCACGTGCAAGGAGCCCGACTCGCCGGGATCGAGCACGCCGTCGTGGTCGCACGAGATGCCATCGTCGGCCAGCCGGAGCCCGCCGGCCTGGAGGACCGCGGCGAGCGTGCCGCTCTCGACGACGCCCGCGTTGGTCGCGGAGGTGACGGGCGGCGCCACCGCGCACGAGCCCGCGCCGCGGCCGGCGAACGCTGCGGCCATGAGGGTCATGTCGTCGGTGTCGAGCGCGCTGGCGGCGGCGAGGATCGAATCGCGCGCCTCGGTGAACGTCGCGTTGGCGGGCATCATGAGCAGGCCGGCGACCACGTAGTCGGTCATGCGGCGGCGCGCGATCGTGACGCCGTGCTCGTCGGCGAGCACGTTGAGGACGTCCCACAGCATGGTCGCCCAGATCTCGCCGGTATTGTGGACCTCGCTGTTGGCGCCGCTCGGGAGGCCCGGCGTCGTCGTGGGCAGCGGGTTCTCGTCGCCGATGTGGCGGAAGCTGAGCGCGTTCTTGGTGCGATCGGTGCTGTACGGGAACCGCCGGATGCCGAAGTAGGCGGTGTTGGGCGTGCCGTCGTCGAGCGCGTACGGCCCCATCGCGTAGACGCCGTCGCGGTTCTCGCCCTCGCGCAGCATCAGCAGGAGCGCGTTGAAGTCGCCCCAGCCTTCGCTCATGCCGCCGCACTGCGCGGTGCCGCCGCACGACGACAGCCGGTGGTGCATGTAGTGGCCCCACTCGTGGGCGACGATGCCGTTGTCGAAGTCGCCGTCGCGCTCGGCGCCGGTGATCTCGCTGTGGATCGTGACGGTCAGCGGGCCCGCGGCCAGCGCCGCGCGCAGCGCGTCGCCGTCGGACTTGCCGATCGGGAACCCGGGGAGGTTCGCCGGGGCGCTGCCCGCGAACGACCGCGGGTTGTCGAGCTCGCCGTCGGCGAGGATCACGCCGATCGCGCCCGAGGCCTTGGCGCTGTTGACCGTCGCGAGCGAGCCGCAGACGCCGGTGTAGGTGAGCAGCGCGATCTTGCCGGCGACGTTGGTCAGCGGCTGGCAGCCGTCGTTGGTCGGCGCGGTGCCGTCGACGCCGATGACCAGCTCGCCGGTCAGGTCGAAGCTGCGCGGGCCGGCGGCGAACGCCTCGCCGTGGACCACGAGGCCGCCGGGGGTCGCGACCGAGGTCGCGGTGCCGGCGGTCCACAGGAACATCCGCATCCGGGGCCGCCCGCCGTCGCCCGGCGTGGTCATGTCGGCGTTGTTGCGCAGGCCCGCGTTGGCGCCGGCCTGGGCCTGGACCAGCAGCGGATCGTTGGCGACGCCGCCGCGGCCGAAGTTATTGGCCTGCGCGTTGCGGGTGGCCTCGGTGAAGCCCGAGTCGTACCACCAGTCGTGCATCCAGTTGACGATGAAGAACACGTTGACCACCGCGGCCTTGGACTGGTCGACGGTGGCGAGCGGCTCGGCCTGGTGGTCGTACTGGTAGTTGAGGACGCGGCCGGCGCGGACCTCGGGGCGGATGTCGCCGGCGGTGAACGACGCGCTGGCGTCGAGGTCGGCGAACGCCTCGGCGTTGTTGCCCGAGGTCGTGGTCGCGTCGTCGGGGAGCCACTTGTCGAGCGGCCCGTTGAACGAGTCCAGGACGACCAGGTTCGAGGGGATGAGCCCGGGCTGCGAGCCATCGGGGACGCCGGTGGGGTGCGGCGCGAAGCTCTGGAGCGGGCCGTCGAGCGGGCGGCGATTGCCGGTGGTATCTGCGTAGACGCGATAGACGAACGCGTCGCGCTGGACGAGGTCGGTGTCCTCGACGATGTCGCCGCTGGCGTCGCCGATCAGGTAGCGATGGCCGGCGGTCTGCGGGATGCTGAGATCGGCCCGCGGATCGGGGGCCGCCGTGCCGACCAGTTCGAGCGACCAGGCCTCGAGCGTCTTGCCGTTGACCTGGGCTACCTCGCGGCGGGCGCGGGCCTCGCTGATCTGGACCACCGGATCGGCGGCGATCGCGAGGGTGGTCCAGCCGGCGGCGTCGCCGGTCTCGGTGATCGCCGGCTGCGGCCGGGCCTTGCCGTAGAGCTGGTCGAGCGCGC
>Ga0302321_100001582_pt1 | contig 19529 bp, 17 predicted proteins | sample Fen_T0_1_FD_202505 | JGI IMG/M metagenome (GOLD analysis project Ga0302321, IMG submission 202505) | Peat permafrost microbial communities from Stordalen Mire near Abisko, Sweden - Fen_T0_1 | ecosystem: Environmental > Terrestrial > Soil > Wetlands > Permafrost | place: Sweden: Abisko...
AGCGGCAAACTCGCCAGCTTTCTCCGCAAGCTCCTGGCTGATCTCCGCGCCCAGCACGCACGCATCGAAATCTTTGATCAGGTGTGGTGCGGGATTGACGGCTGTTATCGCCATCCGAGCATCTTCCACACGCCCGCGATCAAGCTTCAACGCCACCGCAACGCCCGCCAGCGGATAATCGATGCTACCCCGCACCCGCAGCTTCTGGTAGCTACCTCGCCATCCACGAGAAGACGGAGGAAGAATGATGCGCGTAACCAGTTCGTCGGGTTCAATATGCAATCGCACCATCCCGTCGTTCACGTAGAACTCGGCAAGCGGAACGCGCCGCGAGCCATTCGCCGATGCAATCTCCACCTCGGCGCCAAGGCACAGTAGCGCTGGCGGCGTATCGCCCGAAAATGCCGCCCAGCAGATCTTGCTGCTTGGAGCAACGTGACACAGATCGCCATCTTTCTTCAGGCAAAAGCCGCAGCTCTTGCGCCACAGAAGCGACTGGTTATACCAAAGGCATCGCGTATCGAGACAGATATTTCCGCCAATTGTCCCCATGTTGCGCAACACCGGCGATGCTACTGTCCTCGTCGCTTCATACAGCACGCGAAACTCCTGTCGGATGAGTGCCGAGTGCTCAACTTCTGCCAGCGTCGTCAGCGCTCCGATGCTGACACCGCCATCAGCTTCCGTCTTAGTCCCCCGCAACTCGCCCACAGCTCGCAGGTCAAGCACAAACGGCGGCGTGAACAGCTTCTGCTTCATCGATGGCAACAGATCGGTGCCGCCGGCGATGACTCTCGCTTCGCCCGCATGCGCCGCCAACATCCGTGTCGCTTCCGCCAGCGACGCTGGCCGCAGCAGTTGGAACGAAGGCAAGCTCACTGTCCACCTCCTGCTGCCGAACCTTGCCGCGATGGGTCGTTCGCGTGGCGATCAGGTCCCTTGCCGCGATACCACAACGATCCCCCATGTTCGCGGAAAGATGTCGGTTGCGTGGGATCTACGCCCTCGGTCATCTCGATCTTCTTGGCGCCGCGCTTGGCCCGCAGCGCCGCCAGAACACGCTCAGGCGTAAACGGCGCCTCGCGCAGGCGAATTCCCACGGCGTCGTAAATCGCGTTCGAGATTGCGGGAATCGTTGCCGCGAGCGATCCCTCACCAGCTTCCTTCGCACCGAACGGGCCCTCAGGATCAATGCTTTCGACGATGATGCATTCGATCTCTGGCGACTCGACCGACGACGGACTGCGATACTCCAGCAGCCCGGCATTCATCAGCAATCCGTCTTTCCAAACCATCTCTTCCTGTAGCGCTTGACCCAATCCCATCCAGACCGAGCCGATCACCTGCCCCTCGACAGCCACCGGATTCAGCGCCCGCCCGCAATCATGCGCCGCCCATATCTTATGTACGGTCACCACGCCAGTTTCCTCGTCAACGCTCACCTCGGCCACCTGCGCTGAATAGGAATACGCAGGCGAAGGTCCAACGCCGCCTCCCTTGTGCTTCCCGCCCCGCGCTTCTGCCGGAGGCGCGTACGAACCCGTCCCAGTCAGTCCACCGTGGACATCAATTGCCGCCACCACGGCCTCTTCGAAGCTCATGTGGTCTGTGACGACTTCTTGTTTGCGAGTCTGGAGCACCGAGCCGCGCAATATCTGTCCGTCAACGTGGCCACTGGCTGCCACCGATACTGGTTCCATAATCGGCGACGAATCCGCACCACGCTTCCAAACGCGATCGTCGCAAACGACAACTTCCTCCGCCGTGCAATTCATCCGCTTGGCAGCCGCGCTGACGATATTCTTCTTCACATCTTCGGCCGCTCGGAGCGCCGCATTGCCAGCCATGAACGTCACGCGACTGGAATACGAGCCGAGGTCGATCGGCGTGAGGTCGGTGTCTGCCGCGATAACCTTTACTCGCGCAAGGCTGCATCCCAACACTTCCGCAACGACTTGCGCAGTCATAGTGTCCGAGCCCTGGCCGATTTCCGAAGCACCCGTGTACACCACCACTCCGCCATCGCGGTCGATCTTGATATTGACCGTCGAGTGCGGCATGTCTGAGCGAATGATGCTGTTGGCCGCTCCGCTCACGTAGTGGCTACACGCCATGCCTAATCCGCGTCCGCGAGCCAGCTTGCCTTTGCGTTCTGACCACTGCGATCGCGTCAATACCTGATCGATGCACTCGGGAAGCCCATAGCTCAAAACCCGCAAGCCATTCACGGTCACCGTCGGAGGCTTAAGTAGATTAGCTTGGCGCATTACCGCCGAATCGACGCCGATCTCGGCTGCGATTTCGTCCATTTGCGACTCAAACGCAAAACGCACGTTGACGGTGCCGTGCCCGCGCATCGCTCCACAGGCGGGCTTGTTTGTCAGCACACGGAATCCGTCATAGCGGATGTTCGGGATGTCGTAGAGCGCGCCCAGCAGGGCGCCGGAATACAGAATCGTCACGATGCCGTACGAACAATAAGCACCGCCGTCTTGAATCACCTTGCAGGCGACGGATGTGATGCGTCCGTCGTTCTTCACGCCGGTCTTCAAGTCGATGATGGTGCGCGGCCGCCCGCGGTGCACCCAAAACACCTCCTCGCGCGTGTAGGTAATCTTTACCGGCGCCTTGGCCGCCCGCGCCGTAACCGCCGCGATAATTTCCAGCGGAATAATCTCGCTCTTGCCGCCGAAGCCGCCGCCGACCAGTGGTTTGATTACCCGGATCTGCGACATCGGCAACTCCAGCACGAGCGACAGTTTGTGCTGCAGGTAGTAAGGGACTTGCGTAGACGACCACACCGTCAACCGTCCCTGCTTCCCAGTGTGCGGATCAATTTCGAATGCCGCCAGTGTGCAATGTGGCTCCATGGCCGCGTGGGTAACTTCGTTGGCGATATAACGCGCCTCGGCAATATAGTCTGCGTCCGCGAACCCCTTCTCCGGGTCGCGAAAAACATGGTGGTAATCCTTCTCGATGTTGTTGGGTCGATTCTCGTGGATGAGGTCGCGCTCGGCCTTCATCGACTCTTCAGGATTGAAGTACGCAGGCAGCGGCTCGTATTCGACTTCAATCAGCTCCAGCGCTTGGTTCGCGATTTCTTCGGTCACGGCAGCGACGCACGCCACGTTGTCGCCCACGTATCGCACCTTGCCAACCGCCAGTGCGGTTTCGTCGTGACCCACGGGGAGAATGCCGTACTGGTTCGGAGCGTCTTCGCCCGTGACGACGGCTGCTACACCCTCCAGTGCGCGTGCACGGCTGGTGTCGATACTCTTGATCACTGCATGTGGATACGGAGAATGCAGAATCTTTCCAATCAACATCCCGGGCAGGCTGAAGTCGTCAGCGTACTTGCCCGCGCCGGTGGTCTTCCCGGCCGCATCTACCATGGCGATCGACTTGCCGATTACGGAGAATTCAGACACTACTCTCGGGCCCCCGCCAATTCAGGTTTCGGGCTGCTTTGCTCTGCCTTGATGACTGCCCTAATGGCCTCATACATCTGCGAATAGCCTGTGCAACGGCATAAGTTACTACTGAGAGCTTCACGAATCTCTTCGTCCGAAGGATCGGGGCTTCGCATCAGCAGCCCACGCACCGTCATCATGAAACCCGGAGTGCAGTATCCGCATTGCGAGCCTCCAAAATCGCCGTAGGCCTTCTGCAAGGCGCCCAATCCGCCGCCGTCAGAAATACCTTCCACCGTCGTGATATCGCAATTCTGATAGCTCGCCGCCAGCATTGTGCAAGCCAACATGGGAACGCCATCTACCTGCACGGTGCAGGCCCCGCATGACGAGTCATCGCAGCCTTTTTTGGATCCCGTAAGGTTCAGTTCGCCGCGCAATACATCCAGCAGCAGGCTGTTGGGATGAACCGCCAACTCGTGGGTGCGACCGTTTACCCGCAGCTCGATCAATTCTTTCTTCATAAATAAATTGCCTAATACAGCGGTACGCTCGGGTCGATCTCTCGCGACCACCGATCAATTCCGCCGCGCAATGATTGAACTTTGTCGAAGCCTTGCTGCCGCAGCCACGCCGTAACGTTCATCGATCTCACTCCGTGATGGCACACCACCACAATGTGCTGCTCGGGATCGAGTTCCTGGTTAAACCGCGCTGGGATCTCGCCCATCGGAATGTGCCGACTCCCCTCCATATGAGCAGTCTCGTACTCCCACGGTTCACGCACATCAAGGAGCGTGAATTCCTGGCCGCTGTCCCTGAGCGATTTCACTTCCATTGCTGAAATCTCGTAATCCACTGAAATTCCCTGCCTCCGGAGATAGCTACTTGCCCGTCCACACCGGACGTCGCCGCTCAATGTGCGCCTGAATGCCTTCTCGCGCATCAGCAGTCTTCATCAAGTCGTCAAAATAAATCTGTTCCGCGCGCGCTAGACCCTTGTCGAAATGGATGGAATCCCACGCGTAGAACGCCTTCTTAGCGATCGCCAACGCCGCTGGACTCAACTGCGAAACCCGTGCCAGGCACTCCTGCACCAGCGTCTCCGGGTCATCGGCCAGACCGTTAACCAAACCTGCAGCCACGGCTTCCTGCCCATTCAGAGTTCGTCCCGTCAACACCATTTCTGCTGCAAGCTTCTGGCCAACGACAGACGCCAGCGCCACGCTCGCGACCGGCGGAAAGCAGGCCAGCTTGATCTCCGGAAATCCAAACACCGCGTCAGGCGTTGCGAACACGACGTCGCACATCAGCGCCAGTTCCGCCCCGCCTCCGAGGCAATGTCTCCGAACCGACGCAATCGTCAGCTTCTTCGTCGATGCCACCGCACGAATCACGCTGTGAAACGCAGTCAGCATGTTGCGCAATGCGTCAGGGGCGTGCGCTGCGATATCGACGCCGGCTGAGAACGCGCGCTCGGAACCGGCAAACACCACAGTGCTGATTTCCGCTATCGCTTCAACTTGCTCCAGCGCGGCTACCAGCTCCCCCATCATCTCCATGTCCATCACGTTCAGCGGAGGATGATTTAGCGTAATGCGCACAACGGGGATTTGAAGCTCAACCGCAATCTTTCGAAATTCGGGTTTGGCAGTGAGAGTCATGGCAACGTCACGTCCGCTTTCTTCGCGTCTTTACGACGGCGGAATCGGTTTCAGCGTCTTCCACTCCCAATGTAGGTGCTGGGAGCCGCGAGGTCGATGCCCTCTCACCACGCACACCCTGGAGAAAGATATCGCTAATCTGGCGCGCAATAATCTCGGCGCCCGGATCTACCTTTGGCTTGTACCAGGTGTACAGCCAGTTCATCATGCCGAACAGTCCCATCACGGCAGTTCGCGTCGAGAGTCCGCCCCGGCTGGAGGTTTTCCTCCCCAGGCGAGTCAGGTTTTCCGCCCGGACCAGGTCGTCCACCAGCGCCACGCAAATCCTGTAGTACCCGCGCTTGATTGCGGCCAACTCCGTGCCATACCCGTCTCGCAGCACGTCATCTTCATGCGACAAAACCTTCATCGCTTTCTGTTTGGCGACGGCATAGTCCACATGGTTGTGAACGAAAATGCGAATCCGTTCCTCAGGATCGCTACTGTCTTGCAGACGCACATGCAGACGGTCCACAATCGTTGTGAACGTATGCTTTTGAATCACGTACAACAGCTTTTCCTTGGAATCGAAATAGTAGTAGAGTCCGGCCAGCGACATTCCGCTCAAACGCGACAAATCGCGCATCGAGGCGCCTTCGTAGCCCTTGTCGGCAAAAACCTCAGTCGCGTAGTCGAGGATTTCCGAGAAGCGGCGGTCAAACCGCGTGTCGCCCGGCGAAGCATCAGACGATCCGTTCAATTTGGGAGTGGCAGTACGCACGAGTCCCACCGTATGCCCGCATGGCCGCAAACCAGTATCTGACGAACGTTCGTTCTAATCGTAACAGCCTCTCTCCGTGACGGCAACCATGTCCAAGTGCCTTACACACTTCGTCATCCCCTCACTTTTGCGCCTTCTCCTCCGCTTCTTCGGCCCGGTCCAAAGCCTCACGTTGACAACTCTCTCCTCAACAAGGCAAACTGCAGAATCCTGCCGATTTGGCCCTGCCCTTACTTGCAGCGCCATCCCGGGGTGGACGAATCGAATCCATGACCGCACAATCAAAGGTTTCCTACCGGATGGAGTCCACGCTTGAAAGCGTGAATAAAGCGGAGGAAATGGTTGGCCAGTTGGCCAAGCAAGCGGGTTTTGACGAGGACGCACGAGACGGCATCAGCATGTCCGTCCGCGAGGCCATGATTAATGCTGTCATACACGGCAATGCCTACGATCCCGGCAAACGTGTAAACTTGTCGTTGGAACAGAACAACGGTGAGTTGATTATTACCATCGGGGACGAAGGTAAGGGCCTTGAGCCTGAAGAAATCCCCGATCCACTGGCACCGGATAATTTGATGAAGCAATCGGGGCGCGGAATTTTTCTAATCCGGGCGTTTATGGACGAAGTTCGGTTCCGCAAACTGGAACCCGGCACTGAAGTTACTTTGATCAAGCGGATCCCAGGTTCTGATCTGGACCGCCAGGAGGCTTCCACGTGAGTATGAAAGCAAGTACCCGGCAAGTGGACGGCGTCACCATCGTTGACTTGAGCGGACGCATCACTTTGGGCGAAGGCAGCGTAGTTTTGCGCGACACCATCAAGGACCTTCTTGGCAAGGGCGCGAAGAATATTCTCCTAAATCTCGGCGACGTTAGCTACATCGACAGCTCGGGTATCGGCGAACTGGTCAGCGCGTTTACTTCGGTCCAGCGCCAGGGCGGCGAACTCAAACTGCTGCACCTCACCAAAAAGGTGCACGACCTGCTCCAGATCACCAAGCTTTACACGGTGTTCGACGTGCAGGAAGATGAGCCCAACGCCATTAAGTCGTTCAGCGTCAAGTAGCCGACGTCCGACTGTCACGGATGTGGCACTAGAATCTCAAACGCCTTTTCGCCTGCGCGAAAGGGCGTTCGCCACTTTTGCCGCCGGCCCTTCATCAGTCCCTGCCCTATAGCCAGGTCCAGCGCGGCTCCTCGCGCAGAAAACTGCGGAGCTCGCCCAGCGAGTAACGAGTGCCACGCCACTCCACGCCGCAGCGGGCAAGGGTTAAGACCATCGAACGCGCCAGCGCATAGCAGAACAACAGCGCTCCCACGGGATGAAGCAGTACGTAGTAGGGCGGAATATCGCTGTACCACGACATTCCCCAGTAAATTGCTGCCATTGTCGCCAACGCAACCACGTAGCCTGCCCTGGCCCAATCCGGAGCGAGAACCGCACCGACGAAGGGCCCCACGTTCACCAGCAGGTTTCCGCACACGGCCGCAATCGCGAACCATGTGTTGAACCGCAGTATGGCAAAACCATTCTTGGTGAGATTGCGCACCATGCCCATCGCGCCGAAAATCCAGCGCAGCCTCAGCAGATTGCGCCCGAACACAGCCCGCTGGCGAAACCCTTCGTGCTTTACAACTTCGCCCAGCCTCATATCGTCCACAATTTCCAGCCGCATTCGCTGGTAGGTACCAATCCGCTCGTAAGCGTCACGACGAACGAGGTTGAACGCGCCAACTCCTATCGCATCGTGTGACTTGGGATCGGCAACCTTCCACGGCCTGCGTGCGAATACGAATTGCGACTGGAAGAACGCGATCATCATGCGCTCGCCAACTGACTTCATCGCCATCGTCGGAAACAACACAACGTGATCGGCGCGCTCCCGCTCGGCATAAACCATCGCCCGCCGCAGGGCGTCGGCGCGAAACACGACGTCACCATCGGTAAACAACAACCATTCCCCAGTCGCCTGCTTCCCCGCCTGCCACATCGCATGGGTCTTGCCCAACCAGCCCGCGGGAAGTTCCGTGATATGTAACACTTTCAGCCGATGATGCAGCGCTTCTCCGCGCTCCCTCCACGCTGCCTGTACTTCATCCATGATTGCGCCGGTAGCATCATCCGAGCGGTCGTCGACAGCGATGACTTCATAGTCGGGATAGTCGAGTTCTAGTAGCGAACGAAGTGCAGCTTCGACATGTTCGGCTTCATTGCGGGCAGGAACGAGGATGCTCACGCGCGGCACGCGACCGAGAGCATCGAGAGGCAGCGCGTCGAACTCCGCACTGGTCAGTTCAGGAATCCGCCGCATGTAGATGGCAGCGGCCGCCATTCGCGACAGCCAGGCCGCACCTAGAACCCCACCCAAAATCCACGTCACAGGATGGGTATGAAACCCCGCACCCATCAATCCGCGGTCCCTTTCGACAGTACGTCTGGCATCTTCTCTGCCGGTAGATGTGGAGCAAACTTCATGCCGTAGAGCAAGATGCCGCCTGACAGCGCAACCGCCACTATCATGGCGACCATTCCCATCCGCAAGTCGGTCCTGTCAGAGATATACCCAATCAGCAGCGGCGAAAACGCATCGCCCAAAAGGTGGATCGTGAAAAGATTCACCGCGACTGCCGTGGCGCGAATGGGGGCCGACACCGAGTTCACCAGCGCGGCATTTAGCGGAGCCGTGTTGAGAAGGATCAGAAACTCTCCGATCAGGATCGCCGCGTACATCGCCGTTCCTGACAGATAGATCGCACCCACAACCGCTGGTATGGACAGAATCATTCCTGTCGCAGACACCAACTGATAGGCCGCTGGAGTTCGCCGCAATAACCGATCGCCCAGCCAGCCGCCGAACAACGTGGCGACCGTTCCCGCAACCACCGTCATACCGCCGAACAGCAAGTTGGCGCGGTCCAGCGAAATTCCGTGGACGCGAACCAGAAACGTCGGCATCCACACCTGCATGCCGCCCACCGCAAACGTCATCATCGCCATGCCCAGGCTGACCGTCCAATATGCTTTGTTGCGGAATAATCCAAAGATTGTGCCGCGTTCCAGCGTATTGGGCAGGTGATCGCTGGCGCCGCGCTGTGGCTCGCGGACCACCAGCATTCCAACCGCCAGCAGCAGGCCCGGAATCGCACCAACGAGAAAAGGCGTTCGCCAGCCGTAGTGATGCCCGACGATTCCGCCCACTACGTATCCGAACGCAGAACCTACCGGCAGAGACAGATAGAACAGGCCCATCACTCGCCCGCGGACCCGTTCCGGATAAAGGTCTGCCAGAAATGCCGGCGCAATCACCACGAATGTGGCCTCGCCGATTCCCACGATCAAATGCCGCACCAGCAGTTCGTTGTAGGTCTGGGTGACCGCCGACAGCAGGGTAGCAATACTCCACACCGCCGCACCGGCCGCCATGATCCACTTGCGCGGATAGCGGTCCGCCAGCGGCGCAATCAAAGGCGCGGCAATCATGTAGCAAATAAAAAATGCAGTCGTGAGAAAACCGATTTGCGCGTCGTCGAGTTTGAACTCAACCTTGATCAACGGCTGCACCGCGAACAGCACGTTGCGATCGACGTAGTTGAAGAAATTCAGCGCCGTCAACAGCAGCAGCGCAAAGCGAGCATTGGCCTTATCGGTCATCGGTTGGCGGAGAATATCATGTCGGCGGCAGTGCGCCCAACGCTTACTTCCGCGGCCGCGGATGCCGCGCAATCACCACGGTCCCAATGCCGCCACGCGGCCGGAACTCACCCTTCACTTCAGCCCACTTCGGCTTGGTGGCCCGAACAACGTCATCCAGCACGCGGTTGACGATGTTCTCCTGAAAGATCCCTAGATTGCGATACGACGTGAGGTACTCTTTCAGCGACTTCAACTCCAGGCAGTCGCGGTTGGGCATATACCGAATCCATAGGACGCCAAAATCGGGCAGGCCGGTCTTCGGGCAGACTGACGTAAACTCGGGCACATCAATCACGATCTCATAGCCAGGAAACTGGTTAGCCCAGGTTTCGATCTCGGGCAGTGGCGCATCCAGCCCAGATTCCGCGTGTTCTTCGGTATAACGCTTGCTCTTGGCCATGCCTCATTGTAACCGCCGCCATTGCTTCTCCAGCCGACAACCACTTCCCCCGGAAGACGCGATGCTTGCGCCTGGGAATTATCCCTGTCAGCTAAGCTATACTGTGGCTTTGACGCCGATGGTTGAGTCACTTGCAAGCGAACGTACCCGCATAGCCTGGAAGCCGCGCTGGATCATCACGATAGCGATGATTGCAGTCATCCTGGTCGTGGTGCTCTGGCTGTCATTTCGTCGTACGCCAGTTCAGGTCCGCACTGCCCTCGCCTATCGCGAAGACATTACCTCCAGTATTGCCACCAATGGCCGGATCGAGCCCATCGAAAACTTCGAGGCTCACGCCCCTCTCTCGACCACGGTCAAGCGCCTCAACATCCAGCAAGGGGATTGGGTCAAGAGTGGGCAGATGCTGCTCCAACTCGACGATTCCGACGCTCGCGCCCAGTTGGCCCGTGCTCAGGCGCAAGTGAAAGGCTCCGAATCCGAGTCTCTTGCGGTTTCGGCAGGGGGCACGCAGGAAGAAGTCTTTACAAGCAAGAATTCCTTGGTCAAAGCGCATACCGATCTGGAGGCTGTGCAACGCAACGCGCAAGCTATGCAGCGGCTCCAGCAAACTGGCGCTGCCTCGCAAGCCGAGGTTGACAATGCCCTAGCGCAACTCCGCGTCTCCGAAGCCAACGTCCACATGCTCGAGCAGAAGCTGCATGACCGATTCTCCCAGAGTGAGATCGGGCATTCCCAAGCCCAGGTCGCCGAGGCTCGCGCTGCCCTCGCTGCGTCCTCCGATCTCTTGCGCAATCTGAACGTGTCGTCGCCTTTCGCCGGTATGGCCTACAACTTGCCGGTTCGAAAAGACTCTTTCGTTCCCGCCGGCGAACTTCTCGTAGAAGTCGCCGACCTCCATCGTGTCCGCGTGCGGGCCTATGTCGATGAGCCTGAAATCGGACGTCTGCAGAAAGGACAAGCGGTCGAAGTCACATGGGATGCCCTGCCCGGCCGCTCTTGGAAAGGCACGGTCGAAAACCTGCCGACCAACGTTGTGCAGCACGGAACCCGCATGGTCGGCGAAGTTACCTGCATCCTCGACAATTCCGACCTCAAGCTTTTGCCCAACACCAACGTCGCCGTCTCCATCATTCAGGCGCGGCACGACAATGCCCTCACGGTGCCGCGTGAAGCCGTGCGCCAGGACTCCGACGGCAAGTACGTCTTTCAGGTTGTGGACGGCAAGCTCAAGCGGCGTAAGGTGGAAACCTCCATTTCGAATCTGACTCGCGTCGAAATCACGAGCGGCCTCACCAATGACGCAGTGCTGGCACTCGGAGCGGTCAACATGCAACCACTGCGCGACGGCACTCCAGTAAAGAATCCCACTTGATGAAGGGTCTCGTGCCAAAGATTGCGGCCCTGCTCCTCGCTGCACTCACCTGTGTTGCGATTGCCAAGGCCACCGCCGCCCGTGAGCAACAGATTGCATCTGGAAACATCGATGAGCTTATTCGGTCTTTGTCGAGCAGCACCGACGCGGCTGGTCTCAACCTGCTCTCCCGTGCTTATTACGCCATCGAGCACTGGGACGAAGCCGTGACCAACGGCGAAAAAGCTGTCAGCCTAAGTTCTGGAAACGCAACCTATCACTGGTGGCTCGGCCGCGAGTATGGCGAAAAAGCTGCGTCGGTCAATCCGCTGTCCGCCGCTTCCCTGGCACGCAAGACCAAGAGCGAGTTCGAGGAAGCCGTCAAACTTGATCCCAGCCTCGTCCAGGCGCGCGCCGATTTGGCCGAGTACTACAGTGAGGCGCCCTCCTTCATCGGAGGCGGCATCGACAAGGCCCGCGACCAGGCCACACAGGTCGCCAAATACGATCAAGCCATTTCGCACTGGATCCTCGCCAAAATTGCGGAGAAGGAAAAGCGCTACCCCGACGCCGAAGCCGAGCTACAGAAAGCCATTCAGGTAGCCAAAGATCCCTCGCGTTACCAGATGAGTCTTGCTTCGTTCTATCGTCGCCGTTCACGCCTCGACGACATGCAGAAAGCGATCGCGCAGGCCCTCTCCCAACCCAATAAGAGCGCCGAGGTTTACTACAACGCCGCCAGCGAACTCTTCCAGGCAGGAAGAGATTTCGCCTCGGCTGTGCAATATTTGAAGAAGTATTTGGACTCCGGAGCTATGGTCGAGGACGCGCCGGCTTTCCGCGCCCACTATTTGCTCGGACAGGTTTACGAAAAGAGCGGCAAGAAGTCCGACGCGGTGGCCGAGTACAAGGCTTCGCTAAGTCTGGCTTCCGGCTTTGCTCCGGCCTCAAAGGCATTGGGCCGGATTCAATAACGGGCCTTCATGATTTTCTCAGTCGCCAGGACCAAATCGCTTGCCGCAACACTTCGCCGCACGGCGTTGCAGGCGACATTGCTACTCGTGATTCCGGCCACACTGTTTGGCGCAGACGATCCGCCCGCAAATCCTCTTCGCTTCCGTACGGCCATTGAACTAGCGTTGCAGCATAGCGGTGTCATGGGGATCGCTGCCGCCAACCAGTTGCACTCCCGCAAAGCCTACGAGGAAGTCAAGAATCACTACCTGCCCCAACTGACAGCCGGCTCAGGCCTTGGCTATTCCTACGGTTTCCCGTTGACTCTGGAGGGCTCCGCGCCGTCTGTCGCGAACTTCACATCTACCCAGTCCCTGTTCAACCTTTCGCTGAAGGAGTTCCTAAAGGCCGCCAAGATCGACTGGAACGCCTCTTCCTTTGATGTGCAAGACAAACGCGCTGAAGTGATTCTCGACGCGTCTCTCTCGTACGCGCAATTGCTCAATCTCGCCGGCCGGATCAATACCCTGCTCGAAGCCCAGAAATCCGCCGAGAAGGCACAGTTCGTCACCGAACAACGCCTTAACGAAGGCGTTGACAGCAAGCTCGATGTCACCAAGGCACAACTCACCGCCGCTCGCATTCGGCTGCGCATCGCCGACGCTCAAGGCCAGCAAGATGTGTTGCGCGAGCATCTCGCCAAGTTAACGGGCTTGACGCCCGCCGAGATTCAACCCGATCCCGAATCCATGCCGCAACTGCCATTGATCTCGCAAGACGACAATCTCGCAGGACGCGCCGCCGAGAACAGCCCAGTAGTGAAGTTGGCCGAGCAAAAAGCCGAGGCCGCGGCAGCCCGCGCCAAAGGCGAGCACCGCGCGACACTGCCATTCGCTGACATCGCTTCTCAGTACGCCTACCTCGCCCGTTTCAATAATTATGATCAGTACTTCCTCAATTACAACGCTAATAACCTCGCGGCCGGGATCAACATCAAGTTCCCCTTCTACAACCCTGTGCAGAAAGCGCACGCTGCTCAGGCCGACGCCGACACTGTCGTCGCCCGCAAGCAGGCCGAGCTTGCTCGAAACCAGGTCAGCGAAGACGCCTTAAAGCTCCAGCGCTCGCTTCGCCAGCTACAGGCCGCCCGCGACGTCTCCAAGCTGGAGTGGCAGGTTTCGCAGGGTGATCTCGACTCCGCCAAAGCGCGAATTGAGACCGGGAATGCCAACACTCGCGACGTCCAAATGGCCGAGCTTGAAGTCAATGACAAGTACGCCGCCTACCTCGACGCCGAGTTCGAAATGACCCGCGCCGAACTGCAACTGCTCCGGCTTACCGGAGAACTCGAAAATTGGGCCGTTCCCACCCCATAAATCGCCATTCGCTGCACCTCACAAACCGTACCTAACTATTACATTCTCAAGCATTTCCGTGTAGTCTGCCGCATCCAAGGAATGGTAAAATTAAAGACACTACTATGCCTTTGAAGACGCTTTTCCTGAACCCACCCTCGTTTGAGAATTATGACGGCGGAGCCAGCTCGCGTTGGCCTGCCACTCGCGAGATCGAGTCCTACTGGTACCCCGTCTGGCTGGCTTATCCCGCCGGAATGCTGGAAGGCTCCCGCATGCTCGACGCTCCTCCGCATCACATCAGCGCGGAAGAGACCATCGAGATCGGCAAGAGCTTCGACTTCCTCGTGCTGTTCACGAGCACCCCTGGCTTCCCCGGCGACATCAAGCTTGCTGCCCGGATGAAAGAAGCCAATCCGAACCTCAAGGTCTGCTTCGTCGGACCGCACGTCACCACGCTTCCCGAGAAGTCACTGGCCGACGGCGAAGCCATCGATTTCATCGTGCGCCGCGAGTTCGACTACGCCACCGTGGAGTACGCCAACGGCAAGCCGCTCAGCGAGATTCTGGGTGCGTCCTACCGTGGCCCCCACGGCACCGTGATTCACAATCCTGACCGTCCGGCCGTGTCTGACCTCGACGCGCTGCCCGACGTGGTTGACGTTTACAAGCGAGACATCGATCCCCGCAAGTACAACGTGCCATTTCTTCTGTATCCGTTCGTCGCGCTTTACACCACGCGTGGCTGTCCCGCGCAGTGTACCTTCTGCCTCTGGCCGCAAACGCTCAGCGGACACCCGTGGCGCAAGCGCTCGTCTGACGCGGTTGCCGCCGAAATGAAGAAGGCCATGGAGTACTGGCCTTGGGTGAAGGAATTCTTCTTCGACGACGACACCTTCAACATTCAGAAGGCGCGCACCATCGAGCTTTGCGAAAAGCTGAAGCCTCTGAAGATGACCTGGTCCTGCACCTCGCGCGTCACCACCGATTACGAAACGCTGAAAGCGATGAAAGAAGCCGGATGCCGCCTGCTCATCGTAGGCTACGAATCCGGCGACCCGCAGATTCTCAAGAACGTAAAGAAGGGCGCAACCGTCGAGCGCGCGCGCCAGTTCACCAAAGATTGCAAGAAGCTCGGACTCCTCGTCCACGGTGACTTCATCCTCGGACTCCCCGGCGAGACCAAGGAAACCATTCGCACTACCATCGACTTCGCCAAGGAGCTCGATTGCGAGACCATTCAGGTCTCCGTCGCGCACGCCTATCCCGGCACCGAGCTTTACGACTACGCCAAGGCCAACGGCTTCATCCTGAGCGAAGGCGCGGCGATGGTTGACGAAGGCGGACACCAGGTTGCCATGATCGAGTATCCGGGTCTGCCCCGCGACTATGTCATGGAGATGGTGCATCGCTTCTACGACGAGTACTACTTCCGTCCGCAGGCCATCTTCCGCATTGTGCGCAAGGCTATCTTCAACAACGAGGAGCGCAAGCGCCTTTATGTGGAGGCCAAGCAGTTCATGACCCTGCGTGCTGCGCGTAACAAAGCAGTCAAAGAAGCCCGCAAGATCCAGGGCACGATGACCACCGCCGCCTCACAAGCCGGCGGCACCAGCGCCCACGACTAGCCCTTTTGGAATGCAGTTCTGTTTTGTCATCCCTTCTATGACAACGACGGCGGTGTCAAGGGCAAACTTTGGCGCCGACGTCTTCGTTTTTGTCGAAGCGCCATTTCGCTCTATCAGAAATCGTCTTCTTTGCACTTTGCATAAAACTAAGACTCGCGCTCTTGTTGAATCACCGATGGCAGTCTTTCGACTCCACCAACCATCTATTCGATCCCGCTTGGGCGGAACCATTCTTGTCTTCGAACTCCCAGACTGCTCTAGGAGGCAGGGTGCCCACTCACGCGCCCGGTCTCAGCCAGCTACCAAAGGATGACTCGGGCTGCCCTGCGTGCGAGCGGCGGCATAGGGCTGCTGCGTCTTCCACATCCAATACAGCCGCACCGCCAGTTTGCGCGCCACCATCACCTTGCCGACGCCAGAATGTTTCCTGTGCTTCAGCCTCTGATAAGCGCGCTTCAACTCTGGAACCGAGCGCGCCGCGCTCTGTCCCGCTTCCACCAACAAACTGCGTAGCATGGGATTGCCTTGCTTGTTGATCCCGCCTAGATGCTGCCGTCCTCCGCTGGAATGCTCTGCCGGATTCAGCCCCAGATAGCTGACCACCTTGCGGCTGCGCGCGAAGCGCTCGATTGTGCCCAGCGTCAGCGAAAACGCCAGCGCCGTAATCGGACCAACTCCCGGATGCGTCTGCAACAACCGCGCCACCGCATCTTTGTCGGCCTCCTGCTGCGCCGCGATATCCAGCTTCGCGATGCGAGCGTTCAGATCGTCCAGCAACTCCAGCGAGTCCTCACGCCGCTGTGCCGTCCAGCCCGACAGCGCCAACTCTTCCAGCCGCTGGCGTCCCGCTACACTCCACAGCTTGCGCTTCTGCTGCACCCCCTGATTCAGCGCCAAGTGCTGCAACTCGTTCTTCAGCGTCGTCTTTTCGCCACTAGTGAGCGGCCTAACCTCGCCCTTCGCGAGACTCCCCAAAGTGAGGGAGCCGATGGCGATGCGAATTTAGCCGCAGTACTTCGATTCCTTCGGACGCAAGCATGCGCCGGATGTGCTGGTTGCGCCCGTCATCGAGGACGATCTCTAACCATGAGGTCTTCTGACTCGTGCGAAGAATTGACGCCCGAACAGCTCGCAGATTTTCGCCTCGATCTGCAACGCCTTCCTGCAGTTTGGTGACGAGCTGCTGCCCCGCGATCGCTCCCAGTTGCACGCGATAGGTCTTCTCTATGTGCGACTCGGGAGCTGTAATTCGCGCCGCCCATTCCGAATCGTTCGTGAACAGTAGGAGGCCTTCGCTGGCTTGATCGAGCCGGCCAACCGGGGCAACCCAGGGCAATTCCGGGGAAAGCAGCGAATAAACGGTTGCGCGAGCTTTTTCGTCGGACGCGGTCGTTACGACGCCACGGGGCTTGTTCATCATCAAATGGACTCTTGACGCCAACTGGACCCGGTTGGCCGCCGACCGTAACTTTGTTCCCTTCGCCAATCGGGAACTCGGGATCACGGCGCTGCCTGCCGTTCACCGCCACCTGGCCCGAACGCACCAATGCAAAGCCCTGTGCACGGGAGCAGTAGCCATGCTTCGACAGGGTGCGCGCGAGTCCGACGCGCCACTTCGCATCAGGACTGCCCCCTGGCTTCACCGATCACCCGGCGACTGCAGTCGCTCGACAGCATCGGTCGTGTCTTGGGCACGGCCCTTCCACGTACCTCCGTGCCCCGACCAGTATTGAGTGGCAGAGTGGATAGTCGCAAACATGTAGAACACTGCACTCAGCGGAAGCGTGAGAGCCCATGGAGCCGCAAGTCCGTAGAAACGCACCGTCGGAAGATACGCGACGGCCATAAGCGCCCAACATAACGCTCCCAGTGCGGACAACAATGGGCGTCGGCCCGCCAGCAATGCGAAGGGAAGCAAGTAGGTTATTGCCATTCCGACGATGGCGCCTGCGAGGACTACTGTTGAGTGTCGTAGTTGACTAAAGGCCGTGCGGGCAATCATGCGTTCAACTTCTGCGAACGAGTTGTAAGCGCGCATACTGAGGGTCTCGGGAGTAACACCAAGCCAAACGCGTCCTCCCGTTCCCTTGACCGCCCTGGCGAGGGCGCAGTCGTCGATAATCTGGCCACGTATGGCCGAGATGCCTCCGGCCCGTTGCAGCGCTCCCGGGCGAATCAACACGCATCCCCCAGCGGCACCCGCGACCTCGCGTTTGGAATTGCGAATCCAGAGCGGCGGATACAGCATGAAGAAGAAGAATACGAATGCAGGAATCAGAAGCTTTTCGGCCATGCTGCGGCAGTGCAGCTTGACCATGAACGAAGTCAGGTCATAGTTTCCCTCTTCCGCAATTGCCACCAACCTGGCAATGTTGTCGGGCGCATGATAGATGTCAGCGTCGGTCAGCAATAGGAACGCGGGATCGAGCCTCACCGCCTGTTCGACGCCTTGCTGCACGGCCCAAAGCTTTCCCGTCCAACCGGGCGGCAACGGCTCGGCTGCAATCACCGTAAGCGCTTCGGCCCGACCACAGACCCGGGCCGTGTCGTACGCAACCTTGGCAGTGCCATCGGAGCTATGGTCGTCTACAATGAAAACTCGAATTGAATCGGCACATGTCTGCGCCAGCAGCGACTGCACCGTCTCGCGAATGACTGAAGCCTCGTCGCGTGCGGGAATGACCACAGCAATCTTGCCAGTTGCAGCGGTAGCCGGCGGGAAGTCGCTGCCCAACTTCCACACTCTCCAGAACTCTCCGTTTGCGAGCAGGAGGTACATCCAGACAAACAGGCACACCGTCCCGGCAATGAGCGCGGCTGTAAACATGCATCTTCAGTTTATCCGCACTGCTTTCAGGTAGCGCGCGAAAGATGACACTGTCGCATCGCGAGTCAACCTGCTAAACTTTCCCGCGTTCCTTATGACACTTCCAACTGCTCCCGTACGCACAGGCTTATACGCCAACCCTGAAGGAAAATTCCTCCACGACGTGGTGCTCGAAGCGTGTCGACAGCACGGCAGCAAGACCGCTCTTGTGGACACGTCTTGTACGCCGTTTCGCAGAATCACGTACGCCGAATATGGCGAATTTGTAGAGCGCACTGCACGTGGTTTCGTCGCAGCCGGCATCAAGCCAGGCGACATGATTGGGATTTTTCTCCCTAATTGCTGGGAATTTGGCGTCGCTTTCCACGCGGCCATTATGGCCGGTGCTATCCCCACCACGATGAACCCGACGTATCGAGAACGAGAGGTCCATTACCAGATGGAAGTTGCCGATGCCGTAGCTTTGATCAGCGACGGACCCCTGCTGCAAGGCATCGAGCTTACTGGCCTGCCTGCATTGCGCAAGGTGTATACCACCCGCAGCACGGGCTCGAAAGGAACCGAGCCACTGAGCAATCTCTATACTCACCTCGGCAACGAGATCTTGCCGGAACCCAAGCACGATTCGCGATTGACTTTGGCAACGTTGCCATTCTCAAGCGGGACGACCGGATTGCCCAAAGGGGTGATGCTGTCACATCACAATATCGTCGCAAATGTGTATCAAACCTTAACCGACGGGGAGATGGGAAGCATCGGCGAAGGCGACACAGTGCTCTGTTTTCTGCCGCTCTACCACATTTACGGACTGACGGTCGGGCTGAATATGGGGCTGATCCGGGGTTGCACCGTTGTGCTGATGCCCCGATTTGACTGCGAAGCGAGCCTACGGATCGCAGCTCAAGAGGGTGTCACGGTAGTTCTTTGCGTACCGCCGGCGCTGCTGGCGTATTGCCACGCAACCGATGCGGGCAAATTCCCAGCGAATCACAAGATCCGCTGGGTGAAGTGCGGCGCCGCGCCGCTAGCTCCCGATTTGGCGCGCAGGTTCAAAGACTCGACAGGAATTCCGATTCGGCAAGGATATGGCATGACAGAGGCCTCGCCTGTCACTCACATGGGCTTCCTCGATCCGCAGTTTTATCGAGGAGATTCGATTGGCGGCCCGGTCGCGTCTACGGAGTGCCGGGTACTGGACGAGAACGGAAATGACGTCCCGCGGGGCGAACTGGGTGAACTGGTGATGAAAGGCCCGCAGATCATGCTGGGGTATTGGAAGTCCCCCGAGGCAACAGAGGCGGTATTGCGCGACGGCTGGTACTGGTCCGGCGATATTGTGCGCATGGATGAACAGGGCCTGTATTACGTGGTAGACCGCCGTAAGGAGATGATGAAGTACAAGGGCTTCTCGATCGCTCCGGCAGAAGTGGAGGGTGTGTTGCTGGAGCATCCCGGCGTGCGCGATTGCGGTGTGGTTTCGCGG
>Ga0302321_100001584_pt1 | contig 19521 bp, 14 predicted proteins | sample Fen_T0_1_FD_202505 | JGI IMG/M metagenome (GOLD analysis project Ga0302321, IMG submission 202505) | Peat permafrost microbial communities from Stordalen Mire near Abisko, Sweden - Fen_T0_1 | ecosystem: Environmental > Terrestrial > Soil > Wetlands > Permafrost | place: Sweden: Abisko...
TGATGCTCTACGGTTTCGGCGTCGATACGATGAATGCCTTTAACCTCGGCATCCCGACCGCCTACTTCGTCGGCTTCACCATCATCACCGCGTCCGTCATCGCGCTTTCGAAGGACAATCTCAAAGCCCGGCTCGCCTACTCCACCGTTTCTCAACTCTCATACATTGTCCTCGGTGTAGCGCTCCTCACGCCGACTGGCGTTGAAGGCGGCCTGCTCCATATCGCCACGCACGCTTTCGCCAAGATCACGTTATTCTTCTGCGCCGGCGCGATCTTCGTCGCCACCCACAAGAAAGACATTTCGGAAATGTCCGGCCTCGGTCGCGTAATGCCGTTTACCTTCGGAGCCTTCGCCCTCGCTTCGCTCTCCATGATCGGCGTGCCCGGCTCCGGCGGCTTCGTATCCAAGATATACCTACTCGTCGGCTCGATGGACGCCGGCCAGATCGGCATCCTTGTGATCCTCGTCGTCTCAACCATCCTCAACGCCGCATATTTCGCTCCCGTAGTCTACACCGCGTTCTTCGGCAAACTCTCTCACGAAGACGAACACCATCTTCACGGCGAAGCCCATCCTTCGATGGTCATCCCGCTCTGTATCACAGCCGTCATCTCCATCCTGATCGGCTTCTTCCCCGACATTTTCCTCAACCTCGCGAAAGCGGTATTCTGATGTCCCTCGTACGCTTCATTGATTTTCTGCGCGACCGCCTGGGCCTTGTGATCAAGGTCAGCATCGGCCTGCTTGCGCTCCTCGTCGTCGCCGACATTGCCCGCGTCGTTCTTTCGCACGGCCACGAAGCCGCTGCCGCCGTAGGGCCGGACCTCGCGTCCGCGCCGTCCGAGGTCGAAGCCGCGCATGGCTTCTGGGCGCATCTTTACCACATCGCCGAAACGATACCGGTCTTCTGGTCGGTCTTCGGCTTCATCGCCTGTGCCATCATCGTTTACGTATCCAAATGGTACGGACACCTGAAAGTCGGCCGCACGGAGATCATGGCCAAGGAGGATTTTTACAATGAGTGATCTCTGGATCCATCCTTCGCTGATCTTTTTGATCGGCGCCGTTCTCCTTCCGCTTGTCCCACAAGCCGCCCGCAAAGGCTGGCTGTTACTCGTCCCGATCCTGGCGTTCGCCCGCATCGTCACGATGAGCTCGGGCACCTTCGGCGAAATTCATTTCACCAAGGACATCGCGCTCACCTTCGGCCGCGTTGACCGCCTGAGCCAGGTCTTCGGTTACATCATGGGCCTGATGGCGATCATCGGCACACTCTACGGTTTGCACGTGAAACGCGCCGCCGAGCACATTGCTGCCTGGGCCTACGTCGCTGGTTCGATCGGCGCGCTCTACGCCGGCGATTTCATTACGCTCTTCCTCTTCTGGGAACTGATGGCGATCGCCTCGACGTTCCTCATCTGGTTCCGCAAAAGCGAACGCTCCGGCGCCGCGGGCTATCGCTACTTACTCGTTCACATGGCCGGGGGTGTCGCGCTCCTCGCTGGCATCATGCTGACCTACCGCGCAACCGGCAGCCTCGCCTTCAACGCCCTCGACGTTCTCAATCCTACCGCTGGCACGTGGTTAATCACCATCGGCTTCATGCTCAACGCCGCGGTTCCGCCGCTGCACGCTTGGTTGCCCGATGCTTACGGTGAGGCTACTTTCAATGGTTCGGTGTTCATGTGCGCCTTCACCACGAAGACCGCTGTTTACGCTCTGCTCCGCGGCGTCCCCGGTTTCCAGATCTTGATCCCGCTCGGCGTCATCATGGCCCTCTACGGTGTCGTTTACGCGGTGTTGGAAAATGACAGCCGCCGCCTCCTCGCCTACCACGTTATTTCTCAGGTCGGTTACATGGTCGCCGGTGTCGGCCTCGCGAAACTCGACACCGACTTCGGCCGCCTCGCCTTCAACGGCGTTTGCGCCCACGCCTTCGCCCACATTCTCTACAAGGGCCTGCTCTTCATGGGTTGCGGCACCGTCCTCCACCAAACCGGCGAAAGCAAATTCACCGAACTTGGCGGCCTCTACAAAAAGATGCCCGTCACCTTCATCCTAACGTTAATCGGCGGCCTCTCCATCTCGGCTTTCCCGCTTTTCAGTGGTTTCGTTTCCAAGTCGATGATCGTGCAAGCTGGCTTTGACAGCCACATGCTCTGGGTTGGCTTCCTCCTCATGCTCGCCTCCGCTGGTACCTTCCTCCACACCGGCCTGAAAGTTCCGTACTTCATTTTCTTCGGCAAAAACAACTGCAAACCTGCAACTTGGGAAAAGGCCAAAGATCCAGTCTGGAATATGACGGTAGCGATGAGTATCGCCGCTTTCCTCTGTATCTTCATCGGCAGCTACACGCCGTACCTCTACAGCAAACTTCCGCTCCAGGACGTTGTCTACAATCCGTACAACACGAACCACGTGATGGAGACATTGCAGATCCTCCTCTTCACCGCGCTCGGCTTCTTCCTGATGCTGAAGAAGCTAACGCCCGAGGCAAAGATCTCGCTCGATCTCGACATCATCTGGCGCAAAGGCGGCCCGGCATTCCTTTGGCTCGCCAAAAAACCGATCCAGGCCGTAGATACCTTCGTCGGTGAAATCTACAATGCCGGCGGCCTCATCCCGCTCATGCGCACGTCTCGCCTCGTCGGCATTTTTGACAGCGCCGTGATCGACGGCATCGTAGACGGCTTCGCCACCGGCTTCCGCAACTTCGGCGCCCGCCTGCGCGGCGCCCAACGCGGTGCGCTCCAACAAAACCTCACCGCAGCCTTCGGCCTCAGTGCCTTACTGCTCCTGGCTTATCTCTTCATTTTCTAACGGTCCCGCGTCATGCCAACAATCGACAACATCGAGGGCCTGCCCTTTCTCAGCATCCTCATCTTCGCTCCGCTGCTCGCCGCCGCGATCGCCGCCCTGCTGCCTGACGAAAAACTCGTCCGCTGGTGGACGCTCGGCATCACCACGGCCGCCGCGATCTTTTCGGCTAACCTTTACATTGGTTTCGATGCCAGCACCGCCGCGTTTCAATTCGGTGAGAGCCACGCCTGGATTCCGTGGTTGAAAATCAACTACACGCTCGGCGTGGACGGCATCAGCCTGCTGCTCATCCTGCTCACCACGCTCATCACCCCGCTCTGCGTGCTTGCCTCCTGGACCTACATCAAAGTTCGCGTGAAAGAGTTCATGATCGCGCTCCTCGTCATGGAGTCCGCGATGATCGGCGTGTTCAGCGCGCTTGATACCGTTCTCTTCTTCGTCTTCTGGGAATCGATGCTCATCCCGATGGTACTGATGATCGGCGTCTGGGGCGGTCCGCGTAAAATCTACGCCTCGATCAAGTTCTTCATCTACACGATGTCGGGCTCCGTCTTTCTGCTCGTCGCCCTGATCGCACTGCGCCTGCAAACCGGTTCGTTCGACCTTGCGTCAGCCATGGGCCATCCGTTCTCGCACGGCTTCCAAACCTGGGTCTTCGCCGCGTTCTTCATTTCGTTCGCGATCAAGGTCCCAATGTTCCCGTTCCACACGTGGTTGCCCGCCGCCCACGTCGAGGCTCCGACCGCTGGTTCGGTCATTCTTGCCTCCGTGCTCCTGAAGATGGGCACGTACGGCTTCCTGCGTTTCGCGCTGCCGATCACGCCTTGGGCCGCGACTCATTTCGCGCCCGCGCTGATGTGGCTCTCAGTCGCTGGCATCGTTTACGGCGGTCTCGCCGCTCTCGCGCAAAGCGACATGAAAAAACTCGTGGCCTACTCCTCCGTCGGCCACATGGGTTTCTGCACGCTCGGTATTTTCGCTCTGAATACAAACGGCATCGAAGGTGCCACGCTCGTTATGATCAACCACGGTGTCACCACCGGCGCGTTGTTCATCTGTGTCGGCATCATCTACGAACGCCTGCATACCCGTGACCTCGCGAAAGCAGCCGGCATCGGCAAGACCATGCCGATTCTCGCGACGTTCCTCGGCGTCTTCTGTCTCTCATCGCTCGGCTTCCCGGGTACGAACAGCTTCATCGGCGAATTCCTTGTCCTTTCTGGCGGCTTCAAAGTTTCCACCGTCCTCGTTCTCTGCGCCGTCCCCGGTGTCGTCGCCGCAGCCGCCTACAACCTCCGCATGCTCCAGCGCCTCGTTTACGGCGGCACCGACAACCCCGACCACACCGGCACGGCTGATCTCAACTTCCGCGAAATCATCACGCTCACCCCGTTGCTTGTATTTGTCGTTTGGATCGGCCTGAACCCACAGCCCTTCGTGACTATCATGCACGAATCCGTCGTCCACCTCCTTCAACAAGTCGGCCGCTGATCTCCTCCTTCTTTCTCTTTATCGTTATCTTTCTCCGTTCTGCCGATGACTCCCTTCTCCGCCATAGCCTTCTTCCCTGAGTTGGTGCTCCTCGCCGGAGCGCTCGGCCTCTTCGTTGTCACCCTTGGCGAAAAGCAAGGCAGAGCCGCCCGCGCCGGCGCGATCTTCGTCGCCCTCGTCGCTCTCGGCGCCAGCCTCGTTTCGCTCCCGCAAAGCACGGTCCTCTTCGATGGTGCTTATCGCATCGATGCCTTCTCGCAATGGCTCAAGATCGTCATTAGCGCCGGTTACCTGTTCGTTCTCCTTCTCAGCGGAAACCTACCCGACATCCGCCAGGAAACCAAAGCTGAATACTACCTCTTTCTCACACTCAGCGTCCTCGGCCTCACGATGCTCGTCAGCAGCGTTGAAGTGCTCTCTCTGATAATCGCCCTCGAACTCTCATCCTTCCCGCTCTACCTGATGGTCGCCATGCGCCGCGAGCGCGACGGCCAACGCGTGCAAATGGAGTCCGCCATCAAGTACGTGATGTTCGGCGTCGCCGCCAACGGTATCATGTTCTTTGGCTTTAGTTACCTGTTCGGCCTCACCGGTTCGACCCACTTGCCGGAAATGTTCGCCAAGCTCGCTCCCATCGCAGGCACGCCGCTCGCGATCGTCGGCCTCTCGATGGCCTTCTGCGGTTTCTATTACAAACTCGCCATCTTCCCGTTCCACTTCTGGACGCCCGACGTCTATCAAGGCGCCTCCAACGAAACCGCCGGCTTCATCGCCACGTTGCCCAAGGTCGGTGCTGTCGCCGTGCTCGTGCGCCTCGTTTCGCTCGCCACGCCCGATAACCACTCCATTGCCACGCTGCTCAGCGGCCTCGCCATCCTCTCGATGTGCTATGGCAACCTGATCGCCCTCGTCCAAAAAGATTTCAAACGCCTGCTCGGCTTCTCCGGCATCGCCCACGCCGGTTACGCCGTCGTCGGTTTCACCGCCATGAGCACCGCCGGCTATACCGCCGCACTGTATTACATTGTCGGATACATGCTGATGGTCACCGCTTGTTTCGTCGTGATCTGCAAGGTTTCCAAAGACGGTACCAACGTCGAAATCGAAGAACTCTCCGGCCTGCACCGCCGCTCGCCCTTGCTCGCCCTGACGCTTGTCGTCGCCGTCTTCGGCCTCGCCGGCATTCCTCCGTTTGTTGGATTTATCGGCAAGTTCGGTCTTCTCTCCGCAGCGCTCGCCAAGGGCCACCTTGCCCTCGTGATCATCACCGTAATCAACTCCGCGATTGCGATCTATTATTACCTGCAGGTTGTCCGCAAAAGCGTCTTTGGCGAAAAAGGCACCGATGGTCCCGCTCCCGAACTGCTTTCCATCGACCTTTCGACAAAAATTCTCTGCGTTCTCCTAATTATCGCTATCGTCTGGCTCGGCGTCGCGCCCGGACCGATCATGAACGCGATCGCCTCTTCGCTCGCCGGCATTAACCTGCCGCTCTGAGCCACTTCCATAGCCAGTTTGGCAGCGAGGCATAGTCAAATTTTGCGCTGCAAGAGACAGAATCTAGGGTGTGCCCACTGGGGTTGTTGAGCTAAACTTAGCCCAAACAAAACCCCTCTGTGCCACAACCCTCCCAAGACAAATCCGGTCGTCTCCTTTTAAGCGGTAATGAAGCTGTTGCCCTCGCCGCGCTGCACTGCGGCGTCGCCCTCGGCACCGGTTATCCCGGCACGCCTTCGACCGAAATCCTCGAAGCCTTCAGCGCCCTCGGCGGCAAAGCCCAATGGGCGCCCAATGAAAAAGTCGCCGCTGAAGTCGCCCTCGGTGCCGCCTTCGCCAAAGCCCGCGTGCTCTGCACGATGAAACACGTCGGCCTCAACGTCGCCGCCGACGTGTTGTTCACGATGACCTATTCGGGCGTAGACGGTGGTTATGTACTCGTCGTCGCCGACGACCCCGGACTCGCCTCTTCGCAAAACGAACAAGATAGCCGCCGTTACGCCGAGGCCGCCGTCGCACCGATGTTCGAGCCCGCCGATTCTCAAGACGCCTACGATCTGCTCCAAGTCGCGTTCGAGACAAGCGAGCGCTGGCACATCCCCGTTCTCTTCCGCATGACCACGCGCGTCTGCCACTCGAAGTCACCCGTCAAACCACGCTTCGTTCCCGGCGTGAAACCCACCGCCACCGACACCGGCGCGCCCACCACGGATTTCGTCCGCAACATCGCCGGTCGCGTCATGGTCCCCGGCCACGCCAAACCCGCCCATCGCCGGCTCCGCGCCAAGATGGCCGAGATGGGGTTATGGAACATTTCCCAAGGTCCAAATCTAATTGAAAAACGTAGTTCCTCGCTCGGTATCATCACCGCCGGAATTTGCTACCACCACATTCGCGAAGCCGCGCCCGACGCTAGCATCCTGAAGCTCGGCATGACGTATCCGCTCCCGCTGGCGACCATCCGCGCCTTCGCCGCCACCGTCGACCGCTGCGTCATCATCGAAGAAAACGACCCCTGGCTCGCCACGGCTCTGCGCGCCGCCGACCTCCGCATCGAGGCCAAAGACGATTCTATTTTCCGCTTCGGCGAACTCAGCGTCGACCGCATCAAGCGTATCCTAAACCATGATACGAGCCCCGAGCCCGTTCCGCCGCGTGGCAAACCACCCGAACTCTGCAAAGGCTGCCCGCACACCACGAGCTTCGAGGTGATGAAGGAGCTGAACTGCATCGTCTCTGGTGACATCGGTTGCTACACACTCGCCGCGCTCCCGCCCCTCGCCACGATGGACATGATGATCGATATGGGCGCTTCCGTCGGCATGGGCCTCGGCCTCCGCCACGTCCTCCCGCGCGATCAAGCCAAACGCGTCGTCTCCGTCATCGGCGACAGCACTTTCCTCCACAGCGGTCTGCCCGGCCTCGTCGAAATGGCCTACAACCCACCCGAGACCGGCCACGTTTTGATGATTCTCGACAACGGCACCACCGCGATGACAGGCCAGCAGGAACACCCGGGCACCGGCCGCCAGCTCGACGGCGAAGGCACCCACAAGGTGAGCTTCGAAGCCATGGCTCGCGCCTCCGGCATAAAAAATGTTTTCACCATCAATCCGGTTCGCGAACGCACGATGCTCAAAACCGTATTGGCCGATTCACTACAAAAAAACGAGCTCACCGTCATCATCGCCCGCAGCCCCTGCATCCTCGCCGCCGGCCGCATCGCCGCGTGGGACAAGGAACTAAAAGCCAAACAAACCGACAACACACCCGAAACCGGTACATGCGAATGCGGTGGTGCCTGCAAATCCTAAAAAGCCCCGCCCCATGACTTCCCTCCAGATCCAACCCACCAACGTCCGCTTCGCCGGCCTCGGCGGCACCGGTGTCATCAAGGCTTCCGACATCTTCGCCGACATCGTCTTCCGCCTGAACCACACCGTCAAAAAGGCGGAAGTCCACGGCATGAGCCAACGCGGTGGTTCGGTTCAGTCCGACGTGCGCTTCGGCAGTGAAGTCCACAGCCCGATGATTCCCGACGGCGCGTGCGATTTCCTCATCGTCATGGAGCCGACTCAAATCGACGTCGTCCGCGACGGCCTGCGCACCGGCGGCACGTTAATCGCTCCCGCCGACATCGACACAGCCAAACTGCCATCGGCCAAGTCGCTTAACGTCGCCATGCTCGGCCGCCTGAGCCGGCACTTCGACTTTCCCGAGAGCGCCTGGCGTGAAAGCCTGCGCGCCAATTTTCCCGAGAAACTCCACATCGCTAACGACGCCGCATTTACCCTCGGCCGCACCCCATGATACCCCACCTCTGGAACGATCTCGAAGGCACGTTCTTCCCCGAGAGCGCGCTCGACTACATGCCCGAATCCCGCCTCCGCGAGGTTCAGCTGCAACGGCTCAAGGCCGTCATCACACTCTCTTACGAAAAGGTTGAGCTCTTCCGCGAGCGGATGCACGCCAAAGGGCTCAAGCCCGCCGACGTGCACACGCTCGCCGACGTCAGCAAGCTGCCGTTCATGGTGAAAACCGATCTGCGCGACACCTACCCGTACGGCCTTTTCGCCGTGCCGATGAGCGAGGTCGTCCGCCTGCACGCCTCAAGCGGCACCACCGGTAAACCGATTGTTGTTGGTTATACCGCGCAGGACATGGAAGTCTGGAAACAGGTCATCATGCGCACGCTGTACGCCGCCGGTTATTCGCGCGGCGACATCGTGCAAAACATGTACGGCTACGGACTCTTCACCGGTGGCCTCGGTCTGCACGGCGGCCTCGAAGGCATCGGCGCCACTGTCATCCCGATCTCCGGCGGCAACAGCGAACGCCAGATCATGGTCATGAAAGATTTCGGTGTCACCGCGATCTGCGGCACACCTAGCTACTTCATCCACCTAATCGAAACCGCCCAGAAAATGGGCATCGATTTCAAGCGCGACCTAAAAGTGAAACGCGGCGTCTTCGGTGCCGAACCATGGACCGACGAGATGCGCCAGTACATCGAATCCGCCTCCGGTGTGAAGGCTTTCGACATCTACGGCCTCTCCGAAATCATCGGCCCCGGCGTCGGCGCCGAATGCGAATGTCAGGACGGCCTGCACATCTTCGAAGATCATTTCCTCGCAGAGATCGTCGATACGAAAACGCTCGCGCCCGTGCCCGACGGCACCGAAGGCGAACTCGTCATCACCACCCTCAGCAAGCAAGCGATGCCCGTCATCCGGTATCGCACGCGCGACATCACCGCTTTCGAAACGCGGCCCTGCAGCTGCGGCCGAACCTGTCGCCGTATTAAACGCATCAGCCGCCGCAGCGATGACATGTTCATCATCCGTGGCGTGAATGTTTTCCCATCACAGATCGAAGTCGCACTCCTCAAAACCGAGGCCAGTCTGCCGCACTATCAAATCATCCTAACGCGCAAAAGCGGCCTGGATCAAATGGAAGTCCGCGTCGAAATCACCGGCGAAATGCTCAGCGACAACGTCGGCGCGATGGAGCAGCTTCAAAAACGTTTCGGCAAAAGCATCGAGCAGATCACCGGCCTGCACGCCCTCGTCACGCTCGCCCAGCCCGGCAGCATCCCGCGCAGCGAAGGCAAAGCCAAACGCCTCATCGACCAGCGCAACGAACCCAACTGAGAACTCCAGGAGTACCCCATGAAAATCCGCCAGATTTCCATCTTTCTCGAAAACCAACCCGGGCGCCTCTCCACGCTCTGCCAGACGCTGGCCAACGCCGGCGTGAACCTCAGCACACTCATGCTTTCCGAAGCCGGCGAGTTCGGCTTGCTGCGTATCGTCACCCCAGAAGCCGAAAAGGCCCGGGCCGTGGTTGAAAAGGCCGGCTACGCAGTCACCGAAGGCGACGTTCTCGCGATCCAGATTCCCGACAAACCCGGCGGCCTCGCCTCAGTCCTCACCGTGCTCGACTGGCACACCGTCTCCGTCGAATACATGTACGCCTTCGCCTGCCGCACCGGCCGAGCCATCATGATTATCCGCTTCAACGACCTCGACCGCGCCATCGACGTGTTACAAAAAGCGGGTATTAACGTCTTCAAAGCTGTCGACCTCTTCAACGGCTGATGGCCTCAAAACTGCTGCTTCAGTTACACTCTTACCACTTAAACCTTATCACTTAGATGCACCGCATCGTCTCCAAAGCGCAGCTCAGCCCCAACGTCACCCGCCTCGACGTCGAAGCTCCGCGCATCGCCCAGATCCGCCAGCCCGGCCAATTCGTGATCGTCCGCCGTGGACCTCGCGCCGAGCGCCTTCCGCTCACCATCGCCGATGTGGACCGTCAGGCCGGCACCATTGCGCTCGTCATCCAAGCCGTCGGAAAAAGTACCAAGGAACTGGTTGCGCTTGAAGTCGGTGATTCGATTCAGGACATCTCTGGTCCCCTCGGCATGCCCACTGAGGTAATCGAAAAAGGTCGCGCCCTCTGCGTCGGTGGTGGCGTCGGCACCGCAGTGGTTCACCCGATCGCACAAGGCCTGCACGCCAAAGGCGTCCACGTCACGAGCGTGATCGGCGGCCGCTCGAAGGAATGGGTCATTTTCGAAAACGAACTCAAACGCCTCGGTGACGTCGTAGTCTGCACCGATGACGGCAGCTACGGACGCAAGGGTTTCGTCACCGACGCCGCAAAAGAAATTCTAACCGCAGGTGGCATCGACATCGTCTACGCCGTCGGCCCTGTGCCGATGATGCGCGCCATCGCCAATCTCACCAAGCCCTTCGGCGTACACACGATTGTCTCGCTCAATCCCGTCATGGTCGACGGCACCGGCATGTGCGGCGGCTGTCGCGTAGAAGTCGGCGGCGAAACAAAGTTCGCCTGCGTTGAAGGCCCCGAATTCGACGGCCACAAAGTCGACTTCGACCTCCTCGCCGACCGCCTCTCTACCTACAAAATTCACGAGCAAGAAGCCAACACTTGCCAAAAAGACGGCACCTGCCGCGTAGGTCTGACAAAGTAATTTCAAAACAGCCACCACATGTCCGCTGACTCTCCCGCACCCGCCGCACCGAAGAAGATGTCTCCCAAAGAGCGTCTCGCCATCCAGCGTCAGCGCATGCCGGAGCAGGACGCCACGGAGCGCTCGCACAATTTCTGCGAGGTCAACCTCGGCCTGACCGAGCAACTCGCCGTCCTCGAAGCCCAGCGCTGCATCCAGTGTAAAGATCCAAAATGCGTCCAAGGCTGTCCGGTACGCGTCAATATCCCGCGCTTCATTGATTTTCTTTCCAAGGGCGATTTGCCCGGCGCCGCTGAAAGCCTGCTCGGCGACAACGCCCTGCCCTGCGTCACCGGTCGCGTCTGCCCGCAGGAAACCCAATGCGAAGAACTCTGCGTCCGCGGCCTCAAAGGCGAGGCTGTCGGCATCGGCTACCTCGAACGTTTCGTCGCCGACTGGGCCATGCAAAACGGCTCCACCGCCGCAGCCAAACGAGCACCCACCGGTAAAAAAGTCGCCGTCGTCGGTGGCGGTCCTGCCGGTCTCACCGCCGCAGGTGAACTCGCCAAAGCCGGTCACGATGTCACCGTTTACGAAGCACTCCACCAGCCGGGCGGCGTGCTCGTGTACGGCATCCCCGAATTTCGTCTGCCAAAGCAGATCGTCGACAAAGAAGTTCAACGCCTCACCGACGCTGGCGTGAAGATCGAGTGCAACGTCGTCATCGGCCGCACCTACACGCTGCCCGAACTGCGCCAGAGTTTTGATGCCATCTTCATCGCCAACGGCGCCGGCCTGCCGGTCTTCATGAACGTGCCCGGCGAGAACCTGAAAGGCGTGTATTCGGCCAACGAATACCTCACCCGCGTCAACTTGATGGCCGCGTACGAATTCCCGCAGGCCGACACGCCCGTCCTCGTCGGCAAACGCGTCGCCGTGGTCGGCGGCGGCAACGTCGCCATGGACGCCGTCCGCACCGCCAAACGCCTCGGCGCCGAAGTCGCCAGCATCATCTACCGCCGCACCCGCAAAGAACTGCCCGCCCGCGTCGAAGAACTTCACCACGCGGAACAGGAAGGCATTCACTTTGAATTCCTCGTCGCCCCGCTCGAAGTTGTCGGCAACGACAAGAAATGGGTCACCGGCCTGAAATGCGTCCGCATGCACCTCGGTGAACCCGACGCCTCCGGCCGCCGCAGTCCCATCGCGATTCCTGGCTCCGAATTTGTTCTCGATTGTGATGTCGTGGTCGTGTCGATCGGCACCCGTGCCAACCCACTCCTTACCGCCACCTGCCCTGAGTTGAAGCTCAACAAACGCGGCAATATTGAAGTGGACGAAGACGGCATGACCAGCCTCCCCGGCGTCTTCGCCGGCGGCGATATCGTACGCGGCGCCGCCACGGTTATTCTAGCCATGGGCGACGGCAAACGCTCGGCCCGCGCAATCGACGAGTACCTGAAAAAGACGGTCGCGTAAGTGCCATGTGCAGGCCGCGTTGTCCTTAACGCGGCGGCTCATTTTTCCCACAAGGGTCGCGACCCTCTATCACGTCATCTTCACGCCCTCCGCCTACGGCTAATAGCTGAGGCATCGTCTCACTTCGCCCTTACCCCGGCGCGGCCAAGACCTAGCATTTTCCCTTTTATGCCTTCTGAAGGCCTCAAAATTTTCTCATGTCCAACACAACAACTCCTCCTTCACCTAAACTCGCCAACCCGGCAGTTGTCGGTCTCGCCGGCTTCGGCCTGACCACGCTCCTGCTCCAGTTCCACAATGTGGGCTGGATGGGCACTGGCCCCGTCATCTGGGTTGGCCTCGTTTTCGGCGGCCTCGTGCAAATGATCGCTGGCTTCCAGGAAATGAAGATGGGCAACAATTTTGGTTACTGCGCCTTCACCGCCTACGGTGCGTTCTGGATCAGCCTTTGCCTGATGCTGCTCGGCAATAATTTCGGCGTACTCACCGCTTCTCATACCGATGTCGGTTGGTTCCTCATCGCGTGGACACTCTTTACCGTCATCCTTTGGATCGGTTCAATGCGCGTCCATGGCGCGATGGCGACCACCTTCACGCTCCTGCTCATCGGCTTCATCCTCCTCGACGTCGGCCACTTTGCTGATCCGATCTGGAACAAGGTTGCCGGTTACGAATTGATCGCCTGCGCACTCGCGGCCTGGTACATGATGGCTCGCATCATCCTCAACGACCTCTTCGGCCGCGAAGTCCTTCCCGCCGGCAAAGCCTGGTTGTAAGCTTACCTCTTTCGACAATTTCAGCCCGGCGCGAACCTCGTTCGCCCGGGTTTTTTTGCATCGTAGTTCACCGATCAAACGCCAACATCCAATTTACGGCGCGACGATTTCATAGGCAATCGCCGGCAAAGCACTGAGCGGGATGCGTGGAATATTGGTTTTTTTCTTTCCCTTTTCCTCTTTCTTTTCCGCGGCATTGGCGCGTTCTCCGGTGGCGATCAGGATGAGGTTTCCCTGTTGGCCTGGCTTGGCTTTCGCTCCGTCGGCAGCGAAAACGACTTCGATCGAGCCAGTGCCTTCGATGAATTTTTGCAGCGAAACTCCTTCGGGTGGTTCGCTGAGCTCAACCTTTACGTTTTCGAAAGCTCTGCCGATCTGGATCGTTACGTGGAATTTGGCGGTACCGCCGGCAGGGATTTTTAGAGGTGTTTTGTCCTCAAGTTGAAACGCCGTCTTCGGAATCATACCACGCCCGATGACCTGCACTTTCATCTCCTTCGAAGGCACCAAATGCCGGTAGATAAATGCCTGCATCATATCCTCCGAGGGCACGGCTTCGCGGACGACCAGTTTGCCATCGATAGTCGCACGACCAAGAAAATTAACCGGATACGCCTCGGCGCGCGGCGTGGCGGGCGTGGTCAGCGTGAGCCGAATTTTATCCTGCCCCGCAGGAATGCGTGCGCCACTCAAACCGAAAGCGCGCGATGTATCGTGCAGCCCAAGTTCGATCTCGCCGTTGACGCCATCTTTGCGGAGCACAAAAACTGTCATCGGCACATGCGCATTGCCGCGAACGTTGATGCTCGACGGCGCAACACGCAGCTCGAAGTCGGGCCGGGGCGGCCGCACGTGCAGCCGGTAGCCAAACTTCGGCCCGCCCTGATGCTGTGTATCACCTAAATGGATATAGTATAAACCGTCAGCAGGGAGCTTGAGGCTCACGCGAGAATCGGCGTGATGCGTGGTGAGGCCGGAGCCTTTATCCTCGTTGTCATCATTGGCGGCGATCTGCTTCCCCTGTGCATCGGTGAGCTGAAGGATCGAATCGAGCGGCGAATTAAGCCGGCGTGCAAAAACCTCCGCCACGATCTCCTCACCGGCGTGGCCTTCAAAACTAAAAACGTCGCGGTCGCCCGGTTTGTCGATGCGTCCATTAACAATAACCGGCAAAGTGAGTTTCTGCGCGTGCGCGGTGTCGTCATTTGGTTCGGCTTCGGCACACTCGGGTTCAGCGTCGAGCGCGAAGGCCACTTGATTGGAAAGTTGTCCATTACTCGGCGCCATGAGGATAAGCTCGCCCGGCAGTTTTCCCGTGGCGTCCACCAGCAATTTGGCGGCCGGCAAATTCCAGCCCTTGAGCTCGACCGCTGTCTTTTCTCCGGCCCGGCCACCGAGCGGAAAAATGCTCGTGATGAAGGGAAGCTCTCCCACGGTAATGCGGTAAATAAAGTCCTGCCGTCCGCGGTAAATCGAGTCCTTAATCTGGATAACGTAATCTCCATCGGCGCGAATCTCGTAGTAAAGCACCGGATCGGGGTTGAACTCAAACCGGTCATCATAGGCAAGCTCGTGACCCTTGGCATCGTAGAGCGCGAGCGTCGCTTGAAACCAGCCGGGTACAGCATCGGCGAGATACGGAATAAGCGCCCGTGCGCTCGCCGCGATCACGAGCTTCTGACCCTTTGTCGCTGTAAATCGAATACGATCAATCTCGCCCGGCATGATCTGACCGTTGACGACGGCAGGCAATTTCACCGTACGTTCCGAACTGGGGCCGATCGGGCGCGGAGCCTCAGCCCCACGCGCATCAGGCGCGATGGTATTAGGATGTTCAGCCCGTTCGGTAAATTCCGGCAGCAAGCCAACGCGGAAGAGGAGCGGATTGGAAAGACCGTTGGCGTTGCGCAGCCGGATCTCACGATCGCCAGGCTCAGCTCCGGGCGCGATAGTGACCTCCAACGTCACTGCTTCGCAGATCGCTGGAGCCGTCTGGCGATTCATGCGGTAGGTGAGTTTCACGCGGATATCGGCGATACGCTTTTCATCCTCGGCCGTCCAGACGGGCGGTGGCGCAACCGGTGCGGGTTCAGCTGCAGGAATACCGGGCGCAGGCGTTGACGAAGGCAGAACTTTGGCTTGAGGCGTGGGCGCGGCATTTTGCGCAGCCTTTCGTTTCTCGCGCAGCTTTTCCAACTCAGCCTTGAGCTCTTCATCCTCCTTTTGAGTGGTTGGACGAATATAATCAACCACCCGGGCGGAAATGGCTTCTCCAAAAAACTGCGCCTCATTCACACCTTCCAAAAATTGCCCACCAACGGTGACGCTAAACGTCGTGCCGCGCTCGCCACCGGCGGGATAAACGTAACCGACCCGCGGACCTGAGATGCGCCCAATAATTTGATTCTGAGCGTGTATCAGAGGTTCGAATACAGCCAAAATCGCAACAACGACGAATGTGTGCAGAATCTTCATGAGTACAGTACTCTCACATGATTTCACGAAGGCGACCGGCGGATTTCACGCCTTCAAACGCCGGCGGATACGCCGTCGACTCGATGCCCTCGGGATGCGGGAGCTTGGCATCTTCAGCCAGGCCCAGTTTTTCGTACATGCTACCGATCAGATCATTCGGGTAAACCGGACGGTCATTCACCTCCTCGCCACGCGCATCGGAAGAACCAACGACTTGGCCGCCCTTGAAACCGCCGCCCGCAAGGAGCGCAGAAAAAACTTTACCATGGTGGCCTCGGCCTCCGTTCCACGGAGCTTCCCACATCACGCGCGGCGTACGACCGAACTCACCGCCACACCACACGATCGTGCTGTCGAGCAGACCGCGTTCGGCCAGATCCTGGAGCAATGTCGCAAGGCCTTTGTCGAGTTCGGGGAGCTTGGTGCGCATCGTCTCAAAATGGCGTTTATGCGTGTCCCAACCTTTGTAGTTAATCGTCACATACGGCACTCCCCGCTCGACGAGTCGTCGTGCCATCAGGCAAGACTGACCGAAGCTGTTGCGACCATAGCGATCTTTCAACGCATCGGTTTCCTTCGAGGCATCGAATACTTTTCCCGCATCGCCCAGAATCAGGTCATAGGCCTGCGTCTCGGCCTGAGCGGTGGCAGTGAGTAGAGGATCGTTGGGCACGGCGTGACCGAGTGTGTTGATCTTGCCGAGAAAATCTCGACGACTTTGCTGCCGCTCATCGCTGAGCCCCGGAGCGACGACGCCCTCGACCGCAAACGGCATCCGCGCCGGATCGCCTCCCGTGGCAAACGGCCGGTAGCGCTGGCCGAGAAATCCGGCCTCGGAAAAACGGCCCTGCAACTCGGTGAGCACGATGTACGGCGGCACCAGTCCGGTGTAGCCCGAATCGTAACCTTTAAACAACGACACAACCGCACCCATCGATGGAAAAACGTAGCGATCGCCCGACGGCCGGCCGGTCTGAACCATGTAGGCGGCCGTTTCATGGCCATTGCTACCATGGGTAAGACTGCGAATCAGCGAGTATTTGTCGGCCTGTTTCGCCAGCTGCGGCAGGAGTTCGCCGATCCGCATGCCACCGACATTCGTCACGATCGGGCTTTTTAACGGACCGGTGTAGATTTCACCTGCATCCGGTTTTGGATCGAAAGTGTCGAGGTGACAGGCACCGCCCCAAAGCCAGATTTGGATGACGGATTTCGCCGGCACGTTGGCGGTTTTCAATCGTTCGGCCGAAGGCATCGCTGCGAGAGCGCGCAAGCTCAGGTTGTTGGCGAGAAGAGCGCCGGCGGTGCAGAAAAACCCGCAGCGCAACATCTGTCGCCGCGTGAGCTCAGGGATCTCAATGCGCGGGCCTTCAGAAGCGGTATCCGACGCACAGGCCTGCCAGACGTTGTCGGATTCGTAAGGAGGATGCATGGCGGCGGTTGGGTTAAAAATTAGAGTTAGGACGGGCGTCCGGTTTAGTGGCGGTAAAGAAACTCGGTGGTGTTGATCAATGCCCAGGCGAGATCGAGCGCGGTCTGGCGTGGGCCAAGTCTGGCAGATTGAGCGTAAGCCTGCACCGCTTGCCGCTCGGTTTCCGTTGGGAAGCGAGACAGGATCGTTAGGTACAACGCGTCAATGGCCTCACGCGGGCGTTTTTGGTTTTCGAGCCAGAGCGCCTGCAGTTTTGGCCCTTGCTCAAGTTTGCGGCGGATCTGACTGGAGTTCAGCAGGTGGAGTCGCTGGGTCGCGGTCGTGCGATTATTTCGCTCCATTTCCTGGCCGGTATCGCGCGACGGGCGTCCAAACATTTCGAGAAACGAACTGGTGATGCTGCCATCGGGCAGCGCGATGGAGCGCACTTCTTCGGGGATGTAGGTAAACGGCTCGGGAATGGCGCTGGTGTATTTTTCGGTGGAGCCGGTGATTCCGTTAAGCGCATCGATGAGCACTTCGGCGTCGAGTCGGCGCAGCGGATAGAAGGCGAAATTGGCGCTTGCCTCTGGCTTGTCATTCTTCGGCACGCAAGCGAGCTGATAGGTCTGCGAATTGAGAATAAGCCGGAAAAGTGCCTTGATATCGTAGTGCGCAGCGACCAGTTCCCGTTCGAGCTCCGCGAGCAACCCCGGATTTGACGGCGGGTTGTCGGACCGGAAATCGTCAGGTTCGTGCACGATGCCACGACCCATCAGCCAGAACCAAGCACGATTGGCGATGGCGCGCGTAAACCAGGGATTTTTCGGATCAATCAACCAGTCAGCAAAAACCTCGCGTGGATCGTGATCGGCGGTGAATTTTGCGGTGACACCGTCGGGGTAGGTAGCGACGGGCAAACCAGCGGGCAGCGTCTTACTCGGATCGAAAAAGACGATTTCTTCCTTCCACTCGCCCGTAGATTTATAACCAATCTGAGCGAAGAAACCAGCCAGCCCGGCGAGCTGCGCCTCAGGCCATTTTTCGGCGCGTGCGCCCATGAAGGTCAGCGCCACGGTGCGCGCAATAGTCTTGGGATCGCGGCTCTGGAGTGCGCGATAGAAGTTAACCGGGCCGACACGGAAATTACTTCCGTTACCGGTCAGCAACTCGCGAGCGAACTGATCGAAAGGTTTGTTGGAGTGAATCGAGTCGACGATCCAGCGGTGGTAAGCTTGCGCGGCGTTGGGCCAAAGATTGATCGGGTACTCGGCTTTCACGCGGAGCAGGTCGCTCCATTTCATCGCCCAGTAGTCGGAAAATTCGTCGCGCGTCAGCAATTCGTCAATCAAGGCACGGCGCTTGTTCGGGCTTTTGTCGGTGAGAAAGGTTTTGGTTTCGGCGGCGGTGGGCAGCGTGCCGATGACGTCGAGAAAAACTCGCCGCACGAAGGCGGCATCAGAACAGTTTTGTGCAGGCTGGATATCGAGCTGCTTGAGGCGCGCAAAAACCAATTCGTCTATACGTCCGCTCGACTGCAGCGCACCCGAGCTTTCGTAGGGATTCAACTCCGCACCCGCGCAAATTATTCCGGTCAACGCGATGGCGAAAAGGAGCAGGGCTTTCATGTTTGAGGGGAAGAGCGGCGAACGAAGGAGAGAAAACAACTGCTCTCTCAAAAAGCCAAGACGTAGCACGCGACTGAAATGTTTCAGACTCAATTTAGAAGAGCCAAAAAAGCGCCCGGCCTGTGCTAAAAGCACCAGGCCGGGCTGACCACAACACCTGCAAATACTCGCCAGCATCACTTGGCGATTACTTCAATATCGGACCGTTCTAAAATAACTTTAGTACGGCCCAAAATAAATTTCCGGTGGGGGCGGCGGCCGGGTTAGCCGTCCGAACCTCCGCCCCCGGAATCACACGACGCACCTTGCTCATCGCTTCAAAAGCTCAGTGAACCGTGCGAAAGTTTTTCCTGCAAAAGCTTGCTTGCCCGCTCCATAACCTCGGGGATCGCAGCCTCCAGTACATTTGGGGAAAACCCCCACTCCATCAGCAAGGGGGCATTGAGGTCGTACAAAAACCCATCTTCGGCCACGCCCACGCCGATGGTGACGGCCACGTATTTGGCTGCGTGCACATGCACCAAAAGCGGTAAAACGTCAGCCGGCGCACTGGCGGTCGGCGGGTTGTAAGTGCCCAGCGCAACAAGGGACGCTGGGAATTTCCAGCGTTTGAGCAGTTCTGCACCAATTTCGGAATTGTTATAACCGAGCACCTCTTTTTCGGCGTTAAGCCAGGTGCAGCCCGTGCTCGTCTGAAGAGCACGAATGGCGGGAAAGTATTCACCACACGAATACGCCACAGCGAGTTTGCCCACTTCATGGACCAGGCCCGCTGTGTATGCAGTCTTCGAATCAACGCGACCGGTCTGTTCGGCCAGGTATTCGGCCGCGACCGCAACCATGAGCGATAACCGGCAGAAATCGCCAGCTTCCCAGCGATAGCCGTCGATTTTTTGCGTCATCCAGCGGCTCGCGAGCGAGAGCGCGGCCAGACGGTAAACCTCATGCTGGCCAAGACGCATGATCG
>Ga0302321_100001585_pt1 | contig 19514 bp, 16 predicted proteins | sample Fen_T0_1_FD_202505 | JGI IMG/M metagenome (GOLD analysis project Ga0302321, IMG submission 202505) | Peat permafrost microbial communities from Stordalen Mire near Abisko, Sweden - Fen_T0_1 | ecosystem: Environmental > Terrestrial > Soil > Wetlands > Permafrost | place: Sweden: Abisko...
TCGCAATTTGTTTTGGCGTCGGGCACGCCAGTCGCAACCGCGCGCTCAGCGCCTCGTGATGCGGCGCGAGCAGCATGAGCGCACGATCATTGAGCGGGATGATCGTGTCCACGTCATGTTCATCGAGCACGCCCACCAACACAGATAAAAATTCCTCGGACGAACGATCCATTCCCGGCAGCGCGATATACTCGCGGATCGCCCGCGATCTCAATGGAGTTTCCCAGTCGGAAATAAGCCCCACGATGACCGGAATTTTTCTCCGGTGCAACGAGCGGGCGACGGCAAGCGCAGTTCTCGGGTCGAAGCCAAGAAGCAAGGTCGCCTTGGGGAAATCGGGCATTGCCATGAGTTGAAGCGCGCTGAGAACGGGGTGGTAAACCGTCTGTCCTTTCTAATGGTTTCAACCGAGGTTGCTACGAATTAGTAGCGAAGGCTCCGTGATATTAGGGGAGAAAAAGTTTTTACCAATCAGGTGTCTAGGATAAGATGGTGACATCCCGTGCAACCAACGGCAAACGCCTAACCGGTCTGGGTCATCGCGTGAGCTTGCGGTATTTCAGGCGATGAGGTTGGTCGGCTTCCTTGCCTTTCCGGCGCCGGAAATCCTCGATGTAAGACGAGTAATTGCCCGCGAACCATTGCACGGTACTGTCGCCTTCAAATGCAAGGATGTGGGTCGCCACACGATCAAGGAACCAGCGGTCATGGGAAACAACCACAGCGCAACCGGCAAAGTTTTCCAGACCTTCCTCAAGCGCCCGAATGGAATTTACATCGAGGTCGTTGGTTGGCTCGTCGAGAAGAATGAGATTTGCGCCGCTCTTCAGCAGGCGGGCGAGGTGCACGCGGTTGCGTTCGCCACCGGAAAGTATGCCAACCTTCTTTTGCTGATCAGCACCGGTAAAACCAAATTGCGCGCAGTAAGCCCGGGCGTTTATTTCGCGCCCACCGAACCGGAGAATCTCCTCACCGCCGCTAATTGCCTGAAAAATCGTCGATGCATCCGGCAGCGAATCGCGCGACTGATCGACATGCGCAATTTGCACGGTAGGCCCAACGCGTAACTCACCACCATCGGGTTTTTCTGCAGCGGTAATGAGTCGAAACATCGTGGTCTTGCCTGCTCCGTTTGGACCAATCACACCGACAATACCGCCGGGCGGTAGCGAAAAGGTAACGTTTTCAAACAACACGTTATCGCCATAACTCTTGGAAAGTTTGTTGGCATCCACAACCAGTGTGCCGAGTCGTGGACCAGGTGGAATGATGAGTTCGAATTCTTTTTCCTTTTCGGCAACGTTTTCCTTGAGCATCGACTCGTAGGCGCTGATGCGTGCCTGCGATTTTGCCACGCGGGCCTTGGCGGATTTCCGAATCCACTCGAGTTCGCGCGCCATCGCTTTTTGGCGGCGGTCCTCAGTGCGCTGCTCAGTCGCAAGACGGCGCTGTTTTTGTTCAAGCCAGGATGAATAGTTCCCCTTCCAAGGAATGCCATGACCGCGATCGAGCTCAAGAATCCAACCCGCGACGTTGTCGAGAAAGTAGCGATCATGAGTGACCGCGATGACCGTGCCTTCGTAGCGCGAGAGGTGCTGCTCCAACCAATTAACACTCTCCGCATCGAGGTGATTGGTGGGTTCGTCGAGGAGCAAGATGGCTGGTTTTTGGAGAAGCAGGCGGGCGAGAGCAACCCGACGCCGCTCGCCGCCGGAGAGCTTATCCACGATTTGCTCAGGCGGCGGACAGCGCAAGGCGTCCATCGCCATGTCAACGTGGGATGCCACGTCCCAGGCACCTAGCTGATCAATCTTCTCCTGAAGCTCGCCTTGTTTCTCCGTAATCGTGTTGCGCGTGGCCTCATCGGGCGCGTCGTTGATCTCGTCCCAGGATGCATCGTAGGCCGCAACAAGATCAGCTAGGTGTTTCACCCCCTCCTCGACGCACTCGCGCACTGTTTTGCCGGTAGCGAGTTGAGGTTCCTGCTCGAGCAGGCCCACATTATAACCCGGCTCGAAGTGCACCTGCCCATCGAAATCCGTGTCTCGCCCAGCGAGAATTCGCATGAGGGAGGATTTACCCGAACCATTGAAGCCAAGCACGCCGATCTTGGCGCCATAGTAAAAGGATAGGGATATATCCCGCAGGATCTCCTTGCGCTCGATCTTTTTCGAGACGCCGATCATGGAGAAAATTATCTTCGGCTCATCGGGTTTTGCCATGGGCCGAAGAAGAAACTGATGTGCTTCTCGATGCAAATGCGAAGCCAACGAAACATTTTAGCCTAAAAGGGCGTCCAAGCGTGCCGATACATCCATCCCACATAACTAAAAAAAATGAAGGTTTGGCTGGCAAACCAGCCGACATCGTTTAAGGTAAAACAGATCATATGGCAAAAACTAGAAAAACAAAATTCCCCTACGTCTATCGCGCGGTATATCCGAAAGAATATATCGACGGTTATATCGCTAAGATCGTTCGCAAAAGCGGTCGTCTGTTTACGGTGTTCCAATTGGCCGATTTCAAAGGTGACCACGATGCCACCCTGAAAGCCGCGTCCAAAGCAGCAGCCGCCTTCGACAAAGCTCATCCGAAACTGCCCCGCTGGCAGATCGCTCAGATGCGCCGCGACAAGAAGGACAAAGATCTGCCGACTGGTGTTCGCCGCGTCGTGAAGGTCGTGAACGGTAAGAAATACCGTTTCATCGAAGCTTCCTGGTCGCCCGAGCCCAACGTTCAGAAGAAGCGCCATTTCGCCGTGCACAAGTACGGCGTGAAGAAGGCCCTCGCTCTCGCCCTCGAAGAGCGCAAGGCCGGGCTCGCCGAAATGGCAAAACGCTAAGCAACTCTTAACAAAGCCACCCGTCGCCTTGACTTTGGCGGCGGGTGGCTTTTTTTATCGCTACTTTCATGAACCACTCCGGCACGACAAAACTTCTCTCACCTCTCGGACTCGTCCTTGCGGTCGTAGTCGTCGTCGTAACGCTTACCAGCGCGCCGAGAGGGTCTTGATTAAATAAAAGACTTTGCCCCTCCGGTGTCGCACCGGAGGGGCTTTTTTTTGGCCTCGACGGAAGCAACACGGGAACGGGCTCCACCCAAACCACCATGAAAACAACTGGAGCCAACCTCCTCCGCATCCTGCTCGAAAGACAGGGCGTCCGCAATCTCCCGGGAATTCCGGGCGGCGCGATCCTGCCTTTTTACGACGCGCTGCACGGCAGCGCCATCCGCCACGTCCTCGCCCGCCATGAACAAGGCGCGGGCTTTATCGCGCAAGGCATGGCTCGCGTCACCGGGCGCGCCGCCGCCTGCCTCGCCACCTCCGGGCCGGGCGCTACCAACCTGCTCACAGCCATCGCCGATGCGCGTCTCGACTCCGTTCCGCTCGTGGCCATAACCGGACAGGTTTCGCAAGCGCTGATCGGCACCGACGCCTTCCAGGAGGTGGATACCTACGGTCTCACCCTCCCGATCACCAAACACAATTTTCTCGTGCGCTCCGCCAACGAACTACTCGACATCGTTCCGCTGGCTTTTCAACTCGCCGAGTCCGGCCGACCCGGCCCCGTCGCCATCGACGTACCAAAAGACGTGCAAAACGCCACGATCGAAATCGACGCGCTGCCTGAGCCCGGTAAACGCCTGCCGCTTCCGGCCTGCTCGGACGAATCCATTGCCGCACTGGCTCATCTGCTCGCGCACGCGCAACGTCCGGTGTTTTACTTCGGCGGTGGCGTAATCGCGTCGGAAGCCTCGGCCCTCGCTCGCACCCTCGCCCACCGTGCCTCCGCACCCATCGTATGTACGCTCATGGCGTTGGGCGCAGTCCCCTCCGATGATCCGCTTTACATGGGGATGCTCGGCATGCATGGGACGCAGGGCACCAATTTCCTCCTCGAAGAAGCCGATCTGGTGCTCGCCATCGGCGCGCGGTTTGACGACCGCGCCACCGGGAAAGTCGCGGAATTTTGCCCCCGTGCCACCATCGCCCATATCGATATCGATCCAGCCGAAATCGGTAAAATAAAAACCGCCTTCCTCGGGCTGGTGGGCGATGCGGCCGACATTCTGCGCCGCCTGCTCGACCGCCTCCCACCACAAACGCGTCCCGCGTGGCGTTCCCGCGCCTCCGAACTTCGCGCCGCATATCCGCTCGCTCATCCGCCGCGCGACGAAGATCCGCTGCACCCGGTGAACCTCTGTCGCTTCCTCGGCGAACAACTGCCGGACGACGCAATCATCACAACGGATGTCGGCCAGCACCAGATGTGGGTGGCGCAGGCGTATCCCTTTCGTCGACCACGCACGCTGCTGACTTCCGGAGGACTCGGCACGATGGGTTTTGGCCTGCCCGCTGCGATCGGTGCTGCACTCGCCGCACCGGGCCGCCGCGTGGCTTGTATAAGTGGAGATGGTTCGATCCTGATGAACATCCAGGAACTGGCCACCCTCGCCGAGGAGAACCTGCCCGTTGCCGTGTTGATCTTCAACAACGCTCACCTCGGTCTTGTGCGCCAGCAGCAGGAGTTGTTCTACCGCCAGCGCTACGAAGCTTCGCGCTTCCAGCGCAATCCCGACTTCGCGGCCATCGCACGCGGCTTCGGCGTGCGCGGTGTGCGCATAGATCCGCGGGCCGATCCGCTCACCCAAATCGCCGACGCTCTCACCGGCGAAGGCCCGTGCGTCATTGATATTCCAATACACACGACCACCAACGTGTATCCCATGGTGCCGCCCGGCGCCGCCAACCGCCACATGATGACCGCCCAACCGGAGTTCTCCCATGCCTGATCCCCTCTCCTCCCAAGTCAACTCGTCCCTCGACGGTCCGACGGTTTGTCATCTATTAAATGACAAACCCACCGGCACCACGCCCGTCATCCTGGAACTCGTGGTGCGGAACCACCCAGGCACGATGTCGCATATCACCGGGTTGTTTGCCCGGCGCGCCTTCAACCTCGAAGCCATCGTCGTCGTGCCTTTTCCGGACGGGGCAACCAGTCGTATCCTCCTGCACATGGCGGACGAACCAAAACTTGAGCAGGTCGAACGTCAGCTCGCAAAACTTCACGATGTGATCTCGGTCCTTCATCGACCCGATCTCGCGCCGGAAATTTTTACCCGCCTCATAAACCAGATTCCAAGTCCCGCCGTGTAATTCCAACGTCCCGAATTATCTGGACTGTAGGGCTCGACCTCGTGGCGACGCCATCCGTCGTCCGACCCGGCCTGACACGAGGTCAGGCCCTACGGGAACCCGTCCGACCTCAGCGATCTCGGGTTCTGTGAAAATCCAATTCTCAAAGGACGTTGGCACAAAAAGCACCGAGCACAGCGTCTACTTCGAAAAAATAAAATCATGGATTACGTTCTTATCACTCATGAAGTCGCTGATTATTCCGCGTGGAAGAAGGTCTTCGACAACGCAGCCTGCCTGCGCAAAGAAGCAGGCGAGCGCTCGTATCAACTTCTTCATTACGAGAGTGAATCGAACAAGGTCGTCCATTTCTCAGCCTGGATCTCGCTCGCCAGCGCCCGGGCCTTCTTCGAGTCGCCGCGCTTGGTGCGTCTGCGCGAAGAGGCAGGCGTGAAATCCCCGGAGTTCGTCTACCTCGTGCCGCTGGAATCCGGAATTCTTTGAGGCCTGGTCTCGTGCTCAAGCACCGCGAGATAGGTCAGCGCTTGCTCCCGATTGGTACCGCACATCTCTGCGGTTGGTCGCAGGCCCGCACAAAATGCAGGCCTCTCCGGACACCCGAAGAGCGCACAGCGGTAGTCGGGCAGGAGTTGCACGCATGGTATTCCCGCGGGCTTCCCATGAGGCATACCCGGGAGCGGCGATGTAATGGAAGGAGCGATACAGCACGCCCCGCATCCAGAGCGGCAGTCCATCATGAAAAGTCCGGGGCTTACTTCAGTCGCAGTTCGACGCGCGTGCCTTTCGCCGCCGGTGTTTCTGCCGTGATTGCAGCCAGCGAAATCCGGTCAGCCGGCACCTGGCCGTTATCCACGAGATATTTTCGAACGGCATTCGCGCGGTCCGACGCAAGCTGCCGGTAGGATTCCTCATCGACGGTTATCTTTTCGAGCAGCCGGGCTTTCATTTCTTCCAACGTCACCACTTTGGACTCTGGAATCTTCGGCGTTGGATCAGTGATTGTCTCGTTGGCATTGCTTTCTGGCATTGGAGGCTGCTCGGGTTTCGGCACGGGCCGGGGACGTGAGACTGAAGATGAGGCACCATGTTGAAACGCACCAAGGTTACCGCGCTGGCCCGAAACCGGACCGGAGGGTGTGGCCGGCGTGATAGAGGCGCGGCGCGGCGCTTCACTCGGAAATGTTTTATAATAAAACCGGCGAACCATGCCCATCTTCTGCACCGGATCGAGCTGGATTTGATCCAGGGCGACGTCCGGCTCAACCAAACGCCGGTCCTCCCAGATGAGGTTGCGCATTTTATTTTCGAGCGCTTTTTCCCGCAGCACCGGACCATCATTCGCTTCGTTATAACCACCCACAAGCTCCAGATGCAATGCCGGGCGCCCCAGCAGCGCCTTCGCCACTACGTCGAGTTTCTTCGTCTCGGCCTCATTCTTCAGGTCGGTTTCGCCCGCCGCGTATTGCAGGAAAGAGAGGTCCTGGCCTTTTTCGCCGCCAAACATCGAGCCGATCAACGAAAAAGGCGACGTCGCCACCTTGACCAACAGATTTGTAATCACTCGCAAGACGACCCGGCCAATACGGAAATTTGGATCGTCCAGGCTGCCTTGCACCGGCACATCGATCACGATGCGTCCAGAAGTGTCTCGCAGCAACGCCACCGCGAGTCGCACTGGCAGCGTGGTCGCGTCCGGGCTGTTCGTCGCGTTTCCTAGAGTAAACTGATCGATGGTGACTACGTTGCTGACGTCGATTTTCCGCTGGGAGACGCGGCATTTGACATCGAGATTCAAGCTCCCGCGCTCGAGTTCGTAGCCCGCAAACTTTCCGACGTACGGTCCAACTGGAACGAGTTCGATGTCCTTCATCGCCACTTTCAGATCGGTGAATGCCTGCGCACTGAGCGGGTTGATCTTGCCCGTGATTGCAACGGGCGCGACGCCATCGACCTTGCCTTGCAGGCTGACCGTGGCCCGCGCCAACTCGGACGATGCCAGGCCGTCGATCTCCCCGGACAATTCGTTGAGCGCAACGTGTACGTTGGGTTGAAGCGTGCGGTCGACAAAATCAAATGACGCGTTCTCCAATACGAACCGCTCCAATGCGACAAACATGGGGTCAGCTGCGCTAGGTTTTGCAGCGGCGGCAACGGGCAGTTTCACTTCAGGCACTTCGCCCGGCCCCGGCGATTTCAGTGCCTGGGCGAGATTATTGGTGCCGTCGGCATTCACGATCAGATGACCGGTCGGCCCGGCCCAGGTGATTTCGCTGATCATGAGTTTCGCGGGCGCAGAACTATATTCGAGACCTTTGATCGCGAGGCTGCGCCACCCTGCAAGTTCGTCGACAGACGCCGCATCGTAAGCCGCGAAGTCCTCGACATTCAAGTCGCCTTGCGCGGCAATGATCGGGGCCGAACCAGTCGCAAGTTCAAGCTTGAGATTGAGCGCCGACGTCAGCTGACCCTTGCCGATGCGCAGATTGACAAAGGTCTCTGCGTACGGACTTACGTTCGCAAGCGCTATGGCGGTCAGTTCAAGACCCAGTTCAACCTTCATCGGCGCGAGCGCGATCGTGCCCGCAGCATGGATCACGCCTTCAGGCGCAAGCTTCGCCTTGAAGCCAAAAGGCATCGGCACCGCGGGCGTCGCGAGTGAAAAATTGCGCAGATCGCACGTCAGCTCCGTTAGTTCGTGCCGGGCCACCCGCGGCGTGGAATGATCCTCCACGGTGACTGCGAGGTCGCGTATTGAAACTTCGGTTGCCTTGGCGTCGAACGGCTCAGGGGTGACCGCAGGGGCGGCGGCCGGCGCTAGCGCCACCGTAGGCGGAGCTTCCGAGGAAACGGGCAGCAGCAGCTCGACCAGGTCGATTCCCTCGGCCGTGCGCTCCACCGCGATCGAACCACCGGACACCGCCACACGCGCCACTTCGGCCGAGATTCTTGGGTAAGTCACAGTCAGCCCTGCTAGCTCGATCTGTTTCAACGCGATCACCGGTTTGCCCGCGCCGGGTTTAGCGATTTTCAATGACTCGATGACAACACGCCCACTGGACACACGCAGCGACGGCTTCCCTTCCTCGAGGGTGAAATCGTAGTGCAGCGCTACGTCGAGCCGGCCGTCGCGCAGGTCAAACTTCACCCGATCGGCGTAGTAGGGCGCGTATTTCTTAAGAGCGATTTTGCCGAGCGCGATGTCACCGCTGGAACTCAGTGGGGCCAGTGACAGGGCGCCATGCCACGCGAAGGTTTCGCCCGACTCGGTCGTGGCAGAAAACTCGCCCGGCGCCTGCTTCGGACCACCGGTGGAAAAATTGCGCAACGACACACTCGTCGGTCCAATATCGGTGGCAAAAGGTTCGGCCCGGCTCGCATCAACATAGGAGAGCCTTGCATCATTAATCGCCAGATGGCGGACCCGCAGCGGCCATGTTTTCTTTGCGGGTTGCGGCTTGGTCGGTGTCGGCGCGTTGCCGAGCGATTCCAGGAGATCAGAAAAATTGAGGCGCCCATCTTTCGCCACCGCGACTTTGCCTGAAAACCCATCGAGCGCGATTTCCTGGAACCGCCATTCGCGCAGCAAAAACGAGAGGGCATCGAAATCCACAAACAACCGCCGCCAGCCGATAAATTGACCGCCCGCGGGATCGGCAATCGAGAACGCCTCCAGCGAGACCGACAAGGTCAGGGGATTGAGCCGGACTTTGCCGACCGTGACACGCCGGTGAAGCTGCTCCGAAAGGCGTTTCTCAAGCTGTCCGCGCACAATCGGCGGGGCCACAAAAAAGCCTAGTACGCACAGCACGACTAGAAATCCTATGCACCATAGCAGCCACCGCGCCCATCGAGGCAGGCGCCTAAAGTTATATTCCGATTCCTGACGCAATTGGCTGAGGCTAGGGTTCTTCACTGTGAAAGATGTCTAGATAGATTAACCTACCGGAGATATCAAGCGGGCTACCAGCCACATTTACGCAGCTTTTACTCGCTTACCATGCTTTGACGGCTAAAGAAAAAGCCTCCAACGTACGACTAACAGTGAAGATGGAAGTAAAAGCACCTGGTTTGGAAACGTTTCTCCACGAAATGATCCCGCTCGCGCGCGCCATGGGCGTGCGCATCGATGTGAGCGACGAAAACAAACTGGAGCTCATCGCGCCCCACGAGCTCAACCGCAATTCACTCAATACAGCTTTTGGCGGTAGCCTCGTTTCGCTCGCCACGCTCGCCGGTTACGGCGTCGTTTGGGAACTGATGCGCAATGAAGACTCGAAGTGGAAAATTGTGATTAAGGACAGCAAGGCCGCCTACCGCCGTCCCGTGCTCGGCGACCTACGCGCGATTTGCGAACGCCCAACCAAGCTCGCCATCGATGAATTTAAATCCGCACTCGCCCGTTACGGTCAGGCCAAGCTCAAGCTGCGCGCCGCCGTCGTCGAAAAAGGCGCGGTCGCCGTGGATTTCCAGGCCGCGTTCGTCGTTTCAGCTGTCCGAACCTGAGCGATATTAGATCGGTTCGACAAGGATCAGGGGAAACGTACGGCTCGCACGAGCAGCGCGGAGCTGAACAAACTTAATCGCGGAAGCGCTGAAAGGCGGAAACGCTGAGAGTGCAAACAACTCCAAAGCAGACCTGGAAAACGTGGCTGGAGCTTTCGTGTTAGCACCATTGCCCCAGCAAACCTTAACTTCACGCAAAGAAATCATTCGGCGCTTCCGCACCTCCGCGTTTCAGCGATAGCGGGTCGGCGGCCGACGGATCTTCCAACTTTCCAGCGCTCCAGATTCTCCCACGCTAACTCAAACCGCCACAAACTCCAACGCTTCGAGTTCGCTGAGGTGAAACGGCGCACTCGCGAGTACTTCCTGAAGTTTAGCCAGCGCATCACTTAACTCCTGCGTATTAAATTTTACCACCCCATCGTCCGAATCGTGCAGATGGATCGACCAGGTGCTCGCGTCAACTTCCTGAACGAAACCATAGAGGTAGTTTCCCGGCAGGCCTGGATGGGTTCCAGCGCCCGGCACAAGAAAGAGCGAACGCGTGGGATCGTGAAAAACGGCGCCCTCATGCTTGCGATGGTGCGGAGGTTTGCCCGCAACAGCGAGACGCAGGCTTTCGGCCCGCGCGCGCCGCGCCTCGGGAAGCGACTGCACGTAGCGATCGAAAATACTTTGGTTGGACTCGAGCGCGTCAGCTGTGATCTGGAGTGCAATAAGCGCCTCGAGATTCGACGCGTGAAACGACGGCAGCTTCGTTAAGGCGCGCGCCGTGACGAACCCATCCTTATGATCCGCCGATGCGTAAACCTGTTGGGTCGCAAGGAGCCGCTTGAGCGCATCCTGATGCGTCATCGTCCGTGGCACGGCGCCCACCGGGCTCTGCTCGATCATTTCCAAAATCGTTTGATCAAATTCAGCGTGGGAATCGTGGGGCATTCGATCTGACTAGGAGACCCCGCAACGCGTGACGAGGCCTTTCGCATCGTTCGTCTGCCAAAACAGAAAAACAACTCCGAGCTGCGACAATCAAAGCACTGACCCGGCCTTTGATTTCTTCGCGCCAGGCGAACGAGAGGAGGAATTCAGCTCGACGCGGCCATCATCGCTCATCTCGCGCGAAGATTCGGGACGTTTGTCGATGCGACCTCCTCCATTTGTCAGAACAAGCAGGTTTTTCACGATATCACCCATGATCGCTGCCTGAGCGTTTAATTCTTCAGCAGCACTGGCGCTTTCCTCTGCGTTGGCGGCATTGGATTGGGTAACCTTGTCCATTTGTGACACCGCAGTGCTTACTTGCGTGATACCCTGGCTCTGCTCTTTTGAGGCGCTGGAAATTTCGGCGACAAGTTCATCAACCTTGCGCGCGTTCTCAACGATCTCGCCGAGACTCAGTGCGATTTTGTCCGTGATCAGTACGCCGTTGGTCGTTTTGGCGATGGCTGTCTCGATCTTGCCTGCAGAATCTCTTGCCGCACTCGCGCTGCGCTGAGCAAGGCTGCGCACTTCTTCGGCCACGACGGCAAATCCTGCTCCGGCTTCACCAGCACGAGCAGCTTCGACGGCGGCATTGAGGGCGAGAATGTTGGTTTGAAATGCAATATCATCGATCGTCTTGATGATCTTCGCGATGTCGTCGCTGGAGCTTTTGATCTCAGCCATAGCAGAACGCATTGTCTGCATTTCACTGGCTCCGGCGTCAGCTGCCACGCGCGACTGCTTGGCCAAAGCATTCGCCTCCTCTGCACTGTCTGCATTGCGCTTTGTCATGCTGGCCATTTCTTCAAGGGATGAACTGGTTTCCTCGAGAGATGCGGCCTGCTCGCTCGAACCTTCCGCCAGCGACTGGCTCGACGAAGAAACTTGAGCTGCAGCCGCAGTAGTTTGCTCCGCACCCGCATTGAGCTCCGCGGCGATGGCACCGAGCGAACGCGCGAGCTGACTGCTAACGCGATAGCCGAGAAGTGCCCCGATAAAAATAGCGACGCCCAGCAACGCGAGTTGCCAGGTTTTCGTCTTGTTGGCTATGGACAGATATTCCGTCTTGGCCTGATTCGATTCTGCAACAAACGAATTTGCACCTTTCTGCGCATCATCGGTAATCGTCTGGAGGATCGCGTCGGTATTTCCATCGGCAATTCGAAGTTCCTCTATGAGTTGGCTTTTTTCTGCCGCGTCATTTGTCGCTAGGTATTTCTTAACCCTCGGCAAGATCTCCTGCCGATAGTTAACCCCAAACGCCTCGCAGGCTTTTGCCATTTCAGAAGCCCACACTTTTTCATCTGTTGTGTCGGCCAACTGGGCGTAACGTTTGATCGCTTCCTCAAGCTCGGTGGTGTTTTTGCTAAAATCAGCACCGTCGGATTTCAGATTAATGATGGTGTCGGCCTGATTTTGATAAGCCTTCAAGGCGTTGATAATCATCCCATGCGACTCTATCGCATCGGCCATACGAGCCAGCGCATTATCAGCGCCTTCCCGCTGGCGGCCGGAGGTCCAAATCGCGAGGATACAGGTCAAAAGAAGTAGCGTCAGAACCGCACTGATCGTGCTTAGAAGTTTTATTTTCAGGGACCAATGTTTCATCTAGGAATAGATATGGATAACAAAAAAGCCACCGAGGGCGGCCCTACCTATATCGGCTGTCTATAAGGTGGGCTAAAGCTGAAACGCCGTGTTCCCGGCACCTGAAAGCCCGAGGCTTCCTTAACGAATTGACGGGCAAAGCTCGTTCAGGGGAAAAACTGCAGGCGCCCATATCTCCTTAAAGATCATAGGCACCGGTCGATCCATATCCTATTCAGCGCATCTCTTTTCACACCGACATGAGGCTTACTGACCCGGGTCGTCCTCATTTACCTCAGCTTAAATCCAACATCAGGGGCTTACATGCCATTTTCAAAAACCCTCCTCGCCCTTTTGCTTCTGGCCTTTTGCCCGGTATTGCATGCGGCTGACCAGCGAACGCCGTACGAAGCTTCGTTATTCGACGAATCTCGAAGGCGAGAGATCCCTCTTCTCATATACTCCGCACGGGCCGGAAAGGACGCTACTCGGCTGGCCCTGATCAGCGGCGGCAACGGCATGCCGCCGTCAGCCTACGGATTCATTGCCCGTAAGCTCGTAGACGAAGGATATCTCGTGGTGGGCGTTCAACATCAACTGCCCGCCGACGCACCGCTAGCAATGGTTGGCGATTTATATGCGTTGCGGAAACCAACCTGGGAACGCGGCGTGGCAAACCTGCGATTTGTGATTTCAACTTTGCGGCGGGATTTTCCCCGCTTGGACGAAAGCCGAACTATTCTCATCGGCCACTCGAATGGCGGCGACATCTCGGCGCTGTTCGCGACGCTTTATCCGAAGGAAATCGCAGCCGTCATAACCCTCGATCATCGCCGTATGCCGATTCCTCGCACGCGCCAGCCGCGATTTTTGTCGCTCCGTGCCGATGAATTTCCCTCCGATCCTGGCGTGCTGCCAAGTCCAGACGAGGCGAAGAACTTAGGGATTTCCGTCGTCCCCTTGAAAAATGCCAAACATATCGAGCTGAGCGACCAAGGCAGCGATGAATTAAAAGAACGTGTGTGCGGCCTAATTTCGGAGTTTCTCGGTGAACCCACACCTGCGACTAACTGAGGGCTCTGGATATAGGTCGCGCGATTTTACGCTGCCGAACTGGGCGCCCTCAGTCCCCCCGGCCGACAATTTTGAACGGTTTGTTTTTCTTCTTCTGTCCGTGCCCCTGATGCGGCTGCGGTTTTGATGGACAGGGCGCGGGCCTGGTCTGGTCGTTATAAGTCACGCCGGGCGTGAGCACGGTTTTGTCTTTGCCGTTGCCGAGTAGTTTGGCTGCGAATTCTTCGAGACCGAGCTTGTAGAGCGAGGCGCGCAACGCGCCTTTCATCTCGGGCTTGTACCAGAAGAAGAAGCTGCGTTGTTCCTGTTTTTCCTCAGGCGTGTGTGCACAGGTGACGGGTTTGCCGTCGTAGGGATGCACGCCTGTTGCGTAGATCTCGGTCGCGACGGTCATCGGCGTGGGCGTGAAGTCCTGCACTTGCTCCAGCTTGAAACCAAGGTCCTTGGTCTGCACGGCGAGGTCGGCCATGTCTTTCGGCGCGGAGCCGGGATGGGAGCTGATGAAATACGGAATCATCTGCAGCTGTTCCTTACCGAACTTCTTCTTAGCGGCATCGAATTTTTCTTTAAACTTACGGAAGAGCTTGAATGACGGCTTGCGCATCACACGCAGCACGTCGTCGGAGGTGTGCTCGGGCGCGACTTTGAGGCGGCCGGAGACGTGGTGCTGCACCAGTTCTTCGACGAAGCGTTCGTGGCTCTTCGCGGTTTCAGCGGATTTTTTCTCGTGTAGGAAAAGATCATAGCGCAGCCCACTTGTGACGAAGGCGTGTTTCACGCCGGGGGTTTCGCGTACGGCCTTATAGACTTCGAGTAGAGGCGAGTGATCAGTCTCGAGATTCAGGCACATGTTGGGCCACATGCAGCTGGGACGAATGCATTGATCGCAGATGCTTTGGTCCTTTCCTTTCATTCGGTACATGTTCGCCGAAGGGCCGCCCAGATCGGTGATCGTGCCGTGGAAATCCGGCATGGCCTTCACTGACTCGACTTCGCGCAGGATGCTTTCCTTGCTGCGGCTCGCGACAAATTTCCCCTGGTGCGCGGAGATCGTGCAAAAACTGCAGCCGCCAAAACAGCCGCGGTGCATGTTGATCGAATGCTTGATCATCTCGTACGCAGGGATCGGCCCGCGTTTGCGGTAACGTGGATGCGGCAGTCGCGTGTAGGGCAGATCGAAACTCCGGTCGATCTGTTCCTCGCTCATGGTTGGGAACGGCGGGTTCACCACGAGCATGCGGTCACCGGTAAGCTGGAGGAGGCGGCGGGCGTTGACCCGATTCGACTCGGTCTCGATCTGTTTAAAGTTTTTCGCGTAGAGGGTGCGATCGGTGAGGCATTCGTCGTGCGAATGCAGAATATGGTCTTCCCAATTCGCGTTCTTCGGCACGGATGCGCCGGGAGGAAGCAGCACGGCGGTTTGCGCGATGGTCTTGAGCGAGGAGAACGGCACGCCGCGTTTCACCAGCCGCAGGATTTCGATCAGCGGAAGTTCGCCCATGCCGTACACGAGAATGTCCGCGCCGCTCTCGGCTAGGAGCGAGGGCTTGATCGTGTCGGACCAATAATCGTAATGCGTCACGCGGCGGAGGCTCGCCTCGATACCGCCGATGAGTACGGGCACATCGGGGTAAAGCTGCTTCAGAATTTTTGTGTAAACCGTCGCCGCGTAATCGGGCCGAAAGCCCGCTTCGCCGCCCGGCGTGTAGGCGTCGTCAGAGCGCGTTTTGCGCGCGGCGGTGTAGCGGTTGACCATCGAATCCATGCAGCCAGCTGTGACGCCGAAGAAAAGCCGCGGAACCCCGAGTTTTTTGAAATCACGCAGGTCGTCCCGCCAGTTCGGTTGCGGCAGAATCGCGACGCGAAAACCTTCGCGCTCGATGATGCGCCCAACCACGGCAGTACCGAAGGACGGATGGTCCACGTACGCGTCGCCGGAGACAAGGATGACGTCGACCTGATCCCAGCCGCGCGCATCGAGCTCGTCACGCGAGATCGGCAGCCAGCGGGAAGCGTCCCAAGTCGTGTCGCGAGCGGGAGGCGTAGCTGCTGAAGCGGAAACGGAGTTCGATGAATTGGCAGTCAGATAGGCGCACCTTCGCCCAACGCAGGCACCGGCGCAAGCGCGGGAACGGAGGTGCGTCTGGAAACTTCGTGCGATTGTGGAACAACCCGCCTCTTGTGTGTCAGCGTACGATGCGTACTACTGCGCGTATCCATGAAAACAGTCCTCATCGTTCTCGGTTCATTGGCGGCGCTGGTCCTCATCGCGGTGCTCTTCGCCGTCAGCACTTACAATGGCCTCGTCAACCGGCAGCAGGGCGTCGATGCGGCGTGGGCGCAGGTCCAGAATGTCTATCAACGCCGTGCCGACTTGATTCCGAATCTGGTTAATACCGTCGCCGGGGCGGCAAACTTCGAGAAATCCACGCTCACCGAAATCACTGATGCCCGCGCCTCAGTCGGTCGCACGACTATCGACCCGAGCAAAGCCCCGACCGATCCCGCCCAACTCGCGCAATTTGAACAGGCGCAGGGCCAGTTGTCCTCGGCACTGTCACGGCTGCTCGTCGTGGTGGAACGCTATCCCGACCTAAAAGCCACCGGTAATTTCCAGACACTCCAGGCACAACTCGAAGGCACTGAGAACCGCATCGCGGTCGAACGCGGCCGCTTCAATGAAGTCGCGATGGACTACAACGCTGCGATCAAACGGGTGCCCGCGGTCTTCTTCGCCGCAGCGTTTGGGTTCAAGGAACGCCCGTACTTCAACGCCACGCCAGCGGCCCAGACACCCCCCGAGGTGAAATTCGACTTCAGCAAACAGCCCGCTGCTGCCAAGCCTTAAACCGTGTCACTCGTCCGCTGGTTTTTTTGCTGCGCCCTGTTTGGCCTCACGACGGCCGTCGGCCTCCGTGCGGAGACGTTGCCGCCGAAACCAGCACACTATTTCAACGACTACGCGCAGCTCGTCTCGCCACAGAAGGCGAATGCGCTGGATAGACGGCTGGAGGAATTCGAACGGCAATCATCGAACCAGCTCGTCGTAGCTATCTTTCCCCGGATGGACTCGGCATCGTCCGTTGAAGATTACTCCGTGCGCATCGCGCAAAGCTGGGGCGTTGGTCAGAAAGGCCGCAACAACGGCGCTGTGCTCTTTTGCTTCATGGCCGAACACAAGTTGTATATTCAAGTTGGATACGGATTGGAGGGAGCTCTCCCCGACGCGATCTGCCATGCGATCGTCGAAAACGAGCTCAAGCCGCGCTTCCGCGCCGGTGATTTCGCCGGCGGGCTTGATGCAGCCACGGCCGCCCTGATCGCCGCGACGAAAGGCGAATACCGCGGCACCGGCAGCACTCGCGGCGACGCGGCGGTCAAAGGCAATGGAGGCCTCGTCTTTGGCATGTTCATTGTCGTCGCGATCCTGTTTTCGCTCTTCAAACGGAGGAGGCAAAACACCGTCTACGGTCGGGGCGGTTCAGTTCTCAATAATACCGGCTTCTGGGGTGGCGGTGGCTCCGGTGGCGGCTGGTCCGGCGGAGGTGGAGGCGGAGGATTTTCCGGGGGTGGCGGCAGTTTTGGCGGCGGCGGTTCTGGAGGAAGCTGGTGAGCCATGAAAGCCTTCGCCGACCAACTTGACACCAACCGCATAGAACAGGCCATCGCTGCGGCTGAACGATTAAGTTCGGGCGAACTCCGCGTCGTCATTCAGCGCGGGAGTGTTGCCGATCCAGTCACTACCGCTCGCAACGAGTTTGCCCGGCTCGAAATGTTCCGGACGCGCGAGCGCAACGCTGTGCTCATTCTGGTGGCGCCGGAGTCGCGCAATTTCGCAATTTTCGGCGATGACGCGATTCACGCGAAATGTGGCCAGGCCTTCTGGGATGAAGTCGCTGCTGCAATGACCGGCTATTTTCGGGATGGCAAATTCACCGACGGCCTGGTTCACGCGATCGATCACGCCGGAAGGCTGCTCGCAAAGCATTTCCCCCGGCGACCCGGCGACAAAAATGAACTGCCTGACGACGTCATCGACCGGAGCACGATCATCTAGGAGCTGTACGGGAATTGGAGATGGCCGGCTTTGATTGAGAAATATCCACGACCGAGAGCGTCGTGCAGAACAGGTGGTGCGCGTTGTCCCCCAACGCGCAGTTGAGCTCGGTCAAACCACAACGTCGAAGAGCCCGCTCGGAGATCGGGCTCCACCTTCTGACAATGCGCTTCGGAGCGTGGCAGTAGCTAATTCCCGTACAGCTCTTAGCGGCTAGAGGCCGACCCGCTCATGCGCAGCCATTCCCGCGATGCGCAGCGGCGTTTTTAACGATCCGTTTAGAAACAATGCATTGCGAGGATCCGCATTCCCCTTTTCCTGTACGTTCCCACCATGTCATCCCCCATCGAAAACGTCGTCATCGTCGGTACCGGCTGCGCGGGCCTCACCGCTGCGGTGTACACCGGTCGCGCCAACCTCTCACCGCTCGTCATCGAGGGTAACCTGCCGGGCGGTCAACTCACAACCACCTCCGAGGTGGAAAACTTTCCCGGCTTTCCCGATGGCATCGATGGCTTCCTGCTGACCGACAATATACGAAAGCAGGCCACGAAGTTCGGCGCGCGCTTCCAGCAGGCAATGATCACCTCGGTCGATTTTTCTTCGCAACCATTGAAGCTGATCACGACCGAAGGTGAAATCCTCACAAAGGCCGTCATCATCGCGACCGGCGCTTCGCCTCGCATGACCGGCGTCCCCGGCGAAAAAGAACTTTACGGCGGCAAAGGCGTGACGACCTGCGCGACCTGCGACGGTGCGTTTTACCGAAAGATGGATGTCGCAGTGATTGGCGGCGGCGACAGCGCGGCCGAGGAGGCGCTCTTCCTCACGCGTTTCGCGAACAAAGTTTATTTCGTGCATCGCCGTGACGCATTGCGCGCCTCGAAAATCATGTCCGACCGCGCCACGTCGCATCCCAAAATCCAAATGGTCTGGGACAGCGCCCCCGTTGAAGTGCTCGGCGTCAAAGAAGGCGGCGTGACGGGTCTCAAAATCAAGAACGTGAAAACCGGCGTTGAATCGGTTTTAGCCATCAAAGGCATGTTCGTCGCCATCGGCCACCAACCCAACAGCCGGCCATTTGCCAGTGCGCTTGAGGTTGATGAAGCGGGCTATTTCAAACCCGTTTCGGGATCGCAGGTGCAGACGAAGATTCCCGGCGTGTACGTCGCGGGCGACTGCGTCGATCATGTTTACCGCCAGGCAATCACCGCCGCTGGCATGGGTTGTCAGGCTGCAATCGAGATCGAACGCTGGCTGGCCGAACACGGCGGGTAAAAGGCGCAGTCCTACTTGATTGGGGCGTAGGGCCGTGGCTTGTCCACGTGCCGCAAACGTCGCTACCTCAATCACGGTCCGCACGCAAGGTGCGACCCTGCACCGGTCATCCAGTCTGGCGTCCGTATCCGCCGGATGAATTCAGTTTTGAGCTGACGCCCACCGGGGCGTGCCCATTCTCTACGGACAGGAATGTCCACTCTGCAATCCGCTTACGCCGTCCAGATCGCCGAGCTCTCGCGAGAGCTCGGCATTCCCGGCAATTATGCGCGCCAACGCCAGCTCTCGCTCCAGCCTGAAGCTACCGATCTTGTCTCAATCGGCAAGAGTCCTGAAGGCAACGATTGCCGCCTGATTCGACCGGCCGCACGGGGATGGAATTACATGCATGCCGCCGCCCGCGCCATGGCCATTGATCTGCAGCCGCTCTCCGGTTTTCGTAGCGTCGAACGTCAGGCCAAGATCATTCGCGGCAAACTCGACCTCGGCGAAAAAATTGGCGACATCCTGGGCTCCATCGCCGCGCCCGGCTATAGCGAACACCACACCGGCCGGGCCATCGACATTGGCAGTCCCGACGTGCTGCCGTTGGAGGAAGCCTTCGCCGACACTCGCGCCTTCGCCTGGTTGGTTGGGCATGCCCATGAGTTCGGCTTTGCGCTCTCCTTCCCCCAGCAAAATCCCCACGGCTTCGTGTACGAACCCTGGCATTGGTGCTGGCACGAGTGAACGGGGCGTCGTGCCGCCCGGTTGGTTGCGCTCCGGCGTTGCAGTTACAGCCGTCTTTCTTCCTTCGTTAGCTTCTTTGCAATGGTTCGACGCTCAGCCTGTCTTTGGCTTCGACAGAATCGTTTCAGCGCGTTCGACAATGCC
>Ga0302321_100001586_pt1 | contig 19513 bp, 29 predicted proteins | sample Fen_T0_1_FD_202505 | JGI IMG/M metagenome (GOLD analysis project Ga0302321, IMG submission 202505) | Peat permafrost microbial communities from Stordalen Mire near Abisko, Sweden - Fen_T0_1 | ecosystem: Environmental > Terrestrial > Soil > Wetlands > Permafrost | place: Sweden: Abisko...
TACTGAGCGCATCCTTTTCTACACCGGTATCAATTACAAGATCGGTGAAGTTCACGATGGCGGCGCCACGATGGACTGGATGGAGCAAGAGCAAGAGCGCGGAATCACAATCACTTCCGCTGCCACCACATGTATGTGGAAGGGCAACTTGATCAACATTATTGATACACCTGGACACGTTGACTTCACCGTCGAAGTAGAGCGCTCATTGCGCGTACTCGATGGCGCCGTCTGCGTATTCGACGGTGTAGCCGGCGTGGAGCCACAGTCTGAGACTGTTTGGCGCCAGGCTGACCGCTACAACGTTCCGCGTATCTGCTTCGTTAACAAGCTTGACCGTACCGGCGCTTCATTTGAGCGTTGTGTCGAGATGATCGGTTCCCGCCTCAATGCAACCGCTCTTGTACTTCAGATTCCAATCGGAATCGAAGGCGGATTCATCGGAGTAGTCGATCTCATTGCGATGAAGGCACTCACCTGGCACGGAGAAACCCAAAAGGGTGAGGATTACACCATTGAAGAGATTCCAGCTGATCTAGTCGAGAAGGCAAAGCAGGCTCGCCACGACATGATCGAAACTCTTGCAGATGCAGATGACGAAGTCATGGAAAAGTACCTCGAGGGCGTAGAGCTTTCTGATGAAGAAATCATTGCCGCAATTCGTCGTGCGACCATTGCTGACAAGTTGACTCCTGTTCTCACCGGTTCTGCATTCAAGAACAAGGGCGTTCAGCCAATGCTTGATGCTGTTAACCGTTACCTTCCAAGTCCACTTGATATCAAGGCAATTGTTGGTCACAAGTACAGCAACGTTGAAGAAGAAGATTCACGTCAACCATCTGAGTCAGAGCCTTTCTCAGCTCTTGCTTTCAAGATCATGACTGATCCTCACCTTGGAAAACTAACTTTCGTGCGCATCTACTCTGGCCGCCTAGAGACTGGTTCGTCAGTTCTCAACGCAACAACCGGAAAGAAAGAGCGCATCGGCAAGATCTATCAGATGCACGCTAACAAGCGTGAAGAGAAGGATCATGCAGGAGCAGGAATGATCATCGCTGTTATGGGTCTTAAGGACACCACAACCGGTAACACTCTCTGCGATCCAGATAAGCCAATCATTCTTGAATCAATGGACTTCCCAGATCCAGTTATCTCGGTTGCTATTGAGCCAAAGACAAAGGCTGACCAAGAGAAGCTCGGAATCGCTATTCAGCGTTTGGCTGAAGAAGATCCAACCTTCCACGTTGAGTCAGATGAAGAGACCGGCCAGACAATCATCTCTGGTATGGGCGAACTTCACCTGGAAATTCTCGTTGACCGCATGCGTCGCGAGTTCAAGGTTGAGGCTAACGTCGGTAAGCCACAAGTTGCTTATCGCGAAACTCTTAAGAAGGCTGTTCCTCGCCACGACTACACCCACAAGAAGCAATCAGGTGGTTCTGGTCAGTTCGCGAAGATTCAGATCGCACTTGCTCCATTAGCTCCTGGTGGCGAAAAGCATTACGAGTTCGTCAACAAGATCACCGGTGGTCGTATCCCTCGTGAATACATCCCATCCGTTGATGCGGGTTGCCAAGAGGCAATGGCTGCAGGTCCACTCGCTGGATACCCACTTGTAGATGTTCAGGTAACACTTACAGATGGCGCGTACCACGATGTTGACTCATCTGAACTTGCCTTCAAAATCGCAGGTATCGCGGGCTTCCGCGAGGCTGCCAAGCTCGCCGGCCCAGTTCTCCTTGAGCCAGTCATGAGCGTTGAAGTTGTAACCCCAGAAGATTTCATGGGCGATGTAATCGGCGATTTGAACTCACGTCGCGGACAGATCCAATCCATGGATGAGCGCTCGGGCGCTCGCGTTGTTAAAGCCGTTGTTCCTTTGTCAGAGATGTTCGGCTATGTCGGAGATCTCCGCTCAAGAACACAAGGTCGCGCAAGCTACAGCATGCAATTTGATTCGTATGCAGAAGTTCCAGCTGCGGTCGCAAAGGAAATCATCGCGAAAGTTCGCGGCGAGTAAGTAATACAAACCAAATCTGCTGGTTCTAACAGGGGCCGGCAAAGAAAAACAGGAGGATAAAAGTGGCAAAAGCCAAGTTCGAGCGGAATAAGCCGCACGTCAACATCGGCACCATCGGGCACATCGATCACGGTAAGACCACTCTTACCGCTGCTATCTCAAAGGTGTTGCACGATAAGTACCCTGATGTAAACCCATTTACGCCTTTCGATCAGATCGATAAGGCACCAGAAGAGCGCGCCCGCGGCATAACAATCTCGATTGCACATATCGAGTACCAGACCGAGAAGCGTCACTACGCTCACGTCGACTGCCCAGGCCACGCCGACTACATCAAGAACATGATCACCGGAGCTGCCCAGATGGACGGCGCGATTCTTGTTGTTGCTGCAACTGATGGACCAATGCCTCAGACCAAGGAGCACGTTCTACTTGCTCGCCAGGTTGGCGTTCCATCAATCGTTGTTGCCCTTAACAAGTCTGACATGGTCGACGATGAAGAAATTCTTGAGCTCGTTGAGATGGAAGTTCGCGAACTTCTTTCGAAGTATGAGTTCCCAGGCGATGACACACCAATCGTTCGCATCTCTGCCCTGAAGGCTCTCGAAGGAGATCCAAAGTGGGTTGAGGCGCTTCTTGGTCTTATGGACCAGATTGATGCGTACATCCCACAACCTGTACGTGAAATCGATAAGCCATTCCTTATGCCAGTAGAAGATGTATTCACCATCACTGGTCGCGGAACTGTTGTAACTGGTCGTATTGAGCGCGGAGTTGTTAAGGTCAACGAAGAAGTTGAAATCGTTGGTATCCGCCCACTTTCCCAGAAGACAACTGTTACTGGCGTAGAGATGTTCCGTAAGTTGCTCGATGAGGGTCAAGCTGGCGAGAACGTCGGTCTCCTTCTTCGTGGAACAAAGCGTGAAGATGTAGAGCGCGGTCAGGTTGTCGTTAAGCCTGGCTCAATCACACCTCACACCGAGTTCACTGCATCTGCTTACATCCTTTCAAAGGATGAAGGCGGACGTCACACACCATTCTTTAACAACTACCGCCCACAGTTCTACTTCCGTACAACTGACGTGACCGGTGTTGTAACACTTCCAGCTGGTACCGAGATGGTTATGCCTGGCGATAACACGGAGATGAACGTAGTTCTTATCCAACCAATCGCTATGGAAGATGGCCTTCGCTTCGCTATCCGTGAGGGTGGCCGCACCGTTGGTGCTGGACGCGTAGTTAAGATCAATAAGTAATACCAAGCACTATCTCCTCCTGTTCGGATTGGGCGGCCTAAAAACCGCTCAATCTAGGAAACAGAAAGAGCGTTCGAAGCGAATTTAGAAGCAGTAACTAGATAAAAGGAGAAAGACGATGGCGGGACAAAAGATCCGCATTCGGCTCAAGGCTTACGACCACGAAGTGATTGACTCATCGGCGAAGAAGATCGTCGAGACCGTCGAGCGCACTGGTGCAACTGTCGCAGGTCCCGTTCCGCTGCCAACAGAGAAGAACACCTTCTGTGTCATTCGCTCTCCCCACAAGTACAAGGACAGCCGCGAACATTTCGAGATGCGCACACACAAGCGCCTCATCGACATCATTGATCCAACACCAAAGACTGTTGACTCATTGATGCGTCTTGATCTCCCTGCTGGCGTCGACATTGAGATTAAGCTGTAAGGAGACCGCGACAATGACAACCACACAATCACAGGGCTCGGCCATCAAGGGAATCTTGGGCAAGAAGCTCGGCATGACACAGGTCTTCGATGCAAATAACAAGATCGTTCCAGTAACCGTTATTGCAGCTGGTCCAAACGTAGTCACTCAAATTCGTACCATTGAAAACGATGGTTACACCGCGGTTCAACTGGCATTTGGTGCCGTTGATCCCCGTAAGGTAACAAAGCCTTTGGCTGGTCACTTCGCCAAGGCCGGTGTTACCCCACGTTACGATGTCGCTGAACTTCGCACCGCAAACGTTGACTCATATTCAGTTGGCCAAGAGCTCAATGCAGATGTCTTCGCTGCTGGAGAGCTTGTTGATGCAACCGGAACATCCCGCGGTAAAGGTTCTGCTGGTGTTATGAAGCGTCACGGCTTCCATGGTCTCGGAGCTTCTCACGGTGTTGACCGTAAGCACCGTATGTCTGGTTCTATCGGTAACCGTACAACCCCAGGTCGCGTCTTCAAGGGAAAGAAGATGATGGGCCGTATGGGTGTTGACACCGTTACAACTCAAAACTTACTCGTTCACTCGATTGATACCGAGAAGAATTTAATCCTGATTCGTGGCGCTGTCCCAGGTGCAACGAATTCAACGGTTTTCATTCGCTCAGCAGCGAAGAAGGCTGTTTCAGAAACTCTTAACACAAAGGCAGGTGCATAAGCCATGGCATTGACTATTGATATCAAGAGTCCTGATGGAACAAAGGTTGGCGACGTCACCCTTCCATCAGAGATCTTTGATGTGCAGGCTAATGTGCCTCTCATTCACCAGGTTGTAGTTGCGCAACTCGCAGCCGCTCGCCAAGGAACCGCCAAGACCAAAAATCGTGGCGAAGTTTCTGGTACTGGTAAGAAGCCTTTTGCTCAGAAAGGAACCGGCCGTGCTCGTCAGGGTTCTGTCCGTGCTCCACTGCAGCGTCACGGTGGTGTCTCACATGGTCCAGTACCTCGTAAGTACGATCAACGCACCCCAAAGAAGATGATCGCAGCCGCCCTTAAGGGCGTGCTCTCCGATCGTCAACGCGAAGATCGCATCCATGTTGTTTCTAGCATCACTGATGCCCCAACAACCAAGGGCGCTATCTCAGCCGTTCGCCAATTTTCAGATCGCAAGAACCTTCTCGTTGTTCTCTCTCGCAGCGAAGATATCGCATGGCGTTCACTACGCAATGCTGAGAACTTGCACCTGATCGTCAACGATCAACTCAATGCTTACGACATCTTGGTCTCAGATGATGTTGTCTTCTCAGAGAGCGCGATCCGCGAATTCATCGCCGGCCCAGCAAAGGCAGCTACTGCAGTTGCTCGTGAATCAGAAGTAGAGGTGTCCGCATGAAGGACCATCGCGACGTACTCCTAGCACCAGTTGTCTCTGAAAAGGCTTACGGCCTACTCGATGAGAACAAGTACACCTTCTTGGTGGCTACCGATGCTAACAAGACACAGATCAAGATCGCTGTCGAAAAAGTTTTCAATGTAAAAGTTCTAAGCGTCAACACCATGAACCGCCAGGGAAAGCGCAAGCGCACCCCTAAAGGTTTTGGTAAGCGCAATGACACCAAGCGTGCGATCGTGCATGTTGCTGCCGGTGACCGTATCGACATCTTCGGAGGACCTGTTTCCTAAGGGGAGCAGGACTAGAAGAAGAAGAGGAAGATAAAAAATGGCCCTACGTAAACTTAAGCCGACCACACCTGGTCAACGCGGCGCGAGCGTTCCTGATTTCAAAGAGATCACACGCACTACCCCGGAGAAGTCATTGGTTCGTCCAATTCACTCCAAGGGCGGCCGTAACGCTTCAGGCAAGATCACAGTTCGTCACCAAGGCGGCGGACACAAGCGTGCATATCGTCTGATCGATTTTGTTCGTAACGATAAAGATGGCATTCCAGCAAAGGTTGCCCATATCGAATACGACCCAAACCGCACAGCTCGTATTGCCCTCCTTCACTATGCAGATGGCGAAAAGCGTTACATCATCGCACCTGCAAAGTTGAATCAAGGCGACGCTATTGAGAATGGCCCATCAGCAGATATCAAGCCTGGTAATAACTTGCCGCTTCGTAATATCCCAGTTGGAACCATGATCCATGCCATCGAACTTCGTCCAGGCGGCGGAGCAAAGATTGCTCGTTCAGCAGGAGCTGGAGTTCAGCTCGTTGCTAAGGATGGTCCATATGCACAACTGCGTATGCCATCAGGTGAAATTCGTAACGTAGATGTCCGTTGCCGTGCAACGGTTGGTGAAGTCGGAAACGCCGAACAATCAAACATCAACTTCGGAAAAGCTGGCCGTATGCGTTGGAAGGGCAAGCGCCCAACCGTACGCGGCGTTGTTATGAACCCAGTCGATCACCCTCACGGTGGTGGAGAAGGAAAGACATCCGGTGGTCGTCACCCAGTGTCACCTTGGGGTCAGCCAGAGGGCCGTACTCGCAAGAAAAAGGCGAGCGATGCACTCATTGTCCGTCGTCGTAAGTCGAATAAGAAGCGATAGGGGAGCGACTACAAATGCCACGTAGTTTAAAAAAGGGTCCATTCGTGGACGGTCACCTTCTGAAGAAGGTTGATGATCAAAATACGAAGAACACCAAGGTTGTTATCAAGACTTGGTCTCGTCGTTCAATGATCATTCCTTCAATGATCGGACACACCATCGCTGTACACGACGGTCGCAAGCACGTTCCAGTTTTCGTAACAGAAGCAATGATTGGTCACAAGCTCGGTGAGTTTGCCCCAACTCGTACCTTCAAGGGACACGTCAAGGATGATCGGAGAGCTTCTCGTGGCTAATACACCTAAAGTTACCAATCCAACTGACGCACTCGTAGCGCAGGCAATCTTGCGTAACACTCGCGTAACACCTCAGAAGGCTCGTCGCGTGATCAACTTGATCCGTGGAGAGCGTGCTGACATTGCGCTTACAACTTTGAAGTTCGCCCCTCAAGAAGTTGGTGAAGATCTTTACACCCTCTTGAACTCAGCGATCAACAATGCAAAGCAGAAGAGTCCATCACTTCGTGATGCATCTGAGCTTTACATCGTTGAAGCTCTTGTCGATGAGGCTCCAACGCTTAAGCGTTTCCGCCCTCGTGCACAAGGTCGCGGTTTTCAGATCTTGAAGCGTGCCTCTACTTTGACCTTGGTCGTTTCTACCGATCGTACATATCGCCCACACGGTCTTAAGAAGGTCGTCAACGCGAAGGCAAATCCAAACAAGACAGTGATTGCTAAGCCACAAACTCCAGCAACCCCTGCAGCAAAGAGCAAAGCCAAGAAGGCTGCTCCTGTTGAAGAAGTCGCAGTTGTCTCAGAAGGGCAGGCCGAGTAAATGGGTCAAAAAGTAAATCCACACGGCTTCCGTCTGGGAATCACAACGGAGTTCAAATCTCGTTGGTATGCAGACAAGCTTTATAAGGATTATGTGAAGGAAGATATCGAGATCCGTCGCATGATGAGCAAGGGCATGGAACGCGCAGGCGTTTCACGTATTGAAATCGAGCGCACACGCGAGCGTGTTCGCATCGATCTCTACACAGCACGCCCAGGTATCGTCATCGGCCGTCGCGGAACTGAAGCTGATCGCATCCGTCAGGATCTAGAGAAGCTCACCGGCAAGCAGGTTCAGCTCAATATCCTCGAGGTTAAGAACCCTGAGATTGATGCTCAACTCGTAGCACAGGGAATTGCCGAGCAACTCTCTGCTCGTGTCTCTTTCCGTCGCGCCATGCGTAAGTCAATGCAGTCGGCTCTTAAAGCCGGCGCACAAGGTATCCGTGTTCAATGTGGTGGACGTCTTGGCGGAGCAGAAATTGCTCGCTCAGAGTTCTATCGCGAAGGTCGCGTACCTCTTCACACACTTCGTGCCGATATTGATTACGGTTTCTATGAAGCCGCTACAACATTTGGTCGTCTAGGCGTAAAGGTTTGGATCTACAAAGGTGAAGTTATCGAATCCCGCGCAGAGCGCGCCGCATCAGCACTTGCTGCTGCACGTGCACCAAAGCCAAGTCGTCCAGCGAACCGTCAACAGCGCGCACCTCGTGGCGAAGTAACATCTTCAACACCAGCTTCCCGCGCAGCAGTTGAGACTGCACCTGTTGCAACTCCGGTTGTTACAGAGGTATCGGAAGGAGCGGCTGAATAATGTTAATTCCACGTCGCGTAAAGCACCGTAAGCAGCACCACCCCAAGCGGGCTGGTATGTCTAAGGGTGGCACCGTCGTTTCATTTGGTGACTTTGGTATTCAAGCTCTTGAGCCTGCATACGTAACAAACCGCCAGATTGAGGCAGCGCGTATTGCAATGACCCGTCACATCAAGCGTGGTGGAAAGGTTTGGATCAACATCTATCCAGATCGTCCGTTAACGAAGAAGCCTGCTGAAACCCGTATGGGTTCCGGTAAGGGTTCACCTGAATGGTGGATTGCAAACGTAAAGCCAGGACGCGTTATGTTTGAAATTTCTGGAGTTACAGAAGAGATCGCAACAGAGGCAATGACTCGTGCGATTCATAAGTTGCCTATGAAGTGCCGCGTGGTACGTCGGGAGGAGTTCTAATGTCTAATCTCGTGACAGCAGAGCAGCTTCGTGCGCTCTCCACTGATGAACTAGCGATCAAGCTTCGCGAATCGAAGGAAGAACTATTCAACCTTCGCTTCCAAGCAGCTACTGGTCAACTTGAAAACCATGGTCGTTTGACCGCGGTCCGTAAAGAGATTGCGCGTATTTACACAATCTTGCGTGAGCGTGAGCTCGGAATTGGAGGCGCTGCGTGAGCGAGCTAAATAACGAGCGCGGTTTCCGCAAGACTCGTGAAGGAATTGTTACTAGCGACAAGATGGATAAGACCGTTGTCGTCGCTATTCAAAGTCAGACCAAGCATGGTGTGTACTCAAAGGTCATGACCCGCTCTCACAAGTTGAAAGCACATGACGAGAACAACACAGCTGGCGTCGGCGATCGCGTTCTACTCATGGAAACTCGTCCACTATCGGCAACCAAGCGTTGGCGTGTAGTCGAGATCCTCGAGAAGGCTAAGTAAGGGGTATCGAAAAATGATTCAACAAGAATCCAGACTTCGTGTCGCGGATAACACCGGTGCAAAGGAACTTCTTTGTATCCGTGTTCTCGGTGGCTCCTCACGCCGCTACGCAGGTATCGGTGACATCATCGTTTGCACCGTCAAGGATGCAATTCCTGGTGGTCAGGTTAAGAAGGGTGAGGTCGTAAAGGCCGTCATCGTTCGTACCGTTAAAGAGAACCGTCGTCCCGACGGTTCATATATCAAGTTTGATGAGAACGCAGCAGTTATCTTGAAGGCAGACGGCGAGCCTCGCGGCACCCGTATCTTTGGACCAGTTGCTCGTGAACTTCGTGACAAGCGTTTCATGAAGATCATCTCGCTCGCTCCGGAGGTGCTATAAAAATGGCAAGCATTAAGCGTGGCGACACTGTTCAAGTGATCGCTGGAAAAGATAAGGGTGTAACTGGCACGGTCATCGGGATTGATAAGCGTGATTCACGCGTTATCGTCGAAGGTGCTAACCGCGTTAAGCGACACACTCAAGAGACCACGAGCGATCGTGGCGTCAAGGTCGGCGGAATTCTCACCGTTGAAGCCGGGATTCACATTTCTAATGTGCAACTCGTCGGCGACGATGGCAAGCCAACTCGCATTGGTGCCCGCAAAGATGAGAACGGCAAGAACGTTCGCATCTCTCGCCGTACCGGAAAGGATGTCTAACCATGACAACCGCTACAGCTCCTCGTCTTAAGGCCCGTTACAAGGCCGAGATTGCACCTGCCCTAAAGACTCAGTTCTCATATAACAATGTGATGCAGATTCCTGGCTTGGTCAAGATCATCGTAAACATGGGTGTTGGTGAAGCTGCTCGTGACTCCAAGTTGATTGAAGGCGCCATCCGCGACCTCACAATCATCACCGGTCAGAAGCCTCAGGTCACTAAGTCCCGTAAGTCAATTGCTCAGTTCAAGTTGCGTGAAGGAATGCCAATTGGTGCTCACGTAACACTTCGCAATGATCGTATGTGGGAGTTCGCAGATCGTCTGCTCTCGATCGCACTTCCTCGTATCCGTGACTTCCGTGGTCTTTCTCCTAAGCAATTCGATGGCAACGGAAACTACACCTTCGGTCTCACCGAGCAGGTTGTGTTCCCAGAGATCGAACAGGACAAGATCGACCGCACCCGCGGTATGGATATTACTTTCGTAACCACAGCCAAGACAGATGAAGAGGGTCGCGCACTACTCAAGGCGCTCGGCTTTCCATTCCGTGAGAACTAAGGGGTAGCAACTAATGGCAAAGACATCGCTCAAAGTTAAAGCTGCTCGCAAGCCTAAGTTCAAGGTTCGTGGATATACCCGTTGCCAGCGTTGTGGTCGCCCACATGCTGTCTACCAAAAGTTCGGCATCTGCCGTATCTGCTTCCGCGAGATGGCGCACCGCGGCGAACTTCCAGGCATCACCAAGGCTTCTTGGTAAAGAGTTTTAAACCACCCACTATCAACTACGAGATAGGTCCGGAAAGTATTTTCCGGAAACCGGCTCGAGAAAGGCCAGAGGCCACAGTATGACAATGACAGACCCGATTGCAGACATGCTTGCACGTCTGCGCAACGCGAACTCTGCTTACCACGATACGGTTTCAATGCCGTCGTCGTCGGTAAAAGTTCGCATTGCCGAAATTCTTAAGCAGGAGGGTTACATCGCTAGCTTCAAGGTAGAAAATACCGTTGCTGGTTTTGGAAAGACCCTCACCATTGATTTGAAGTTTGGCGCAGATCGTCAGCGTTCCATCGCTGGTCTCCGTCGCGTTTCGAAGCCAGGACTTCGCGTATATGCAAAGTCAACTGGACTACCTAAAGTCTTGGGTGGACTTGGCGTAGCCATCATCTCAACTTCATCTGGTTTGCTGACTGATAAGCAAGCCAACAAGCAAGGGGTAGGCGGAGAAGTTCTCGCCTACGTATGGTGATCTGATGTCACGTATTGGTCGCTCACCCATAACAATTCCTACTGGAGTTGAAATCAACATTGCAGGTCAAGAGATTTCGGTAAAGGGTCCTAAGGGATCGCTTTCACATACTCTCGCTGGCCCAATCTCTATCGCCAAAGAGGAGTCGACACTCGTTGTCTCTCGTCCCGATGATGGGCGTGAAGCACGTTCACTTCATGGCCTCTCACGCACCTTGGTCGCAAATATGATCGAAGGCGTTACAACCGGTTATTCAAAGACCATCAACATCGTTGGTGTTGGTTATAAGGTCGCTGAAAAGGGTAAGGATTTGGAGTTCGCGCTTGGCTATAGCCACGCAGTTCCATTTACTGCTCCTGAAGGCATCACCTTTAAGGTCGAATCAGCAACTCGCTTCTCGATCTCTGGTGTCGATAAGCAGCTCGTTGGTGAAGTTGCAGCGAAGATTCAAAAGCTTCGTAAGGCTGATCCGTACAAGGGCAAGGGTCTCCACCTAGACGGCGCAAAGATTCGCCGCAAGCAAGGAAAGACAGGTAAGAAGTAATGGCTATCGGTGTAAAGGTTGTTAAAGGCTCGGCACAAAATGCCCGCCGTCGTCGCCACTTCCGTGTTCGTAAGCGTGTAAACGGCTCAGCTGAGCGTCCACGTCTTGTCGTCTCACGTTCATCTCGTCACCTTGTCGTCCAGATCGTTGATGATTCAATCGGTCAGACCTTGGTTTCTGCTTCAACCATGGAGAGCACGCTTCGCGAATCCAAGGATGATAAGAGCGCAAAGGCTCGTATCCTCGGTGCTGAAATTGCAAAGCGCGCAAAGGAAAAAGGTATTTCTACAGTGGTCTTTGATCGTGGTGGAAACAAGTACACCGGACGCATTGCAGCTCTCGCTGACAGTGCCCGCGAGAATGGATTGGACTTCTAATGGCTACTCCTCCAGTAAACGCTAACTCAAATGATCGCGCTCCAAAGGGCGGCAACGATCGTCGTGAGCGCCGCGGCCGTGACGGTGGACCTGAAAAAGAGAAGTCCCCATACACAGAGCGCGTCGTCTTCATCAACCGTGTCGCAAAGGTTGTAAAGGGTGGACGTCGTTTCTCCTTCACAGCACTTGTTGTGGTCGGTGACCAAAAGGGAACCGTTGGAGTCGGCTACGGCAAAGCCAAGGAAGTTCCTCAAGCTATCGCCAAGGCAGTTGAAGATGCGAAGAAGCAATTCTTCAAAGTCGCAATGCTTGGTTCGACCATTCCACATCCTGTACAAGGTGAAGCCGCAGCTGGCGTAGTTCTTCTTCGCCCGGCATCTCCTGGTACCGGAGTCATCGCTGGTGGCCCAGTTCGCGCTGTACTCGAGTGCGCTGGTATTAGCGATGTTCTCACCAAGTCTCTTGGTTCAAATAACCCAATCAACATGGTGCACGCCACCGCAGCAGCGCTTAAGATGTTGGAATCTCCAGCATCAATCGCAGCCCGACGTGGTCTACCCCTTGAAGATGTCGCACCTGCAGCAATCGCACGTGTCCTAGCAGCAACGGTTGGTGCATAAACATGCCACGTCTAAAAGTCACACAACTTCGTTCCAAGGTTGGCGCTCGTCCAGAGCACCGCGAGACCTTGCGTTCACTCGGTTTAAAGCGAATCGGTGATGTTGTCGTAAAGGAAGATCGTCCCGAGATCCGCGGAATGGTCGTCGCTGTACGTCACATGGTTACCGTCGAGGAGGTCGAATAACAATGGTTCTCAAGGTTCATCATCTTCGCCCGGCTCCGGGCGCAAAGAAGGCGCGTACTCGTAAGGGTCGCGGTGAAGCTTCTAAGGGTAAGACTGCTGGTCGCGGTGGCAAAGGAACACGTGCTCGTAACGTTGTTCGTGCCGGCTTTGAAGGCGGTCAGCTTCCACTCGTAATGCGTCTTCCTAAGCTCCGTGGTTTCAAAAACCCTGAGCGCGTGGAGTACCAGCCAATCAACGTTTCAACAATCAATGCTCTCTATCCAAAGGGTGGCCAAGTCACCGTCGAGGATCTAGTTGCAAAGGGCGCTGCTCGTGATGGCCATCCCGTTAAAGTTCTTGGTAATGGCGACATTTCTGTGAAGGTCACCGTCGTGGCGCACGCCTTTTCTTCATCAGCATCTGAAAAGATCGCTGCTGCAGGCGGATCGATCACAAAGCTTTAATCAAGCCCCAAATTATTAAGCCCGATATGAGTTCTTACTTGATTGAGTAAGAACTCAGTAAGAAATTAGAGGAGAAGTTAAATGCTTGCAGCGTTTGGTAAGGCCTTCAAGACGCCCGATCTTCGCGTAAAGATTTTCTTCACTCTGGCGATTATGGCGCTCTTCCGTTTCGGATCGATCGTTCCAACGCCAGGTGTTTCTTACAAGAATGTGCAGTCCTGCTTAAATCAGACCAGCTCTGGCGGACTCTTCGGACTTATTAACTTGTTCTCAGGTGGTGCCCTTTTGCACCTCTCGGTCTTTGCACTGGGAATCATGCCTTACATCACCAGCTCGATCATTATTCAATTGTTGACCGTTGTCATCCCTCGCTTTGAAACACTTAAGGCAGAAGGACAATCTGGTAACGCAAAACTCACCCAGTACACCCGTTACTTAACTGTTGGCTTGGCAATCTTGCAATCAACTGGTTTGATCGCAGTCGCTCGCTCAACTGGTCGTTTGTTTAGCGGATGTACCCTTCCAATCATTCCTGACTCTTCCTGGACACGTATCGTTACCATGGTCTTGGTTATGACCGCTGGTACTTCGGTAATCATGTGGCTTGGTGAATTGATCACCGATCGCGGTATCGGAAACGGTATGTCGATCCTCATCTTTACATCGATCGCTGCTGGATTCCCAACTCAGCTCTGGTCGATCAAGCAGCAAAAGGGTTGGTTCGCATTTCTCTTCGTTATGGCCGTTGGAGTCTTGGTCGTAGCAGCGGTTGTATTCGTGGAGCAGGCGCAACGCCGTATCCCAGTTCAGTATGCAAAGCGCCAAATTGGCCGCCAGTCCTACGGCGGAACCTCGACTTATATTCCTATCAAGGTCAACCAGGCTGGTGTTATCCCGGTTATCTTCGCATCCTCACTCTTATATATCCCGTCGTTGATAGTTAATTTCTCGGGCTCTACAGCCTCGTGGTCGATCTGGGTTCAGAAAAACCTAGTCAAGGGTGATCACCCGATTTACATCATCTCCTACGCGGTATTAATCATCTTCTTTACCTACTTCTATGTCGCAATTACCTTCAATCCTGATGAAGTCGCCGACAATATGAAGCAATATGGAGGTTTTATTCCTGGTATTCGTGCCGGTAAGCCAACATCAGAGTATCTGCAATACGTGCTTTCTCGTATTACGGCTCCGGGTTCGCTCTACCTAGCTTTCGTTGCGATTATCCCTATCATCGCGCTGATTCTTTTCCAGGCATCGCAGAACTTCCCATTCGGCGGAACTGCGATTCTGATTGTTGTCGGTGTCGGTCTTGATACGGCTAAACAGATTGAATCCCAATTGCAGCAACGTTCATATGAGGGATTCTTGCGCTAATGCGCTTGATCCTGGTTGGTCCTCCAGGCGCCGGCAAAGGCACGCAAGCAGTTTACTTAGCCGCACATTTTGGAATTCCGCATATCTCAACTGGAGATATCTTTCGTCTGAATATTAAGGGCGAGACCGAACTCGGAAAGTTAGCTAAGTCCTATATGGATGCGGGCAACTTGGTGCCTGATTCAGTAACAAATGCAATGCTAGAAGATCGCCTCACCCATAGTGATACCGTAAATGGTTTCTTGTTGGATGGATATCCTCGCAACGTTGGGCAAGCTGAATTCTTAGCGGATGTATTGGTCAAAAAGTCGATCGCGTTGGATGCAGTCCTTGAACTTTCTATTCCAAATGAAGAGATCATTAAGCGTTTATCTGGTCGTCGAACCTGTCGCAACTGTGGCGCTACCTCACATGTAATTTTTGATAAGCCACAAGTGGTCGGAATCTGCGATAACTGCGGTGGTGAGTTATATCAGCGCGAGGATGACAAAGAAGAAGTGGTCGCCAATCGCTTGAGCGTTTATAGCGAGCAGACCAAACCGATTATTGAGTTCTACCGCGACTTAGGGTTACTTAAAGTAATCAATGCTGTCGGAGAAGTTTCAGAGATCTCTACAAATGCTATCGCAGCCCTAAAGTAGGCGTCATGGCCATTCAAATTAAAACAGTTGAGCAGCTCCAATTGATGCGTAAGGCCGGCCTTGTTGTTGCTGAAGCTTTAAATTTGATGCGAGCAGCAATTGCACCAGGAGTAACTCCGCTTGAGTTGGATGCGATTGCAGCAGACTACCTGGATGCTCGCAATGCAATTCCATCGTTTCTGAACTATCACGGTTTTCCCAATGTCATCTGCGCATCAGTGAATCACGAAGTGGTGCACGGGATCCCAAATGAACGTCCACTTGTTTCCGGCGATGTTATCTCTGTTGACTTTGGCGCAATTGTGAATGGTTGGCACGGAGATTCTGCATTTTCGATTGGTGTCGGGGACATTGATGCTGCCGATCAAAAATTGATGGACACCTGTGAAGAGTCAATGTGGCGCGGAATCGCAGCTGCAAAGGTCGGGGGGCATCTCACCGATATCTCGCACGCCATCGAAAGTTATATCCAGAGTCAAGGAAAATACGGAATCTTGCGCGAATACGGCGGTCACGGAATCGGCTCCGAGATGCATCAAGACCCCCACATTCTTAATTACGGTCCCGCAGGTTTGGGACCAGAACTCAAGGCGGGCCTTGCCCTCGCCATTGAACCGATGATTACTCGCGGTACCGAGAAGATGAAGACTCTCTCTGATGATTGGACTGTGATCGCCAGCGATAAATCCAATGGCGCGCATTTTGAGCATTCCTTTGCGCTACTTCCGGATGGCAAGCCCTTTGTTCTAACAGCAATTGATGGGGGAGCGGCCGATTTGGGTCGATTAGGGGTCGAAATTTCAGATCTTTTGAATTAGAACTTCAAGCCGGCAAGAAGGTAATCCAGGAATCGATAGCAGGCATCCCAGATTCGATGAATTCGATGTGGTTGGGATCTCTCGGACATGGCGACAGCCTAGAAATTCGCCTCATTTATTACTATGAATTTTCTATTTAATCCGCAAAATCTGAGGCGTCGGTTCTGTGGTCCGATTTGCCCTGTTTTTAGCATAAAAAGGGCTCCGATTTCCTCTTTTAGGCTCCGCGCCTTAGGATTACCCTCTGCCCAGAAATGAGCGGATGTCCGTAATTAGACCCCTAAATAGATAAGTAGGTACTGCTTGGCCAAGAAAGACGGAGCTATCGAGATAGAGGGCACCGTGGCTGAAGCACTGCCGAACGCCATGTTTAGAGTCGAACTTACAAATGGACACAAAGTACTTGCTCACATCAGCGGCAAGATGCGACAGAACTACATTCGCATCCTTCCGGAAGATCGTGTGATCGTAGAACTTAGTCCGTATGACCTCACACGAGGTCGAATTATCTATCGTTACAAGTAATAGGAGTTAGTCGTGAAAGTTAAGCCAAGCGTGAAGAAGATCTGCGACAAGTGCAAGGTCATTCGTCGTAATGGTCGCGTCATGGTTATTTGCGACAACCTTCGTCACAAGCAACGTCAAGGATAAATAAAACTCAATACGCGTGATGCGACTGAGGTGAAAACTTCAGACCCTCGGACTGGTAGGCCGAGGCTCGGTTACCCAACTGAGGTGCATTGCGAAGGACCTTCCAGATAAACGAAAAGGGTAAGTGATATGGCACGTCTTGTTGGTGTCGATCTCCCTCGCGAAAAGCGAGTAGAGATTGCACTCACGTACATCTTCGGGATTGGTTTGACCCGCGCGCACGCAACACTCGCTGCGACCGGTGTTAATCCAGATACCCGCGTCAAAGATCTTCAAGAGCCAGAATTGGCAAAGCTTCGTGAATTCATCGAAGCAAATTACAAAATCGAAGGTGACCTGCGCCGTGAAGTAGCGAGCGACATTCGCCGTAAGGTTGAAATCCAGAGTTATCAAGGTATTCGCCACCGCAAGGGACTTCCTGTTCGTGGTCAACGCACACATACAAATGCGCGTACACGTAAGGGCCCTCGTAAGGCAATCGCTGGTAAGAAGAAGGAGACCAAGTAATGGCCGCCGCTAAGACAAAGACGCCTGCTAAAGGCGCTGCTGCTAAAGGCAAAGTTAAACTTCGCAAGAAGGAAAAGAAGAACATTGCCCTTGGACAAGCTCACATCAAGAGCACCTTCAACAACACCATCATCTCTATTACAGATCCTTCCGGAGCTGTTATCTCTTGGTCATCAGCTGGCCAGGTTGGTTTCAAAGGCTCTCGTAAATCAACACCGTACGCAGCACAGATGGCAGCTGAAGCGGCTGCTCGTCGCGCGCAGGAGCATGGTTTGAAGAAGGTCGATGTATTCGTCAAGGGACCAGGATCTGGTCGCGAGACAGCTATCCGTTCATTACAGGCCGCTGGACTTGAAGTTGGAGCCATCTCAGATGTCACTCCTGCTCCACATAACGGTTGCCGTCCACCAAAGCCACGTCGAGTTTAAGGAAGGAAGAGAATAAATGGCTCGTTATACCGGAGCAGATTGCAAGCGCTGCCGTCGCGAAAAAGTAAAGCTCTTTCTTAAGGGCTCTAAGTGCGATGGTCCAAAGTGTCCTATTGAGTCTCGTCCATACCCACCAGGGCAACATGGTCGTGGCCGTGCTAAGGAATCTGAGTACCTAGGCCAACTACGCGAAAAGCAAAAGTGTGCGCGTATGTACGGAGTTCTAGAGAAGCAGTTCCGCGGATATTACGAAGAGGCAAACCGTCTTCAAGGTAAGACTGGTGAGAACCTTCTTATCATCCTTGAAACTCGTTTGGACAACGTCGTTTTCCGTGCAGGTTTCGCTAAGAGTCGCGATATGGCTCGCCAACTTGTTCGCCATGGACATTTCTTGGTCAATGGCAAGAAGGTAAACATTCCTTCATTCCGCGTTACACCAATGGACATCATTGATGTAGTGCCTGGCTCACTGGATACCACCCCATTCATCGTTGCAAGCGCTGAACTGGGCGAGAAGAGCGTCCCTGCGTGGATGGAAGTTGTTGGAGCTCAGATGCGAATCTTGGTTCACGCCACCCCAACCCGCACGATTATCGACACTCTTATTCAAGAGCAACTTATTGTTGAGCTCTATAGCAAGTAGTTAGTAGTAAATCAGTTATAAGGCAGTAAAAAGTAGTTTCATTGCAGGAGATCAAATAGTGGATCTCCCCGACGTATGGAGGAAATAAGTGCTAATTGCACAACGCCCTATCCTCACTGAGGAAGTTGTATCGGAGTTTCGCTCGCGTTTCATAATTGAGCCGCTAGAGCCTGGCTTTGGTTATACCCTCGGTAATTCTTTACGCCGTACGCTCTTGTCTTCAATCCCTGGTGCTGCAGTTACCAGTGTTCGAGTCAATGGCGCTCTGCATGAGTTCACCACCCTCGAAGGTGTAAAGGAAGATCTCACTGAGATCGTCTTGAACATCAAGAACTTGGTTCTCTCTTCAGATAATGATGAGCCTTCACTGCTCTACATTCGCAAAAATGGCGATGGAGTAGTAACTGGTGCAGATATCGCAACACCAGCTGGCGTAACGGTTCATAACCCAGATCTCCATATCGCAACCCTTAACTCAAAGGCCAAGTTCGAAGTTGAACTAACCGTTGAGCGCGGTCGTGGTTATGTCACTGCCGTAGCCAATAAAGTTGCTGGTGGAGAGATCGGCCGTATTCCGGTTGACTCTATCTATTCACCTGTACTTCGCGTAACCTACAAGGTCGAAGCAACTCGTGTAGAACAACGTACCGACTTTGACCGTTTGATTGTCGATGTTGAGACCAAGCCATCAATGAATCCAGGAGATGCAATGGCATCTGCCGGTAAGACATTGGTTGAGCTATTCGGACTTGCTCGCGAATTGAATGTCAACGCTGAAGGTATTGAAATGGGACCCTCTATCCAAGATGCTGCGCTCGCTGCTGATCTCGCTCTTCCAATCGAAGACCTCGATCTCACCGTTCGCTCATACAACTGTCTCAAGCGCGAGGGTATTCATACCGTCGGTGAGCTTGTCGGACGGTCAGAGGCAGATCTCCTTGATATCCGTAACTTCGGTTCTAAGTCGATCGATGAAGTGAAGGCAAAACTTCACAGCATGGGTCTACAACTGAAGGACAGCCCAATTGGATTTGATCCAACAAAACACCACAACTACGGAACTGAAGTCGACGAAGAACTCGTCGAATCAGAGCAACTCTAGGAGAACACCTAAAATGCCAACACCAAGTAGAGGACCTCGTCTCGGAAGCGGTCCAGCACACGAGAGATTGTTGCTGGGCACACTCGCAGAGCAACTCTTTGAACACGGCAAGATCAAGACTACTGAGGCAAAGGCCAAGCGCCTACGTCCATTGGCCGAAAAATTGATCACCGCCGCTATCGAAGGTGATCTAGCTGCGCGTCGCCGCGTAATGGAGACAATCCAGAACAAGAGCGTTGTACACACACTCTTTACTGAGATTGCACCTCGTTTCGCATCACGTCCAGGTGGTTATACCCGAATTACAAAGGTTGGTCCACGTAACGGTGACAATGCCCCAATGGCAGTCATCGAACTCGTCAACGACTAATTTATTTGTAACACAGTAAGAAGATTTTATGATCGAACCCGCTCTCAACCCCGAGAGC
>Ga0302321_100001587_pt1 | contig 19510 bp, 12 predicted proteins | sample Fen_T0_1_FD_202505 | JGI IMG/M metagenome (GOLD analysis project Ga0302321, IMG submission 202505) | Peat permafrost microbial communities from Stordalen Mire near Abisko, Sweden - Fen_T0_1 | ecosystem: Environmental > Terrestrial > Soil > Wetlands > Permafrost | place: Sweden: Abisko...
CGGCGGCTATCCCGTCAAGGGCGTCCTCGCTTACACCGCAACTTCCGGCGGCAAAGGCGGCGCCTTCGGGTACAGCCTCGATGTGACCCACGTCAACGACGCGGCCAACGTCGTTGCCCAGCCCTCGGTGGAGCCGATGCCGAGCTGAGCTTCAACTCCGTCGAATCACGGGGCCCCGGCCACTCGGTCGGGGCCCCGCGCTTGCCCAGCGTCGGAACCACGTCCTTCCACGGAAACGCACTTGCGGGAGTCTGGAAATGTCGAACTGGGCTGAATTCAAGGTTGCCGCCCCGGATCTGGCTGCCGCCGGCGAACGGCTGTTTCGCCGAGGTGACGTCGACGAAGCGCTCCTCGCTACCGTGAATGGCGGAGAGCCGCCGCGCATCCATCCGATCTGGGTCCGCGTCGTCGGCGACGAGCTATACGCCTTCATACTGCGTTCCCCGAAGCGCACTGCGCTGGAGCAGGACGGGCGCTTCGCGCTGCACTCCCACCAGGACCCCGCTGCTCCAAGCGAGTTCTCGGTTCGCGGCCGGGCCCGGTTGGTGGAGGAGGGTGACGTTCGCGACAGGGTGGCCTCGAAGTGGTACTTCGATGTCGACGACAGCTACCACCTGTTCGAGTTCGGCATCGACACCGCGCTGCTCGGGGTTCGGGACGGGCCCGACGAGTGGCCGCCTCGGTACACGTCTTGGACGGCTCCCGCGCCTGCGCTGTAGGCGGTCGGACCGGGACGCCCCGCGTGACCCCCGCGAAATTCCGCGATCGGCCGTGGTCCGGCCGGGGGCGCCGAATACTAGACTCGGGTCCAGGTTCGGCCGCCGTCCGTCGTCTCGACGAGGTACGTGCCGAGGGAAACCGTGGAGTCTGCGGTCCCATAATCCGCGACCACGGCCGTGGCGCTCGACGGGCCCATCAGGACCAACTCCGCGAACGACGTGAAGCCGGCCGGGAGGCCTGCCGCCTTGACGGAGGTCCACGTCTGGCCGCCGTCCGCGGTCTCCTCGATGATGCCGCCGCCGGTCGACACCCAGGTGCTCGACCCGCGCGTATCGAACGCCGGGGCCGCCCAGGTTCCGTTCCCAAATGAGATACCCATGGTCTCTTCGTAGGTTGTGGGGATACCCAGCCGATTGAACGTGGCGCCACCGTCGTGACTTACGAGCAGCGAGAAGAGCTGCTTCGTACCGCAGGTGCCTCCGCAGGTACCGATCGGCACCTCGATGTCCGAACCGATCAGCCTTGGCGAGCCAAGCTTGTAGTTGCCCGCCGCCGGCAGGCCCACGACATTCGACGTGAGCCAGGTGCTCCCGCCATCGGTAGTGTGGAAGAAGGGGTTGGCCAGGTCGTGCGGCCCCGTCTTCTCGATCGCGACGCCGGAATCGGTTGTCGTGAAGGTGGACCAGGCCCAGCCCATGTCGATCCGGCTGCCCGCCGGCGATCGATGCGGGACGAAGGACTGGCCGTCGTCGTCCGAGACGAATAGCACCGCGGAGCCGTCGTTCATCAATGCCGGCACTGTGAGCATGCTGCCGGGACCGGGCGTGACGTAGCAGAAGAGGGCCGCGCCGCTGGTGCGCATTACTGCCGCAGACGGTGTGAGCAGGACGCTCGACCAGGCGGCCGCGACATCGGACTTTCGATAGATTCGGCATCCATCCCTATTTCGCACGGTCAGCCACAGCGGCCGACCATCGGCTCCAGCCACTGTTTCCACCTGGTCGTAGGTAATGCCGGCAGGGTAGGCGACGTCAGCCCAACTACGCCCCCGGTCGTGGGACCACCACAGCCCGCCCATCAACTCCATCCAGGAGGACGAGCCGGACAGGTGCGGAGATCCTGGAAGACCGCCCGCCGGCGTTCTGCTGGCGGAGGGGCTTTGAGTGGAGGAGGGGGCCGAAGTCACCTGGGGTAGCTGGCTCTCCACCGGCGAGGCCGATGCGCCTGGCGCCAGAATCACGCCGCGCACTGCCGATGCGGCGACGACTGCCACGATCGCGAGCGCGGCCAGAGACGCGACAACCTTCGCCACGGCGCGGCTCTTGGGCGCGACTCGCCGTGGCGCCACAAGCCTCGAACCAGCTTCCATCGTCTCGTGCTCGAAGTAGCCGCGCACGGCGGCGACCACTTCCTCTTCAGAAGGCGCGCGATCGCTCTTCATCGAATTGCCTCCCGGACCCGCGCGAGGCCCTTGCGCAGCTGCGTCTTGACCGTGTTCGAACTCACGCCGAGCGCGTCCGCCGTTTCCTCGACCGAAAAGCCGCCGTAATGGTGGAGCAGCAATGCCGCCCGAGTCCTCGGCGGAAGACCGGCAATGGCTCGCCGCAGATCCAGGGACGTGCCCATATGGCCCTCGTCGTGCAACTCCTCCACGTGAAGCTCCAGCGACACGAAACGTCTGAGGCGCCGCCGAAGACGAAATGCCTCGCGGCTCTCGATCCGGACAAGCCATGCCCTCGCCGCCTCGGGGTTGCGGAGCTGGCCTGCGTTCCGAGTGGCGATTTCGAACGTGGATTGATAGAGGTCTTCGGCCTCGGTCCAGTTTCGAGTGATGGTGTGCGCTAGCGCCAGGAGTAACGCTCCGTGCTGAGCCACGAGCGCATCGATGTCGACGGCCACAACCGCAAGCGCGGATTGGTCGGGTGATACCTCGGGCTTGGCCACGGCATCCATCCTACGAACTAAGAGGCGCGGCGGCCACAAACGGGTGACTTGTCGATCGCGAATTGGGAGCCGCGATCCCGAGCTTGGGTCGGGCCGGTCAGCCGAACGCGGCGAATCCCGATCGACGGATGATGCGGAAGCGGAAGGCTCGCGAGCGGGGTGGTGGAGATGAGGGGACTCGAACCCCTGACCCCCGCGATGCGAACGCGGTGCTCTTCCAGCTGAGCTACATCCCCACGCGAGCGATGGGCAGTCTAGCACAGCACCCAGCGAATGAGCCCCTGAGAGAAGCCCCGAGGAATTGGCTCGCCGCGACGCGTCGGGCGAGTCTCGAGCCACGGCGCCTCCGCGCTCAGTGGCCGGTGCTCTCGTAGCGGCGTAAGCCGATGCGGAACAGCACGACCGCAATGAAGAGGCAGTACAGCGCCACGAGCGGCGTCAGCAGACCGGCCAGACTCCACGCCTCCATCCCGAAGACATACGCCGTCGGGAAGAAGCTGATGAAGGCGAACGGAACCGCCACCACGATGAGGGCCTGAACCCCAAGCGAGTAGATCGTGATCGGGTACTTGGCGAAGTCGCCGAGCTGGTGGACGAACGTCGGGACCAGGCTCCAGGGCGTGCGTATCCAGAAGGCGCTGGCGGCCGAGCCGAGGTTGATGGCGACGCGGATGGTCGACGCGCTGACGAGCAGGATCGCGAACATGACCAGCCGGCCGGGTGTCCATTCGATCGGCGAGTTGGCCATGCTGATGCCGATCAGGACCATACCGGTGACGATGTTGCCCAGGCCGTTGAAGCCGACAGCTCCGGCAAGAACCTGGACGATCGGCGAAATCGGGCGCAGGAGCATCTGATCGAACTGGCCGTCGTACACGAGCTGCGAAACCCGCCACGTGCCTTCGAAGAAGAGAGAACCGACGCCCTCCGTCACGTAGATCAGGGCGTACATCATCACGACCTGCCAGAAGGTCCAGCCGTTGACGCTCGGGATCCGCTGGAAGATCGCCCAGATGAACGCGAAGCCGACGATCTGCACCAGCACGGCCGAGAACATCAGGATGGCAAAATCGGCCTCGTAAGCCAGGATGGCTTTCATCTGCTGGCCGAGGCATCGGAAGTAGATATAAACGAGCCGGCGAGCCGGCCGAAGCCGGGCCGCGACGGCGACCCTAACCGCCATTGATCGTCACCACTCGAACGGCTCTGCCCCAGACCAGCCGCCCAAGTACGATCAGCCCGACTGCCCAAGCCGCCTGGACGGCCAGCATCAGGGCCGTGGTCGGGCCGTCCAACTTGCCGAGGTAGGTGAGCGCCGGCGTCGAAATCATGCCCTGGAACGGCAGGACCGCGGCGATCGCCCGCAGCCAGTCCTGGAAGAAGACGAGCGGGATCAGCGCACCCGAGAAGATGTTCTGGACGGCCATGCGGCCGACCGTGAGCCCCTCAGTTCCGGTCGTCCAGAAGGCCGCCATCGATACGCAGTACACGAGCCCGAATTTGATCATCGTGGCCAGGCCGGCGCTGAGCAGGAAGAGACCGGCGCGAGCCGGATCGGCCGGCAAGGCGATGCCGCCGAACGCAAACGCAACGATCGCGGCCACTGCCAGCGCCGAGGTGAACTCGAAAGGCACGGGACCGATGGCGCGGGAGAAACGGCTGGCCTGGAAGTCGATCGGGCGGGCCAGGTCGATCGCCACCACACCCTGCCGGATGTCCTCGCCCATGACCCACTCCTGGTACCAGGTCAGGAGCGAGTTCAGCAGGAAGGCGACCAGCAGATACGCCTTCATCTCAGGCCAGGTGAAGCCACCGAGCGCCCCTGGATTGCCCAGGAAGATGGTTTGCCACAGGTAGAACATGGCCACGACGTAAAAGATCGTGCCGATCATGTTGACGGCGAAGCCGGCCCGGTAGACGAAGGTGATCTCGAGGCTCGTCCGGGCGAATGAAACGTACTTGCGGAAGCCGCGCACTCTCAGGCCTCCGTCGCCATGGCTGCCGCCTCCACAGCCGGGCTGAGAGTCAGCTGGCCAAGGTAGACCTTCCTGATCAGGTCCTCGACTTCGGGCTCGTCGATCCGGAAGTCGACGACCTCGACATAAGGCATCACAGCCGCGGCAATCTCTCCGGCGGCGTGCTCGAACCGATCGAACCGAACCGACAGCCGCAGGCCGTCGCTTCCGATCTCGCAGGCCGGCAGACCGGCGCATATGGGGGTCATCGATTCGGGCGGTCGAGCCAGCTGGAAATGGATGACTCGATCGCGGGCGTAAGTGTCCTTGAGGGCGCGGAGGTCGCCGTCGTGAATGATCTTGCCGTTGTCGATGATCACGATCCGCTTGCAGATGTCCTCGATGTCGCCGAGGTCGTGGGTCGTGAGCATGATCGTGGTGCCGCGCTCCTCCACCAGGCCGCGGATGAACTTGCGGATGCTGTCCTTGACGGCGATGTCCAGACCGATCGTCGGCTCGTCCAGGTACAGCAGCTTTGGGTCGTGGAGCAGAGCCATGCACAGGTCGGCGCGCATGCGCTGCCCCAGCGAGATCTTGCCGGCGGGGAGGTTCATGAAGTCCGCCAGACCCAGGAGCTCGGTGAACTGGCCGAGGTTCTCCTTGTAGCGTTTGGGCGGGATCTCATACATGTCTCGAGCCAGGTTGAACGACTCGATGACGGGGATGTCCCACCACAGCTGGGTCCGCTGGCCGAAGACGACGCCCATCTTGCGGGCGTTCTGCTGGCGCTTCTCGGATGGCACGAGCCCGTCCACGACGAGGCGGCCCGAGGTTGGGACGAGGATGCCGGTCAGCATCTTGATCGTCGTCGACTTGCCGGCGCCGTTGGGGCCCAGGTAGGCGACGGACTCGCCGGCCTCGACGCTCAGGTCGATGTGGTCGACGGCCAGCTTGTCGCGGTATTTGCGGGTGAAGAAGTGTTTGAGCGAGCCGACAAGCCCGGGTTCCTTGACGGCCTGGCGGAACTTCTTGGTCAGCCCGCTGGCTTCGATCAACGGCATCGAGGTGGTGCGCCTCCGAGACGCGACGGTTGGACGGTGACGGAGTGTACTGCAACGTGGGCGCGGCCTGCGAGCGGTCTCCGGAGCGGGGCGATGCGGGCCTGTGCGAGGCTTGACTGATAGAACAGATGTTCTATTATTTATGGTCCCATGACAACCCCTTCGCCCAGCGTCCAGGCAGCTCTTGCGACCCTTCGGGATCGCTGGGGTGGGGCAGCTCCGCGCTGGGGCGTGGCCCGCGCACCCGGGCAAGCCGAGGTTGTGGGGGCGCTGGCGGTGGCGCCGCGGCCCGCTCCGGAAGACGAAACGGGGCCGCTGGGCCGGCCGGAGATTGCGCCGGCCCCGGCAGATGAACGGGCGATCCCCACCGGCTTTCGCGCGCTCGATGCCATCCTGGGTCTGGGCGGACGGCCTCGCACTGCGACGACGGCTCTCAAGGGGGATGGGTCGAGCGGCAAGACCACTCTGGGGCTGCGGGCCGTCGCCCAGGTCCAGGCCGCCGGCGGGATAGCCGCCTACTTGGACCTCGCGCGGAGCCTCGACCCGGTGGAGGCGGCGGCTCGGGGCGTGGCTCTCGAATGGCTGGTCGTACTCACGCCGGACACTCTCGAGGAGGCGCTGTCGATGGCGGCGATGCTCCTCCAGGACCGAACGGTGGACCTGCTGCTGTTGGACCTGCCGCCCCTGACGGGCGATCGCGCGGGTCGGTCCGCGGCCGTCCTCGGCGAGCGGCTTCACAGATTGGCGGCGCTGGCCCGCCGGGCCGAGGTCCAGCTGCTGGTGCTCGAGCCGCCGAATCTGCCCGCGCCCATTACCGGCGCCCTTGCTCAGATCGCCGCGCTTCGCCTGGAGCTGAGCCGGCGGGCGTGGATCCGCCTCGGCCGAGACGTGGTCGGGCAGCGGACCGAGGTGCGCGTCTCGAGGGATCGATACGGGCCGCCCGGCCGGGCTGTGGAGGTTCGAATCATGTACGCGGAGGGTGGACCGCGGGACGCATGCCTGGCTCGGGACGAACTGTTGAGAGAGATGGCGCCACGAAGCGGGCCTCGGGTTGCCGTCCCGCCGGCCGGGGTCGCGCACTTTGGGGCCGCGCGTTTTGGGGCTGCGCCGCCCGGTGGTTCGCGGCCGGTCTCCGTCTCAGCGGCCCGGCCATCGCCGCCTCCTCCTCAGCTCACTCTCCAGGTTTCCACCGATGCGACTCCTCCACCTCTACTGGCCCCACCTCCTCATTCGCCTGGCCCGTACCCGGTCCTCCGCACCCTTCGCGGTGGAGCCGATCGTGCTGGGAGGCATGCCGTGGACGAACGGGCGGGTGCTGGACGCGAGCAGGTCGGCACTGGAGCTGGGGGTTCGGCCGGGCATGCCGCTCGGCGCAGCTCACCGACTGGCACCGGAGGCGCGGTTCCTCGATTCGAATCCGGAGGCTGACGGTGCTGCCCTGGAGGTCGCGCTCGATCGACTGGCCGGTTTCAGCCCCGGCGTGGCCGGCGAGGCGGACCCGAACATGCCGGGCTTCGGGCGGGCGGAGGTGCATCTCGACGGGTTGGAACGGCTGTGGGGGCCGGAGCCGCTGATCGCGGACCGGATCGGCGAGGCACTGGCGGAGATCCTGCCGGGGCCGTTGCTGGCGGGTATCGGGGGGACGCGATTCGCGGCGGCCGTAGCGGCGTCGCTGGCCGGCAAGGGCGGCACGGCGAGCGGGATCGCGGGTGCGGGTGGAACCGCGGTGGTGGAAGGCGGCAGCGTGCGGCTGCGCGTCGTCGAGGCGGGCGCGGACGTGGACTTCCTGGCGCCACTGCCCGCGGCTGCGTTGAGCCGCGATCCGGAGGTGCGCGCCCGTCTCGATCGATTCGGGTTGCGTCGAATCGGTCAGGTCGCCGAGTTGCCACTCTCCGCGGTCGTGGCACGGTTCGGGCCGCAGGGGGAGCGGATCCATGCGCGGGCACGGGGCCTGGAGACGGAGCCGTTCCGGCCGCGCCGCGCCCCCGAGCGAATGGCTCTGGCACTCCCCGTCGAGCCGCCCGTTGCGGAGATAGAAGCGCTGCGCTTCGTCCTCCACAGACTGGCGGCGACATTCGGCGATCAGCTAATCGCGCGCGGCGCGGCCGCCGGCCGGGCCCGGCTGACCCTCGAGCTGGACGGCACATTCGCGGCCGGAGAAGTGCCGCTCTCGCTGGTCATCGACCAGCGCCTGCCCGAACCCACGTCCGAGGGTCTGGCCGTGGAACGGCTGCTCCTGGCCCGGATCGAGGCGTCTCCACCGCCGGCGCCGGTCTCCCGAATCGAGCTGGAACTGGGCGATGTGGCGCCGGCGGCCGGCTGCCAGCTGACCTTGTTCACGCCGCAGACGGGCAGAACGGGGCGGCTCGGCTGGCAGCTGGCCCGGCTCGGGCTCCGCTTCGGGGAGCACCGCGTCGGCTGGATGGAGATCGGCGATCCGGAGGCGCCGCTCGCCGAGGCGCGCTGGTCGTGGCGCCGCCCCGTCGGCGCCGGCGGAGTCGCCACTCCCGCAACTCCCGCCACTCCCGCCACTGCCACCGCCACTCCCGATCGCGGGCCGCACCGATGACCCGGCTGCTGCGCGAGCATCCACCCATCGACGCCGAGCTCGACTCGAACGGGTCTCTCGTGGCGTTTCGCTGGAACGGCCGCCGCGAGCCGGTCGAGGTGTGCAATCGCTGGCGCATCGAGGAGAGCTGGTGGAGCCGGCCGATCGCCCGCGACTACTTCAAGGTGGCAGGGCCACGCTGGCTGGCTCTGATCTACCTGGACAGAGTCGACGGCAGCTGGCATCTCGAGCGCGTATACGACTAAGTGTGCCCGCGGAGCCCCTCGGCGCCGCCCCGAGGTCGGTAGTATTGGCAACCTCATCGAGGATGCCGGCGCGACGCGAGGGCGTCTGGGTCTTCGAGAGGGGTATACCGGAGAGGGAATGCAGGAGTTCTGGTTCTGCGAAGCCTGCAAGTCGATGAACCGTGGCGACGCAGACCACTGCTATCGCTGCCGAGCTCCCAGAGCCCGCGCGACCATGGCAACGATCCACGAGCGGCACCTCGCGGACGTCATGATGCCCGGCGTCGACAAGCTCGAGCCGGGCACCGCCAGGGCGATGCTGGCCGGCTATCCGTACAACGACGTGGGGCCCCTGGGATACATCGCTGCGGCGCTGCTGATCCCGCCCATCCTCTTTCAGCTCGGGTTCCTGCTTTATGAGGTCGCCAATCTCGTCACGCTGATCGCCCCCGACAGGTACTTCCTCGGGGCCGGTTGGTCCCTCCTGTTGCAGGTCTGCTTGGGAGGCTACGCGCTCTTTGTAGTGATCGCGGCCGTGATCCATAGCATCTTCCTGGCGCTGACGAACACGAACGTTCCTTCCCTCGGCGGCGGTACGCCAAGGTTCGGGAGTCCACGTGCGGCCGCGTGGTGGATCGAGGCGGCACTCTGGGCCTGGCGGGCCAATCTGACGGTCTGGATACCGCTCTATCTCGGCATTCGGTCGATGGAGGTCCTGGGCCTCTTCGGTCTGGTGTTTGCCCTCGCCCTGGTGTGGCTGGCGATCCGGTACCTCCACAACCCTTTGTATAGCCTGCAAAAGCCCAGGCGCTTGCTGGAGGATCTGACCAGCCGGTTAGCCCTGCGAGGTTCTTCCGACGGCGGCCTGCCGAGCATGTGGTCGGCCGCGTGGGGCACGGCGCGCATGGTCGACGTCATCACCCCGTTAGTGGTCGTGGTCGCCGCGATCATCGTCGTGATAGCGGCCTTCATCCAGATGACGCGCACGACCACAGGCTCACCTCCTGCGTCGGAACTGAGCTTCGCCTCGTCGCTCACGACTCTGTCGGCGGCGCTGATCCTGATCGTCATGGTCGAGGTCGTAGCGAATATCATCGCCCTGGCCCTGCTGGCCCGATTGACCCTATCGCTCTCCCACAGCCAGAAGGTTCGGCGAAGCTGGGTGGTCGCGAGCGCGGGCAGGCCCTCCGACGTGCCACCAATGGGCTTTCCCGCCGCGGTCCCGGCCCCGGCCGCCAATCCGCCGGCCGGATTGGCCACTCGGCCACCCGTGGTTCCCGCACAGCCTGCGGCCGGACCGACTCCGCTCACCGCTCCACCGCAACCGCCACCCGCCCCGGCGTTCGTGCAGGCGCCGGCACCGGGCGCACCTGCGGCGGAACCGAAGACTCCGCTGTGGCTTCGCACCCAGGCAGAGTTTGCGGGCGACTACTCGTCGACGCCGGAGGCCGAACCGGAACGGGAGCCGGCCGCGCAGGAGCCCACCGAGCCGACCTCGCCGCCCGAGTCTCCGCGGCCGGTTCTGCGCCCGTCATCGAGCTCGCTATCGCGCTACGGAACGCCGCAACCGCCCGAGACGATCGCGCCTCCTCAGGCGCCGGTAGCTGATGTTGCAGCCGCGCTGTCCGACCCCGACTGGCCCGAGGGGATGTAGCGCGAAGGTTCCGCGCGCCACAAGCTACGCCACCCGCCGCGACCCACGCCCACCCGCCGCGACCCACGCCCCCGCGCCGGCACGCCGACGCGAGCCACGCCCACGGCCACGCCAGCCCGCCGCTGCTCCGCCCCTCACGTCTTGCTCCGGATGCGGCAAGGCCCGCCGCCGAAGCGACGGGCCTTGCAGTTCGGGAGACCAGCTCACCAGGCCACCCGAAGGTCGAGCGATCCGGCCACCACACCGGGTCGTCGCCGGAGAAGCGACTATTTCGAGGCCGCTCGCGCGGCTCCTGCCGCCGGCAGCCCACCAAGGATAAGCATCAGGGCCAGGACCACCAGCACTCTTGTGCAGTCACAGTGACGGCCATTTGGTCGTGGTGGTCCATCGGGCCGATCTGACGGACCGCCGGGCACGAGTGTGGCGCGTGAACGGCGGCGTGGACGGCGGTCGCTTTGGCCGAGCCCGGCGCGCGCGGGCGGGCCTGGGGCGTTGCGGCTGGTGGGTCATATTCGTGGCGCAGATACCCGAGTCGGGTGACTTTGGGCGGAGCTACCCTTGTCGGCCTAGAACGCCTGTTCTATTATGGAGTTTCTGCGACCGACCCGAACCGACCGAGGCGCCGGTGGCCTCCTACGCCGAGCTCCACTGCCACACCCACTTCTCGTTCCTCGATGGCGCCTCTCCGCCGGACGAGCTTGTCCAGCGCGCCGTCGAGCTGGGATTCTCCAGCCTGGCCGTCACGGACCACAACGGCCTCTACGGTGTGGTCCGCTTTGCCTCCGCGGCTCAGGAGGCGGGGCTGCGGCCGGTCATCGGGATCGAGATCGAGCTGATGGACGCGGCGGCGCCCGATCTTGCGGGGGTCGTTGTGCCGCCGCGGAGGCCACGCCGCCACGCTCCGGCGGTGGGCGCGCCACTCCCCGACGACGGCTTGCCGGTCCGGCCGCGCCCGGCTCGCGGCCGACTCCCGGGGCATCGGGACGCGGTCAAGGAAGATCTGCGTGGAGTCGGGGAGGGGCAGCGCGGCCCGCATCTCGTCCTTCTGGCGCGGAACGCGGCCGGCTATCGCAGCCTCTGCCGTCTGGTGAGCCGGGCGAATCTCGCCGGCACGAAATCCATGCCGCGTTTCAGCCAGGAACTGCTGGCCGGGCACACGGATGGGTTGGTGGCGCTCTCCGGATGCCGCGAGGGCGAGATCGCCCGGCGGCTGCGGGTCGGGGATCGGGCGGGGGCTCGGGCCGTCGCGGAACGGTATGCGCGGCTCTTCGGTGGCGGAGCCAGCGGCGGCCACGGCCACGGTGGAGCGGCCGGCCCCCGGACTCGTGGCGGCGCCACGGCCGGGCGCGATGCTCCGGCCACGGCCGGCTTCTTCCTGGAGCTGCAGCATCACCTGCTCCCCGACGACGACTGGCTCGTGGCGGAGACCGCGCTGCTCGCCAAAGAGCTCGGGCTGCCGGTCGTGGTCACGAACGACGTCCATTACGCCTACCCCGAGGGCCGGGAACTCCACGACGTCCTGACCGCGATCCACCACGGCCGATCGCTCGAGGAGCTGCGCGACCTTCGGAGACCGGACGGAGAAGCGTTCCTGAAGGCGGCCGACGAGCTGATGGCATTGCCGCCCGGGGATTCGGGTGCGGACGCCGGAACCGCGGCCGCTTGGGCTGAGGGAATCGGCAATGCCGGCGAGCTGGCCGCCGGCTGCTCCGTTGACCTTGGGTTCGAGCGCTACAGGTTTCCGGGCTTCACCGTTCCCAAGAGCCATACGCCGTTTTCGTATCTCGAAGAGTTGTGCCACGAGGGCGCCCGCCGCAGGTATCACCCGATCTCATCTCCGGTCGTGAAGCAGCTGGCTCATGAGCTGGACGTGATCGAGCGGACCGGCCTGGCCGAGTTCTTCCTCATCTGCTGGGACCTGATGCGTTTCGCCCGCGAGCGCGGCATTCCGGCGCAGGGTCGGGGGAGCGCCGCCGATTCGATCGTGGCCTACGTGCTCGGCATCACCCGAGTCGACCCGATCCGCCACAACCTGCTCTTCGAACGATTCATCAACGAGGGTCGAACGAGCTACCCGGACGTCGACATCGACTTCTCCTCCGAGCGGCGGGAGGAGGTGATCCAGTACGTCTATCGGCGCTACGGACCCGAGCACACCGGCATGGTCTGCAACCTGGTCACGTATCGGGCGCGGTCGGCGGTGCGCGAAGTGGGGTATGCACTCGGTTTCCCGCGGCCGCTGGTCGACCGAGTCGCCAAGGCGCTCGAAACCTACGACTCGGTGATGGTCCGTCGGGATCTGGAGGTGGAGGGCGGCTTCGGGCAGTTCTTTGCCCAGACGGTCGAGATCGAGGCCACGGCCGAGAGCGGCGCGGCGCGGGGCGTGGCGGCCGGCCTGGCGGGGAGTGGCGCGGCGGCCGCGGCGGCGGGGACGGGCGCGGCGACCACGACGGCAGCGCTCGAAACTGCGGGCGAGCACGGCCTGGTGGACCGAATGGGCCAGCTGAACCACCCGCGCGGCGGCCGGATCGGGGCAGGTGGCGGGGGCGGGGTAGTGAGCGGGCCTCCCGGCCGTCACTTTCTTTCAGATACTACTGGTGGGCGTGCTAAACGCGGATCGGAGCCTGAAACGGGGTCGGGGCTGGCTCCGGAGCGCTCGTATCCGCCTGATCCACGCTCAGAGGTCGGAGCCGCGGCGCCTTCCACGGGCGACGTTCGCGGATACCACTCCTACCAGGCGTATATGGCGGAAACCGGGGCGGAGGGTGCCGGCGCGACTCGGGGTGTCGCCGAGGAGGTGGAGGGTGCCGGCGCGACTCGGGGTGTCGCCGAGGTGGCAGGCGGTCCGGGCGATTCGCCGGCGAGCGCCGCCTGGCTGGCGGCCCAACGAGCGGCACAGCGGGCGGCGGATCGGAGTGACGGCGGTGGCGTGCCGCCGCTTACCGGCCACGAGCCGCATTCGAGCGTGGCGCGGGTTCAGCCCCAGCCGCAGATGCCATCCGACATCCGCCGCGGGTCGACGGTCGGGATGCCGGATTGGGAACGCTGGCTGGCGTTCTGTGCCCGCATTGACGGCTTCCCGCGCCACCTCTCGATCCACTCCGGCGGGATGCTCGTGACCGCGGCGCCGCTGATCGACATCGCGCCGTTGGAGCGGGCCACGATGCCCGATCGCGTCGTCGTTCAGTTCGACAAGCGCGACGTCGAGACTATGAAGCTGATCAAGCTCGACCTGCTCGGCCTCGGGATGCTGGCCGCGATCGACGAGACGCTGCAGCTCATCCAATCCGACTGCGCCACCTGCGTCGACCTCGATCGACTGCCGGAAGACGTGCCCGAAGTCTTCGAGATGCTCCAGGCGGCCGACACGGTCGGCGTCTTCCAGGTCGAGAGCCGGGCTCAGATGCAGACGCTGCCCAAATCGAAGCCGGCCAACCTGGACGACCTGGTCGTGGAGGTCGCGATCATCCGGCCCGGTCCGATCCAGGGCAACGCGGTGCATCCTTACCTGCGCCGCCGCCAGGGGATCGAAGCGGTCGAGTACCTCCATCCCAGTCTGGCGCCGGTCCTGAGCGAGACCCTCGGCGTGATCCTGTATCAGGAGCAGGTCATGCAGATCGCCATCACCGTTGCGGGCTTCACCCCCGGAGAGTCGGACGGTTTCAGGCGGGCAATGGGAACCTGGCGTTCGAGCCGCGAGATGGAGAAGCTGCACGCCCACTTCGTCGACGGCTGCCGCACCACCAACGGGCTGACGGACGAGCAGGCCGAGGAGCTCTTTCGCCGGGTGGCCGCCTTCGCCAGCTTCGGCTTCGCCAAAAGCCACGCCGCGGCTTTCGCCCGAACCGCCTACGAGTCGGCCTTCCTCAAGCTCTTCTACCCGGCCCAATTCACGGTCGGTCTGATCAACGCCCAGCCGATGGGCTTCTACCCCGTCGAGGTGCTGATCAACGACGCCAAGCGCCACGGCGTCGCGGTCCTGCCGGTGGACGTGAACTCGTCGAGCTATAAGACGACGACGGAATGGGTCGGGCCCGATGCGACCGAAGGCGGGCCGGAACCGCCCTTCGAACGGCCGGCAGTGGTGCACTCGTCCGGCTGCATCGTGCCCTCGGCTGCGTCGCGCGAACGCTGGACGCCCGAAACGGCGATCGGCTACGGGATCCGGCTGGGGCTGGCGCTGGTGAAGGGGATCGGCGACGAGCACGCCGAGCGCCTGGACGCCGAGCTTGCCCGCGGCCCATACGTGACGCTCGCCGAAGTGGTGGACCGGACTGCGCTGCCCGAGGAGGTGATCGAGCGATTGATCCGGGCCGGCGGGCTGGACTCGCTGGGTCGCCCGCGACGCGAGCTGCTGTGGCAGTTGCGGGAGGTGATGGGCGCGACGCGGGGTCGGGTCGCCGGTCGAACCGCCGGTCGGTCCGGGGCGGCCGCCGGGCGGTCCGGCGCCGCCACGGGCCGAGCTACTGAGCCAGCCTCGGGCCGGTCCGGCGCCGCTACTGGACGCGCTACCGGGCGAGCCATCGGGCGCGCCGCGGGCCGGCCGATGGATCTGCGTCTGCCGCCGACGCCCGCTCCGGAGCTTCCGGCGCTGACGGAGCGAGAGCGCCTCGGCGACTCGTACGCGGTGCTATCGCTCGACGCCCGCCGGCAAGTAATCTCGCTCTTCCGCCCGGCGCTGGAGCGGCTCGGCGCCGTCACGAATGCCTCGCTGGCGGATCGGGGCCCCGGCCCGGTGAAACTGGGCGGACTGGTGGTCACGCGCCAGCACCCGATGACGGCGAAGGGCACGGTCTTCCTGGCCCTGGAGGACGAGACGGGCATGGTCAACGTCACTCTCTGGCCGGACGTGTGGGCGCGCATGCGAGGAGTAGTCCGGCGCCACGCGCTGCTCTACGTTGAGGGGATGCTGCAGCGCGACGCGAACGTCGTGAACGTGGTGGCGCGCGAGGTCAGGCCGCTCCCCGTTGAGGTGGAGAAGGTCGGAGGCCCGGAACGGCCCGAAGGCGTGCGCTCGCTCGGCTACAACGGGATGCGGCGAGGCTGAAGACCCCGCTGGGCGGCGGAGCCTTGGAGCGCTAGCGTCGAGGCGACGAACGCCGCGGTGCCGACTTCTGGGGTGTGGAGCGCTTTTGGTTGCGCGCCCCGCCGCCGCCGGCCAGGTTCAAGAACCGCTTGTACCAGCCGGATGCTGCGCCCAGCAGTGCCCCGAAGGTCAAGGCCGTGAGGAACACCTGAAGCGTGAGGGAAATGTACTGGTCGGATGCGATGCGCTGGTTGGCCGGAACGTTCCCCAGGTGGCCCGAGAACCACCAGATGATCATGATCTCGAAGCAGAAGCCCGAGATCACCGAGGCGATGATGCCGGCCAGCCAGGTCGCCCGGGGAGCGAAGAACCCGGCGATCATCGGCTGGATCAAAGGCGTCATCGGGAGGGCGAAACTGATGAGGAACTGGATCGAGCTGTCGTTGTAGTCGGTCCGCGTGAGCGCGTATGCCAGCGAGACGAGGCTGATCAGGGCCGGTGGCCAGATCGCGTTTGTCTTCAGGATCAGCGTCGGCGCATAGCGAAGGTCGTCGAAGTAGTGGACCGGGCGCAGAGCAAGTCTGAAGGCGGAGACGATCCCAACTCTCTCGCCCGGCCTGATGACGGGGGTCGCCGCGCTGCGACTCGCCTTCGCGGTCGGCTGAGGCTCGGGCGTGTCGTCGTCTTCGGTGCTCACACCCTGGGCGTCGGCCTGGTCCGCCAGGTAGGCTCGGTAGCGGCGGCGCGACTCAGCTCGATCGGTCCTCTTGGCGCGAGCCACGATCTCTCCTCGGGTCGAAATGGATAGGCAAGTCAGGCGTCTGCCGCGATGACAACCGCGCGGTCGGAATGGTAGTCGATGGCGCCCGCGGCCACATGCCTCAGACCGAATCGCGGGCCCGGCTCCACTGTAGCGCCCCCCGGAACCGAGCCCGGATAAGCCGCCGCCAACGCGCGGATGAGCCGCGGATAAGCCGCCGATAAGCCGCCTCGCGTACAACTTGCGCGCCTTCCCCGCCGGCAATACGACCCTGAGGTGCTCGAATGCTCGCTCCGCGCGGGGTTGCCGTCGCGCTCGTCTCGCTACTCGTTTCTGTGGCTGCCATCTCCGCGGCGATGCCCGGCCACGCCCTCGCAGCCGTTCCGTGGCCGGCATCGACCGGTCTGGTACTGGCGGAGGCGGTCACGGGCGGAGCCTCCGCCTCGGACGAGTACGTGGAGATCTACAACGCGGGAGCTTCGCCGATCGATTTGGGCGGCTGCGAGCTTGTCTACGTGACCGCGTCGGGCGCCACGACGACGCGCAAGGCCGCCTTCTCATCGCCGGTCCCGCTGGCCCCCGGAGCGCACCTTCTGGTCGCCAACTCGGCCGGGGTGTACGGGCCACTCGCCGACGCCACGTACACAGGAGGGCTTGCGAGCGACGGTGGCTCGCTGGCGCTTCGGCATGTCGGCGGAGAGGTGATCGATGCCGTGAGTTGGGGAACGGCGAGCAACTCATTCGTCGAAGGTGCGGTGGCTCCGGCTCCGCCCGCCCAATCGAGCCTGGAGCGCCGGCCCGGCGGCACGTCCGGCAACTGGCTCGACACTAACAGCAACGCCTCGGACTGGGTCGTGCGGTCGAACCCGGTCCCGCAATCGCTCGCCTCCGCGCCGGTTCCGGCTCCCACGAGCCCGCCTTCGACAACGCCGATTTCGACCGCGACTTCGACTTCGACTGCCGGCGAACCGACGGAAATGCCTTCGCCCGCGCCCTTCGGCTCCGCGCCGTCCGACTCCGCACCGGCGACTGCTGCCCCGAGTGTCTCCGCTTCACCGACCTCGAGCCACACCGCGTCACCGACCGCAAGCCCGACCCCCACCCCGACCGGAGCCTCACCCGCGCCCACGGATCCGGCCGTCGATCTCGAGTCGATTGCGGCGGCGCGCGCGCAGAGCCCGGGAACCATCGTCCATCTGGCCGGCGCGGTGACCGCTCCGGTCGGCCCGGTCGGCGCCGACAACCTGTTCGCGATCGCCGATTCGTCGGGCGGGATCTTCGTCCGGCTGTCCGCGCCGGTCGCCGGTCTCGAGATCGGCCGGTCGATCGAGATCGTCGGCGCGCTCTCGGCGCCGTACGGTCAGCTCGAAGTCCGCGAGTTGGAGTGGCTGCAGCTCGGCGCCACGGACGCGGCCCCGCTCCCGATCGCCGCCACGCTGCCGGAAATCGGGGAGTGGCTGGAGGGCTCGCTCGTCACCGTGGAGGGAACGATCGATTCCGCCACAACAGAGAGCGGCCGGCTCGCCATAACCCTGGGCGACGGGGAGACTGCACTGCGGGTCCTCGCGGATCCTCTGTCGGGGATCTTCAAGGCCGATGTGATCCGGGGCGAGCAGGTAACACTCATCGGGATCGTGGGGCAGCGCGCCACCGCGCTCGGCCGGTTGGACGGCTACCGGTTGTGGCTGCGAGCGAGGAGCGACCTCGTCAACGTCGCCGCGCCATCGCCGAGTCCCTCCGCCGTGCCGTCCGCCACCCCAGCCCGGCGTCCGGCCGCCACTCCGACGCCCACTCCGACGCCCACGCTCGTCTACCGCGATCTGGCCACCGGCCTCGCTGCTCGGGGTCGCACCGTCGATGTTGAGGCGACGGTGACGGCCGCGGCCGGAGTCATCGATTGGGGCGGCCCGACGATCGTCGTCGACGACGGAACCGCGGCCGTGGCCGTCGTACTGCCGGCTGGGGTCACGAGCCCGAAGATCGGCGCCGGCGTACGGGTCGTCGGCAAGACCGGCAGTCTGCACAGCGGCCGCCGGGTCGTGGCCACTCTCGTCGAGTCCGGTACCGCCGCCGGGGCCGTCCAGCCCCGCCCGGTTGCCGTCGCACTGGGGCCGGAGCACGAGTGGCAACTCGTCGCGGCCTGCGGCCGCGTGCAGCGTCTCACGAAGGCGGGTTCGCGCTGGCGAGCCGACCTGACCGTGGACGGAAAGATCGTCGCGGTTCTGGGCGAGCCGGGCGCAGGCATCTCGCCCTCGGGCCTGGTTGCGGGGCGGCTGGTCATGGCCACCGGCATCGTCCGCAGGTCGACCTCAGATCCGAGCGTCTTCCAGTTGCTGCCGCGGTCGGGCGCGGACCTCGTCCTCGGTCCAGCTCCAGACTCTTCCGCAGTGACCGCTGGCGCGGCGGCCGGCCACGCATTCGGATCCGTCGCCTCGGGTGTCCCCGCGGTCGGCGCCGATGCCCGACTCACCACCGTTTCGGCGATTCCGGGCAATGAGGGCAGCACCGTCACGGTCGCGGGCCTGATCGTCGAGCCTGGCGAACCCGGCGCGCCGGCCGGCGCCGCGACCGCGAGCGCGACCACTCCGACGACCGCAATGCTCGACGACGGAACCGGCCGCATCCGCCTCGGTGGCTCGGCGGCCGCGGACGCGATAGCGCTGCTTGAACCCGGAGACGCCGTCGAAGTGAGTGGGCAAGTGGCGCGCGACATGGACGGCTGGCTGATCGAAGTCGACCCCGATCGCATTCTCGCTTTGGCCGGCACGACTCCGGGCACGACCGCATCCTCGGGCGTCGTCTCGAACGGCGCCTCTCCTGTGGCGGCGGCAGCCGCATCGGACGCTTCCGGCGAAGACGAGCTGTCCACGGCCGGGGCCCAGGCCCGCGGGCTGGCGCATCCGAGCGACGGAGCGGGGGCCCCGAACTCGATCGAGGTCGTGGCGCTGCTGGGCGGCAGCCTGGCAGTCGTGGTCTGCCTGGGCTTCGCGGCCGCCCAGATCGCCCGCGGTCGGCGCCTCCGGATTCGCGCAAAACGCCCCGCGGGCCTCGGTCGCCGGGCTCGAGACGGGTGAGCGGTCGCCCCAAAATGACCCCGAAACTGCTCTTTGACGGTCTTCGAGGGGTCCGACCGCCGTCGGAACCATAAACGGCGCGCTTGACGCTCAAAGTTGGCGCCGTCTATGCTCCGTCGAGGTGCCCAGCATTGCGCACCAGCAACGGGGACGAGGTATTGCCGAACGCGGCCAAACGCGTGCCCCACAATGGAGCCCGGCAGCACCGGAGCCACTTCGGCCCGGGCGCGTCGGTCGGGGTTCTTCTCTCTACCGCATCGTTGCGGGGTTCTCAGGGCTTACGAGTTCTGCCGCGAGCGGATGGAAGAGGCCGCGACCGGTTACGCTCGATACCCTTCGCACCGCCGTCCTCAGGCCGCCTGCCTGAGGCGCTAGCGCAAGATCAGGGGCGCCGGCGCCCCGTTTAGCATCTAACACCGGGAGGCTGAACGACATGGCAGAGGGCTATTGCGTCAAGGACAAGAAGATGGTCGAGATCAAGAATCCGGCCAAGATCATCATGAAGAACGGGAAGCCCGCCACC
>Ga0302321_100001588_pt1 | contig 19509 bp, 15 predicted proteins | sample Fen_T0_1_FD_202505 | JGI IMG/M metagenome (GOLD analysis project Ga0302321, IMG submission 202505) | Peat permafrost microbial communities from Stordalen Mire near Abisko, Sweden - Fen_T0_1 | ecosystem: Environmental > Terrestrial > Soil > Wetlands > Permafrost | place: Sweden: Abisko...
CCTTCTTTACAAGAACGTGCTCTTCTTCCTGGTTCCGGTCTGGTTCGGGTCGGCGCACTTTGGATCGATCAACATCCTGGTGCCGCTTCTGCTGGCCGCCATGGCGCTCTTCACGTGTTTTGCGCGAACCTATCGCGAGGCGGTGCTCGACCAGCCGCGTATCCGGGTGCTGTGGACGGCCATCGTGCTCTTCGCGGCCTTGGTGCCCGCGACGGCGGTTGTGGCTTTTACCTCGCCGCGGACCTCGATTGCGATCTCCGCGCTCTTGGCCTCGGCCGTGGCCTGGGTCGCGCTGGCGCCGGACGAAAAGTTCTTTTCGCGCAAGGGCCTCCGATCCATCGCCCAGATTTCCCTCCCGGCTGCCGCCCTCTTGGGCGTGCTCGCGCCGCTCTTTCCGCCCGTGCCCATGGTTTGCCACGATTACGGTGCTGGCACGGCGGTGGTGAAACGCCAACTTGAGGGGCGGGCCAAGCGTTTCCCGCGCGGCACTGCCAAGGTGTATGCCTGGTTCGCGGTGACTCTGCCCAAGCGGGATCGCCAGCAAGTCGCTTTTCAGTGGTACCACGAGGGTGTGGCCGTGGGCGGCCCGCTGCGCGCCACGGTCGAAGGCGGTCGCAAAGAAGGCTTTCGCACGTCGTCCATGCACACCTTCCCGGCTATCGGATCTTGGCGCGTGGATCTCCTGACCGACCGATCATCGCAGCTGATTGGGAGAGCTTCGTTCGAGGTTGAGCCGTAGTCGCCGTCCCAGCGTGACGAGCGAAGAATCGGGAGAGCGGACGCTCGGTGCGCGATTCTACGCCGCCTCGAAGCACCCCCGGCCGCCCGCGCGCCGAGCTTGACGCCCTGTCGGCAGATGGTGTGCTAGCAGCCTGTGCGGCGAAATCAGCCTGATCAGGCCAACCTGCCGGCCGCAGAGCGTGAATTAGACCACAGAGCTCGCTCTCACGCCTGGTCGTCCATCTCGTCGCGATTGACGGCCCAGAACCCTCCGTCAAGGCGCAACAGCTTCTCCTTTCCATCTTGGTCGCTCAGGCGAAAGGGTGTCTGAATTAGCGAAACGATCGAAGACCCGCCGATACTTCGGTCCATCTTCTCGGTTGATCCCTCGTAGGGGTCCGATGAGATCAGCCCGAATGGGCGCATCGGCTCACCAGCCTTGCCGAGTCTCATTACGGGCCCACCGCTCATTCCCGGAAAGACCGGAATGGAGGTCTCAACGGCAGGGCCTTTGCACAATCGAAAACCGTCCATATGCACATCGGTTATACGTCCACCCCGCATCAAGAGTCGTTCCCTAACCTGAAAACTCCCGTGATCTGGACCGTTGCGGAACTCGTTCTCTATGGCCATGTCTTGGTATCCCAGGACAACAACCTCTGTATCTTTCGGCGGAACTGAGGTGTCCAGGAAGAATGCGATGTCGGTCTTCTCATTCCACACCACCCAACCAAAGACGGCGAGATCGACCCGGCCAGTGCTCGTATGAAGCGCCCTAATACGTTTTCGATCCAAATCGAGGGGTTGGGAATCGGGGAGAAACTCCGCGAGAGCCGATGGATGGTGTAATCGGTACGGACGTTGGATCCGATCGATCTCTCGAAAATTGTGGGCCGCACTGCATCCGACTGCCAACTCCCCCAATGCCGCTACGATGAAGCCGGTTCCGATTAGATGCGGGCCGAGATCGTCATCGAACGCCAGAATGGAAATCAAGAGATCATTAATTGGATGCAGCGGCTCCAACTCCGCTTCATTCCATTTAAGTCCATTGGGCAGCATCATAGGTGTGATGAGAAGTATCAGTTTGGCGACTATTCTTGGGCGTAGACTACCGCACTACCGCACTATCGCAGCGAGCGGAGCGCGCCTTCGTGGCCGCTCTCTTGGTGGGAACGCTCGTGGCAAATGCAAGCTCGGCGCGCGGGCGGGGGAGGGACGGTTTCGAGGCGGCGTAGAATCGCGCCCCGAGCGTCCGCGCTCGGGTGCCAGCGATTAGGGACAGGGGCCATGTCGACCGGTCGTCCGGTCGACTTAGGCCCCGGAAGCCGAGCGTGCCATGGACGCGCGCAGCGCGGCCGTTGGCATGCGGCCGCCGAGGGGCCGTCCCGACCCCGCCCGAGGAAGCCGAGCGCCGCTCTCCCGACTCTCGTCCACGCCCAGCCGGGAGGGGACAACCCCAAATCTAATTGGCGTCTTCCGCAGTCAGGGTCAGTCGCACTTCCGCTTTTCCGCACAGCTCGGTCCAGCGTTTGCGCCGGTCGGGGGATTCGTTCACGGCGCGAATGCGTAGCTGGTCGATGCGCACCTGGCAGCGGCCCAGCAGGCGCGACAGGGTCAGGTTGCGATCCGAGACTTCAAAGTTGAAGCCGTGGTTCAGCTCGGCCTCTTCAGTGGTTTCGAGCAAGAGGTAGCGCGGCTCCCACAGATCCATGTCGTCGGGGCCGCGGTAGGTTTTCGGCTTCTCGCTGCCCTCGACTTGCGAGACCGTGACGTTGAGGTCGCAGGCGCTGGTCTTGTCGCAATGGTGGGCTTCGACGGCGGACAATTCGATTCGGTAGCGGGTCTGCTTGCGCCAGGCGATGGGATCCACGGTGGGCAGGGCGCGGCCCGGGATCAATCGATACTCGACCGCGACGGGCACCGTGATGCTCCCGTCCACGGTGTAGTTGGCTTCGATCTCCGAGGGCTGCTTGGCGTAGATGGCGGCACCGCTTCTGGGTTTGAGCCCCCGTCCGACGGCGGTGAATTCCAGACGGTTTTTTCCCGCGAAGGTCTTCAGGTCGCCTTCGAACTTGCCGGAAAGGAAGGTTCCGGCCAGGCCCGAGTGGAACTGCTTCTCCTCGCCCGACAGTCGGACCTCGAAGCTGCGGCCGTAGTACACCTTGGCCAAGTAGTACATGGCGGTGGCTGGCGCCGCTCGTGGCTGGGTCATGTCGTCGACGGCATGGATTTCGGTGAGCTGCTCGGCCCGGTAGCTGGCGAAGCGGCGACTGCGGCCAGCGTCCGAGTTGAGTCCCCACGAGCGCACCGTGGCGGCCAGGGTGATTCGATCTTCCACCAGCGAGACGCTGTGGCGAAAGACCGGGTATTCCTCGGCGGACTTGGCCTTAAACAGTGCCCCGCTGCCGGCCATGGGCTCAAAAGCGGCATCGAAGACGCGGCCCAGATCTGCTGCGGTGAGGCCCTCTGGCGCGGTGGTGATGATCGACCAGCCAGGACCCGAGGCGACAGGTGTTTCCGACGGCGCGTCTTGCGGTGGCGCGAGCGGCGCCGGCGAAGCGGCGGTGGTGTGGGCAGGCTGCGCGGGGACAGCCTCAGCTTGCGTAGGCGGCGGTGTGTTTGCTACCCGCGGGGTGCCTTCATGGGCCGAGCAGGCCACAATGAAAGCGGGCACTGCCCAAAGGGCGCGTTGTTTGCTCCCATGACGCCGTGGTTGAATCATCCGAGGCTCCATTCCGGATGCGGATTGTATCTGGGGAACCCCTGTTTGCCGGAGAAACTTCAGCCTGCCGCCGTGCATCCGGCTCGCCTCCAAGGGGCGACTTGGGGTAATTTGCCGGGCCAGTGGTTTGCCCCGCATTTGTCGATCGTGATTTGCTGCGGCGGCGACGGTTGTCCGTCGTCGTGGCAGCCGCGATCCTCTTGCTCGCGCTGGTCGAGACAGTGAACGCTTTCGTGGCGCCTTCCCGGGCACCGACTGACAAGGACTGGGCCGCGGCCGCGGCCAAGGTGCGTGCCGGCTATTTGCCTGGCGACTTGATTGTCGCGGCGCCCGCCTGGTCCGACCCTCTCATGCGCCAGCAGCTCGGCGACCTTCTGCCCATGCCGGTGGCTGGGCGCATGGATGTCGCCCGCTATGGGCGCATCTGGGAGATCTCGCAGCGAGGCGCGCGCGCCGCCGATACGGCGGGCGCAACCATCGCCGATTCCTCGCGCTTTGGTGCCCTCACGCTGCGGCGCTGGCAGAAGCCGGCCGCGCAGGTGACCTTCGATTTCTTTACCGAGTGGCACCGGGCTGCGGTTTCGGTCGTGACCCCGGAGCATGTGGAAGTGCCGTGCGCCGCCGTCGAGAATCGTTTCCAGTGTTTGGGCGGAATGGTGCTCAAGCCTGAGCTCCTCGAGATTGATTTCACCCTGCGCAATGGCCTCGGCGTGGAGCCGACCGAGCGCTCGACGCTGGCCGTGGAATACCCCGAGGTGCCGCTCGGCCGCGAGCTGGCCGTGGCCAGCGGGCTGCACAGCGTGTGGTTGCGTAAGCTCGGGGACGGCAAGGTTCACCTGCGCGTGCTGGTCGACGGCCGCGAGCTGGGTGCAGTCGAGGCCACCAGCAGCAGTGGCTGGGGTTTGAAGACCTTCGACACCTCCGCGCTGGCCGGCCAGACCGGCAAGGTGCGCTTCGAAATCACTGTCGACAAGTCGAACGGTCGCCATGTGGGCTTTGCCGCGGAGGCGCGCAACCCGTGACGAGCGAATCCGTGTCCTTGCCCAAGACGCCGTCGCGCATGCGGCGCGAGTGGCTGCTGCCGCTGGTGCTGGCCATCGCCACGTCCTCGTGGATGGTCTCCGTCGAGGGCCGGCAAGGCATCGGCCGCGACGAGTCCCAGTATTTCCGCGCTGGCGAGCGCTACTGGGGTTGGTTCGAGTCGGTGTGGAATAGCCTGCACGAGGGCCATCCCAGCCGGGCCTTCACCCGCGCAGCGGTGGATGGGACCTGGGAGGACAACCACGAGCACCCGCCGCTGATGAAGATTCTGTTCGGCGTGTCCTGGCGCCTGTTCCACACCTGCGATTGCACGGGGGCCAAGCGCGGACTGCATCCCATCCCCATCAGCGGCCGTCACCTCACCTTGCCCTTGTTCAAGCGTGAATCTAGCGCATTCCGTTTTCCCGCCATCTTGCTGGCCGGCCTGGGCGTGGCGCTGGCGTACTGGCTGGCCAGGCGCGTGCTAAGGCCTGCGCCAGCAGCCATCGCGGCTGTGCTTTCTGTGGCTCAGCCGCACTACTTCTTCCACGCGCAGATCTCCTGTTTCGATGCGCCTATCACGGTGATGGCGGCCCTGGTGGCGTTGGCCTACTGGAAATCTCTGCGTTCCCGGCGCTGGGGCATCTTGTGCGGGATTTTCTGGGGCGTGGCGCTCGCCACCAAGCACAACGCCTGGCTGTTTCCGATTTTCTTGCTCGCGCACTACCTGTGGATCCGCCGCGGCGACCTTCGTCGCTTTCGTCTGCCGCGGCCGCCGCTGGCTTTTGTCTCGATGGCCACGCTGGGGCCGCTCGTGCTCTTCATTCTCTGGCCTTGGCTGTGGCATGCACCGGTGAACCGCACCCGCGCCTGGGTGCAGCGGCACATGCAGCACGAGCACTACAATTTCGAGTACCTAGGCCGCAACTGGAACCTGCCGTCCAAAGAGCCCCGTCTCCTCGCCTTGCGCGCGACCTTCCCCTTCGTCTCGACGCTTTTCACCTTGCCTGTGACCACGCTTGCGCTGTCCGCACTTGGCACCGTGGTGTTCCTGCGCCGCCGCCGAAGTGGTCCGTCGTCAGGCGTTCTGCTCGACGAAACGCCCACGGCCTTGCATCCGTCGTGGGTGCGGCCGGGCGCGGATGTGGATCGGGCGCCAGGGGTGTTTCTGGCCATTCACATCGCGGGTCCGATCCTGATGGTGGCCCTGCCCAGTACGCCGATCTTTGGTGGCGTGAAGCACTTCATGCCCGCCATGCCGTTCCTGTGCGTGGTGGCTGGTGCGGGCGCGGCGTGGCTCCTCGATCTGGCGCGCAAGCTGATGCCGTCGCCGAGGCTAGCGCGGGCCCTGCCGGTCGCACTGGCGGGGCTTTTGTGCTTGCCCGCAGTGGCCGAAACCTCCCGCTCGCACCCGGACGGGCTTGGCCACTACAACATGCTGGCGGGCGGGTTTGCCGGTGGCGCCAGCCTGGGCATGAACCGGCAGTTTTGGGGCTATTCGGCGCTACCGCTCTTGCCCTGGATGATCGAGCATCGGCCGCCCTCCAATCGGTTGTACTGGCACGACGTTCTCCACGACGCCATCGTCATGTATTCTCGGGATGGCCGCCTGCCGCTGGGGATCGGGGACGTGGGCGTGGGCGAGCAAGTATTGGAACAGTCGGAGATCGGTATCGTGATCCTGGAGAAGCATTTCACCATCTACGAGGGACTGGCGTGGCAGGCGTACCGCACCACGCAGCCGTCCATCGTCTACACCCACGAGGGCGTCCCCTTCGTGGTCGCCTACGAGCGCCACCCAGCGCCGCACGTGCCACCCCCGCGACCGGAGAGCTTCACACCATGAACCGTTTAGAGCGCCTGTTCGCAAGTCGATGGGGTCTGCTTGTCATCTATGTCGTCTTTCTGGGCGCCTATCTCGGTGCTTCGGGTGGACGGCTGCGCCAGCACTCGCAGTACAACCACTTCGTCTACCTGGCGGAAGGCTGGCTCAAGGGCCGCCTGGATATGCCGGTGCCACCACCCAATGAAAACGACTGGGCGCGTGTCGAGGTCTTGCACCTCAAGGACGGTCGCATGCTCAAGGGTATGTTTGGCAAGATCGGGCCCACCGATCGCTTCTATCCCCTGCGCGGTCCCTCGCTGACCATTGAGAACGACCAGATCGCCTCGCGTTCGGACATTCGCTACGTTTCGTTTCCACCGTTTCCAGCCGTGGTGATGCTGCCCTTCGTGGCCGTGTCTCACCTCAAGTTCAACGACGTCCTTTTTACGGCGATCTGGGCTGCTCTCAATCCCGCGCTGCTTTTCTTGCTGCTGCGACGGTTGAAGGCGCGTAGCTATTCGAAGCGTAGCGTGGGCGACGACTTGTGGCTCACGGTCATGTTCGGTGTGGGCTCAGTCTACTATTTCTCGTCCGTGATCGGGCAAGTGTGGTTCACGGCGCATGTCATCGGCGTCACGTGTGCGATTGGCTATGCGTGGGCCAGTCTCGATGCTGTCCACCCCATGCTGGCAGGTCTTTGCGTGGGCTTCGGCTACGCCACGCGCACGCCGATGGGGTTCATGGTGCCCTTCTTCGTGTTCGAAGCCATGCGCGCTACCGGTGGATGGGCACGACTGCGCAAGCTGCGCAGCGAGGGCATTCCACCTGGACTCTTGTCCAAGCTGGTTCGTTTCGCTATCCCCGCTGGGGGCGTGCTGACGGTCTTGCTCGTGCACAACTATCTGCGTTTCGAGCAATTCAGTGAGTTCGGCCACAAGTACCTCAACATCGGCTGGCAAGAGCGCATCCAGCGTTGGGGTCTGGTCAACTACCACTTTCTGTCGCGCAACCTCACCTGCGCGCTCCTGCTTCTGCCGCGCATCTTGACCCAATATCCCTTTGTCAAAGTCAGCGAGCACGGCATGTCCATGCTGTTGACTACGCCGACCTTGGGATACACAGTGGCACCGGCCGAGCGCAGTCCACTTGCCCGCGGGCTGTGGCTCTCGATTTTGACGACCGCGCTGCCCTCGCTGCTCTACCAGAATTCTGGCTTCCAGCAATTCGGCTACCGCTTCAGCCTCGACTACATCGTCTTCCTGGTCATGCTGCTGGCCGTGGGGGGGCGGAAGTTCACCTGGGTGTTCAAGGTGCTGGTGATCTTCGGCGTCGCAGTGAATCTGTTCGGCGCCATCACCTTCGATCGTTTTGGCGGCATCTTCGCCTACAGCGATACCTTCTTCCCGCACGGCAACAACTAGCCGCGACGGTACCATGACATTCCTGCCATGGATGGCTGGTGGGTGTCCTGCCAATGTCTTTGCCTGCAGGCGAAACCCACGAGATCCGGGTGGTACTCCTGGGCACGCGCCATGCAAAGAGGGGGCGCGTGGAGGAAACCATGGCGACAAGAATGCGGATGAGCAGTTGGGTTGGCATCGTAGGTCTTTGCGGGGCCTTGCTTTCAGGCTGTATTGATGACAACGGGATGACAGGGACGACCGGTTCCGGCACCAACAGTCCTACATCCACGAAGGTCCAGACGGTCACGAGCAGCGCGGTGCTCACGACGACGGTGACCTTAACCGTGACCTCCACCGGGACCACGTCCACGCCAACCGTTACTGGAACAGGCACATCCACGCTGAGCACCACGGGAACAGGCACGTCCGCGCCGACCGGCACAGGAACTGGAACGGCCACCACCACACCGGCGGCCACCAGCACTGGAACGGCCAGCGCCACCGGTGTGACCACGACCGCCACGGCGACCATCACGGTTGTCGCCACGGCAACCGCAACGACTTCCGCGACGGCCACCACGACCTATGCGGCGACTGGAGGCTACACTGTCGCCACCTTGTCCTATCCGGCGCCCTGGAACTGTCCCTCCGATACCAGCACGCTGGTGTCCAGCACCACCACGGTCACGCCTTCGCTCCCGACGGATGCTGCGCTGGCAGCCACGGACTGCAAGTCCCTGGCGAATCTGCGCCGGCCCTTGCTGAAGGCACAGAGCCTGAGCTCGGTGATCAGTACGCGCAACAGTGCGCTCTACGCCAACTGCCGCGGCAGGACCGAAACCCTGTGCCTGGACAAGAACGGTCAGCAGGTGAGCTCCTCGAACTGCTACCACTACTCCATGGACGCTGGCATGGCCCCGGGCATGGGCGGCGCCATGAGCGCGGGTGGAACCACCGGTGCGGCCGGCTCGACGGGGGCCACCGAGTACTCGACCACCAACACCCAGGTGGTCAGTGTCGATGAAGCCGACTACGTCAAGAACGACGGCAACACCATCTTCGTGCTCAGCAGCGACGGCTTGCACGTGATCGACGCGTGGCCAGCGGCCGAGACCCACGAGATCGCCCACCTCAGTCTGCCGGGCGAGCCGCGGCGCTTGTACTTCCTCGACAATCGTCTCGTGGTCTACACTCGCATGCAAGCCACGGCCAAGAGCGGCGGCGCAGGCACCTCCAACCCCTCGGATCAGGGGTGCACCTATGGCTACAACTGCCGCTTCTCCAGCGAGGGTGGGCACACCCTGGCCATCGTCTACGACGTGACCACGCCCGCGACCCCGACCGAGCTAGTTCGCTACGAATTCTCGGGCGGCTACGTCGATTCACGCCGGATTGGGTCTTTCGTCTACACGGTGGTGCACGATGCTGGTGCAACCCAGATCCCGGGGCTCGATTACACCCTGCAGGCCACGAGCTACGAAGACCTGCTGGCCAAGTTCAACCAGCGCGTGGCCGACAACAACGCGAAGATCGACGCCACCGGCGACGACTACTTCCTGCCTTGGGCGCAGGTTACCAAGCCCGACGGAACCACCAGCTTTGCCTCCGGCTGCCAACAAGCGCTTGCCACCCAGAGCGCCCAGGGTGCCAGCTTCGTGTCCATCAACACCTTCGCCTTGAACACCCTCGACACGCCCACCCGCACGGTGATCGCCAGCAATGCCGGCTACATCTACGCATCGGCAACGGCCCTCTACATGGCGGTCGATCGCACGTACGAGCAGGACTATTCGGGTGGCACGTCGTACACCTACGCGACCTACCAGGCTAGCGATTCCTTCGTGCACAAGTTCAACTTGAACGGCACGGACACCAGCTACGTGGGCAGCGTGACCTTGACTGGCCACATCCTGAATCAGTTCGCCATGGACGAGAATACCGGTGTATTGCGCGTGGCCTCGACCAAGGGCTGGGTGCCCGACGCCTCGGTCGTCAGCTATGTCACGACTTTTGGCATGCAGGCCGGCAAGCTCGTGCAACTTGGGCAGGTCGGCAACATCGGGCCGCAGGAAGACATTCGCGCCGTGCGCTTCGACGGCGCCCGCGGTTTTGTGGTCACCTTCAAGAAGACTGACCCCTTGTTCGTGTTCGATTTGAGCGACGCAACCAAGCCCACGCTGGCGGGCGAGTTGCAAATTCCTGGCTTCTCCACCTACATGCAACCCCTCGACGCGAACCATCTACTGGCCATCGGCTTCACGGCCGACGATCAGGTTAGCTACGCCTACTTCAACGGCATCCAGATCCAGATCTTCGACGTGACGGATCTGTCGAAGCCCACCCTGGTGTGGAAGAAGGTCATCGGCACGCGCGGATCCAGCTCGGAGGCCTTGACCAACCACCTGGCCTTCAACTACTTCGCGCCCAAGAAGATGCTGGCCCTGCCCATCACCGTGTGCGAAGGCGGGGGCAACGGCACCTACGCCACCAACATGACCTTCGCCGGTTTGATTGCCTTCGACATCTCGCTCGATACCGGCATCAGCGAGCACGGACGCCTGCCCTTCGTGGACACCAGCACGGTGAATGCCACCGACAACTGCGACAAGTGGTGGACCGATTCCAAGTCACTGGTCAAGCGCAGCATCTTCATGGACGACTTCGTCTACGGGCTCAGCGACACGCAGCTGCGCGTCGCCGGCCTTTCCACCATGAGCAGCGTGCTGCAGAGTGTGCCGCTCGTGAGCAAATAGCTTCGAAGATTCAACACGAAGTGCAGTGGGCGGGGTGGCGCAGAAACTGATTTGCCCGAAATCCGAACCAATCCCGACTCGGTGCCCTCTGTTGGCTCTGCGTCCTCTGTGGTTGCAATGTTATTCTGGCTGTTGGCCGCAACTGGACCTACGCTAGTCGTAGGTCCAGCCATGCGAACCCTGCTGCTACGTTTCCGGATCTTATGTGTGGGGCTTCTTCTTGGAAGCTGCGCCACGAAGCCCTTGCCCAAGGTGGAGGCGAAGGCAGAGGCAGCCTTGCCCGCGCCGCGCGTGGAAAAGATGCGCGAGCCGCTCGAAGTGACCCCGCTCGAACTCCATTTCTCCGGCCTGCGCGGCGCCACCAAGGCCAGCGAATCGATCGCGGTCAAGAACACCAGCAGCGAAGCGGTGCAGGTTTCCGACATTCGCGTGGTGGGGGCAGACGCGGCTACCTTCAAGATCGTGAACGTACCTCTTCTGCCGGTCGTGCTGGCGCCTTCGTCGTCGTTTTCGTTCACCGTTGGCTTCGAGCCCGGCGCCAACGCGCAACCCGGCGTTCACCACGGCCGGGTGCGCATCGTACGCAACGAGGACGACGACGGGCCGCCCTGCGATCTGACGGGGCTCGTGTCGAAGGGCAAGGATCCATCCGACGAGCCAACCTTGCAGCAGATCCTCGAGGCCTTGGGCTACGATGTGGATGTTGGCGCGACGACACTGCCTTTGCCCGCAGCGGTCGCGGGCGACGAAGTCAAGGCGCCGCTCTTCCAGCGCGCCAAGCCCGGGAGCGTGGGCGCTTACCTCATCGCTCGCTACACCAAGGACGAGGAGACGTCGTTCGGGCACTACGCAGTCGAGGGTGGCAAGCCGGTGACCAAGAGTCTCGGCAGTGCGGCCAAGGGCCACAACCAAACCCTCAATCCCGAGCTGGAGGGCGAAAGTCAGACCAGCTTCGATCCAGGGGACGCTGCGTTTGGGCTCTACCTCAAGGCCGGCAAACGCATCCTCTATTCCAACGATGCCTTGAACGCTGGCGCGCAGAAGCACGTGGCCAAGATCTTTCCCCTGCGCAGCCGCGGCCGTACGCCCGTCCAGGACGCCTACGTGGTCGCATTTGACGAGGACGGCAACGGCGACTACCAGGATCACGTGTTCATGCTGTGGAACGTGAGGCCAGCGGAATAGTCTCCACACCGGGGCTTTTGGGGCAAAACTTCGGCGCACGTCGAACTTGTGCTAGCCATAGGGTGACAGCCATGACTCACGTGCCGCCCAGGCAGCCGCGCAAGAGGCCCCGCACCATCGCGGTCGAAGGCCCCATCGGCGCTGGCAAGTCCAGCCTGGCCGAGATCCTGGCGGCTGACTTGGGCGCGCGCCTGGTGCGGGAAAACCCCGACGAGAATCCGTTTCTTGCCTCGTTCTACAAGGATCCCAAGCGCTTTGCCCTGTCGACCCAGCTGTTCTTTCTGCTCCAGCGCTACGGCCAGCAATCTGAGTTTCTGCAAGGTGGGCTGTTCGAGCAGGGTGGGGTGGTTTCCGACTACCTTTTCGCCAAGGATCGCCTGTTCGCCACCCTGACCCTCTCGCCCGAAGAGCTCGTGCTCTATGATCGGGTCTACCAGTCGCTGCGACCGAGGGTGGCGACGCCCGACTTGGTGGTGTATTTGCAGGCGCGCACCGAGGTGCTGCTGGCTCGCATCGACAAGCGCGGGCGCCCGGAAGAGAAGCCCATCCGGCCCGACTACCTGCGCGAGGTGGCACGCGCCTACGCCGATTTCTTCTTCAACTACAGCGATGGTCCACTGCTCATCGTTGACGCGTCGGAAATCGACTTCGTGGGCGACAAGGACGATCGCGAGGCCCTGCTCGACGTGATCGACAAGACCCGCGCCGGGATCAACCACTGGAGCAGACGGTAGCAGCCACATAGGGCCAGTGCCCAACCCCTGCTACAATGGGCGCCGTCATGGCAACGACCAAGAAACTGACCAGCGCGGCCCTGCGCGAGCGCAAGGGCAGGGGCGAGAAGATTGCCGTGGTAACGGCCTACGATGTGGCCTTCGCGAGGCTGGCGGATCGCGCTGGCGTGGACGTCGTGCTGGTGGGCGACAGCCTGGGCATGGTGGTGCAGGGCCTGCCCAACACCCTGCCGGTCACGCTCGACGAGATGATCTACCACTGCCGGATGGTGGCGCGAGGTGCGCAGCACGCGCAGGTAGTTGCCGACATGCCCTTCCTCAGCTACCAAGTATCCATCGCGGACGGCGTGCGGGCGGCGGGCCGCCTGCTCAAGGAAGGCGCTGCCGAGGCCGTGAAGCTAGAGGGTGGCGAGGAAGTGACCGAGCTCGTGGCGCGGCTGGTGTCCATCGGGATTCCCGTCATGGGGCACGTGGGCATGACCCCGCAGTCCGTGCATAAGTTCGGCGGATTCAAGGTGCAGGGCCGCACCGACGAGCAGGCCCAGTCGATCATGGCTGGCGCCCGCGCCCTGGCCAACGCTGGCGCCTATGCCATCGTCATCGAGAACGTGCCCGCAAACCTTGCAGTCGCCATCACGCAGGCGATTCCCATTCCCACCATTGGCATTGGTGCCGGCCCGTCGTGCGACGGGCAGGTGTTGGTGATGCACGACCTGCTGGGGCTCGATCCCGACTGGTCGCCGCGTTTTGCCCGGCGCTATGCGGAGCTTGGCAAGGCCGCTCTGGCCGCCTTCGCCGCCTACGTGGATGACGTGCGCTCCGGCGAGTTTCCGTCCGACAAAGAGTCGGCGCGCTAGCGCGTCCTGCCCCCGATTCGTTGTGAATGCTCGCTGTGGATCAGCTCACCGCTTGATGACAAACCAGCGGTACATGCCATCGCGAATCAGTGCCTTGCGAAGAACCCGCGGCCTCACCGACCGATGAAGAAAGTCGTAGGGAGCGTCTTCTTCATGCACGATGGACGCTTTTTTCGACGCCACCAGCGCCCTCACCTCGCTGGCCGAATAGGACCAAAGGACGGGGACATACATGCTGTCCAGGACGAAATTGCTGATGGATGGGAGCCCCTTGAAGAGCGAGTGTACCAAGCTGTACGGGATGACCCTGCCCACGCGTCGGATGCATCGGATCCCGACTTCGTAGAGTGAATCGCGGGAACAGTAGAGGGCCACGATCACGGTTCCCCCTGTCTTCGTCACCCGCATCACTTCGCCCAGGGCCTTGTCGGGGTCGGGGGTGTGGTGCGCTACGCCTGCGCAGACGGCCAGGTCGAAATGCTGATCCGGAAAAGGGATGGCCAGGACAGATGCCGTCGCAAATTGGATGCCATCCGAATTGGCGTGTTGTTGAGGAACATCGGCATTGACGTCGATGGCTTTCACCGCAAAACCGTGGGCTGCCAGGGTGTAGGCATTGAAGGCGTTCAGCCCGCAGCCGGCATCCAGCGCCAAGCGGCCGATGCCGTTCGGACAATGCCGCTCAACGATTTTCCGAAACTGCTGCGCGGTTGGTGTAAGCCTTTCTTGGGACGCAACTGTGTCCCTCATCTGGGCATGAATGCCAGAATAGAAATTCCCCGTGGAAGTAGCGGCTGGAAGAGAAAGATTCTTGGGCATGTCGGCTGCGGGGAAAGCTCACATGCTCGCCGGGACTCTGCCAGGCATCTCGTTTAGTCGCGTACGGGCACGGCGCGCAGGGCGGCTTTGCCGTCTTTCTCGTAGACCGTGAACTGGGCCGTCCTGCAATTGTGCTTGGCGACGATCTGCTGGCGATTGCTCTGCAGCTTGGCCGTGAATTTCTCGACCGAGAGTCCGACGATGGATTCGCCGCACTTCTGGCGAAGGGCCACGTACTCTTCGAATACCCGGGCGAAGTGGGCCACGTCGGGATCCTGTACAGTCGGGGCTGTGGCTTCCGCGGCCAGCGGCGCCACAGGTTCTGGCGCCTTGGGCTTGGCAAAGGGGGGCGGAAGGGGACGCGGCGGAGGCATGTGGTGGGCTGCCACGGGCGGCGGTGCCACGTGGTGCGATGGCAGGGGAGCAAGGAAAGGTGCCGGTTCCGACGGCGCGGTGAAGGGGGCAGGTGGCGGCGCAGCGGGAACGGCTGGCGGTCCTCCGCCCAAGCCGGGGGCGGAACGGGGCGTTCCAAACAGCGAAGCGGCCATGGCGGCCGGAGGCGGTACCGCGGTCTTGGCCGGCACGACAGGATTCGACACGTCGAAGGATCTTCCGTCGGCCGAAGCCGCCTTGGGATCGAGGATGGCCGAGATGTCCTTCTTGGCGGTTTCACTCTTGGGCAACGGCGCGTGGGTGAAATGCTCGATGGCGGCGTTGATGTCGCGGGCAATCCCCCCCAACTTTCCGCCGTATTTCGTGTCTTCGATCTTCAGGATTTCCTGCTTGGCCAACCGATGGACTTCGGCACGCAGGTGCTTGAGCGGCGTCTCGATCTCCATACGCTGAAGGAACAGGCCAATGCCGATGATGGCGAGGAGGCTGCCGCCCAGCGGTAGCCATGGAAACCTTCCCCACTTCAAATCGTCCGAGGACGTGCTCGAAAGCAGGGCCCAGGGGTCGGATTCGGGGGATTTCTTGGTCATCAGCACGTAGTAGGCGCGTTGTTCCGCTGCCTCGCCGGTGAAGGGCGCGGCCACGGTCAGCAGGCGCTCGCTGCCCATGTAGAGCGGCAAGGCCCGTGTGCGCTTGTGGCTGGCGATTTCAGCAGCGTGCTCCTCGATCACCTCGGGCAGCTGGGTGAGTAGGGCTTCCGGCAAGGTAGAGGACAGCACGTTCTTGCGCAGAACGATGGCCACGTCCACGCCCAGGTTGCGCTTCCACATCTCTGCCAGGCGCTTGCCGGTTTCCACCGCGACCACGAGCGCGCCCACGATACGGTCGTGCGACTTGGACAACACCGGCGAGGCGCCGATGCGACGGAGGCGGTTGTTCGCGCCCCACACGTCATCGGAAAGGTACCCGCGCAGTGCGTCCGCGACGACCTCCGCGCCTGCGATGGATTCGCCGAACTCGCCTTCGTCGTCGCCAACCCGCCCCACCACGCGGCCCTTGTTGTCGACGGCAATGATCGATTCCGCGCCGATGGCTTGTCTATCCGGGACCAGCTCGCGCAGACGGTTGCGCACGGATTCGTGCAGGGGACGCAACTCGCCTCCGTGCGAGGCCGCATCGAGGGCATCGATCAGCTTGCCATCGGTGCCCAACTTGGCCACATAGTCCACCCAGCGGCGGGCGTCGTTCTTGAGCAACTGCTCGGCCGCATACTGCGCGCGATCCATGCGCTGGCCTTCCAGCTGTTCGATGCGGCGATCAGCCGGGCGTGGCGCTACGAAGGCCGCGGTGACGGCGATCCCAGCCAGAAGTCCTACCAGAACAAACCAGATTTTGGAGAGGAACATCGCTAGCTTCTCCCTACTCCGCGGTTTCTTTTGCGGAAGACGAGCCTTGTACCTTGACGGTGAGATCCAGGCCCTTGGCGGTCACGTCGACTTCTTGCTCGTGGACCCAGGCCCCGTTGCTCCACACCTTCAGGGTCGCGTGGCCCTCGGGGACGTCCGAGATCTTGAAGGTCCCCTTGTCTTCCACGACAGAGAAGAGTGGGGAACTGGTCACGATGACCGAGACGACAATGTGTGGGTACTCTGTGCAGCGCACCACGTACTCGCCAGCGGTGGCGAAGCGCTGCTTGCGAATGGCACCGGAGCTCAGGCGCTCGGGCGCCATGACCTCGGAATGCTCCGGGATCGATAGGTCGTGCGCAACCTTGTCCGAGTTCTTGAATTCAACCACCGTGCCTTCGCTGATGACGAGAGCCGGTGGGGTGGCTTGCAGTCCAGAGATCTCGACGGACACGCTCTTGGGCGGCACGGCTTGGAACTGCGGGCCCACCAGCAGGACCAGCGTGCCTCCACGCAGGTTGGCGTGTTGCATCGCTACGTTGGTATTCTCGACGCGCCAATGGCCGAGAAAGCGACGTCCGATCTTCAGTTCGGCAGGAAGACTGACCGTCCCCTTGACGGTCGCAGCCATAGCCAGTCCCTGCCAGGCGAGCCCGGCCGCCAGAACGGCGAGCGCGAGCGTTGTATGGCGATTCCTAGGATGTGTCATCCGGGCAGGCCTCCTTGTGAGAAAGAACCCTGGGAGGGTTCCTTCGAACTCCGGCAAAGCGTGCCTTGGGGCCATGCCCCTCGGCACGCGCGTGCGTGGTGATGAAGAGAGGTCACGTCAGACTTGCTCTGTGACCTGATATGCTTGCGAGAGCCATGGCAACAACTGCATCGAGGAGCCTTGAGACTTTCGCCAATCCCAACCCGGAGCGGGACTACATCATTCGTTTCGAATGTCCCGAGTTCACTTGTCTGTGCCCGAAAACTGGCCAGCCGGACTTCGCGACGATCCGCGTGGAATACGTTCCGGATGGACTTTGCGTGGAACTGAAATCGTGGAAGCTCTACCTCTGGTCGTACCGCAACGAGGGAGCGTTTCACGAGGCCGTCACCAACAAGATTCTGGACGATCTGGTTGCCGCCACCAAGCCGCGTCGTGCACGCGTTGAGGGCGACTTCTACGTGCGCGGCGGCATTCACACCGTGGTGATTGCCGACCATGCAGGTGGCAAGGGGTACAAGGGGTAATCGACAGCCGGCTTCGGGCTGCCCTGGCAGACTGTCGACTACGTGTTCGAACATCAGCCCTTGTTCTGAATCACCGCGAGCGTCACGCGGGTTTCACCGAGGAGGTCGCGTGCGCCTGGGATGCGAACCGCGGCTTCGTCGCGATCGATTTGCTTGTCGAGTGCGTCGAGAACTTCCTTGTCGTTCTTGTTGGCCAGACGAGCCAGCGACTGGAGCAGGGCCTGGTGAACGGGGAAGCGCTCGGGCTTCAAGCTGGCCACGGGCTTCATGGCGCTGAGCAAAAGCGGGATACCTTGCTTGGCGTTGCCCGAGAAGCCGATCCAGAAGGCGGCCTTTTCAGCGCGCGTCCACGACGGGTCGGAGAGGAACTTGCCGTAGCAGTCGATCTTGTCGCCGCATTCCTTGGCCACCTGCATGCGATCGAGGGCTTCCCCAAACACACCCTGGACTTCCTTCTCCTTGTCGGCCAACGCCTTGAACTCATCGTAGTGCTCGGGACCGGCGATGCGGGCCAGGTCGATGGCCGCGTTGGCGCGCAGATCCGATGCCTTCTGACCCTGGACCACGACATAGCCTGACTTGGCCGTCTCCATCAGGATGGGAACGGCACGCTTGTCACCCGAGAGATAGATGCCGTCTTCGGCCGCGGAGCGTGTGGGTGCGTCCACCTTCTTGTCCCTGAGGGTATTGAGCAAGACGTCCACGGCATCCTTGGTTCCGATGAAACCAAGCGAAATCAGGATGGACTTGTGCTCGCCGGACTTGGCAGGAACCTTCAAGCGTGCCGCAAGCGCAGGCACGGCCTTGGCGGCGCGGAGGTCGCCGAGCAGCATGGCGGCCTTGAAGGGCACGATGCCGGGGCTGTACTTCTCGAAATCGAGCTTTCTCGCCATCTCGTTGATTTCAGCGTTCTTCTCATTGAGCAGCTCGATCATCGGTGCCACGGCGGGCTCGCCCATGCGCACCAGACCCAGGCGGCATTCCTGGAAGATGTTGGCGCCACGGCCGGTCATGAACATGCCCTTGATGAGGGCTGGAATCGCCGAAGGATCACGCAGTTCCGCCAAACCCAAGGCGGATTTCTGGTTGAGCAGGAAGTCCTGCTCATCGGCCGAGGTCGTGAGAATCTTGGACAGCGTCGGCACTGCGCGCTTGTCGCCGATCTTGACCAGGGCGCGAATGGAAGCCAGCCGAACCCCGTTGGCCCGCGACTTGATGGGAAGTTGGTGCTCGACGGCTTTGATAAGCGAGGGCACGGCCTCGACCGCCTTCTCCTTGAGCTCGCCGAGTGCTCCGGCCGCGACGATGGCGCGATCAAAGTCGTCCTCGGTGAAATCCATGGCCTCGACAAACAGTGGAATCGTGCTGGCGTCCTTGTAGCGAACCAGCGCATCCATGTGCTCGGGCTTCTTGGTTTCCTTGTAGAGGTCGATGAGGGCTGGCAGCGCGACCTTGGCGCGTTCCACACCCATGCGCGCGAGCTGGTTCAGCGCTTCTTGTTGTTCCCGCACGTTCTTGAGCTTCTTGGCCCAAGTCATCGGATCGTTGGGATCTCCGGTACAAGCGGCTGTCAGTGAACCCGCGAACATGGACAATACGGCTAGCGTTCGGATCTGCATCTAGGCACCTCCCCAAAGAAAGGAAACTCCACATAAACCTGCGGCCGACCCCTGCTGGAGCCGGCCGCGACGAGACAGTCTGAGCGGAAGCCGGGAGCTCCCGAATGGAACGTCCCGGCCCTCCACTACTCGGCGGCTGGCGCGGCTGCGCCTCCCTTGGCCTTGGGACGAACCGCGAAGTTCACGTTCTGGTAGCCAGCTGCGGCGGCGGAGAACATCACCTTGCGCAGCATCTTGAATTCGACGACCTTGTCGGACTGGATGATGCAAACGCCTTTGAAGTCCTCGGACGGGTGAAGCAGCTTGTAGTTGTTCTTGGCTGTGACGAGCTCGTCGTGCAACTCGGTGATCTTCATGTCACCGGTGGCGGAGTCCTTCATCAGGTCTTCGCCCGTGGCAACCTGCCTGCCGTCCAGCGTGACAACGTCCTTGGTCACGCCGATGACGGGCGCACGTTCGAGGTCGCTCCAGTTCTGAGCGTCGGGAAGGGTGATGTTCTTCTGCACGAAGAGGATTTCACCGGAGGCCGAGAACGACATGAGGAGGAAGATGACGAGCATCGTCATCATGTCGATGTAGGCCACCAGATTGAGTGCCGAGTTGGTGCTCTTGCGACCACCGTGCCCCAGTTTGGTGGAGGCCGCCTCGAGTTTGATGGAGTGGTAAAGATGCGCCTTGGGTGCTTCGATTGGCATGGTCGCGTCTCCCTAGATTCCTGCCGCGCCGCTGTCTATGAGCGAGATATCCGGGAATCTCGCTTGCAGCGCAGTGTCCATCGTTCGTACCAAGGTCTCGAATTTGATGGTGTCTTCCG
>Ga0302321_100001589_pt1 | contig 19505 bp, 21 predicted proteins | sample Fen_T0_1_FD_202505 | JGI IMG/M metagenome (GOLD analysis project Ga0302321, IMG submission 202505) | Peat permafrost microbial communities from Stordalen Mire near Abisko, Sweden - Fen_T0_1 | ecosystem: Environmental > Terrestrial > Soil > Wetlands > Permafrost | place: Sweden: Abisko...
ATCGAATAACTGCTTTTGAACCGGGTTACATTGTGTAGTTCGTATTTAGTATATCTTCCAGAAATTTCACTTAGATAAGGAATAATGTCATAACCAAAACGCAAGCGAACCTTTCCTAGCGTTGGCATATAGGTAACACTACTTGTCCAGTTTATTGACTGCGTTTCTTCTTCCGGCTTATCAGGATTAGGTATTCTGATAATAACATCGCGTTTTCTTAATTTATCGACCGCTTCTTTTAAGATCGGATAAACCATATCAATACTGGCTACGCCCGTTAACTTAACAATATCTTTTGCATTAATTTCAAATGTATCTTCTATAGATAAGCTACCTTTTGAATTAATTTGGGCAATACAGGATAGCAATATACGTTGTTCATATATTGTTAAATGATAGCTAGCTTCCACGACTTCATTCGCTTTAACCACAACCCACCTATCTATTTTAATGACATTTCCCCGGCATAAAATGACAAAGTATAGTCTATATCATTAAATACCACCATTTATGTCCTTACATGACCGTCATTTGTGTCCTTATATAACCGTCATTTACGTCCTTGAATACCGTCATTTATGTCATTGAATGGACTCTGCAAGCCACGCCATACGTGACCTGTAGACCACCTAAAAAACTTAAAAAAGGTAAAAAAAAGAAAAAAGGGCAAAATTCCCGCTAACGCTCAAAATCAAAAGCCCGGAAACCTGTTTTTTGACGTGAATACAGCCTCCAAAAGCAAGCCTCCATCTCCTAAAACTAACGCACAAAATAACGCCAATCATCTGTTGATTAACACCAAAGCCGCCAAAATCCGGCCAGTGTTTTTTTACCTTCTTATCAAGCCGCTGTAAGGCATTGATAAATATAATAAGGTGGTGGGTCGTGCGCGATTCGAACGCGCGACCATCGCATTAAAAGAGCGATGTTTAAAATATGTTATCAATAATATCAATGACTTACTTATTAACTTTGCCAGTTAACCCTTATTAAGCATTATTTAGGCTTAACTGTACCAGCCAATATTAGGGAAGGGTTAAATTATTACTTACGTTAGTGGTAAACATACGCTATACTTTAGGAAAGTTCAGCAACCCGCTGAACATAACGAGATACAAAATTGACTGATAACACAGAAAACTTAGTGTTTGAGATTCTAAAATCTATCCAGGCTGATAGTCGCGATATAAAAAAAATTCAAGTCGATATTTTATACAGAATGTCCCGGCTTGAAACGGCAATGTTATCGGTTAAGCGGGAGGTTAATGACGGCTTCGAGGCAGACATACACCAAAACCGATGGAATGACCGTATCAATGAACGATTGGAGCGTATTGAGAAGAGGCTGGAACTAAATGACTAATCCTGCCGCCCTGTTAGTCTCGCTACGCCCAAAAAAGCAGTACACCTGCCCTTTGTGTGGCGATACCCGTACAGCAGTTATTTCGCGGACAACGAGTGATGTATGCAAGAAATGCCGGTGCAGGCTGCTCATGCAGAAACTAAACAATAAGAGAAAATGATGGCCACAATAACTTTTGATACCCAAGAATTAGTCAATGAGCTTGAAAATAGCGGGTTCACGCGCCAACAATCAGAAACCGTTGTGACAGTCCTGAAAAGAGCGCAAGGCGAATTAATCAATAAAGCGGATTTAAGAGAACTGGAATTACGTCTTGACTCAAAAATAAGTGATATAAAATATGACCTGATTAAATGGATTGCAGGCATGTTGCTGGCTCAGGTTGCCGTCATCGCCGCGCTTGTGAAACTGCTTTAGCTATTTATCCAGCAACCCGTTCCGGCCATTCCTGCGCCGTTCTTCGCCACTCCACTCAGCCTGCAGCTTGCTCTGAATGATAGCGTTTAAATCCTGAAGAATGGTATTGGTTTCGCCTTGGCGTTTGTCGTGCATTTCTTGACTACTTATATAAGCTGCCAGCCACTCCTTGCGTTCCTCACGCGCCTGCTTGGTGATGTAGTAGATGAAAACGAAAAGGGTTAGGATGACCAGCCCGCCAAGACCGAACTCGCTCCAGGTTTTTGGATCAACTAGATTGTTCACTGATTTTGCTCCAGGATGCCCCTTCCTTTAGGTGGGGGAGGAATGGTGTGCTCTTGATCTTTATGTGTTGACATATTTTATAATTTCTCTATACTTGAAAATATGAAACTTATCGCCAACCTCAAATTGAAGCCCACAACCGAGCAGGAACAGTCGCTGCTGGAAACGCTTGAGCGCTGCAATGAAGCCTGTAACTGGATTTCCGAGAAAGCTTTTGAGGCCAGAGTATTTAGGCAATTCGATCTCCAAAAACTTTGTTATGTGGAACTTCGAGCACAATTTGCTATTTCTGCCCAAGTTGCTATCCGCTGCATTAAAAAAGTGGCTGATGGCTATAAGGTTGACCAAAAAGTACAAAGGGTTTTCCGTAAGCATTCCGCACAACCCTACGATGACCGCATCTTCAGATTTATGTCTGACGATAGGGTTTCTATCTGGTTGCTTCCTGGACGCGATAAGATTGCTTATGTTTGTGGCGATCATCAGCGCAAACTGCTTGAGCATAGGAAAGGTGAAGTCGATCTTATGTTTGTACGAGGTAAATGGTATATCGCTGCTGTCTGTGACTTCGATGACCCTAAGTTGTTGACTCCTGACGGTATGCTGGGTGTCGATCTTGGCATCGTCAATATAGCAACCGATAGCCTTGGAAACCAATACACCGGTGAAAAAATTGAAGCGTATCGGGAACATTACGCTAAACGACGCGCTATCTTGCAGCGCGTAGGAACCAAGGCGGCTAAACGCCGCCTTCGTAAAATGAGCACCAAACAGCAACGGTTCCAGAAACATGAGAACCATTGCATCGCAAAAAGCATCGTCGCCACTGCTGAACACTCCCATATGGGAATAGCGCTTGAAAACCTCAAGTATATTCTCGAACGGGTTAAGGCTAGAAAAGAGCAGAGGAAACGTTTGCATAACTGGGGATTCGGCCAGCTTCGTGACTTTATAACCTATAAAGCCAAGCAAGCCGGTGTCCCGGTTGTTATTATCGACCCACGAAATACCAGCAGGGGATGCCCTGAATGTGGTCATATTGATAAGCGCAACCGGAAAACCCAGTCCGTTTTTATGTGTAAGGCATGTGGGCATAGTAATAACGCAGACCGAAACGCAGCTCGTAACATCTCCGAGAAGGGTGAAATTGTAAATGCACCTATATTCGCACATCAGTTTGCCCCTGGTGTAGTGGAAAGCGCCTTGCTTTAGCTGGGCGATCATTTACTGATTAGCCCCCGCAATAATACCGCGTAAAGCGGCCCTCCCTGCTGGGTCAGTAAAACTCATGTGCCCTAAGCCATAATCCTGCATCAGCTTTGCCGCATAAGCAGGATTAAGTTGTGCTCTAGTAAAGATGGCCGATAAATCTCTGGCATGAGAATCAGCCATCGCATTAGTCAGGTTTTTAATGCCTGGTACTCCCCCTGTCCACTTCCCAAGCCCTTCCAATGTACGCCCTATAACACCTGGATTTTCACCAAACCCGCCCCACATAATATCGCCATAAACCATATCACGAACATTTAGATTTTGTGCAGTAGCTGATCCTGTGGGAAGCCCTGAATTACTACGTGTACCTAGTGACATGTGCTCACGTGCATTCTGCAATGCTTTAACCTGGCGCGGGCTTATCGCTTCAACAGCTTTGCCCCTCAGCGAAGATTCAAGTTTAGCTGCGGACAAAGGAAATATTTCATCCTGTACGCCATTAACCATCCCCGTTATCGGTGTTAACAGGCGTGATTTATTAGCAATAGCACTTGCCGCCTCACTTTGTTTTAAATGAGTCATGCCTTTGGCCTGACTTTGTAAATAATCTTTAAAGCCGGGTTCTGTAACACTCATTGTCTCAGCTATCGCTTTTTTAACGCCTTTTAAAGCAGAACTGGCCCGTTGCAGGGACGCAAGTTGTGGATCGGCAAAAGCAGGCGCCCTTAAATCCTGATCAAGTCCTTGTTTAAAGTTCAACATCGCATTGAACTTATCATTCTGAGGAATGCGAGCTTTCAAGCGTTCAAGCACATCGGTTATTGCCGTATTTCCCTCATGTTTGGCTATTGCCTGGTCTAAACTTTGATAAATAGGCGCGGTGTCTACCGGAAGATTGCGCTCACGCATGGGCTTGGCAATAGCCTCGGTGCGATTCCATAATTTTTGTTCAATAGCCCCGCGTATTTCATCCGAACCTACCCGAGCATTAAGATAATCCGTTACGGATTTTTTGTTACCAAAAGAGCGAGCGCCTAACGCACTGAGATTGTCAGGATATAACTCAGCCTGTCTCATTATCGTGGAAACGCCAGGATTACCGGCTATTTCGCTTGTTGTGGGGACATAATTTTTAATCGGTCTGGCAATCGTAGGCACTACGCCGGTAGAAAGATTGGCAATAACATCGGGCGATTCTGCCCCCGCTGCTCTGTTCAAGGTTCGCCCCGCGACCGCTTCAAGCCCTCCACGAGTACCCATACCGCCCGTTGCAGTTCGGCCTACACCTTTGGCAATACCCATTCCTGTTGATAAAACGCCACCCCCTAATACAGAGCCTAAAACATTGGCGGCAATTTGCGCGCCTTCGCCACCGCCTCCTTGTTTTACGGCTTCTTGGGCAGTCTGACCTGTCAGTATTCCTGGTATCTGTTTTGCAATGTTCGCTATTTTCCCGCCTTTGCTTAAAATACCTGAGGGAAGTGCAAAACCACCTGCTATTTTTGAAGCGGGATAAAGTATCTGATCGTTTTCATTAGCGGTAGGCAATCCCAAGGCATCAGCGGCCGCCGTGCCATAAGGTTCCGTAGCGTTAACCGTGACATCCGGCAATTTAAGCGGGGCAGGAATGCCCAGCTTGTCCGCTGCCCACTGCCCGCCCTGATTAAGTTGAATTAGTGTATTGGCAATGGCATCAGGAATACCGACAGCGCCTTCAATAACGCCCCTTCCTGCAACACCTGCCTTGTGTTTTAAGGTATCGAATATGTTAGAGGATTCATTAAGCCCTAGCGCATTGGCTTCTTCATCGCTTAAGCGGGTTCCTGTGGTGCCTGTGTTGGCTGTTACACTCGCTACCGGCAAGCCCAGTGCTTGCGCTTCTTCATCTGATAATCGCTTGCCCATCTTAACGCTCCCAGCCACCGTCTTTTAACTGCTTGTAGATCACTCCGCCGATTGGTTTTGTAACCCCTGTATAGCCGGGATGTGGAGGTTCTTTATTACCAGAGGATTCAGTTCCACCACCTACGCTAGACACGCCATGTAAATTTTCCAATCGCTTTATTTGTTCTCTTGCCACGCTAACATCAACGGCTGGATCGGTTAAAGTTTTTAGAAAGTTATTCAGCTCCACTTCACTATTTAACTGACCGCTCATTAACCCAGACGCTTTCGAAGCTAACGGCATTAATGTGGTTTTTGCTGTTGCAATTTTGTCCCTTAATACTTGATCTTTTGAGCCTATAGCACGACCCAAGCCTTGCCCAAATTCTGATGTATTAAACGAGGCTGCCGTATTGGATATTGCTCCTTTGCTAGAATTATGTGCGCCATTTATTTTATCCAATTCATCATAATAACCGTTGAGGTCGTTCAATAACCTTGAAAAGTCAGTACGTCCCTTAACCCTTTCATGGCTAAAAGGTTCTAATTGTTTTTCTGTTTGGGTTTTTTGAATAGATAACGTGTTGGCGTTTTGCCCTTCTTGTAATTTAGCTTGAACCCCAACATTCGCTTTGTTAATTTCTTCCTGATTCTTATAAGGTAATAATGCTTCAGCCTTGGAAACTGCTTCTTCGGTAGGCGATTGGCCACGCATAGGGGCTGATATGGGTGGTTGTTTCCATTTTGCGCTTTCCTGCTTGATAATAGAGGCCATTAATACCGCTCTTGTTGCAGGGTTGCTTAAATCAATTTTATCATTAGGCTTAAGCCCGGTGACTCTTGAGGCTTCGGCTATTAAAGCCGGCGTATCATTATTATCATCAGGGGGCGCCCATTGAGTGATGACGCCAGCCAACGTGTTAATACCATGCTCTGAGCCATATATGCGCAACTGTTTATCAATAGCCGCTACACCTTCTTCCGGCGTTTTAAACGATTGATAGCCCGTCTTTTCGCCAACAGGTCTTATATTTCCATAATTATTATTGTAGGGTGCGGGTTGTCCTTGTGGCTGTTGGGGTTGTCCTTGTGGCTGTGTTTGTTGGGGTTGTCCAGGTACTACCCCAGATGCTTGTCCCTTAGTTACATAGATAGGATGACCTGTAGAATCTGTTGTCTGGACAATTTCAGGCTGCTGTTTAGCCGTAACCTGTGCAGATAAAGCCGGTGGGTAATATTGGGGGCTTCTGAGCTGTTTGCCTTGAAACTGAATCGGAACCGCATCGCCACCTGATGACGTGTCAGCATAATAACTGTTGCCCTGCTCGTCATTGATAACCTGTAAGTGATTGCGTGGGCCTGCTGCGGCATTATCGCCCTGCTTGGTGATGAGGTTTTGATATAATTCAATCCCGGACTTAACTAACGCCGGTTTATTAGAGCCTGCCATCCCTTGAATAGACGCCAAATACTTGCCAATAGGGTTAGTAGGCTCCATGCCTTGCAGTTGTTCACCTATTTGAGAAGATAATAGCTTCCCTGAATCCAACAAGTCCTTTTCATTATTGTTATATTTATCCTGCTCAAACCGGGAACGTTCGGCTTGCGTGTTGGCATTTTGCATCCCTGCCAAATCCGGCATATCAACCTGTGGTGCCTGCATGTTCATTTCAGGTAAACGAATTTGTTGTGGGCGTATTTCAGGCAAAGGCTGGGCTTGTCCCGATTGCATCCCCATTGCCAACATCTGCATAAAACCCGCTGGCACTTCAGAAAAATTAGCCGATTTACGCAAAGTTTCTTTTTTATCCAGCACGTCCATTAGGTTCATCTTACTTACCGCCACCAAACATGTTTCCAAAACTAGCGTTTGCCTGCCCACCTTTCGAGCTGCCAGAAGAATTACCAAAGCCCCATCCAGAGCCTTGGCCTTGGCTGTTACTGGAGCTTTGCCCAGAGTTCAATACAGTGGGGCCACCAATAGCATTAGAATAATTTTGTAACCCTGTCCACGGTTGCTGATAGGCTTGGAAAGGCGACATGCCCATTTGTTGAACGCCTTGGCTGTTTTGAATGCCTTGATTAACCGTGTTCTGTTGCTGGCCTAGCATACCGGACATAAGATTCTGACGCGCCAGCGTGTTTGAGTCAGCTTGTTGAGCAATACCCAAACGATTCTGTAAGGCTTGATCATAGGTGTCATAACCCATCTGATTTTCTTGCCGGGTTAAATCTTGATTGCCTAAGCTTTTCATCAAGGCATCTTGCACGCCTTGACGACTACCGCCCGACATTCCGCTTGCAGCCGCTTGTGCAGAATTACCGGCGGAGTTTAGATTTTGTGCATTAGCCTGATTTTGTTCCATTGATGCTTTTAGTGGGCCAAGATAACTATTCCCCTGTCCCATCATTTGCTCATAAATAGATTGGGTATTCGAGGGCGTATTTTGAGACTGTTGAAGGGAACTCATCAACTGATTACCTATGCCCAGCCCGTTATAAACACCGCCCTGTTGCATCCCCTGGTTAGCGCCTGCTGTCTGATTAGAGACATTGTTTAAATAATTAACAACACCCGGTATTGCACTTTGAACTTGTTGATTATTTTGCCCAAACAAATCTTGAGCCGCGCCATATAACCCCTGCAAATAAGGGCTTTGTCCGCCCCAAACATCTTGGCCCATTGTCGATTGAGCATTGCTTGAATTGCTATTCTGACTACCATTGGCACTAAATGCCTCTTGTTTTGAACTACTTCCGCCGCCGCCTACTGAAGCCATACTAATCCCCTAATTTTAATTTGATGACAGTATGGACTTTTTGCCATTCTGTTTTGTTTAACTTTCTTAGCCATCCATCACGTGCCGCACACCCACGCAATTCAACGCATCCCAGCGACTTGGCTATTTCTTTTTCGGCATCCAGCACTTGGTAGCCCCATTCGTCTATCCGTTCGCCGCCTACCAGTACGACAAATAACAACTTGTTGCCGTTGTCGAATGTGTCTACCCTGAGTACGTTCACCGCTATGATTTTGTCGTTTTCACAAACCGCCAATGCCATCAACGATCCTGCTTTTAAAAACCCGTAGATATAATCCAGGCTCGTTTCGTCTTTGCATAAATCAATAGGCTTTTCTAACAAGGGCGCAAGTTGGCTCCATACCAAGTCAATCATAGCCGCCGGAATTGCCGCCAGTTTTAAATTGTTCATAAACGCTCAATATGTGGCAACAACGCATCCCATCGTTGCATGATGGTATAAGGGTGCAGCACTTCAAAGCGGTATTGGCTCATAATCTTCTAGCAAGGATAGACACGGCTATCGCTAACGTCTGAATTGCGTCTTTCGCCTGTGCCAAGGTGTTAACATTGGCTGTAACCCATGCCTGAATCTCTGTCGGCGTCATGTTTTTTAGCGCGTTTAATTTTTCGTAGTTTTTTGCGGCAATAATATCCAATTCATCTTGCGTAGGGGCTGGATCGGGGTCAACCGGCAATGGCGTATTGCCATCTGCTACCCATTTTAAATAGGCTTGGAAATCTATGTTGCCGGGATTTTTGGGTATCTTCGCCCCGTCATCGACGCGAGTAATGTAATTATATTTTGTTAATTTGTAATTCATAATTCAGCCGCTGCAGTCATGTGAATCAAGAGAGTTTGGTTAGCGGCATCCGAGGCATCTTGAGGGTTATTAACGATAAATGTACCCCGTTCTGAGTGATTAGCCCCCACCGCACCAGCCCCGCTATTTGCTGACCTTGAATTGTTAAACCATGCAGCGCCTGAACCTGTCGGCCCGTATAGTGTAAGCGTTGGGTCAACCCGCATAGATACCGGATAAATAACTGTCGCACCATCATAAATAGCACCCGCTACAGTCGATACATATTCAATTGTGCCCTCAACGCCTCCAGAACCGGGCTTAACAGTTTGGGGACACGTTTTAAAAAAATAGCGCTGGCATAAGGCTAATTCACTCGCAAAACTACGAAACGGAAATTCCACTGACATTGTGGTACCGACCGTTTGCCCGGTAATTACAATCGGACTTGCAGCATAGGCACCCGCCGGAGTTGCGGAGTTTACTGCATAACGCGCTTGCGCTGTACCTGTCCACGACAACGTATAACTGGTTCTGTGTACGTTTTTATCTTCAATGACTTGAATTAATGTTTTATTGGCTGCAATAGTAATCGTGGTATTGGAGGCTAATTGCGTGAAACTATAATCACCCCCGCCTGAACCTGCTTTCCATCGGTCATGCCCATAAGCGCCTGCGGCCAGTGTTGCCCCCGACGCATAAACACGCTGATTAACGGTAAAACCACCATTAATTATTATGTTCTTAAAGCCGGATTCTGGAATGCCTGTACAATTGACCAAATTGCCGCTGCCGGGTGTGCCTAATGCGCCTGCATTGTATAAAACCGTACCCCCTGCACCGAAGGCAACAGAACTTGCATCAGTACCAGTTAATGTCAAGGTATTGCTGATCGTAAGGCTTTTACCATTTGCAGCCTTTGCCGCACTATAGTCTTTTTCCCAAGTGCCAGCGGCTGATCCAATGCCTGTACAAGTGATGTATAAATCACAACCCGGCGCTATTATCCAGAATGCCCCACCACCATTGGCATTAACCGTAATAGCTTGAGTTGAGTCATTATCAATGCCATATTTCCAGCCAACTTTTAAGGTGGTCGCATTGGGTAAAACCAGCGTCTGCCCTTGTGTACCTGTGAAGATGGTGTAATAAGGCGAGGTGGCTGTAAAGGTTGTTGTACCGCCTGATGTGGCGATAGACTGCATTCCCAAAGATTCTGTAGTGGCGTCAAGATGTGTAGCAGTAGCGGTTGTAAATGTTCCTGTGGTTGCAGTCGTAGCCCCTACTGTGCCATTGATGTTAATACTGGCTGTGCCTGTCAGATTAGTCACAGTCCCGCTTGAAGGCGTCCCTAACGCGCCACCTGAATACAGTAAGGTTTCGCTGGAATTAGGTAGGGTAAAAGTTTTCTCAGCCGTTGCAGGACCAGTGAACTTGGTAAAACCGTTCCCCGTTCCGCCATTAGCTGAAACCAACAAACCACCGAGTGTTAGTGTTCCTGCTGCGGTAATAGCGCCACCCGTCAGCGTTAAGCCTGTCGTGCCGCCTGAACCATCAACCGAGGTTACTGTGCCACCAGCAGCAGGGCTAAACCACTCCATTGCTGTACCGCCAACATTGGTTCTTAACACATAACCCGGTGTTCCTAACGCGGTTAAACCCGTACCACCTAAAGTGACCGCTAACGTAGCCGATAAACCAGCCGCTGTACCACTGGTATTCTGGTTCAACGTTGGAAAGGTGCAATTCGTTAAGGTGCCACCTGAAGGTGTACCCAGTGCGCCGCCTGAATAGAGAATCGTGGCATTGGCATCGGGCAGGGTGTAGGTTTTTTCGGCGGTGGTTGCGCCGCTGAACTTGGTAAAACCGTTACCCGTTCCGCCATAGGTCGAGGCAATAATGCCGGTTACAGCAGCAGAACCATCAAAATTATTGCCGTAGATAGCCCGTGTAGTCTCAAGGATTGTGGCCTTGGCTGCTGTCCCGCTAGTGCTTTGATTTAAGGTTGGAAAGGTGCAATTAGTCAGCGTACCACTAGCGGGGGTTCCTAACGCACCGCCACTGTATAAAAGGGTTTCGCTGGAATTAGGTAACGTGAACGTCTTTTCACTGGTGGTAGGGCCTGTAAACTTGGTAAAACCATTGCCTGTGCCGCCATAGGTTGATGCAATAATCCCTGTAAGTGCGGCAGAACCATCAAAATTACTGCCATAAATTGCACGAGTCGTTTCCAGGATAGTGGCTTTAGCCGCTGTGCCTGTGGTTGACTGATTCAAGGTTGGGAAATCAGCCGCTATGGCGATGCTGGGAACGCCGGTTGTGGTGGTATTCTTTAAAATACCCGTTGCCAGACCTGATAACAACGTCCCGTTAATGCCCTTGACTGTGAGGGCTGTTGCTCCTGTCGCATCGCCTGTGTGGGTTGCATTGGTAACCAAACCTGAATACAAGGTATTAACAGCATTGTCACCCGTGTTAGTCCCTGAATTTACACCCGTTATCTGTGCTGTTGTCGCTAATGTCCCGCTAGTGGGTAACGTGACCGTAGTATTGCCAGTTAGCGTCACGCCTAACGAATAGTTGCCGGTATAGGTCAACGTGTTGTTGCTGCCATTGGCTATACCCGTGCCACCTTTTTGAGGCGTAATAAGTGCTACCGCATCCGCAGGAATCGAATCACCAGACTGTAATTCCTGAATCGTGGTGCCATTAAGAACTAACGGGTATCTTTGCGTCATGACAGCGGAATATTGATAGTGACTGAAGAATGGTTAAGCACGGGCAACAATCCACCCGCTGCGGCTATATCAATAACGGTACTGCTTCGATTGATAATCGAGAGTACACCACTCACTGTTGATATAATGGATAACCCACCAAAGTGTCTTAGGACAACAAATCGGCCTGAAGCAGAACTGAGTGGTACAAGCGAGGCATTATTAGACAGTGTATTTAATTGTCTGACCAGATACTCGGAGAGCTTGATATCAACATCAAAGGGCGGCTGTTCAATCATACGGCATCTCCATCATCTGGCTCCATTAACCACATACTCAATGTCCATGCCTGAGTAGGTGAAAGGCTTGGCGTCCAGTGCGCGTATTGACCAACTATGCAGCTTTCCTGTGGTCCGAATATCCACCTTTCGGTCGGTTGAGGGGTTAAACAGCACCGCATCTGCCCAGCGTACAGGGCCCCCAACAAACTCTTGTGAGCCTGCCCTGATGGATACATTGCTAGTGCCTTCCATGTGCGGATAAAGTCGGGTAATGGAAGTCACTGTGCGCTGATCGCCAAATACACACCCTGTGCGTTCCAGGTTGGTATAGGCTGTGGTGGTTTCATCATTCGCGCCGAAGTTATAAACGCCGCCTGCAAGCGGTTCAATGCCGATAATATCCTGAGAGAATACCGAGGAGTAATCGGTGTTGTAGTTGCCTTGTATGGTTTCCCATGTACCGGTGACAGTGGCATACGTCGGCGTGACAATAAAGGTGTTACCGTAGCACATGGAGGTAATGGGCCGCTCAATGCTGCGGATTGAAAGCTTGTCGTTTGCCAAATCGTAAATGATCGCGGTATCAGGATAAATCGCATTAACACTCGGGAAACAGAACCAGACTTCCTTCTGCTGCTCATTAACAACACAATAACTCTTTTTATAATGCACATTGTTAATCAAACCCTTGAGCTTGGTTTTAATACGCCGGTTGGTGATGGACCGAAGCGAGTTGCCATCGGTTAAATAAATATCGTTATTAGCCAGAAATATATGGGTGCTGTTGACATTGGCAATACAATCAGCGGCCAACAAGCCAATAGACTGTGATAGTGAACGCGCCGACCATACATTGGCATCGCCCCTGTAATCGAGAATGGTGATGCTGTCAGTGCAATAAATCAGGAACGAGTCCCGAAGCGTCATACCATCGACAATAGGGCCTGAATTACCCAGTATGGACGAGCTTCCTGCTATAGCACTCAAATCCACTTCATCCCAAGTATATGGAATACCATTATTGTCAGCAGGGGTACTCCACCGATACTTATTAGGATAATAATTAGCGCCTTCATGCATTCCGAGAGCAAATAAGAAATTTTTATGCGCTCTGATAACATTACATCTATACCCCTTTTGTTCCCACGTCTCACCTATTGCATAGGGTAAATTAATCACCGCTTGGGAGGCTGATACGGGCGACCAGTATTGCGGGTAACCTTGCGGGTTATTGAAAATCGGGATTAAGCCTAGTTTACAAGTCGTCCAGAAATATTCATCACCGCTGCTCATTAAGCTATACGAACCTGAACTAATATCAGACCAGGCGGTTCCGTTATAGCAATAGATACATTTAAGCCCCATTGCAACATAATAAATGTCAATGTCCGAATGAATGTAAATGATCTTGGACAGCTTTAAAGCTGACAAGCCAGCGGGCGCATAGATCACTGCTGACCCGTTACAAGTCTGTATCTTGCCATTTCTCAGGATGAAATTATCGCCTGATGTAAAGTAATCAGGCTCAAGGTCACATGGCTCCATGTCCCAGTTAACCCCTGCATCACCCGCTAATTTTAGAGTGGTTAAGGCTTGCATTATTGATACCTTTGGATAAAGGCAAGTACATGAAACGGCGGCAAATTAGCATTAATTTCAGAGGCTCCTGTATAAGCCACCGTAGTGCCTACCGTAACCGCCCCTGAAACCGCATGGGCATGGACTGCATTTTCTGCCGCTGTCGTGCCTGTGTGTTGATGCAAGTTGTTAGAATCCATGACACCTGTCGTTGCTGAAACTTTACCCACTGCGATTCCGCCGCCTTGACTTGCCGCAACTTGGCTTGTTGTGTTGGTCACGGTATAACCATGCGTGTGATTTATGTCGGTCGCATCAGTCGTGAATGTATGGGCATGGTTTGCACTTTCAGTACCTGTCCACAAACTAATAGACCCTGTGGATGTTGCTGTATGCGTATGTGAAACAACAGTCGCACTAGATGAGCCTCCCGTGCCGTTAATTCCCCACCCTGAACCATAACCCATCACAAAACAACCGCGTAAATCAGGAGTTCCATTAGAGCCATCACAAAGCCGCCAATTAGTAGGGGCCGTTACACCGCCCCACATGATAATGCTCCCAATGGGAACAGCATCATTTAACTGGGTCTGGATAGGGCCGGTCACGCCATGAACATAATTCAATTCAACTTCTGTGGCCGTTATCGGAATGTTGTAGCCATCACTTCCAGCGCCAGGAAACTGCGCTTTTAATACGGTTTTTAGCAGCCGTAAATGGTCATCGGCCTGACTAACCTGATCGCCCGTGGTTGGGTTGGTGATGACTAAACCCGCCAGGGTTGTTGCTGTTTCGAGTGACATTATCCTATCCTCGTTTGCAAAGGTGTGCCCGAATACACCAACAAGTTGTCCGCCTTGCCCAACTCATCAATAACCTGCTTAAAGCGCATATCCCACAAGGCGGTTGCCTCAGGGTCTTTAACGAACGCGTTAATCTCAACCAAAATTCCGTTAATGTATAAATCAGGATGGTTATTGGAAAGCCAGTTGGTCGTAGCTGTTGACGTTAACGGGATGATGTTGCCGTAATAAACAATTTCTAATGAGCTAACGCCATCAACAACAGGGGGTTGAATAATCAACTGGCTGCCCAATATCTGGTAAAAATGCTTAAGGCTACTGTCAATATTGGTATTGCTGGTGGCCGTGTTCATCTGCTCAGGATTCACCAAAGACAGTGTTTTACGGTCCGTCGAATCGGTAGCATTAACAATGGCAATGTCTTGGATTGCGGATAAGTCTGTTGGAAGATCATAGCGGCCATTGGCAGGATTAGGGGCAGGGAATACGTACCTGACACTCATATCCTCGATGACTAATAGCCGGTTAATACGCGACTCGACCATCCTCATGAATAAATCTATGCGACTGACAACCGCTGTGTCCAGCCGGTCCGCGTAAGATAAGGAAATGTTAACAACTTCGTCGTAGGTCATATTCAGGCAACCGTGTAATCAATCGCTGTACCAAACAAGGTATAGCCGCCAGGGGTAAGCGATTGTGTGGTCACTACGCCCGTTGTGCCGGTTACCGTGCCGGAGATTAAATGAGCGGCGATTAACGCAAGATTGGCATTCGTTGCTGTCAAGCCGGTTAAATCAGGGACGGTCGCCATTTTACCCATCGGCTTGGTGCGTAGGACATGGGGCTTAGCCGTGCTTGGATTGCCTTGTGTAAACACATTGCCACAGCGTTTAAGCGTTAAGCTGTCCATATCATTAGGCTATCGTGTAGGCTACGGCTGCACCACTCACAGCGAGAGCGGCGGCTAACGGCAATTGGACAGTGACAACGCCGGTTGTGCCAGTCACCACGCCTTTGATTAAGTGTGCTGCAATCAAGGCGGCTTCGGCATTGGCGGAAGTCATCCCCGTTAAATCAGGAACAGTAACTTTTGCAGTATAAGCAACAGAAGCGCCACTAACCGCCAGTTGAGCAGCAGCAGGCGTCTGTGAAGTCACTACCCCATAAGCCCCTGTTACAGTACCAGATATTAAATGCCCCGCTATCAAAGCCGCATCAGCGGCGGCAATGGTCATACCTGCCAAATTAGGGACAGCCACTTTAGCAGTAAAGGTCACGGTGTCACCTGGTTGTGTCTTTGCAGCAGCAGCGGGTAACTGGCTGGTAACTACACCATAGCTTCCGGTTATTTGTCCTACCACCAAGCCAGCAGCCACAATAGCCGCACTCGCTACAGCAATCGTCATTCCTGCCAAATCGGGCATGGTGATCGGGATAGCCTTTGCACAACTATCGAACTGGCCTTCCGGTGTCACCAGGGCATAACCGGCTTCATAAGCCAGATAGTTTTCAGAACCTGAGACATGCGGGTTAGTGTTAGCGCCTGCAATGAGTCCTTCACGGCCTTCACTGAAGGCTTCGGACAATCGGGTATCAGGTGTTTTCAGCGTGGTTTCATCAATCGCTGCGGTGTAGCGTAGTGCGCCAGTCATTAGTTCCTGCCCTGGACAAGACAGAGCTTGCCCTCTGTTGATTGTAAATAACGGTTCATTTCCAAGGCCGCTGTTTTAGCGTCCAAATGATTGAGTTGATAGCCGTCCCGGATGGCTTTCTCGAACATGTTCATTGGAATCGTGGCGACCATGCGCCCCCAGGATTCACCGGATTGCTTGCCTAAATCACGAATAACGCCAGGGTTCTTGCGTAATTCGGCATTGCGGGCCAGTATCAGGGGTTCGGTAGGTTGCGTTTGTTTGTGGCAGACTTCATCAATGTGAGTTAAAAACTCGGACTTGATAACACCGTCATAGGTAGCGTCAAACATCAGCCTTATCCTCGACACGTTCCACATAATGCCCCAATAAACAGCTTAATTCCGCAAGCGTAGCCTCGCCTTGTTCGCCGGGACGTATGAGGCCGCTTTCTAGGGCGATGTATTGGGTGTGGATATTGCGGACGGTAACGCGGGAAGGGATCAATGGCTGTAGGGACATATCGCGATCTGTCCCTACCAGTGGCGTTGTTATTTCAACGTCAACTACGTCAATAACGTCTATGTCTGCGGCTTCTTTGTGTCTTTTGACTGCCATTTGTACTCCAGCGATAAAACCCGCGTGGAAAGGTGAATAACCACGAGGGAAAACTAAACAGGGTTTGGACTGCCAGTTTATTCACAGGATGACACTACAGGTAGTGTTTAATGCCATAAATACTACTACATAGAGTGCGCTTTTCGGATTAAAAGTCAATAATTTATTAGGTTGACAGTCTATCTATTTGTATATACAATAAGTCAATAGCAATCAACCTGGATTAACCAACATGGCCGAACACAATATAGTCCTTGAATACCTGAAACAAATGCGAAAAACCATTGAGCGCACAGCGGAAGATGTTCAGGATATAAAACTTAGAGTTGCAGACCTTGAGCATCATAGGGCGTATAGCGCCGTTAAGGAAGATCGCTTACAGACATCGGTTGACCAGTTGACAGAACGCTTTGACCTTATCGAAAAAAGACTGGAAATACGCCCATGATTAAACAACAAAAATCAATAAAAATGGGTAGGCCACCCATTGAAACGCCTAAGATAGTCACCGGCATACGCTTTGATCCTGACGTGCTATCCGCTTTCAAAGCCACGGGGAAAGGCTGGCAGTCCCGCATCAATGGGGCGCTTAAGGAGTGGTTAAGTGCGCGAGGTTGATTCAGTCTTGGCAGGGGAGTTTTTCACATACCGTAACCAGGTATGGCAATCGGAACAGTATTGCAGGCGCAAGGTCAGCATCTGGCCTAAGTATTGATTGCCACAAATGGGGCATTGTTTGGCAAAAGCGGAAATGGGGATCGCTTCATCGAGGGTGTCTGGGGGATCGGGGATTATGTTCAATTTAGGCCGAATTTTCGACACGTTTTGCGCTCATGTTTAATAGCCACGGCGCTTGGTTAACCCAAACGCCGTGAGCTTAACTAATGTTGCTTGTAAACCATTCTATTCATGCCAGAGTTGTATATCTTGGGTATTCCATTTAACTCAGCAAGTTCTTTTTCGGTTAAGCCTTCTTCCCAAAGTAACTCAGGATCGTTCTTAAACCGTTTTAATCGGTAACTAAACTTGTGAATACGGTTTCCTTTCACCAGATATTTGTAATCAGGCTTCAAATATTTATCAAAGACAAAACCGGCTTTCCCTAAGTGGCTATTTTAAAGGGTTACAGCTGCTGTAGTGCTTATATCTCCTATAATTGCATGGCTTTTTTCCGTCAAAACCTTGAGGGTGTAATCTACGCTCATGAGCTTATTTTCAGCCAGCCCTGTTCTTGCCAAATCCTCAGTCCTGTAGCCTTTCATATAGGACAGTGACAAGTAAGATGGATCAAGTATAAAAACGTCTGCAACCTGTGTAGAACCTGAGTCTACATGGGTTTTTTGCAGTCTGTTAGGTACCATCTTAAGAGTGCCGAAGTCCGTCACAAAGACATTTACAGAACCCAAAGCTGTAGCAGATTCAGTGCTTTTGCCTTGGTCAGCGACAAGCGTTGCCACACGTGCACTAGAGGTAAATAAATATTCACTGAATTTTCTTACAACTCCAGGGATAGTCATTAAAACACTAGGATCACCCCCATCAATATAAACAGCCTGTACAGCATCTCTGACCAGTGTTTCAGTCAAAGCGCGGGTTGCAGTGGCTATTCTGGCTACTGTAAGCCCTGTTGACCCATCATAACCCCCAGCCGTTCCACCGTAGTTATGGGAACCTAACCAAGATGGAAGTCCACCTATTTTACCTGCTACATTGCTTCCATTGTCAGCAACACTGGCTTGGTTGGTAAGGCATATAGCCTCGACGTCACGACGCAATTCTTGTTGGCGTCGCATGATCTGGTAGCCAGTCTCCTTGGTTCTGCCAATTACATCAGAAGCATCAGCCCTGAAAGATACTCTGACAACTTTAGTTGATATTTGAGAATGATTACCGACTCTGGTACCAATGACAGTGTTATTACCCGTAGTATCTGCACCATCAATGGCTGCATTAGTAATGTCTGGAGTTGCCAGAGTATCTAATGTCCATTCGGCATATTCATTTGTGTGGGTGTCAGTGCCAATTAAATCAGTGAATGGGAGTGGGATTTTGCTAATGTCGAAGATGCGGTTCATCACGTCTTCGCGAATTAGTCCTTTATATGTTGCAGCCTTTAAGTCGGCTGAATCTAAATTTGCTGTTGACATTATATGTCTCCATTTTAATTAATGTTTGATAAGCACTAAGCCTATCGAGCTTTCTCATCCTGATTAGCTTCAGCCATATTTCCCCAAAGTCCGAAGATCCTTTGACTCAATTTATGGTGTATTGCCTTGCTGTTGCCCTGCTTGATAGGATACTTCTGCAAGTCCCATCACTCAGTAAAACATCATTTTCCTAACCTCTGTAAATCAATAAATCTGCTTGAGCAACTCTGCCACTGCATCAGTCTCTGCCGCGTGTTTTGCATAACCGCTGGAGGCTTTCGCCTTGCTGGTCAGCTGCTCTAATTTGCTCTTGGTCGCTTTGGCTTGGCCGGTGGGTTTCTGGAACTTCCCTACAGGCTTGGCGAGCTTCTTTTCAGCGATGGTCTTACCCGCACGATAACGCTTGGCATCCAGAATCAAGTCCAAAATACGGGCATCTTTTACATCGGCAAATTCTTGGGCTGAGAAGCCATACGTTTCAGTCACGAAAACCTGCATATCGCCTAAGGCTGCTTTGAACTTCTTGGTGTCCTGCCACTCTGGGTGCTTCTCTATCGCTTGCTGAACCTGCTCTTGTATGTAGGCTTGCGTCTTTTGACCAAATTCTTGTTGATAATTTGCTATCTCCTGCTGTTTAACCGTTTCCGTAGCGGTCTTGATCTTCTGGATCTCATCGACACGAATGTTGTAATCCTGCACTAATGCGGCATATTCGCCAGGATTCTGAAACCTGAGGTTGTTCCAGTCTATGCCTTGATATTCCTTAACCAGCGAGTTCTCAAGGTAGGTGGTCAATGCCTCGGCATCTTTGATCTTGGTGCCATATTCCTGCAATAATCGGGGCTTATCGACTTCATAAAATTGTTTCTTTTCTTCCGCCAGGGCTTTGCTTTTCTGGGTGTTCGACTTGTTGTTTTGGTAGCCTGCGATTAAATCAGCGGCGGGAACAACATCAACTTTAC
>Ga0302321_100001590_pt1 | contig 19493 bp, 16 predicted proteins | sample Fen_T0_1_FD_202505 | JGI IMG/M metagenome (GOLD analysis project Ga0302321, IMG submission 202505) | Peat permafrost microbial communities from Stordalen Mire near Abisko, Sweden - Fen_T0_1 | ecosystem: Environmental > Terrestrial > Soil > Wetlands > Permafrost | place: Sweden: Abisko...
ACACCCATCGCGATGGCCAGGGGCAGGAACAAGGGCGTGGTGATCAGGATGTGGGCCGCCATGTCCAGGAAGATGCCCAGGATGACCTGGATGATGTTGATGTAGAGCAGCATCAGCCAGGGTGAGCTGGTGGCATGCATCAGTGCCGTCTCGATGGTCTCCGGAATCTCCAGATAAGCCATCTGGTAGCGCAGCATGTTGGAGACGCCGATCAGGAGCAGGATCACGCCGGTGGTCTTGGACGCCTTGGCCAGCGACTTGACCAGATTCTTCCGGGTCATGGTGCGGTAGACAAAGATGGTCAGCACCAGCGCGTAGGTCACCGCGATGGCCCCCGCTTCGGTCGCCGTGGCGATGCCCTTCATGATGGAAAAGAGAATAATGACAACCACCATCAAGCCGGGCACCGATGCGATGAAGGTACGCAGGACCTCGCCCCAGCCGGGAAACCTGGTGACCATCGACTTGCCGTCCACGCTCATCGGAAAGCCGAATTTCGCGGCCTGCCAATACGCGGCAACCAGCATGCACATCATGATCCAGAACACCGGGATCAGGCCGGCGAACATCAGGTCGCCGATCGAGACGCCCTTGATGACATGCGTACCGATCATGCCGGTGGCCGCCTGGGCGGCAAACGCGTAGATGATCATGTTGTGCGAGGTCGGCATCAGCGCGCCGGAAAGCGAGGCGTGGGTGGTCACATTGACCGCGTAGGCGGCGCTGTAGCCTTCGCGTTTCATGATCGGGATCATCACCCCGCCCATCGCCGACGTATCGGCAACGGGCGAACCGGAAACCCCGCCGAACAGCGTGGAGGCCACCACGTTGGCCAGCCCCAGTCCGCCCTTCCAGTGGCCCACCAGGCTGCGCGCGAAATTGACGATCTTGTCGGCGATGCCGCCGTGCAGCATCAATTCACCGGAAAAAATGAAAAAGGGAATGGCGAGGAACGAGAACACGTTCATGCCGGAGGTCATCATCTGGATCGAGGTCTCGAAGGGCAGGCCCTCAACCGCGAAGGTCAGCATGCAGCTCAGGCCGATGGCGAATGCCACCGGTACGCCGAGCACCAGAAACAGGACAAAGCTTGCGCACAGGACGGTCAGTTCCATGATGGGACGACTTCCTGGCCGCAGAATAGCGCGATCAAATGTTCGCTGGAGAAAAGGGTGATGAGGATCCCGGCCGAGATGATCGGCACGTAGCGGGCCGCCTCGGAGATTCCCAGGGTCGGAATCGTGCTTGCTGCTGTGGAATAGGCCATTTCAATTCCGCCCAAAAGAAGTGCGAGGGCAAATGCGATGCTCAAGAGGTGGACCAGTGCGCGGCACCAGAACTGCGCCTTTTCGGGCAGGAGCCGGACCGCCGAGTCCAGCCCGATGTGGCCGGCGTCGCGGACCCCGGCGGATGCGCCGAACATGGCTACCGATATCACCAGCAATAGGGCGACCTGTTCGACGAAAGGAGGCGCATGGTTGAAGCCGTAGCGCAGCACCACTCCATAGACCACGACGCTGAGCAATCCCGCCAGGCACGCACAGGCGATATACATCGCGTAGCGGGAAAGCCGGGCATTCATGGCGGTCAGCCACGGCCAACCCTTCTCGCGGTCGGCGTGGCCGACTTTTTCTTCCGTCATCCTCTGTCCCCTCCAATTTCTGCGCAGGCCGGCATCGTGCCGGCCGTCTTAATGCGAAGTTCAGCCGCGCGGCATCACTTCGTATTGACGATCTCCTGGACCAGCGCCTTGAGCTCGGGGGTGTTCGCGAATTTGTCCCAGACCGGCTTTTCGACCGCGACGAAACTTGCGCGGTCAATCTCCGCTGCGGGCGTGATCTTCGCGCCGCCCTTGATGACGTCGGCCTTGGCGTCCTTTTCCTTGGCGTCCCAAAGCTTCACGTAATAAGGCACGGAATCCTTGGCTGCCTTGCGTATCGCCGCCTGCTGCGCCTTGGTCAGCGTCTCCCACACCTTTTTCGAGAAGACCAGCACTTCCGGCGGCATCGAATGCATGGTTTCCGAGTAGAACTGCGCGCTTTCGAAGTGCTTGGATTCTTCATAAGAGGGGTAATTGTTCTCGGCGGCATCGACCAGGCCGGTCTTGAGGCCCGTATAGACTTCTGCATAGGGCATAGGTGCGGCCGAGGCGCCCATCGCGCCGATCAGGCTGACCCACAGATCGGACGACTGGACCCGGACTTTCAGGCCCTTCATGTCGGCGACCGACTTGATCGGCTTCCTGGCGTACATCGAGCGGGCGCCGCTTTCGTAAAGCGCCAGGCCAATGAAGCCGGCCTTGTCGAAAGCCGCCAGGATCTTGTCGCCCTGCGGGCCGTACATGGTCTTGCGGAAGTGGTCGAGATCGCGGAACAGGAAGGGCAGGGCCGGGATCATCGAATCCGGAACGATGCCGTGAAAGGCGGAGGTGTTGACGCGCACCATGTCGAGAGCGCCGATCTTGACCTGTTCGATTGTGTCCTTTTCGGAACCGAGCGAGCTGTCGCCGAAGATCTTGATCGTGTCCTTGCCGCCGGTCGCCTTGGAAAGATCATCGCCCATGTGTTGCACGGCCTTGTTGGTGGGAAAGTCTTTGGCATGAACGTCCGCGGAACGGAAGGTGCGGGCCGATGCAACCGTCGCGGTTGCGGCAAATGCCATCACGACAAACAAGGTACCCAGTTGCTTGAATGAAATGCTCATCATTGCTCCTCTTATGTGTGAATTCATTGTTTCCACTGCCTGAATATAGCTGCTCTGTGCTTCTTTTCGTGCTGCGCTTTCTCGCTCTCTCCGGAGCAGCGGAGCGCCTCGCCGCGGCTACGGTGCCCCGCTGCCTGCACTACAAATTGCTGCCAGTCCGTCGGAATCATCGTGGCGAAACTTTGGGTTGAGTCACGCTTGGCCTGGCCCGGGCGCATCCCACGGACAGGGCCCGAATCGACGAACCAGCGCCGCCTTAGCTGCCGCCGGCGGGTGCCCTCTTGGGGATTTGCCTGGCGCCATGCGGCGGTTTTGGATCATTCTCGGCGCGGGGTGCTAGAGGCTGGTTCCTGGCAGATTTCAATATGGGCCAGCCTTGGTGAATCCGCCGCCCTGGAAAATCTTTGCCGGGTCGTCCTCGGGCAGCGGCGGTGTTTGCTCCAGCTTGGCGCGGAAGGGCTCGGAACTGTCCTTGGGCGCATAGCCCAGGTGGGCCGCGCCGCTGTTGTCCCACCACTTGTCGCGGTTGTTCGAAACCCCGTAAATAATGCTGTGCCCCGTCTTGGCCGCAAAGAGTGAACAACGCACCAGTTCGGTCAGGTCGTTGTAGGAAAGCCAGGTAATCAGCATCCGGCGGTCGCGCGGCTCGGGAAAGGAAGAGCCAATGCGCAGGCACACCGTCTCGATGCCGTAGCGATCGAAGTAAAAGCGCGACAGGTTTTCGCCGAAGGCCTTGGAGATGCCGTAGTTGCCGTCCGGGCGCGGCACCGCGTCCGTGCCGATCAGCTGGTCCTGGCGGTAAAAGCCGACCGCGTGATTCGAGCTGGCGAACACCACCCGCTTCACACCATGGCGGCGCGCCGCCTCGTACACATTGTGCAATCCGGCGATGTTGGCCGCGAGGATGGGCGCCCACGGCCCTTCGACCGAGACACCGCCCATGTGCACCAAGGCATCGACCCCTTGCAGCAGGGCGTCGACGGCATGGGTATCGGCCAGGTCGCACTGCACCAGTTCCTCGCCGGGCTGGGCGGCGCCCAGGTCGGCAATGTCGGACAGGCGCAGGGCCTTGCACCAGGGTTTGAGGCGCTCGCGCAGCACGCGGCCCAGGCCGCCGGCGGCGCCGGTCAGCAGTATTCGGTTGAATCGGGTCTCGGTCCGGGTTTCAGTCATGTCTCGGTCGTTCTTGTTTGAGGCTGCCAGTGCGGGCGGACCGGTTTGGCTCACCTCTTGTCTATAATCTCAGTTATGTGTCATCATACAACTCGGGTGAATTATGGTGGGCATAACGGCGGTCTGTCAAGCTTCCGTGTTCTTCAAATGCCCCGCCCCTCAACTTGCCGTTAAAATTCGCCTCCATATGCTTACCGAACCCGCCATCCGCCCCAAGCGCCAGCGCAATCTCGCCCACCAACTGGTGGAGGGCGTTTCCGAGCGGATCAAGAGCGGCCAGCTCAAGGCCGGCGACAAGCTGCCCACCGAATCCGAACTGGTGGCCGCCTATGGGGTGTCGCGCACCGTGGTGCGCGAGGCGATCTCGCACCTGCAGGCGTCCGGCCTGGTGCAGACCCAGCATGGCGTGGGCACCTTTGTGCGCGAAGTGGCGCCCGACCATACCTTCCGCATCGACCCCGGCGAGATGTCCACCGTGATGGACGTGCTGGCGGTGCTCGAACTGCGCATCAGCCTGGAGACCGAGGCGGCCGGCCTGGCGGCGCAGCGGCGCACCGCCGAACAGCTTGAGCAGTTGCGCCGCGCCCTGGCGATCCTGATCGAAAACGTCGAGGCCGCGGGCGATGCAGCCAACCCGGATTTCCAGTTCCACCTGCAGATCGCCCAAGCCACCGGCAACCGCCACTTCGCCGGCCTGATGAGCTACCTGGGTGCGATGGTGATCCCGCGCAACCGGGTCAACACCGCGCGCCTGGCGCAGGAGGACAAGGTCGAGTACCTGCGCCGGGTCAACCGCGAGCATCAGGACATTTTCGAGGCCATCGAGCGGCGCGACTCCGATGCCGCGCGCGCCGCAATGCGCACCCATCTGGCGAACAGCCGCGAGCGTCTCAAGCGCGCCCACGAGGCGGCCGAAGCAGCCGTTTAGGCCATCGTCGGAGGGGGTAGGGCTTTACACCCGGTTCAACTATGTTGTATGATGACCTACAACATAGAGCTATAGGCGAGACAAATCATCCGTTCCAGGCCCGGGTCCGGGCCGGCCTGCGCGCCGTGATCCCTGCGCCGTCTCGCTGTCTTCCGCCGCCATTCCGCTCCTTCACCTTTTCGTTTAAGCGACGCCTCCCATGCTCCCCCAAGAACTCAAACAAGCCATTCTGTCGGGCCTGCTTTCGTTCCCGATCACCGACTTCGATGCCGACAACAAATTCGACGCCGCGTCCTACAAGAAGCGGCTCGAGTGGCTGATGCCCTATGGCGCCACCGCCCTGTTCGCCGCCGGCGGCACTGGTGAATTCTTTTCCCTGGCCCAGGACGAATACAGCGCCGTGGTGCAGGCCGCGATAGCCACCTGCAAGGGCCGCGTGCCGATTATCGCCGGCGCCGGCTACGGCACTGCCACCGCGATCCAGTACGCGCAAGAGGCGGAGCGCATCGGTGCCCAGGGCGTGTTGTTGTTGCCGCACTACCTGACCGAAGCGACCCAGGCCGGCATCGAGGAGCACATCGCCACGGTGTGCGCCGCCACCAAACTGGGGGTGATCGTCTACAACCGCGGCGCCTGCCGCCTCGGTCCGGATGCCCTGGCGCGCCTGGCCGACCGCTGTCCCAACCTGGTCGGCTTCAAGGACGGCATTGGCGATATCGAACTGATGGTCAGCATCCGCCGCCGCATGGGCGACCGTTTCGCCTATCTCGGCGGCCTGCCCACCGCGGAGATATTCGCCCAGGCCTACAAGGCGATGGGCGTGCCGGTGTATTCCTCGGCGGTGTTCAACTTCATCCCGAAGACAGCGATGGACTTCTATAACGCGCTGGCCCGCGACGACCACGCCACTTGCAACCGCATCATGGACAATTTCTTCATGCCCTACCTGCGCATCCGCAACCGCAGCGCTGGCTACGCGGTGAGCATCATCAAGGCCGGCGCGCGCCTGGTCGGCCATGGCGGCGGCAAGGTGCGCACGCCTCTGACCGAACTTAGCACCGAGGAAACCGCCGAGCTCAAGACCCTGATCGAGGCACAGGGACCGCAATAAGCCCAGGCGGGCGAATCCGAGAACGCAGCAGGCAATCCACCAGCGCCCGATGGCGCCCACCGCACCGCATAGCCGGAGATCAACATGGCCGAACAGAAACTGCATCAGAACCTCATCAATGGCGAATGGGCGGGTACCGGCGGCGCCAGCCGCAACATCAACCCCTCCAACCTGGCCGACCTGGTCGGCGAATACGCCCAGGCCGACGCCGCGCAGGTGAGCAACGCGATCGCCGCCGCGCGCGCCGCCTTCCCGGCATGGTCCACGGGCGGCATCCAGGCGCGCTCCGACGCGCTGGACCGCATCGGCACCGAGATCATCGCGCGCAAGGAGGAACTGGGCGCGCTGCTCGCGCGTGAAGAAGGCAAGACCCGCGCCGAAGGCATCGGCGAGGCAGGCCGCGCCGGCGCCATTTTCAAGTTCTTCGCCGCCGAGGTACTACGCCTATCCGGCGAGGTGATTCCCTCGGTGCGACCCGGCATCGTGGTGGAAGTCACGCGCGAGCCATTGGGGGTGATCGGCATCATCACACCGTGGAATTTCCCGATTGCCATCCCGGCCTGGAAAATCGCCCCGGCGCTGGCCTACGGCAATTGCGTCGTGATGAAGCCGGCGGATCTGGTGCCCGGCTGCGCCTGGGCCCTGGCCGAGATCATTTCGCGCTCCGGCATACCCGCCGGCGTGTTCAACCTGGTGATGGGGCGCGGCAGCGTGGTCGGCGAAGCATTGCTGAACGACAAGCGTATCGACGGCATCAGCTTCACCGGCTCGCAAGCGGTCGGCCAGCGGGTGGCCGAAGCCTGCGTAGCGCGCCTGGCCAAGGTGCAGCTCGAGATGGGCGGCAAGAACCCGCAGGTGGTGCTGGACGACGCCGACCTGAAGACCGCGGTCGAGCTGTGCGCGCAAAGCGCCTTTTTTTCCACCGGCCAGCGCTGCACTGCGTCCAGCCGCCTGATCGTCACCGAAGGCATCTACCCCAAATTCGTCGAGGCCCTCGCCGAGCGCATGAAGGGCCTGAAGGTCGATGACGCCCTGGCCGCCGGCACCGACATCGGCCCGGTGGTCTCGCAGGCCCAGCTCGAGCAGGACCTGATGTACATCGAGGTCGGCAAGCAGGAAGGCGCCACCCTGGTGAGCGGCGGCGAGCGCCTGACCCGCGGCGCCGAAGGCTATTACCTGGCGCCCACCCTGTTCACCGACACCACCCCGGCGATGCGCATCAACCGCGAAGAGATCTTCGGGCCGGTCGCCTCCATCATCCGTGTCAAGGGCTATGAGGAAGCGCTGGCCACTGCCAACGACACGCCCTTCGGCCTGTCCGCCGGCATCGCCACCACCTCGCTCAAGTACGCGACCCACTTCAAGCGTCATTCGCAGGCCGGTATGGTGATGGTCAACCTGCCCACCGCGGGAGTCGACTACCACGTGCCCTTCGGCGGCAGAAAAGGCTCGTCCTACGGTCCACGCGAGCAGGGCTCTTATGCGCGCGAGTTCTACACCACCGTCAAGACCGCCTACACGTTCGCCTGATCGCGCGGAGCCGGTTGGATCCGCCGGCGTTATTGCCTAGGTTGAGGGCGGTAGCGCCGACCATTCATCCGCCAGCGTGGACAGCACCCAGTGAGAGCAGCACGCAGAAAAGTCGCCATCGTCGGCCTGGGTATGGCCTTGACCCCGCACGCGCAAAGCCTGCGTGATCTCGCCGACCGGGTCGAAGTCACAACGGCATACAGCCCGTCAGCCGAGCGCCGCGCCGCCTGCGCCGCCAGGTTCGGCTTTCCCACCACCGCCAGCCTGGACGCGATTCTTGACGATCGCGGCACCGAAGCGGTGCTCCTGCTCACGCCACCCAACACCCATGCCGAGCTGGCCGCTCGTCTGGCCGGCGCCGGCAAGCACATCCTGATGGAAAAGCCGGTCGAGGCCGATCCCGGCCGGGCACGCGAACTGGTGCAAGCCTGCGAGCGCGCCGGCATCAAGTTGGGGGTGGTCTTCCAGCACCGCTTCCGACCGGGCGCACTCGCTCTGCGCGCGATCATGGATGCCGGCCGGCTCGGGCACGTCGCCGCCGCCAATGTGCAGGTGCCCTGGTGGCGACCGCAAAGCTACTACGACGAGCCTGGTCGCGGCACCCTGGCGCGCGATGGCGGCGGGGTGCTGATCACCCAGGCCATCCACGTGCTGGACCTGTTTGGCACGCTCACCGGCGGGGTGGCGGAGGTGGCCGCTTTTGCCGCCACCACGCCGCTGCACAGGATGGAGGGCGAAGACTTTGCCGCCGCCGCCCTGCGCCTGAATGGCGGGGGCATCGGCTCGCTGATGGCCACCACCGCTGCCTACCCGGGCTTGGGCGAGCGCATCGAGATCATCGGCGAGCACGGCACCGCGATCCTCGCCGCCGGCCAGCTCGAAGTTCATTTTCACGACAGCACGGTCGAAAAAGCCGGCGAAGCCGGCGCCTCCGGCGGCGGCGCCGACCCGATGGCTTTCGCCAACGACGCCCACCGCGGCGTGCTCGCCGACTTCCTCGATGCTCTCGAGCAGGACCGCCAGCCCACCGCCCACGGCCGCGAGGCGCTCAAGGTGCATGCGCTGATCGAAGCCATATTGGCGTCTGCGCGCAGAGGTGCGCCGGTGCGCCTGTAGGCAAACGCGCGACCGGCGCGACATGGGGCGCTACGGCAAGCTTGCCTTTATGGTGGTAGTGCGCTGGACCGCGCCGATCCGGCGTCTCTTGGGGCCGCGGCGTTCTACCCTTGAGGGCTGCGGCCGTCTCGGGCTGTCGCCGCGTTCGCATCGGGGGCCGCCTGTTTCGGGCGCTGACTCTGTCAGCTTTGCCGCCGCCGTCCAAGGGCTGTGCCGCATAAGCGTTTCCTGGCAATTTCAATGCCGGCAAATTGCCGGTTCTGCTTCCCGCACGCTGCCTTGCCTGCCGGTCCGGGTTGTTGGCTGGCTGGCGCTACGCCGCCGAACCGTGCACGGCCGAAGCTTTCGGCGGGTTCCGGGTATCATCGCCTGTCGGTTGTGCTTTGCCTATGCCATCGCCCAAAACCAGAGCGTTCTTTTAGCTCAAATCAACATTCGGAGATTCGTTTCTGCGTCCGGCAGTTCCGCCTTGCGCAGCATAGCGACCCCTCGAGGAGCCAGGAATCATGTTGTTGTCGAATATTAAGATCAGCACCAGGCTGGCCTGGGCCTTTGGTTTTGTGATCATCGTCTTTGCGGGCGTCTCCGGCTATGCCTGGTACGCGGTCAACACCCTGGCCAACGAGTGGAACGACTACAACGCAAATGTCATGGTGCGGACCGACATCGCCACCGATATCACCAAGGAATACGCCAATTCGATCCATATGCTCAGGAACTATATGTTCCGCGGCGAGGATTACGACAAGCGCTTCCTGGCGTCGATGGACGCGATCGACAAGCTGATCGCCCGGTATCGGCAATACGGCGACAGCGCGGAAGAAATCGAATATCTGGACAAGATGGCCCTGGCCAGCGCCAACTATCGGGCGGGCCTCAAGAAGTTGCAGCAATTGAAGGCCAATGGAGCCGGCGACCCCGCCGAGCTGGACCGCGCGGTGCTGGGATTGGACCGGCCGATGGTCCAGCGGATCGACCTGTTGCGTGATTTCAACCATCAGTTGGCAACGTTGCAGGGCGAGCGTATAACCCGGCTGGCGCGGTCCACCCAGCTATGGCTGATCGGCATCGGCGGGCCGGTCATCCTGCTGATCGGCGCCTTCGGGTTGCTGTTGTCGCGCGCCATCACCCGGCCTCTGCACGAGGCGGTCGCGGTAGCCAGGCGGGTGGCTGACGGCGACCTGACCAGCGCGATCCGGACCGACCGGCGCGATGAGGTCGGTCAGCTCCTGGCTGCGCTTGGCGCCATGAACGAGAGCCTCAAGCGCATCGTTGGCGATGTCCGCGGCGGCGCGGAATCGGTAACCGAGGCCTGCGAGGAAATCGTCGGCGGCAATGCCGAATTGTCGCAGCGCACCGAAGAGCAGGCATCCAGCCTGGAGCAGACCGCCGCCAGCATCGAGGAGTTCACCGCGACGGTCAAGCAGAATGCAGACAACGCCAAGCTGGCCAGCCAGCTAGCGGCCAGCGCCTCCACCTACGCCACCAAGGGTGGGGAAGTGGTGGGCCGCGTGGTGACGACCATGGGCTCGATCAACGACAGTTCGAAGAAGATTGCCGATATCATCGGTGTGATCGACGACATCGCCTTTCAGACCAATATCCTGGCCCTCAACGCCGCGGTCGAGGCGGCGCGCGCCGGCGAGCAAGGCCGCGGCTTCGCGGTGGTGGCCGGGGAGGTGCGCAGCCTGGCGCACCGCTCGGCGGCGGCCGCCAAGGAGATCAAGGCCCTGATCGGCGATTCGGTGAGCAAGGTGGAAAACGGCACCAAGCTGGTCGGCGAGGCCGGCAAGACGATGCTGGAAATCGTCGTCGGAATCCAGCAAGCCACCGAAATCATGTCCGAGATTTCGGCCGCGTCCCAGGAACAGCGCGCCGGCATCGAACAGCTCAATGAGGCGGTGGCGCATATGGACCGGGCGACCCAGCAGAACGCCGCGCTGGTGGAAGAGTCGGCGGCGGCCGCCGAGTCGCTGCAGGAGCAGGCTGGCAATCTGGCCGAATCGGTCAGGGTGTTCAAACTCGGCTCGATGGCGACGCCAGCCGACGCACGCGAGCTGCGCGCCTACGCCGCTCAAACACCGGCCGGGGCATCGCCGGTGTGCGCGTTGGCGGGATCGCGAACCGCAATGGCCCGCCGGCCGCGCGATGACCAGGGCGACTGGAACGAACCCTGAAGCCCGGAGCGCGATCGGCGCTTCTGCCGTCGGCCTGGTTTGCCATGCGTGCCTGCAAGCAAGGGAGGCAGGCGAAGCGACGCGCGCAGGGGCGGGTGCGCCAAATCCATTGGTAAGCACCTCCATTAGAATATAGCGTACTACTAATTCAATTCGCGCCTCCACTCGCTTTCAACTCAAACGCATGAAGCACCTGACCCCCAAGGAGGCTCAAGCCTACCTGCTGGCCCATCCCGAAGCCGTCCTAATCGACTGCCGCACCGAGATGGAGTATTTCTACGTCGGCCATCCACTGGGAGCGACGCATGTGGCCTGGCAGGAAGCGCCGGACTGGGAGGTGAATACCCAATTCGCGGCCCAGGTGCTGCGCGAGGCCGGGTCGCGCGAGCATCCCGTGGTGCTGATCTGCCGATCCGGCAATCGCACCCTGGATGCCGGAGCCGCGCTGGAGAGGGACGGCTTCGCCGAAGTGGTCAACGTGCTCTATGGCTTCGAAGGCGACCTCGACGATCACTCGCAGCGCAACCGGATCAACGGCTGGCGCCACGACGGCCTGCCCTGGGAGCAGATGTAGGGTCGGGCCTGCCCAGGTCCGCCGGGCCGAACTGCCGGGCCTATCCCGGCTGCGCGGGCCCGAACTGCCGGGCCCGTCCCTGTCCTCGGTCCCGAACTGCCAGGCCCGCTTGGGACCCAAGCTCCGAAGGGCCGGGCATGGGGGATCCGGCAGCCAGGCTGGCCGGCGCCCCCGCCCAGGGGCCGCTACTTGCGGTGCAGCGCCAGGTAGGCCAGCCAGAGCAGCAGCGAGACGCCATAAAACGCCGCGCTGGCCAGCACCAGGTGCTGCATGGTATCGGCGACCAGCGGGGAAATCACCCCGGCGGTCACCGTCGACACCATCACGTGGGTGAATCCCTGGCAGGAGGACATCAGGCCGCGCTGCGCCGGGTACAGGTCCATCACCATCATCTGGATCGACGGCCCGAGCAGCGCCTGACCCAGAGCCCCCAAGGCCAGCGGCGCGATAGCCATGACAGTCAGCCACGCACCAGGCGGTGTGACGGGCACGAGGGTGAATTGCAGGCCCAGGTTCAACACCACGCTGGCGCCCATCAGCGCGAAGCCGGTGCCGACCAGGCGGTGCTGCGTCACGCGGCGCGCCAGCTTGCTGGCGATCATCGAGCCTGCCACCATGCCGCCGATGACCGGGATGAACAGCTTGCCGAAGTCGGTCTCGGTCAGGTGCAGGTGCCGGACCAGGAACACCGGCGAGGCGGTGATGTAGACGAACAGGGAGGAAAAGCTGATCCCGATCAGGCCGCTGAGCAACTGGAACTCGAGCCGGGTGAACACCTTCCAGTAGGAGCGCGCCAGGTGGCCGGCATGCAGCGGGTGGCGCGCATGCGGCGGCAGGGTCTCCGGCAGGGAGCGCCAGATCCATATCGTCAGGGCGATCGAGCCGAGCAGCAGAAAGCCGAACACCGAGCGCCAGCCGTACCAGCTCTGCAAATAGCCGCCCAGAATGGGCGCGACCGCCGGGGCGATGGAAAAGATCTGCATCACCGTGGCCAGCAACTGCAGTGCTTTGACGCCCTCGAAACAGTCGCGGATGATGGCGCGCGCGATGATCATGCCGGCGCCGCCGGCCAGGCCCTGCACCAGCCGCGCGCCGATCAGTACCTCGATCGACGGCGCCAGGGTGCACACCAGCGCGGCGACGATGTAGACCAGCAGGGAGGCCAGGATCACCGGGCGGCGCCCGAGTGCATCGGAGATCGCGCCGTGCCACAGGCTCATGATGCCGAAACCCAGCAGATAGGCCGACAAGGCCTGCTGCGCCTGCAACGGGGTGGCGTGAAGCGACGTCTGCAACTCGAGCAGCGAGGGCAGGAAAGTGTCGATCGAGAACGGGCCGACCGTCGACAGGGCGGCCAGCATCAGCACGAACGAGCGGCGTTTGGTGAAGCCGGCGTTCGCCGAGGGCGGCGCGGAATGGGGGGCGGCGGGTGCGGCGGAGAGGGACACGATGCGCTACGGGCAACAGACACGAAACACCATGTGCAAGACGCACGATGCACGCAGAACGATACTCGGCATGCAAGGCACTATGCGTACAGCGCACACAATGCGCAACGCCCGGGGTGGCCCGGGCGTTGCGGTCAGGGGAGCGACATTGTACCCGCGGATGCGGGACGCCGCGCCGATCTGGAATCGTCAGGCCGCTAGGCGCCTTCGGTAGCCAGGCTGGCCAGGCTCAGTGGTACACCACGCGTTGCAGCAGCAGCGCGTCGTAGCCACCGATGAAATCATCGACTTCTTCCGGGGTCACCGCGCCGTCATGTTCGGCAACCAGGGCCTGGAAGGACTCGCGCATATGCACCGCCACCGCGCCATCGATGAAGGCGCCGCGGCCGGAGAACTTGTCGACCACTTCGAAGCCCAGCAGGTTGGTCGGCTGGCAGGAAATTTCCGCGACGTAGTAGTGCGGGCTGTTGAACAGCACCTGGGTCGCCACGTCCGCGTCCAGCGGGGTGTCGGGAAGCTCATTGCTCACGGCGGTGCTCATGACGAACTCCTTGAAAACTTGCTGTAGGACTGCGAGGAACTTCGAATGCTGTCGTACTGCACTGCTCTCTCACTCTTATTGAGCAATATCTGGGCCAGTACGGCAATTTCAAGTCGGCATAGCGTCGAATACCGTGGAACCTTGGCCCATATTCCGTATAACGCTCGAAACGCGGGCGCGGCTATACAATATTTGTTAAAAGGTGTGACAGATGTTCAGGTGCCGCCTTATATTTGTTAGGCGCTTTCGAGATCTAACGGTTTCCCGGCGCGCAACTTGATCCCTGGGTCGCGCAGTTGGTGACAATTATCACAAGCTGCGGGTCAAGACCGGCATCGCGCAGTCAGGGAACTGACTGCAATTGGACGCATTTGGCGCAAATCGGTCAGTTCGAACAAGCACAATGAGATGCTACGGATTCAATGCTTGAGACCGTGGCGCGAGGAGAGGGGAAAATATGTCCGTCATCAACCACTTCCGGCGTGCCCTGCTGGGCGCGGGGTCCTTGATTGTGGGCCTGTGCTTTTGCGCAGCCGCGGCGGCGCAGGGCGTGCGGCCGCTCAATGTCGTCGTCTTCGGCGGGGGCATGAACTGGCCGCTTTGGGTGGCCCAGGAGCAGGGCCTGTTCGCGCGCAACGACCTGGCCGTCAAGGTCACCAACACGCCCAATTCGGTGTTCCAGATCACCGGCCTGCAGGAGGGCAAGTTCGACATCGCCATGACCACCTTCGACAACATAGTGGCCTACCAGGAAGGCCAGGGCGAAGTGACCCTGCCGCGGCCCCCGGACTTTTTCGCCTTCATGGGCGGGGGCATAGGCGGGCTGCACCTGATGGCCAATCCGGAGTTCAAGAGCCTCGCCGACCTCAAGGGCAAGAGCCTGGCGGTCGACGCCGCCACCACCGGCTACGTGCTGGCGATGCGCAAGCTGCTCCAGCAAGGCGGCCTGGCAGAGAGCGACTATCGTCTCGACCGGGTCGGCAGCACGGTGGCGCGGGTCCAGGCGCTGCTCGAGAACAAGACCGCCGCCACCATGGTGATCGCGCCGCTGGAACTGGAACCGGCGGCACGCGGCTATCGCGACCTGGCCAATGTGAGCGCCGCGATCGGCCCGTACCAGCAGATCTCCGGCGTAGCGAGCCGCGCCTGGGCCAAGCAGAACGAGGAAAAGCTGCTCTCTTTCATCCGCTGCTACAAGCTGGCGATGGACTGGCTGTTCAACCCGGCCAACAAGGTCGAGGCCCTGGCGGTGTTCCAGAAATACCAGGCGGACAGCACGGCGGCGCGGGCCGAATGCGCCTATGGTTCATTGCTGAACGGCAAGGAAGGACTGCAGCGCGAAGCCAAGCTCGACATCAACGGGGTGCGCACGGTGCTCAAGCTGCGCGCGGAATTGGGCGAGCCGAAAAAGGCCATCGGCGAGCCCGCCAAGTACATCGACGAGAGCTATTACAACGACGCGATCCGGCGCATGGGCCTGTTTGGCGGCTGAGGGCATGGATGCGGCGCCACTTGCACCGCGGCACTGCTGAACGGTACGCGCATCACGGGTGACGGCGCGGTCAGTCACCGCCAGCCGCTCGCCGGACACCACGCCGGCGTGGGTGGCCCGGCCGGCGCGCCTGCCGCCTCTAACCGTCCTGGCCCGCAGTGAAGGTGAAGCCCACCTTCTTGAACTCGTCGAGGATGCCGGGGCCGACCGCGTCGATTTTTTTCGCCGAGGCGTCGGCAAAGTCGATGTCCTTGCGGTCATGCACACCGCCTGATATCACCACCTGCAGGATGCCTTCACTGGTCCCGATGTTGCGGAACGCGCGGCACACGCCGGGCGGCACCGATATGGCGTCGAACGCACCCAGCTCGACGCGGTTTTCGCCCTGGTCGTTCCAGGTCACTTCAAAGACGCCTTGCATCACCGTGAAGGTTTCAAAGGTGACGCGGTGCGAATGCAGCGAGGGCCCCTGGCCCGGCGGGCACACGGCGTAGGTGATGGTGATTCCACCGGCGCCGACGATGGGCGCGTTGGCGTTGATCGGGGTATCGGTAGCCTGGTCCAGGCCGATCACCGAGAGCAGCTTGCGCGCGTAGATCACGTCGCGCGCCGCCTGCGGGATGCGCGCGTCGTCCTGCACCGGTAACGGTTTGAGCGCGCTGTAACGGGCAACCCGGCGCGCCATGGTTGCATCGTCTATGTGGATGGTCTTCATGGCACGCGCGGAAGCCAGCGTGCCCTAGACGCCGATGCGGCGGTGGAACCCTTCCACGGCGGCCAGGAATTTGGCCGGCTGCTCCATGTTCGACAGGTGCGCCGCTTCCGGGATCATCACCAGTTCCGAGCCCTTGATGCCTTCGTGGATGATGCGCGCCATGGCCGGCGGGGTGCCCATGTCCTGCTCGCCGCAGATCACCAGGGTAGGCACCTTGATTTCACCCAGACGCGGGGTGGCGTCCAGCTTGGGCAAAGCCGCGCCGCAGCCACAATAGCCGTTCACCGGGGTTTGCGCGATCCAGCCGCCGACCTTGTCCATCACCTCCGGATGCGCCTTGCGGAAGGGCTCGGTGAACCAGCGTTCCAGGGTCCCCGGTACGATGGCCGCGATGCCCTTGGCGCGCACCGCGGCGATCCGCTCGCCCCAGGCGGTCGCCGCTGCCGGGCCGTAGCCGCTGGAGGTGTCGGCCAGCACCAGGCTCTTGAAGGTGCCCGGGTATTTCAGCTCGACCACCTGGGCGATGATCCCGCCCATCGACAGGCCGATCCAGTGCGGGTCCTTGACGCCCAGGGCGTCGAACAAGGCCTTGGTGTCGGCGGCCAGCATGTCCAGGGTGTAGTCGCCGGCTGGGGCGTCGGTGCCGCCGTGTCCGCGGGTGTCTATGCACAGCACCTTGAAACGCTGGGACAGTGCCTTGACCTCGGCTTCCCACATCCGCGAATCGCAAGCCAGCGAATGGCTAAGCGCCAGCCACGGCCCTTCGCCCGTGACGGTGTAGTTGATCTGGATGCCGTTGGCATTGACTTTCATTTGACTTGTCTCCGTGCGGTTGGATGTTGCAAAAGTTCACAAAAATTAGCAGGATATTGTGACTTAGTTCCTCGTCCGCCGGGGCTTGAGTGCCTAATATCCTGCATCAAGCAAGCGCCGTTTGTTCCCCCGAACCCGGCGCGATGCGGACGGCGGAAGGCAGCAAGGCACCCAGCGAAAACTCCTCTTCGCGTATCAGGGAGGGTGAATCAAAGAAGCGGCCGCCGTCTCGCATTACCCCTCTCGCCGCGCGGCGCTTGCCCTTTTCTCTTCTTGCTTCCCCAGCCCGGCCTGTCGGCGGCCGCCTCGGCTGGAAGCCGCATTTGCACGTGATCTTCGGGACACCCCAGGACACCCGGTGCGCGGTGGCCCTCAGAACCGCGTATTGAATTCCACCGCGATCCGTCCGAAGCGCTGTCCGACGCGCCGGCCGGAGGCTTCCCATTCGTGGCGTATCACCGCCGACAAGGATAGGCTGAACTCCCGGTAAGCGCCGGCCATCCCGAATTCCCGTTCCAGGATCAGCGGCCGCGCCGGCGCCGTCTTCGGACTGGAAGTGTTGATCAATCCCCCCTGCAGCAGTGCGTTGTAGGCTACCAGATCGGCATGCATGCGCGCAAAGCCGAACAACTCCGGCCTGGGGGGCCCGCTGGGTGCCCGGGCCGGACGCAGCGGCCGGGCCTGTGCGCCCGTTGCCCTGCCGGCATCCGTTGCGCTTTCCTGCCCCGGTGGAGGCGCGGCCTGCGCGTAGAGTTGCGCCAGGCCGGGCGCGACGCGGTCCTCCTGCAATCCATCCAAGCCTCCGGCTTGCGCCAGGGCTTGGATCGGCTGTGTATCCAGGCGCATGGTTTCGTATCCGGAGCGGAACCAGCCCAGGCGCGCGGTGACGCCGACTCCCGCATAGGTCTGGATGTTGCCCACCCCGACGTTGACCGAGGGCCGCAGGTCCAGGGCCGGCGGCACGCCGAACCAGCGCTCGCCTACCGCCTCCGGGCGGGCCGCCGGATCGCGCGCCGGGCCGAAGCGCCAGGAGCGCCAGGCGTGCTCGAAGCGCAGCACCGCGCCGACCTCGTTGTGGATCTGGGTGTCCCAGCCTTGCGGCAGCGGCGAATCGGTGATGTTCTTGTGGATCCAGGTCTGCAACTGCTGGCCATGCGCGCACGGGCCCATGCAGCCGATGTCCAGTCCGTAGCGCCAGTAGCGGTCGTCGCTGGAATGGATTTCGCGGTAAAAGCCGATATAGGCCCAGGCTGCATAGGGCCGGTCCTGGGCCGGTATCTGCGCCGGCGACAGCCGGATGTCCGAGGCCGTGTACACGTTGTGGCCCAGCATCACCAGGCTGTAGGTCGACTTGTAGCAGTACGGGCGCAGGCTGTCGCGCGCATCCGGGTTGCCGCTCTGAGCGCGCATTTCGCGTATCCCAAGCTGGTATTCGCCCTCGTCGCGCGCTGCCAGCGCGCAGTCGAACTCGTCGGCCTCGCGCATCCGGGCCTGCTCCGCTGCGCTGCGGGCGACGCGAAAGCGCAGCGGCGGCACGCGCGGGTTCTCGTCGGCATCGAATTTGGACGGCTGGTCGGAACTGCGCTTGAGGGTGAAGCGGACCCCGTCGGTGTAATTGCGGTCGGTGCCGAAAAACAGGTCGTTCTCGTATTCCAGGCGCATGCGCCTGTGCTCGCCGTGCTCCCAGACCTGCCTGAATTCATCCCAGAAGCCGCTGAACTGGGTGCGCAGGGTCTGCGGCCGGTCCTCGTTCTCCTGGGCCGCGCAGGGCGGCGCGGCGAGCAACAGGAGGGCGGCGCAAGGAACGGCGCAGAAGGAGGCCTTGCGCATGATCACTCTGTCTGCGCGCCGTGTTGGCGGCGACCGGCCAGCACGAAATCCGCATCGACATCGCCGGCCCCGAGCGTGGTCCAGGGCTGGGCCGGCTGCAGGCCCGCGGCAAATGCGGTAAAGGCGGCGCGCCCCGCCGCGTCCGTGTCGTCCCAGTGGCTGGCGATGAGGCCGTCGGCCGACCCGGCCAGGTCGCGCAAGGCCGCTTGCGCGGTCGGAGCGGGATTGGCCAGCCAGCGCGGGTCGATCACTGCTACCGCGCCTGTCAAAGTCAGGTGCGCACGAAAGCGCTCTTCTCCCAGCAGGCGCGCGACGCTCTGGATGTGGCCCTCGGCGCCGCCCACGATCAGCAGCCGGGTGACGGGCCGGCCCTGCAGGCGCCGCAGCAAGGCGGTCAGCCCGGCCGCAAACGGCGTCAGCCCGGTACAGCAGGGGCAGCCGGGTGCGACGGTTTCGAACCAGACGCCGGGCGCCGTGGGGCGGGGAGCGGAGTCGGGTGCGCGCAGGGCGCCGGCCGCCAGACCGGCAGGCGCGATCACCGCCCATTCCTCTGCCGCGCTCTTGTGCCGCAGCAAGGCGGCGATCACCTGCGCCTGGCCGCCGCTGCCGAAGCCGGCGATCAGAGTGGTGGGCAAGGGTGGACTCACGAGCCGGCCGCGGCTGCTCGTTGCATCAGGTCGGGATCCCGACAGCGGCGGGCCGCCCCGGCTTACGCAGCCTCACCGGCGTCTCCGCGCTTGCCGCCCACCGGCAGGCCCAGGGCCTTGAGCTTGCGGTACAGGTGGGTGCGTTCCAGGCCGGTCTTCTCGGCGATCCGCGTCATGCTGCCCTTTTCCTGGGCCATGTGATATTCGAAGTAGGCGCGCTCGAAGGCGTCGCGTGCCTCGCGCAGCGGCAGGTCCAGGTTCAGGCCGGCGACGCTGGCCTCGGCCGGCGCCATGGCCGGGAGCGCTGCCGGCACGGGCGCGGCTTCGGCGGCGCCTGCCTTCTGCGCCGGCTTGGCGGCGAGGGCCTTTTTCACCGCGGCCAGCAGCTTGGCCAGGGGGAAAGGCTTTTCCAGGAAATCCATCGCGCCGATCCGGGTCGCCTCGACGGCGGTGTCGATGGTGGCGTGGCCGGACATCATCAGCACTGGCATGTTGAGCAGGCCGCCGGCTGACCATTCCTTGAGCAGGGAGACACCGTCGGTGTCGGGCATCCAGATGTCCAGGAGTACCAGGTCGGGGCGCGCCCTGAGCCGCTCGGAGCGCGCCTCGGCGGCATTTTCCGCGAGCAGCACGGTGTGGCCCTCGTCCCCCAGGGTTTCCGAGAGCAGGTCGCGGATCCCCATTTCATCGTCAAC
>Ga0302321_100001591_pt1 | contig 19483 bp, 15 predicted proteins | sample Fen_T0_1_FD_202505 | JGI IMG/M metagenome (GOLD analysis project Ga0302321, IMG submission 202505) | Peat permafrost microbial communities from Stordalen Mire near Abisko, Sweden - Fen_T0_1 | ecosystem: Environmental > Terrestrial > Soil > Wetlands > Permafrost | place: Sweden: Abisko...
CGTAATTTCGATTGGGACGCCCTGTGGTCGCAAAATTAACACTGTGTCCGGTTGCGCCCCCGAGGGTTGGGCGTAACCGGACCCCGCAATCCATTATGCGACGAAAGTGCGTTCCGCGGGAACGTGCGGCGGAGCGCGGCCAGCGTTAACAGGCCGGCCCGGCGGCGTAAAAACGCGGCTTATTGGGTTCGTTTTCACATTTTCAAAAACGCTAAAATGCTCATATCTGCCTTTTCTGTATTATTTTACATCAATTTTAATTTGGGTTCGTTTCGCCAATTTTAATCTTTTGACGGCGACCTCCAAGGGGCGGTGCCGGGGACGATTTTCCCGGACCGATAGGCGAAGCGGTCCCTGAGCGAAAGTCGACGGGGGTACGGTTGTGGCCGACGGCGCCCATGGTCGGGGCCTGAACTGGGGGTAGGATCGTCTGCATCAAGGGCGGATATTACCATGGGATCCGCCATTGGTGGAAGACCTGCAAATACCACGGTATTTGGCGGGTACCCGGGAAATACCGTGGTATTTGCCGGATGGTGGTCAAAGTTGGTGCAGGCCATTCTCGAGGAATGGTTTAGCCGTTCGATTCAGTACGCCAAGAGTCTGGTCGGTTGGCCGCAGCCCCACACTGACGGTGGGCGGTCAGCTGGGGGATAGCCAAAAAGAGGGTGACCACCATGGCTGGTGACCAGCACTGGGGTTAGCTGCGCCCGCGAGGGTTGGCAGGCGGAACATTCGTCCTCACTCTCACCGCCAGTTGAAACGCTCCAGCCACAAAAATGGCAAACCCGCCGCCCAGATAGGACGCGTTATGCATGTAGCCAGCGCACAAAAACCGCCGCAAATCAGCGACATCATCCGGGATGAACCACCTGCAATACTCTGCGAGACAAATGTGCGCGATCTGGCTGTAGCCATAGAGCAAACCGCCGGGCCGAACAACAACGTGAATCCGACCGCCACCAGTAACAAGCAAAGTGAAATGCGCAGCATCCGGCGACGATCTTGGTGGAAACCAGCCGCACCGACCAGCAACCCAGTTCCGACCCGTTCACCGTTGCTTGGGACTCACGCCCGTCGGAGCCGATAAATCGTAAGCGCCACACCAGCCAGCACAAAAACACCGCCCAGAACCATATCACCGCGCTCAAACTGCCGGTACGCCATCACCGCCCAAAAGATGGCCAGTGCTGTAATTATAAAATATTTCATATATTCACCCGAGGTTTCATTTACAGTCCGCTGACTCTCCACAAAAAGCGAAATGCCCCTTGCTGCCTGGCCATGGTCATGCGATGCCACGTCGCATATCCAGATCGAATTTTCCGACTTTAAACTTTTGCAACCCGCCCATGGTCAAGGAGTCCTGTTTCTAATACCCGACCTGCCGCCGGAGATCAAGGTTTTGCAGTTAATCAACCGTTGCGCAGAGGCGACCAGCTTTTGTCTTTTTACGGCCGTCTGCCCTCCGTATGTGGTCGGGGCCGAACGCGACCGCGGCCCTGCCGGGCGCAGTTCGCACTTTTCCAACCGGTGGTCGCCAATTCGCAGTTTTCATTCTTGATTCCGAATTTTTCCGGCCGTCTTATATCCACCGCAATGATTTCGCGCCAAAAAATCTCAGTTGCGTGAACGGGTTTTCCGGTTATGTTGGCCTCATGACTTGGCAGCAATTTCTCACGCTGGTAATCGTACTGGCTGTGGCGGTGATTTTTGTCTGGCGGAGTTCGGGCGGCAAAAAGACCGGCTGCGGCTGCAACAGTTGCGGCTGTACGCACAACCACGACCATGACCATGATCAAACCGCCAACGCGAAAAAAGAATCCACCACCCTTTAACGGGTTGGGAAAGCATCATCATGGCCGTCACTAAAGTTAGTTCCACCGTTCATTTTAACACCCGCAGTTCCGCCATGGGCGGAGCGGGCGAGACCGCCACCGGGCGCTGGGCTCCCAACACCGACCTCTATGTCACGGACAACGGCCTGGTCGTCAAAGTTGAGCTGGCCGGCATGAAGAGCGACAGCCTGGAGATTTTTGTGGAGGGCCAGCGACTGCGCATCAACGGGGTGCGCCCGGACTGCTGCCGGGCCCAGCATTGCAGTTTTTTGGTGATGGAAATCCGCTACGGCCCGTTTGAGACGATGCTGGATCTCCCGCCCGGATATGACTTAACCCGCGCCAAAGCCGTCTATTTGAATGGTTTCCTGCGCATTGATGTGCCCTCGGCACGCCCGCAGCAACCCAAAACCACCAAGGTGCCAATTGTTGAAGGGGTCTAAACCGCGCATGAACTTTTCTGGCGCGGCGGAGTCCAAACGCAGGAGATCATGAAAACGGATTCACCAGAAACCGAATTTGTCAGCATCCTGGGCACGGGTGATAAATCCGAATTACCGACGCGGCTTTCTTCGCGTTCGTTGCCGGAAAACCTTCCAATTCTCGGGCTCTCCGACATCGTCATTTTCCCGGGGGCCGTCGTACCCCTGCTGGTGGAGACCGGCCCCAGCCTCAAGCTGGTGGATGACCTTGTGGCCGGCGACCGTTTGTTTGGCGCGGTGCTGCAACGCAATGCCGATGTGGCGGAACCAGGCCCGAATGACTTGTACGAAACCGGCTGTGTTTCCCGGCTCACCAAGATGGTTAAATTCCCGGATGGCACCGTGCGCATCCTGGTGGAGGGTCTCTGGCGGATTCGCATCCGCAGCTTCACCCCGCCGGATCCCTATCTGCGCGCAAGCTACGAATTGCTGCGGGATGAGGCCGAGGACACCGTGGAACTGCAGGCGATCCTCCGGAACGCCCACAAGCAATTCGACGAAATCGCCAAGATTTCCACCTCGCTGTCCGACCAGGTGAAGATCGCCGCGCTGAACACGGAGCATCCCGGCCATTTTGCCGATCTCATCGCCGCCAACCTGAATCTGCCACTCGACGACCGCCAGAAGCTGCTGGAAACGGTGTCCGTCCGCGAACGGCTGCAAAAGCTGCTGCCCCTGCTCAACCGCGAGCAGGAAGTGCTCACGCTCAGTTCCAAGATCCAGAACGACGTGGCCTCGAACATTGCCAAGACGCAGCGTGATTTTTTCCTGCGTGAACAGCTCCGGGCCATCCAACGCGAACTGGGCGAAGGCGAACCGAACGCCAACGAAATTAAAACGCTGCGCGACAAAATTGAAGCGGCGAAGCTGCCCGAGGAAGCCCGCAAGGCCGCCACGCAGGAATTGGAGCGCATGCAGCAGACGCCCCCCGCCGCAGCCGAATATGGCGTGGCACGGAATTACCTCGACTGGATTTTGTCGCTGCCCTGGCAGAAGGAAACCGAGGACAAGCTGGATCTGAAGACGGCGGAGAAGATTCTTAACGACCAGCATTTCGGCCTGGAAAAAGTGAAGGACCGGCTGCTGGAATTTCTCGCGGTACTCAAGCGCCGCAAGGAGATCAAAGGCCCTATTCTCTGCCTGGTCGGACCGCCCGGCGTGGGCAAAACCTCGCTGGGCAAGAGCGTGGCCGATGCGCTCGGCCGCAAATTCGCCCGCATTTCCCTCGGCGGCATGCGCGATGAAGCCGAAATCCGCGGGCACCGCCGCACCTATGTGGGGGCGCTGCCCGGCCGCATCATCCAGACCCTGCGCCGCATCGAAAGCCGCAACCCGGTGATCCTGCTGGACGAACTCGACAAGATCGGCGCGGATTTTCGCGGTGACCCCGCCTCGGCGCTGCTCGAAGTGCTCGACCCGGCTCAGAACCACACGTTCACCGATCATTATCTGGATCTGCCATTTGATCTTTCCCGCGTGTTGTTCATCGCCACGGCCAACTGGCTGGATCCGATCCACGCCGCGCTGCGCGACCGGCTGGAAGTCATCGAACTGCCCAGCTACACGGAATCCGAGAAGCTGCAGATTGCCAAGCGCTACCTGGTCCCCCGCCAATTGGAGGAACACGGTCTCACGCGCCGCGATGTGAAGTTTTCCGATGCGAGCCTGCGCCGGTTGATCCAGGATTACACCCGCGAAGCCGGCGTCCGGCAGCTCGAACGGGAAATCGCCTCGCTCACCCGCAAAGTCACCCGCAAAATCGTCGCCCGCAACGGCGCGGCGGGTACGGCGGAAACGGTGAAGCTGGAAGCCACGAACCTGGAGAGCTTCCTCGGCCATGCCAAGTTTGTTTCTGAAAGCGCGGAAAAGATTGCGGAAATCGGCATTGCCACCGGCCTCGCCTGGACGCCGGTGGGCGGCGACGTGCTGTTCATCGAAGCCACGCGGATGCGCGGCCGCGGCAATTTGATTCTTACCGGTTCGCTCGGCGAGGTGATGAAAGAAAGCGCGCAGACCGCCGTGAGCTATCTCCGCAGCCAGTCCAAGAAATTGAATCTGGACTTCGACGATTACGGCAAGAACGACCTGCACATCCATGTGCCCGCCGGGGCCACGCCGAAGGACGGCCCCAGCGCGGGGGTGACCATTTGCGCCGCGCTCGCCTCCTTGATGACGAAGCGCTGCGTGCGTTCGGATGTGGCCATGACCGGCGAAATCAGCCTGCGCGGCCGCGTGATGCGCGTGGGCGGCATCAAGGAAAAGGTCATCGCCGCCGCCCGCTTTGGGGTGAAGCAGGTCATTCTGCCCGAAGGCAACCGGCCCGACTGGCAGGATGTGCCGGAAGAAGTGCGTGCGAAGCTGAAGGTGCATTTTGTGAAGCAGATTTCCGAAGCCCTGCAACTGGCGCTGGCGGCGAAATGAAATTTTCCACCACGTTATTTGCCGCGCTGATGTTGATGCTGGCCGCCGGAGCAACGGCGGAAACCACCAACGATTTGTCCCCGGCCGAGCTCGAAGGCCGGCAACTGGCCCAGCAGCTCCGCGGCGCATGCCCGGCACAAAACCTCACTAATTCTGCCAACCTGAAAATCCGTGAGGCCCAAAAACACACGCAGGAAATCCCGATCCGCTTTCAGATCACGGTGACGGACGTGGCGACTTCCAGTTGGGAAGCCCGTTACGAAACGACCGGCACGAATTCCGAGCAGGTGACCATCCAGCACACCGCCGGGCAGCCCAGCCATTACCGGATGCTCACGAACGGCCAGGCCGCCGAGGTTTCCCCTGGTGGTGTTGGCCGGTCCTTCGCCGGCTCCGATTTTTGGATGTGCGACCTGGGTTTGGAATTTCTCCACTGGCCGGGGCAGAAGATTTTGCCGAAGACGACGAACTTGAAACGCGGCCGTGAATACACGCTTTTGGAAAGCACAAGCCCGAATCCGCCGACGAATGGCTACTCGCGCGTGCTATCATGGATTGACAAGGAAACCGGCGGTATTTTGGAAGCCGAAGCCTATGATGTGAAAGGCAAGTTGCTGAAGGATTTCGCCCCCAAAGAGTTCAAAAAAGTCAACGGCCAGTGGGAGCTTCAGGAAATGGAAATGCGCAATGTCCAGACCGGCTCCCGCACCCGCCTGGAATTCGATTTGAAAAAGTGATGTCCCCGGCACCAGCCGCAACGTCCGCTTGACTTCATTTTCCCGCCGCGCCACGCTCCGAGCCCGGATGAAACTGATCTACGCATTGATTTTGACCGTCGCTTTTCTGGCCAGCGCCGCGCCGGCCCAGACAAATCTTACCGCCACCAATGACGCCGCAGCCAATGGCTATCTCCAGATTCAGGAACAACTGCATGCCACGCGCCTGGCCATCGAGGAAAACCGGCTGACCGTCTCGGACGAGTCCCGGAAAAACGCCGAGGTGCTGGCCGCGCGCCTGCAAGCCCTGGAACAGACCGTCGCTGCGCAGCGCACCGCCGAGGCGGAGACCGCCCGAAAAACGCAACAGCTCACCCTGCTGGTGACCGGGGCATTTGGCCTGATCGGCCTGAGCATCCTGATGTTCATGGTTTATTTCCAATGGCGGGCGTTTTCGCAGATCGCGCAGATTTCCTCGCAGCAGCATGCGGCGCTCGCCCAGGCCAGCGCCGTGCAGCAACTGGCCGCCCCCGGCCGGGCGACGGTGGAAACCTCCAGCGCACGGCTGCTGGACGTGGTCAGCCAGCTCGAACGAAAAATTGAAACACTGGAAGGCGGCAGCCGGTTGCTGGCTGCCGCTGCGCCGGAAACATCTCCGGACATTTTGGCGGCCGGCCAAAAGTTGCTGGATGCGAAACAGCCGCAGAAGGCGCTGGAGTTTTTTGAGAAATTGCTGGTCACCCAGCCGGAACACGCCGGGGCGCTGGCCAAAAAGGCGGCGGCACTGGAAAAGCTCGGCCGCACGAGCGAGGCGTTGCACTGTCTGGAAGCGGCCTTGAGTATCTCGGAGAAAAAAGCATCCAACCGACCGACTCTGCGGTAAGGAGGCGGAAATAAATTAAGGTAGCAACCTGGCTGGTGCTTTTCGCGCCTGGCCACCGATGCATCCGCTTGGCGGGTGCGCTGGAACGGCCAACGCAAACCGGCGGAACGAAGGTTCCGCCGGTTTTTGTATGGTCAAGTTATTGCCAGCGCTTCACTTCACGCCAAGCAGGCGGAGCCATTGCTCCCGGTAGGCGGCCAGAGCGGCGGCCAAGTCGCCGGTCAACGGGACGGTGGCCCGGTATTTCACGCCGAGGGTGGAGGTGTCCACTTTGTAGGGATGGATGCCAAGGCAGGCGGCTTTGCCGACAATCGCTGCGCCCAGCGTCGTGGTTTCGGTCACCGGCTGACCGTTCCGGTCGAACATGGCATGAACCGGGCGCGCGATCAACGTGGCCAGCAGCGCGGCAAACAACGGATCTTTTGAACCGCCGGCTGTCAAGACCACCGGCACGTTGGGATCGGTGGAAATCGCCATAACCTGCCACGCCGTGGTCATCACCGTCTGGAGCTGGCTGGCCAGATAGGCGGTCAGGCCGTCGCCCAGAAACGCGGCTTCGTTCACGAGGCGGCCTTTGGTCTGCGGGAACGGGCCGGTGCCGTGGTTGGAGGGGGCGATGTTGGGCAGCACAAAGCAGTCGGCGGCACGCAGGAACTTGAGCAGCTTCGCCTCGTCCCATTGGTTGTCAAAACCGCGGCCAGCCGTCTTGGCGAGTTGCTTCAGATGCGAAAAATCCGCGCCGCCGCCGTAGCGGGCGGTGACGACGGGTTCACCATCCACGGTGCCTTGAATGATAATGTCGCGGGTATAACCGTCGCCGGGCAATTGGGGGGTGCCGCCCATTTGGGCAATCATCGTCCAAGTGCCGGCTTCCACCTGCACCACGGGCTTGCCCACGGCGGCGGGGTAAGCCTGATAGAAGGTGGACAGGATCGGGATGTGCGACAGGCAAGTGTCGTGTCCGCCGCAAACCACTTTGGGCGCGGCCGGCAATTTTAATTGTGCGGCCTGGGCGGCAGGCATGACGCCCAATGGCTGATAGCAGACGGAGGGCGACGCGGGCACGAGCCGGCCGAATGATTGGATGGCGCCGGCGGCCCGGCTGGGCGTGCCGGGTTGCTGACGCACGGCGCGCGTGCCGGAGTGGCACATCCAGTAACTGTGTTCGTTGCCGGCCAGGCGGACGGCGGTGAGATAATCATGGCCGAGGAAATGTCCGCCCATCAACGCGCCGTAGTGGGCGAAGGCCGTGGCGCGGGCGAGCACTTGCGGGCGCTCCATCTCTTCAAACAACAACCGCTTCAGCAGGGTGAGCGAGCCGGGCAGATCGCGGATGGAACCGGTTTCCTCGAAGAATTCTTCGCGGGAACCGGCCAGCTTGGCGAAGGCGTCATTCACCGCCGCCGGATAGCCTTGAGTGTAGGCCAGCGTCAGCCGCCGACCGGGAACTTCCACCAGCGAGTTGTCGGCCCCGACGAGTCCACCCGAAGCCCCGCGTGCCACCGGGGCGACGACGGCAGCGGCGCGCTGGGCTGCGGGCAGGGACTGGATGATCGAATCGAACCAGTCGAACTCCTTGCCGGTGTCGTTGTAATTCAGGCCGTCATGCTGAGCGGACGGGCTTTCCGCGGTGGCAGAATGCACGGTGGCCAGCGTTTCAAAATCGAGGGTTTCGAGTTTGATGTTGGAGGCGCCGTCAACCGGAACCAGGATGGTTGGCTTGCTCATGTCAGGCTCCGGTGGCGGGAGTGGTGATGGCCGGGGCGGGCGTGGCCGCCTGCTGGCCGAGTTTACCGCTGTAGCCGGCAATGAAGGCGGAGCCGAGCAGCACGAGCAAGCCCGCGAAGAGCAGGCCGCGCGTCCGGCCGCTGGTGCCTTTCCATTCGCCGAGAATGATGCCGAGCAGGCCGCTGAACATGATGGAACTGGCCATCAGCACGGCCCAGCCGACGTAGCCTTGATTGCCCATCTGCGGCTCCCCGGTCTTGAAGGCAATGAACTGACAGGTCCAGATGGCGCCGGCAATCGCGCCCCAAATGATGTTGCCAAGGATGGGGGCGTCCGCCTTGGTGTAGTCACCGAAGGTCTTGTTTTTGGCGTTGAGGAAGAGGCACCAGAGGATGTTCACCGTGCCGCCGCCGAGCAGGGCGACCACCAACACGGGCATGCCTTTCCAGGCCATCGGCGTGATGGGCGCGGTGGTGAGGGCAAGTTTTTCAATGGTGCCGCCGCCGACGAGTCCGAAGCCGAGCGCAGCGCTCATAAGGCCGGAGAACAGGGCAACCATCATGCCCTTGCCAAAATTGTATTCGGCCACGGATTTTTTCTTCACTTCCTCGGGCAATTCCTTTTCCTTGGACATGCCCGCCATGCCGACCAGCGCGATGCCGGCGACGGAGACAATCACGCCCACGAGCGACGTGAGGCCGGCGCCAGGCTGAAGCAGTTCACCAAACTTGCCTGTAATCAGCTTCGGAATCAGCGTGCCCGCCGCGGAGCAGAGGCCGCAGCCGATGGCCAGACCGAGGCCGACACCGAGGTAGCGGATCATCAGCCCCCAGGTCAAACCGCCAAACCCCCACGCGGCCCCGCAGAGATAGCAATACCAGATTTCCTGGCTGGGCGCGGCCCGCAGCACGCTGAAGGTGTTCGGCGATTTGATCAAGGCCAGGGTGAGCGGGACGATGAGCAGCGCAAACAGCGCGTAAAAGATCCAGGAACTTTCCCACGCCCACTTTTTGACGTTCTTCAGCGGCAGGTAGAACACGGCTCCGGCCAGGCCGCCCATGACGAAAATGGTGATGCCCAAGGCGGGGTTCGTGGTTGGTTGAAGGAGTTCATTCATAATATTTAAAATCTAAAAAAGCCACGGAGCGATACCCCCGCCGCATTCGGCGCCAATGGCATGCTCCGTGGCCGGTTAAACGGAATTATTTACGCAGGGAGAGGACGTTTTTCTCGTAGGTTTTGACCTCGGCGAGCCACGCTTCGCCCACCGGCACGTTCTGTTTCTGGCAGTAGTAATCCCATACGGCGCCGAACGGCAGCGACTTGGCTTCTTCCATCAGCGCGAGCCGCGAGGTGTAATCGCCGGCCAATTCCAGCTGCTTGTATTGGGCGTGCGGTTCCAGCATGGCGAGCGTAAGCGCGCGGAGCATGTTGCGGGTGCCGATGGTCCAGCAGGCGATGCGGTTGATGCTCGCGTCAAAGAAGTCCAGGCCGATGTGCGTCCGACCGAGGTAATTGCCGCGCACCAATTCCTGGGCGATGGCGTTCAACTCGTCGGTCAGCGTCACGACGTGATCACTGTCCCAGCGAACCCCGCGGCTGACGTGCAGCAGGATTTCCGGCACGAAGCACAGCACGGATGAAATCTTATCGGCCATGTTTTCCGTGGGGTGATAGTGACCAGCATCCAGGCAGACGAGCTTTTGGTTCTTCACGGCGTAGCCGAGGTAGAATTCGTGCATGCCCACGGTGTAGCTCTCCGCGCCGATGCCAAACAGCTTGCCTTCGATGGCGTCGAGGTGGTGCTTCGGGTTGAGTTTCTTGGCAAAGACGGCGTCGAGCGAGGTGGCGAGACGTTCGCGCGGGCCGCGGCGATCCGCCGGCGTGTCCTTCATGCCGTCCGGAATCCAGACGTTTGTGACCGTGGTGGAACCGAGCGCCTTGCCCATCGCGGCGCCGACTTCGCGGCTGGCCTGGCAATGCTCAATCCAGAACTGGCGGATGCCCTTGTCGGCATGGGACAGCGTGAAGCCATCAGCGGACTTCGGATGCGAGAAGCAGGTGGGGTTGAAATCCAGGCCGATGCCAAGCGACTTGGCCCAGTCAATCCAGTTCTTGAAATGCTTCGGCTCAATTTCGTTGCGTTCCACCTTCTTGCCGTTGAACTCGCCGTAGAAGGCATGCAGGTTGAAGCGGTGCGTGCCAGGGATCAGCGAGAGGGCTTTGGCGGCGTCGGCACGGAGTTCCTCGGGGGTGCGGGCCTTGCCGGGATAATTGCCGGTGGCCATGATGCCGCCGGTCATGGCGCCGCCGAAATTTTCAAAGCCGGTCACGTCGTCCCCCTGCCAGCAATGCAGCGAGACGGGGACTTTGGCGAGGTCTTTCATCACTTTTTCAGTATCGACGCCCAGGGCGGCATAGCGTTCCTGGGCAAGAGCGTAGGCGGCGGCGATGTTATTCTCAGTTTTGGCCATAATAAATAATGAGGGGTCGGTTTATGTTGTTGCGGTGAATTCAGTTTGCATGGTAGGGAATCCGCGCCGCCGAGTCCTTGACTATGGTGCCAGCCTTTAGCACGATCTGGCCACACATCAACCGTCGCCCGGAGCGATCTGCCGGACGGCCCGTTTGCCATGCCACACCCAACGCTGAAACGCAAAGACTGGTTCCACCCGGACGGTTTTCCCATTGCGGTGGAACGCCGCGAACCGCAGGCGCCTTTTGGGCTGCATGCGCATGAATTCGCCGAAATCGTCATCATCACCTCCGGGCGCGGCGTGCATATCACCGGCCAGGAATCGTATCCCTTGAGCGCCGGGGATGCCTTTGTGATTGGCGGCTCGCGGCCGCACGATTATCACAGCATGGAACGGCTCTGCCTGGTGAACATTCTGTTCCAGCGGGAAAAGCTGAACCTGCGCACCTACGACCTCCGTACCCTGGCGGGTTATCACGCGCTGTTCACGCTGGAGCCGGCGTGGCGGCAACGGCATCAGTTCAACGGACGCCTGCGCCTGACGCCGCAGGATTTGAGCGTGGTGCTGGCCTTTGTGGACACGCTCGCGGAGGAATTGAACACCCGCGCCAGCGGTTTCAAATTCATGGCCACGGCGTCATTCATGCAGATTGTGGGCTACCTGTCCCGCTGCTTTGCCAAGGCGAAAAACCCGGATTCGCGCGCCCTGCTGCGCATTGGCGCCGCCATCAGCCATCTGGAGGCGAACTATCAGGAACCCATTGACCTCGACCGGCTGGCGGAGATCGCACATATGTCGAAGCGGCATTTCATCCGCAGCTTTCAGGCGGCCATGGGGAGTTCGCCCATCGCCTATCTCATCCAACTCCGCGTGAACCGGGCCGCCTCGCTCCTGCGCCGCACGGGACAGAGCGTGACCGAAATCGCCTTTCAAGTGGGCTTCAGTGACAGCAACTATTTTGCGCGCCAGTTCCACAAGCTGCTCGGCGTCAGCCCCAGTGCCTATCGCCAGCAACACGCCATGCTGGCATGAATGGCTGAAGGAAAACAGCGGCCCGCCGGCAGGCCGCCGTTACAGCGCCGGCCGCAGGTTTTCCCAGCGCACGCTCCACTGGCCGTTGGCGGGAAAGCCGGGCGCGTTCCGCTTGGGTGCACCGTCCCAGCCTGCGGCCATCAAGCCGACGGCGTAGAGCAGACCGCCGTTGGCCGGCAAATAAATCGTCAGGCCGGGCCGCTGGTATACGTGGCCGTTGAGGCCGTAATGATTCTTCGGCGTATCCAGCAACAGGGCATCCACCGCGCGTTCGGGTTCATCAAGCCGGGCGGCGGTCATGGCGAGCATGGGGTAGTCCCAGCCCCAGGTGTCCGGCCAGTTCCAGTGCTGCCAGATCCAATCCAGCGTGTTCCGCATGACGGCGGGATCAATCTGCGGGCCGGGCAACATGCCCAGGGCACCGACCACGGCAGGATGATCGGCATTCCACTTTGGATTCGTGTAGCAATCCGGCGTGGTCTCGGCGAACAGATATTTGCCATCGCTGACCGGCGACTTGGCGAGGCTGCGCAAGACTTCATCCCACTTCGGCTCACGAGGCAGGCCAAGACGCACGCGCCATTGCTGGGCGGTTTCCAATGCCCAGCGCCAGTAAGTCAGCTCAAACGGCGGGTTGAAGGTGTGGTTCTTGGGAAATTTTTCCTGCGCACATTGGAGCACCGGGCCGAGCACGTAGCGGCTGGCATTCGTGTCCCACGTCGCGTAGCTCGCCATGAAATCCGCCGTCTGGAAAACCACGTCGCGAAACTTTTCCAGCGTCGCTTTGTCCTGATGTTCGCGCCAGCACAACTCCGCATAGAAAATCGGGTGCGGCTCCTGCCAGACCAGAAACGGGCCGACGGGCGACGGCGATTCCGCGCCGCTGGGACTGGTCATCTTGGGCCAGCGCGCCCCGGCGTAGCCTTGTTTTCTGGCGGTGCCTTCCGCGCGCGGGAGAATTTTCTGGTAGTAAGCCAGCGACTTTTCCAGCAGCGGCAACCGGTTCCATAGCGCGAAGTGGGCCGCGTGCCACCAGTGCATTTCAAGGTGGAACTTGCCTTCCCACGAATTGTAGGTCAGCCCCGTTTCCTGCGGCGGATTTTCGCCCGCGTCCTGGATGGCGGCGAGGTATTGCGAAAGGACGATGCGCCGCTCCAACTCAAACCAGCGCGCGTCCTTGCTGCTGGAGAGGTCAATCGCGCCACCTGTCTGCCAGAATTTATTCCAGCTTTTCCGGGCCGCCAATAGCACATTGTCATACCTGGGCAATTCGCCTTTGACCGGCTTGGGTGAAAACGCGCACACGAATTCCATCGCCTTTTCATCGCCCAGCGGAGTCAGCAAAAAACAGTGCTTGGCGGTTTCCTTCAAGGTGGCGGTCGCGGTCCATCTGGCGGTGACGACATACGCATCATTGTCCAGCTTGCGGGTGAACCGACCACCGTTGGTTTTGTCCGGCGCGAAAATCGTTTCATGCGCCTCCGGCTGGCTCCAGTCCGCCGTGGTCGTTTCGCCGGTGCCATAGGGAAAATGAATTTGAATCGCCAGCCGCCGGGCTTTTACCAGCGGCGACACGACCCGCACGGCCACCGCATCCAGTTGCGGATCGCAAACCGTGTGCACCTCCACCGCTTCACCGTCGAATTTGAAGCGGCTGATAATTTCACCGTTCCACAAATCCAGTTTCTGCTTAATGTCCGCCAAATCGTTCGTCCAGGCCAGCGAACCATTCTTGTGCCGCAGGACGAAGCCGATCTGGCCGAGGTGCAAGCGATGCGGATTGGCGCGCAGCCACGAAATCTCAGGTGTCTTTTTATTGCCCGGCACGTCGCAATACGGCACCAGGCGCCCATTCAAGTCGGGAAAAAGCTTGAACTCGAACTTGTCCACGTCCCAGCCATTCGGGTTGGGAAAAGTGTGCCAACCCCAGTCCGAAAGCGTGCCCAGCGGCGTGGTTTGGGCGTAGGCTTCGGGAAAAGTTTGCAGACCCGTCGCGTCCACCGTGAAGCAGAATTGCCCGTTGCCGACGGAGAGCGGATTGTTCGCGTCTAACTGTTTGAGCACCACCTCATGGCGGGCCACGAGGGCGTGCCGGTCAATTGGGGGGGCGGGGGCGGAGGGGGGGGACAGGATTGCCAGGCAGAGGGCGGCGTAGAGGCGCATAGGTGATGGTGGTTGAGCGGACGATCCTTGAAAAATGGGGGGAAGGCAAGTCGGTCTTTCATCTGATGCCGGCGGCTAAAGGGCTGAGGGGACGGGAGAAAACCACGGAAATCACGGCGCGGGGCGGCCGTGGCCGCGGTTAAATGACCCGGGGCCGATTTCAGCCTTGGCTTTCACCCATCGTCCCCTAAACTTTGACCCTTAAATTATGATTGAAACGGACATTGAATTGTTGAAGGGGATTGCCAATCAGTTGCGCATTCACTCGATCGAAGCCACGACTGCGGCGGGCAGCGGACACCCGACTTCCTGCTGCTCGGCAGCCGACATCGTGGCCGCGCTGTTCTTCGGCCACATGAAGTATGACGCCAAGAATCCCCACTACTACAACAACGACCGCTTCATTCTCTCCAAGGGCCACGCCGCGCCGCTGCTGTATGCCGCGTGGGCCGAGAATGGTTTCATCCCGGTGGGCGAGCTGACCAAGCTCCGCCAGTTCGGCAACGACCTGGAAGGTCATCCGACGCCCCGGCTCGCTTTTGCCGATGTCGCCACGGGCTCGCTGGGCCAGGGTCTCGGGGTCGGCGTGGGCATGGCGCTCGCGGCGGCCCAGGACAAGCTGGATTACAACACCTATGTGCTCCTCGGAGACGGCGAAATCGCTGAAGGCGCCGTCTGGGAAGCCGCTTCGCTCGCAGGTTTTTACAAGCTGAGCAATCTCATCGCGATTGTGGACGCCAACCGCCTCGGCCAGAGCCAGGCGACCATGTTCGCCCACGACATCAATGTCTATGTCAAACGCTTTGAAGCGTTTGGCTGGCGCGTGGAAACTTTGGACGACGGCCATGACATGGAAGAAATCATGGAAGTCCTCAGCGGCGTCGGTCTGGACGAACGCCCGCTCGCCATCATCGCCAAAACCTACAAGGGTGCCGGTGTGTCGTTCATGCAGGACAAGGACGGCTGGCACGGCAAGGCTCTGAGCAAGGACGAAGCCGCCCGGGCCATCGCCGAGCTCCAGCCCACCGCCAAATCCGGTCTGCCCGTGGCGATTAACGCCCCGACCGCCCTGCCCGCCCCGAACCTGGCCGCCCCGGCCGCTTATCCGGCCATCAGCTATAATCTCGGCGACAAAATCGCCACCCGCGAAGCCTACGGCGCCGCACTCGTCCGCGTGGGCGGGGCGAATCCCGCCGTTGTGGCCATGGACGGTGACACGAAGAATTCCACGTTCTCGGAGAAATTCTTCCAGCAGTTCCCGAACCGCTTCACCGAATGTTTCATTGCGGAACAAAACCTGGTGTCCGTGGCCATTGGCTTCGGCACGCGCGGGCACATTCCGTTTGCCTCCACGTTCGCCACGTTCTTTACCCGGGCGGCGGACCAGATCCGCGTGGCCGGCATCTCCAGCGCCAATTTAAAGCTCGTCGGCTCCCATGTGGGCGTGAGCATCGGCGAAGACGGCCCCTCCCAGATGGCTTTGGAAGACATCGCCCTGATGCGCTCCGTCGCCGGCAGCTCCGTGCTGTATCCGGCCGATGCCGTCGCGACCGAGAAACTGCTCGAAGAAATGGCCAAGACGCGCGGCATCCAGTTCCTGCGCACCTCGCGTCCCAAGACCCCGGTAATTTACAAGAACGACGAACAATTCCCCATCGGCGGCGCGAAAGTGCTGCGCCAGGCGGCGGGCGACAAAGTCACGGTCGTCGGGGCCGGTGTCACCCTGTTTGAAGCGCTCAAGGCGGCGGACGCCCTGAAGGCTGAAGGCATCACCATCACCGTCATTGACGCCTACAGCGTGAAGCCGCTGGGCAAAGACGTCATTCTCGCCGCCGCGAAAAAGACCGGCAACACGGTCATCACCGTGGAAGATCATTATCCCGAAGGCGGTATTGGCGACGCCGTGGCCGGCGAACTGAGCAGCGAAGGCGTGAAAGTTCACAAGCTCGCGGTCAACGGTCTCCCCCGCTCCGGCAAGGCCGAGGAACTCATGGCCCATTTCGCCATTGATGCCGCCGCGATCGTCAAAAAGGTCAAATCGCTTAGCTGAGCCCGGAAGCATTTCTTTTAATCAAATCCATGCCTGCCCGGCATGGATTTTTTTATTGCCCCGCTGGCGCGGTATGGGCAAAGCTTCTGCCATGATATTTTCCCGGGGCTGGGTTCTTTGCGTGCTGCTGACCGTCGGCGGTTTCGTCCAGCCGTTGCTGGCCGGGGTGTACGGCCCCGACCCCTGCAGCATCTGCGGCCAGGCGATTACGGGCACCATCTATCTCGGCACCGACAAAACCACCGGTGAAAAGAAAATGGTCTGCGGCACCTGCGTCCGGCTGCCGGATTGCATCATTTGCAGTCTCCCGGTCGGAGCCGGCGGCATCCAGCTCGCGGACGGACGTCACCTCTGCGCGCGCGACGCCAAGACCGTGGTGCTGAAAGCCAGCGAGGTGGAACGCATCAGTTTCCAGGTGCGCGACGAGCTGGACCGCTTGTTCTCCCGTTTCGCCGAGTTTCCCAAGCAAGTGGAGGTGTCCGCCATTGACCGCATCGACGTGGACGACATGTTCCATCCCGACGGCAATGATTTTGAAAGTCCCAATCTGCTCGGCTGCATCAAGACCGAGGAGGTCGAGGGGGTGAAACATTTCAAAATGCGCGTAATGACCGGCCTGCCGCTCACGGAACTGAAGGCCACCTGCGCCCATGAACTTTCCCACGGCTGGGTCGGCGAAAACGTGGTGCGCAGCCAGCGCGCCCCCCTGGGCCGTGACGCCGAGGAAGGCTTTTGCGAGATGGTCAGCTACCTGCTCATGGAGTCCCAACACAGCGAGGAGGAGCAAAAACGCATCCTGAAAAACCGTTACACCCGCGGCCAGGTAGACCTGTTCATCGAAGCCGAAAAGCGCTACGGGTTTGACCAGATCATGGACTGGATGAAATACGGCACCACCGCGCAACTGGAACCGGGCCACGTGGATGCCATCCGGGAGGTTAAGATGCCCCAGGCCAGAACCGTGGCCACCGCGACCGCCGGTCCCCGGCCTGCCAGCGGTACCAACCGGCCGGCGCCGGCTCCCGCGCCGGTTCCCGCGCCAGCCCCCGCAACCATCAAGCTCCAGGGCATCATGTGGGGTGCCGCGCCGACGGCCGTTATCAATGGCCGTTCCTTTGGCGTCAATGAAACCCGCCCCGTAAAAGTTGGCACCAACGAGGTGGTCCTGCACTGTCTGGCCATTCAGCCTGATTCCGTCCGTCTGCAAAACCAGACTTCGGGTGAGCAGTTGGAGTTGCGGCTTATGGCGAAGTGAAAACGAAGGCTAAAGGCTAAAGGCTGAAGGCTAAACGGGAGGGGCGGATGCCGTTTTATTTTTGCCAGCAGGCCCAGGTTGGTGCAACTTGTCTCCGGATGGCTGACAAACGAAAATTCGTGAATGGACAATTGCTGCTCGATAGCGGGCAGCTCAGCGGTTCGTTTTTCCAGCACACTGTCATTCTCATCTGCAAACACGATGCGGAAGGGGCTTTCGGCCTCGTGCTCAATCGCGGCCTCGGCAAAACGGTGGGCGAAATGGTCATCGCCGACCTGCCCGACGTCCTGAAGGCCGAACCGCTCTTTGTCGGCGGCCCCGTGCAACCCGGCGCCCTGAGCTACCTGCACACCGACAGTTTTCTGCCCGAAGGGGACGTCCTGCCCAACCTCGCCCTGGGTCATTCCATCGATGACCTGGTGGAGATTAGCGGAACCATTTCTGCGACGAAGAAAGTGCGGCTGTTCGCCGGCTATTCCGGCTGGAGCCCGGGCCAGCTCGAAAATGAGTTGAAACAGAAATCCTGGCTGACCTTTCCCGCCACGGCGGAACTCGTCTTCAACACGCCGCCGGACCAGCTCTGGCAGAAGATATTGAGCAGCAAAGGCGGCTGGCAAAACAAGCTGCTCGCGCAGACCCCCGAAGATCTTTCCTGGAACTGAAGGCGGAGGATACGGATTGGTGGATTGCTGGGGCGGTGGATGACCCTAGAAAAAGCTGTTCAACCACGGATGAACGAATGCACACGGATGAAGCTTTTACGCGAATTACGCGAATGAACGCGAATTATTTGGGGGAGGACGCGCTGCGTTGAAGGGTTGGAGTTCAACGCAATTTTTACCACGAACGAACGCGGATGAAGACAAGGTTGGATTTAGCTAAATCACGCGGTCAATTACGAATGCGCACGGATAGGCGGCTGCATATTTGCCACAACCCCGTTGGGGTTGATTTTGTTTTCAATCGTTCACCCAGGGTAGCGCGTGCCGCGCAACCCTTATATGTTCTCTTCCGTGGCTGATTTCTCTTCTTTGCTCAGTGCAGGATGGCGTTTGCCGTCTGGCGGGTTGTGGGACGAAGGCGAGCGCAGCGAGCCGAGTGGAACAACCCGCCAGACGGCGGGCAATGATTTGACCTGTTGGTCTGCTTGGGGCCGGCCAGCCACGATTTTTAGATGCTGCCTTCCTCCTTCCCGTTTGCTTTCCTTGCTTCGGCAAGGTACTGAGGCCGGGGCCCCGGCGCAAGGGGCCTCGGCGAGGTGTGCGAGCTCGTTCAACCCTCGGACGGCGTATAGCCAGTCCGAAGCCCAGCCCGAGCCGCTCACTTCCAGTGCTCCAAACTCGAACCGTTGCTTGAACGGCGGCCCCGGCCGCAAGTTCGCATGCATAAGGCTGAGTTGAAACACGCTTACCCGCCACGAACCGATCCAAACCATGAAAAAAATCCCCGTCCCTGTCTATGTCGGCATGGATGTCGCCAAGGCGACTCTGCAAGTTCATCTCAACGGCCATCAATTCGAGTTCAGCAACGACGCCAAAGGTCACGCTCAGTTGACCACAAAACTGGCCCGACTGCCGCTGGCACAGGTGGTCTGCGAAGCCACCGGCGGCTACGAACGTCCCGTGGTCGAAGCCTGCCACAAGGCGGAAATCCTCATCTCCGTCCTCAATCCCGCCCACACGCTTGCCGCCAGCCAAGCCCAAGGAAAACGGGCCAAAAGCGACCCTTGTGACGCCGCGGCACTGACCGATTATGGCCAGCGCTTCCGACCGGAACCCACCGCCGCCGTTCCGCCTGCGGTCCGCGAAATAACGGAATTGACGCTCTGGCTCAAACAACTCATCGACAACTGCGCGGTGGTCAAGACGCAAGCCGAGCATCAGGGCAATTCTTTTGTCAGCCTGCGGCACCAAGAGTTGCTCGCCCACTACCAGTCCCAGATCCAAACCGTCGAAAAAGAAATCAAAAAATTGGTGCTCGCCCAAGCGTCATTTCAGCAACGCGTGGATTGCCTTACCGCGATCCAAGGGGTGGGTTTTCGGACCGCGCTGCTGACCCTGGTGTTTCTCCCCGAGTTGGGCACCATGAATCGCGGCGGAACCGCCGCCCTGGCCGGTCTGGCCCCGTGGACACGCGATAGCGGCACCATGAAGGGTAAACGCTGCATTGGCGGCGGGCGCGCCCAAGTGCGCCCGGTGATCTACATGGCCGCGCTCAGCGCGAGCCGCTGTAATCCGGTGCTGGCCCCGCTTTACAAACGCCTTAAGAAACGCGAGAAGCCCAGCAAGGTGGCGCTGACCGCAGTCATGCGCAGATTACTCATTCATATGAACAGCGAACTTAAAAAACTCGCCCTTAAACCCGTAAACCAAAAGATCGTAAAATCCAAAAAGAATAAAATATTGGTTGCCAAATGAACACCGTTGCTGGGCTGGAGG
>Ga0302321_100001593_pt1 | contig 19480 bp, 12 predicted proteins | sample Fen_T0_1_FD_202505 | JGI IMG/M metagenome (GOLD analysis project Ga0302321, IMG submission 202505) | Peat permafrost microbial communities from Stordalen Mire near Abisko, Sweden - Fen_T0_1 | ecosystem: Environmental > Terrestrial > Soil > Wetlands > Permafrost | place: Sweden: Abisko...
TGTCGATCACGCTGCGGCGCGTGAGCAGGCAGAAGGACGAGAGCAGCAGCGCGTGGCGGAACTTGCGCCGCTCGCGCGCGAACAGCCCGGCCGCGAAGAGCTCCAGCGCCTGCGTCTCCTCGCCACCTGTGTAGGAGAGCGCCTGACCGTGCGCGGCGCGGTCGGTGCGCGGGCCGATGCAGGCCGCCAGCGGATCGACCTCGGCGTGCCAGAGCAGCCGCGAGAGCCAGTGCTGCGTCACGACCACGTCGTCGTCGAGGAACACGAGCCACTCGCCGCGCGAACGCGCCAGCGCCTGGTTGCGCGCCGCCGGGGCGCCGAGGTTGCTCTCGTTGCGGATCACGCTCACGCCGGCCTGTCCCGCGAGCCAGCTGCGCGTCGCCGCGCTGCAGCCGTTGTCGACGACCAGGATCTCGAGCGGATGTTCGGGCTCGCGCGTGCGCAAGAGCGCCTCGAGGCAGCGCTCGATGCGCCGGCCCTCGCCGCAGGCGACGACGATCACGCTGGTCAAGAGCCCGGGGCGCGCGCCGTGCTCGAGCGCCTGCTGCGGGTCGCAGCCGGTCCACTCGTGCAGCATGCCGCGCGCGAGCGGCACGGCCTGCACGCGCGCGACCAGCGTCGAGAGCTGCTTCACGAGCGCTTCGGAGATCGGCTTGCCGGAGTTCTCGAGCTCGAACTTCTCGAGCAGCACCTGCGCACGGGCGAACTGCTCGTGCGCCAGTTCGAAAGTCGACTGCAGCGCGCGCAGCCAGGGCTCACCAGGCTGCGTGCCAGCGGGCAGGCGCAGTACGCTTGCGTCGCCGTGCTTCCTGTACATGCGCACGAGGTTGCGGCCCAGGCGCACGGCGCGCTCGAAGAAGGCTCGCACCCCGTAGCGGTGCGCGTGCAGGGCCACGAGGTCGCAGCGGTAGAGGATGCGGTAGCCCGCGCGCTCGAGGCGCCAGCCGAGCTCGACGTCCTCGAGCACCGCGCCTGGAAAGTTCTCGGCATCGAAACCGCCCGCTTCGCGCAACGCACGCGTCGGCAGGCTGATGTTGCAGGTCCAGAAGAAGGGCCAAGCGTGCAGCTCGCCGTGCTTCAGGCCCGAGAACTCGAACAAGAGATCGGTGCGCTCGAGCAGTTCGACGAAGGCGCTCGCGCGCGAGTGCGCGTCGAAGTGGAACGAGCCGAGGATCGCGAGCTTGCCCTGCGAGCGCGCGTGCGCCTCGAGGTGTCCTGCGAGCAGCTCCGGCGCCGCGACGGCGTCGTCGTTCAGGATCAGGCACAAAGGCGCGCGCACTTCCTCGAGTGCACGGTTGCGCGCGGCACCCGGGCCGGCGTTCGCCTGCTGACGCAGCACGAAGCGGAAGGGCCACGTCGCGGGCAGTTCGAGCGGCGGCTGGCTGCCGTCGTCCACGCACACGACCTCGAAGCGCTCGGGCGAGAGCGTCTGTGCGGAAAGACTTTCGAGGAGCGCCCGCGCGCGCTCGGGCCGCCCGCAGGTCGGGAAGATCACCGCCAGCTCGGGCGCGGCCGCCTTGTCCGTGGAAGTAGGCACGCCTTGGCTATCGAACGGCCTCCCCGGGCCCTGTAGTCCCGCCCGTCGAACGCAGGCAGCACGTCCCGCCGAGTGGATTCAACCCCGCTGGCCTTGCCTGTCGAAAGAATGCGACATGCCCGCCGCAGCCGAGCGCGTCCTGGTCCTGGACGAGGACCGACCGTCCTCGCGCGCCTACGCCGGCGGCCTGGCGGACCTGGGCCTGCTCGTGGCCCTGTGCGAGACCCCCACGCGCGCGCGCCGCGCGCTGCGCAGCGAGCCGCCGGCCGTCGTGGTGCTGCGCTCGGACCTCTTCGATCCGGCCGAGCTGCGCGCCGAGTTCTCGACCGAGGCGCCGCCCGTGCTGGTGCTGATCTCGGGCTTCGACACCGGCAGCGACGCGCAGCGTGCGCTCGAACTCGGCGCCTTCGCCTGGCTGTGCGAGCCCTTCCCGCCCGAGGAACTGGTCCTGACCGTGCAGCGCGCGCTCGAGCAGCGGCGCCTGGAGCACGAGAACCGGCGCCTGCTGGCCGCGATGGGCCAGCGCTTCCAGCTCGGCAGCATCGTCTCGCGCGACCCGGCATTGCAGCGCATCCTGCAGACCGTCGAGGCGCTCTCGGACACGCGCGCCACGATCCTGATCCAGGGCGAGAGCGGCACGGGCAAGTCGCTGCTCGCGCGCACGATCCACGAGCTCTCCAGCCGCCGCAGCGGCCCGTTCGTCGAGGTCAATTGCGGCGCGCTGCCCTCGGGCCTGCTCGAGAGCGAGCTCTTCGGCCACGCGCGCGGGGCCTTCACCGGCGCGCTGCGCGACCGGCCGGGCAAGTTCGAGGCCGCCGACGGCGGCACGATCTTCCTCGACGAGATCGGGGTCGCGACCCCCGAGCTGCAGGTCAAGCTCCTGCGCGTGCTGCAGGAGAAGAGCTTCGAGCGCCTGGGCGAGACCAAGACGCGCACGACCGACGTGCGCGTGCTGGCGGCCACGAACAGCGAGCTCGAGGCCGAGGTGCGCGCCGGTCGCTTCCGCGAGGACCTCTTCTGGCGCCTGAACGTGGTCGGCCTGCGCCTGCCGCCCCTGCGCGAGCGCAGCGCCGACGTGCCGCTGCTCGCCGAGCACTTCCTGCAGCGCTTCACGCGCGAGCACGCCCGGCCCGAGCGCCCGCTCTCCCCCGCCGCGCTGGCGCGCCTCTCGTCCCACTCCTGGCCCGGCAACGTGCGCGAGCTCGAGCACGCGCTCGAGCGCGCCGTGCTGCTCGCCCCCGGTGCGCGCATCGAGGCCGACGACCTCGGTCCGGCGCTCGGGGCCTCGGGCAGCCTGCGAGCCGAGAGTGGGGCCCCGGCCGAGGTCGAGCCGGCATCCCTGCTGCCGCTGCGCCTGGGCGTGCCGCTGCGCAAGGCGCTCGAGGAGCCCGAGCGCGAGATCATCCGCCGCACCCTCGAGCTCAACCGCGGCAGCCGGCAGGACACGGCGCGCATGCTCGAGCTGAACCGCGCGACGCTCTTCAACAAGATGCGCAAGTACGACCTGCTCTCCTTCCCGCACAATCGGGACTAGAGAGTTCACCCCGCCCCGACGGTACACTCCGGCGCTCGATCCCGCACATGAAGTGGAGCACCACAGTCTCGCTCGCTCTGGCCGCGGGCGGCCTCCTGGCGCTGCTCGCGCTGGTGAGCCACGAGCGCAACGCATCCGCCGGAGCCTTCCTGCTCTCGATCGAGAAGCGCTACGCGGAGGGCAAGCTGCACCGCGAGCAGATGCTGCGCGAACTCGAGCTCGCGCGCGCCCAGGCCGAGCTCGAGGGCCAGCACGAGCTCGCGCTGCGTGCGCAGCTCGAGCGCGGCAAGCTGCTGCTCGAACTCGGATCGTTCGCCAGCGCGCGCAGCGAACTCGCCGCGGTCGCATCCGAGGCCGGGCCGCGCCGCGATCTCGAGCTCCTGCGCATCGAGCTCGAACTGCGCGCCAGCGATGCCGCCGCGGGCCTCGTGCTCGCACGCAGCTGGCTGCGCACGCATCCGGGGGACGCGCGCGCCCACGCGCTGTGCGGCGAACTCTTGCGCATCGAGGCGGCCGCGCCACGCGACGAGGCGCTCGAGTCCTGCAGCCGCGAGCTGGTCAACGAGCCCGCGCAGCGCGCCGCCGTGTGTGTGCGCGAGCTCTCGGCGCGGCCGGCCTCCGATCCGCGGCGCGTGGCGCTGGCACGCGACCTGCGTGCGCTCTACGGCACGCGTCTGGAGTCCTCGGCCGAGCGCGTGCTCGGGCTCTGCGATCGCTCGGCCGGCAGCGCGGCACTCGCGCGCGAAGCGCTTGGTCACAGCCTGGAACTCGCCTTCGATGCGGACACGCTGGCGCTCTTCGCCGAACTGCTCGAGGAAGCCGGCCTGGGCGAGGAGGCGCTCGATCTGGCCCTGGCAGCTTCGCGCCGCCCGGAGTTGCTCGCGAGCGAGCGCGGCACGAGCTTCCTGCTGCACGCGCTGGTGCAGCGCGGACGCTGGCGCTACGCCACGGAGGTCGCCGAGGCCTGGATCCAATCGCATCCGGCCAGCCCCGCCTTCCTGCTGGACGCCTGCCGCGCCTCTTACGGCGTGCTCGGCACGCCCAATCCCAACGCCGTGCAGCTCCACCGCTGGGCCTCGGCGCTGAACCAGCGCGGCTCGGCGGCGCTCGTCAACACGTCGAACTTCTACCTCGGCCAGGCCTTCTACTCGCTCAAGTCGCGCGAGATGCTCGAGTACGCCTACATGCACCTCTCGCTCTACACGCACGAGGAGGGCCGCGAACCGCTGCCCGGCGCGCGCGCGCTGGCCTTGCGCCAGCTGGCCGAGTGTTGCCGTACGCTCGGCAAGGGCGATGGCGAGGAGCGCAGCGTGCTCGAGAGCGCCGTCGAGTTCGAGCCGCTCGGCCCGGGCGAGAGCTGGCTGCGTCTCGCGGAGCTGCAACTCGCCGCGCCGCGCGGCGGCTTCCGCGGCCCGGACCTGCGCTGGGCGCGCGGCATGGCGCTGCTGCCTGGACGGAATGCCGAGCTGCTGCCGCGTTGGCTCGAGATCGGCGCGAGCGAGCTGCGCACGCTCGGCATCGACCCGCGCGGCCTGCAGCAGGACGTCCAGAACGGAATCGCGGTGCGGCCTTCGAGCGGGGCGGCACCTTTCGAGTTGCATGCGATCGCGCGGGCCTACATCGAGGCCGGCCGCGCGGCCGAGGCTCAGGCGCTGATCGAGCAGCTCGAGCTGGCCGTGCCCAACTTCCTGCCGGCGCTCGATCTGCGCGTGACTCTGGCCCAGAAACGCAACCAGCCGCGCGAGCTCGCCGAGGCCTTCCTCACGCGCCTGGAGCAGGCCGGCTACGACGAGCGCTCGCGCGCGCTGCGCGCCGCACTGCCCGCGGACGCGCTCTCGCCCGCGGACCTGCGCCGCATCGTGCACGCCGACCCCGACAGTTCGGGCCGCCTCGAGATCGCGCGCTCCTACGCGCGGCGCGGCGACGCGCGCACGGCGCTGCGCTTCGTGCTGCAGGTAGCAGCGGAGCGCCTCGGCCCCAAGGAGCAGCTCTTCGCGGCGGGCCTCGAGCTCGAAACGGGTGCCGCCGAGGCGGCCTTCACGCGCCTCTATGCGCTCGGCCCCGACCTCGCGCGCGAGCCGGGCGCGGTCGAACTCTGGATCGACGCCGGGATGCGCGCGGACAAGGCGGCCGAACTGCGCGAGCGCGCGCCCGCGACGCTGGCACAGCTCGAGCCCGAGCGCGCGCGCTTCCTCGCGCTCGCGGACCGGCTGCTGCTCGACGGCGAGCCCGCGCTCGCGCGCGGCGTGTTGCAACGCCTCGATATGGCCGGCAAGCGCTTCCGCGGCGGGGACGTGCTCTGGCGTCTGGCAGCCGCGAGCCAGGCACTCGGGCAGCCCGAGGCCGTCGATCGGCTGCTCGAGCGCGCCTCGGCCTTCGACACGCAAGGCGAGGTCGAACTGCTGGAACTGCTCGCGCTGCCCGCCGAGGCCGACCTCGACACGCGCCGCATGGCGGTGCAGGTGCTGCGCCAGGCGGGCTGGAAGTCGGGCCCGCTCGGCCAGGCAGCGCTGGCGCGCCTCGCCGGCGATCCCGCGCTCGAGGGCCCGGCGCTCGAGAGCCTCAAGAAGCTCGCCGCGGAAGATCCGCTGATCGCCGTGCTCGAGGACCCGGCCACGGACGCGACCCAGGCGCGAGCGGCCGCGGAGCTCGTGCTGGCGCTCGAGCGCCCGGCGCTCGGCTCCTGGCTGCGCGCGCGCCTCGATGCGCTGGCGGGAGAGCTCGATCCCACCTGGCCGCTGTGGATCGAGGCGCGTCTCGCGCGCCGCGCGGGCGAGCGCGAAATCGAGGAGCGCGAACTGCGCGCGCTGCTGAAGCTCGAGCCGCACTTCACGCCGGCGTGGGACCGGCTGGTCGAGTTGCGCACGCGCCCCGAGGACGAAGGCGAATGCGAGCTCGATCTGCGCCTCGAGCGCGCGGCCGCGCTGGGCGAGAGCGCCGGCACGCCCGCCGAACGCGACTGGGATCGCTCGCGGCGCCTGGAGCGCGAGGGCGCCTTCGAGGAGGCGCTCGCCGCCGCGCGCTCGGCCGCGATCGCAGCACCCGACTCGGGCCCGATCCTGCGCCATCTCGGCCGGCTCTCGGCCGCTGCGGGCCGGATCCCCTTGGCGCTCAACGCCTACAAGCACGCGCTGACGCTGCTGCCGGTCTCGAGCCGCGCGCGCAGCACGGCCGAATTCCTGGCGCTGCTCGAGAGCGCGCGCAGCTCGCAACCGGCGAAGTTCGATGCGGAGGCCGAGCGCGCGGAACTCGAGGCGCTGGCCGCGCTGCGCCCGGACGACCCGCGCGTGCTGCTCGCGCAGGCGCGCAACGATCTCGAGACCAGCGGCACCGACCCCGCCTTCGGCGCCGAGCGCGCCGCCAGCCGGCTGGAGCACTTCCGCGGCCAGCACGAGCACACGTCCTTCGAGGACCTCGCCCCCGGCAGCACCGAAGGCTGGACGCGCTTCCTGCTGGCCCTCGATCCCGCACGGGCGCGCGAATTCCTCGACTCCGAACTCGAACTCGATCCGGGCAACCTCGAGGCCTGGGCGCTGTTGCCGCGCTGCACCGCCGCCGAGGGTCGCGAGGAGGCCGCGATCGGCGAGGTGGCGCTCGTGCAGCGCCTCGCGCCCGGCGCGGAAGGGCTCTCGGAGTACATGCGCCTGCGCGCGCGCGGCGACTGGAGTCCCGAGGGCATCGCGCTGGTGCTCGAGCGCCTGCGCCACCAGGACGAGAGTGCCGGGACCTCGCCCGCGACGCTCGCGATTGCGCTGCGCGGCTACCTCAACCTGGGACCGCGCGGCGTGCAGAAGGCGCTGCAACTCGGGACGGCGCTCGCACCGGCGAAGATCGCCGCGCAGCCGGCCGCGCTGCGCGCCGAGATCTTCTGGATGCATGCCGTCGCGCTGCTCGCGCACGGCAGCGGTGATGATCTGCAGCAGGCGCGCCTGCGCACGACGGTGCTCGACACGCTCGTGCGCGAGCCAGCGCGGCGGCCGCTGGTCGCGGCGCTCAAGGGACTCGCGCAAGCGCCGAGCGCGGCGCCCTGAACTCAGTCGAGGCGGCCCTGCTCGCGCAGCACTTGCGCGAGCGAGCCGAAGCGGAAGCGCGCGAGCAGCTGCTCGAGGCGCGGCAGCGTGCGCGCGAGGTTCAAGTAGTGGCGCGTGCGCTTCGACCAGGGTGCCTGAACGCGCGGCTGCGCGGGATCGAACTCCCAGGGGTGCAGGTAGAAGCACAGCGGCCGGCCGCTCTTCTCGATGCTCGCACAGGCGGCGCGCGTCAGCACTCCCGGCAGCAGGCGGAAGTAGCCTCCGCCGCCGACCGGCAGGCTCTGGCCGCAGAAGCTCCAGGTCGAAACGGGGAACTCGATCACGCTTCTCCCGCCGTCGGAGTCGACGAGGCTGATGCCGGGCTCGAAACCCGGCACGCCGTACACCGGGTGGCGGATCGGGTGCACGCTCGAGTCGTAACGATAGCCGCGCTCGGAGAGCACCTCGAAGGCCCACCAGGTCGCGCGCGTGAGCGTGAAGGTCGAGGCGCGGAAGCCGATCGGTCGCGGCGCGCCGGCCGACGCGAGCGCCGCTTCCGTGAGCTCGAGATCGCGCACGAGGCCCGCGCGCCCGAGATCCTGCAGGAAGGCGTGCTCGTAGCCGTGGCTCGCGATCTCATGGCCGGCCTCGAGGCAGCGCCGCACCCAGTCGGGATGGCGCTCGGCCACCCAGCCGAGCCAGAAGAAGGTCGCGTGCGCGCGCTGCGCCTCGAGCGCGCGCAGGATCGCGCTCATGCCGTGCTCCAGACGCGAGGGCACGCTCTCCCAGTCCGAACGCGCGAAGTGGCCGCGCAGGTTGGCGACCTGGAAGTATTCCTCGACGTCGAAGCTCAGGGCGTGCAGCACGGGATTCTCAAGGGGCGAGGGTGGAGCTCACGCCGTGACGCAGGCGCCAGCGTTCGAGCACGAACAGGCTCCAGAGCAGCGCGGAATGATCGTGCCGGCCGGAGCGGTGCTCTTCGAAGGCGGCACGCAGGCGCGCACGCTCGAACCACTCCGCGGGCAGCGACTCGAGCGCCTCGGCCACCGCGGGTGCCAGCGGCCCGCCGATCCACTCGCGCAGCGGGATGTCGAAGCCGCGCTTCTCGCCGTCGAGCACCTCGGAGGACAAGCGGCCGCGCAGCGCCTCGCGCAGCGCGTGCTTGCCGCGTCCGCCGCGCACCTTCTCGCGCGCGGGCAGCGTGACGAAGCGCTCGACGAAACGGTGGTCGAGCAGCGGCGGACGCAGCTCGAGCGAGGCCCCCATCGAGGCGCGATCGCTCTTGACCAGGATGCGGTCGGGCAGGAAGGTCTGGAAGTCGGCGTAGGTCGCGCGCAAGAGCGCATCATCGGCCTTGGGCCGGCGGTAGTGCGTCTCGAAGGCCTCGAAGGGATCGTGATCCGCGAGCGAACGCGCGAGACCCGGCGCGAGCAGCGCCAGCGCATCCGCGCGCGCGAGCTGCGTCAGGCTGGCATAGTAGGCGCGCGCCGGATCGAGCCCGAGTTCCTGCAGCGTGCTCTTCGCACGCAGTCCGCGCGGGGCCCAGTCGAGCTTGGGGTAGATGCGCCCGAGGGCTCCGAGCGCGCGGCTGCCCGCGCGACCGAGGAGCCGCCGCGCGCGGTTCTCGGCGAGGTCGAAGACGTAGCGCCGGTAGCCGCCAAAGACCTCGTCGCCGCCGTCGCCCGAGAGCGCGACCTTCACGTGCTCGCGCGCCATGCGCGAGACGAGCAGCGTCGGCACGCACGAGGGATCGGCGAGCGGCTCGTCGAAGAGCCAGGGCAGCGTCTCGAGCGCGAGTTCGGGATCGGCCTCGAGGCGCGCCGTATGGTGCACGGCCTGCAGGCTGGCCGCGGTGCGCGCGGCGATCGGGAGTTCGTCGAAGGCCTCCTCGCGGAAACCGACCGTGCAGAGCACCAGCGGATCGGCGCCGCCGCGCGCCATCGCGTCGGCGACGGCACTCGAGTCGATGCCGCCCGAGAGAAAGCCTCCGAGCGGCACGTCGCTGACGAGCTGTTCGCGCACGCTGCGGTCGAGCTCCTCGAGGATCTCCGCGCGGCTCGCGGGTTCGCGCAACTCGTCGCAGGGAAGTTCCCAGTAGCGCTCGAGCTTCTGCGCGCCGCCCTCCCAGACGAGCGTGCAGCCCGGCGGCAGGCGCTGCATCCCCTCCCAGGCCGCCTGCGGTCCGCCGATCCAGCCCTGCACGAGGTAGTCGAGCAGCGCGCGCGCGCGCAGACGCCGCGGCAGCGCGCCGCCCGCGAGCAGCGCCTTGGGCTCGCTGCCGAACCACAGGCGCCCGGGCGTGTGTGCGTAGTAGAGCGGCTTGATGCCGATGCGATCACGCGCCAGCACGAGCCGCGGCCGGCCGCTCGCGCGCCAATCGAGCACGGCCACGGCGAACATGCCCGAAAGGCGCTCGGGGAAGCGCGCGCCGAGCTCCTCGTAGAGGTGCGCGATGCACTCGGCGTCCGAGCCCGTGCGGAAGGCGTGGCCGCGGCCCTCGAGCTCGCGCCGCAGCTCGCGGTAGTTGTAGATCTCGCCGTTGCAGAAGACGGCCACGTCGCGCGCCTCGTTCCAGAGCGGCTGGCGGCCGCCGGCGGGGTCGATCACGGCCAGGCGCCGGTAGCCGACCCCGAAGGGTTCGCGGCGCAGGAAGGTCTCGTCGTCCGGACCGCGATGCGCCAGCGTGCGCGCCATGGCCGCGAGCTCCGCTTCGGCCGGGAGTCCGCGCGGATCCTCGCAGGCGCTGCCGGCAAAGCCGCACACGATCAGCCCCCGAAGGCCGGCGCACGCCGGGAGCGGTCGAAGCCGCGATCGCGCGAACGCGACCCGAAGCCGCGCGCGCGTTCGAGAGCGAGCTCTCCGCGCACGCGCTCGCGCTGCGGGTAGGAGAACTCGTCCTGCATCGAGGCGCGCGCGATGGCGCTGAAGACGAGCACGATCGCGACGAGGTGGTAGAAGAGGTCGAAGTGCGCGCGGTTGAGGAAGAAGCTGCCGACCGCGAAGGCCGCCAGCGAGGACTCGAACATCGTCGTGTAGGAGAGGATCCAGCTCGAGTGGTAGCGCGCGCGCGCCTCGCGCCGCAGGCGCCACAGGTCGAAGAAGCTCCAGCCGAAGAGCAGCAGGTAGAGCATGAACGCGGGCGTGCCGCACTCCGACCAGATCTGCAGGTAGCTGTTGTGCGTCACGCGCGTGCCCGGTCCGCCCTCGGCGTCGGTCGTGGCCTTGGGGTCGTAGCGCCGGTAGTTCTCCTGGAACTTCTCGTAGCCGACTCCGAGCAGCGGCTTGGCCTGGATCATGTGGCCGGCCACGCGCCAGGCATCCAGACGCCCCTTGGCCGAGCCCTCGGTCTCGTACTGGCTGATGGTCGAGAGGCGCTCGACGTACGAACTGGGCACGATCAGTGCGCCGCCGACGAGCGCCAGCGCGAGCAGCGCGAAGGCCGCGACGCGGTTGCGCGAACGCCAGGCCAAGACGAGCGAGGTGCAGAAGAGCGCCACGAATCCGCCGCGGCTGTGGGTCGCGACGATCGTCATGATCGTCAGCGGCACCATCGCCAGAACGGTGCGCCGGATCAGCACGCGGCGCTCGGAGAGTCCCAGGTGCAGGAGCATCGGGACCGCCATGCACAGCGCCAGCGCGAAGTCGTTGTTGTCGATCAGCGCGCCGCCCGGGCCCTGCTCGATCTTGAGTCCGCCGGCGTGGACGATGAAGTTGACCCCGTTCTTCACGCCGAAGAAGCCGAAGCACAGCGCCACCACCCAGACCAGGATGCGCAGGTGCTCGCGGTTGCGCACGATCGCCGTCGTGAACAGCGCGACGCCGATGATCTTGCAGTACTCGGTGTAGTTCTCGAAGTCGTGCGGGCGCAAGTTGAGCGAGAAGAGCAGCGAGAGGCCCACCAGCAGCGTCAGCGCGATCATGACCCAGCAGCGCAGGTCGGGCCGGAAGAAGACCTTGTCGGGCTGCTTCGAGAAGATGAAGCCCAGGAAGGTCACGAGCGCCACGTAGTACGACCAGCGCTGGTCGCGCGCCCAGCCCCAGGTCAGGTCCTGCACGCGCATGTAGGCCAGCAGCGAGAACATCAGCAGGCCGATGAAGGGCCGCCGGAAGCAGCTCGGCAGCGTCGCGAGGATGAACAGGGCGACGGCCAGATCGCGCATGCGGACCTCAGCGCAGCTTGTCGCGCAGGTGCTCGATGCGCGCGCGCAGCTGCGGCGAGAGCAGCTCGGGATTGCGCGCCCAGGCCCAGGTGACGAAGGCCACGGCGCAGATCAGCGTCGCGCTGAAGGTCCCGACCAGCATGCGCTGCAGCGAGCGCAGGCGCCGCTCGCGGCTCGTCTGGATGCTGCCCACGTTGCCCAGCACCGGCGCCACCATCACGCGGCTGATGTCGTGCACGCTGCGGAAGCAGTTGCGGCCGTACTCGGCCGAGAGCGCGATCGAGAGGCCCAGCGCGAAGCCCGCGACGAGCGCGAAGGCCACGATCAGCCAGGGGTTGGGCTCGGTCGGCTTGAGCGGTTCAGCCACGTCCTGGGTGATGCTGAAGGGGTCGTTGAGCTGGCTCCCGAGCTGGCGCGCCTGCAGGGCCTTGTCGTCGCGCTTGAGTGTCGCCGCGTCGAGTTCCTTGGTCAGGCGCTCGGCCTTGGTGCTGTGCAGCCGGATCGCGCTGTAGACCAGGTACAGGCGGTCGACGTCCTGCGAGTCGTCCTTGATCGCCTTGTCGAGCTTCTCGAGATCGCCCGCACGCTGGTCGCGCGCGAGGCGCGCGTCCTCGAGCTGCCCCTGGATCAGGGCGTAGCGCGGATTGGGCTTGGCGACGCTCTGCAGCTCGCTGCGCGTGGCGAGCTTCTTGATGTTCTCCTTGTTGCGCTCGAGCGTCTCGAGCTCCTTCTGGATCTTCCCGTACTTCGAGTGCGTCTGCTTGTAGGTCGCGAGTTCGTCCTGCTTGGCGGAGATCTGCTTCTCGATCTCGACCACGTCGGCCGAGTGGCTCGAGCCCTCGAGCAGCTGCTCCTCGCGCAGCGTGGGCGGCGTGTCGGAGAGCAGCTTCTCGATGTGCGCGACCTGCTGCTCGGCGCGGCCGAGGTCGAGCTCGTACTGCGCCTTCAGGTCCTTGGATTTCTGCAGGCGGTCGTAGTTGGGGTCCTCGGTGCGCTGGTCCCTCCCGCCCGGGATCGGCTGCGTGGCCGAGATCTTGTTGTTCTGGTAGATGCGCGTGAGCTCGGCCTCCTCCTTCTTGAGCTCGGCCTCGAGGGCCGCGACGGCCTCGTTGGCGTGCGTTTCCTCGTCGGACGCGCGGTTGCGGTCGCGATCGAGCACGTCCATCCTCCAGTCGTCGCGCAGCGCGCGCACGAAGTCCATGGCCCAGTGCACGTCGACGTGCGTGTACTCGATCGTGACGAAGCTCGAGGTCGCGTTGGCGGGCTTGTCGGTCTTGACCTTCAGGTCGTTCTGGACGTCCTTGACGAAGTCGTTCTGCTCGGTCGGCTGCAGCGCGAGGTAGGCCGGGTTCTTGAGCTTCTCGAGCACACGGATGATGCGCTCGTAGGCGCGGATCTGGTTGGGCGCGTTCTCGGCCTCCTTGCCGGTCGAGCCGACGTTCACCGGGCGCACCTCGACCTGCGTCACGACGAGGAACTTCTTCGGGATGAAGACCGCCAGCGACGCGCCCAGCGTCAGGATCAGCAGCGCGGGCAGCAGCAGCTGCCAGCGGCGCCTCGAGAGGATCTCGAGGAACTCGGCCAGCTGGCCCTGGGTCTCGATCTGGACGGCCATGGCGCGCGCGTCAGTGCAGCACGTTGCTGTTGTAGTACGAGAGCTGGTTGAGCGAGAAGATCGCCCCGCCGATGCCCGTCAGCACCAGCTTGACCGGGAAGAGCAGCGAGTCCAGGAAGTAGCCGAGCTGCGCCAGCATCGTCGGCGGCACGAAGATGATGTCGAGCTCGGAGACGCCCATGTTGAAGCTCGAGTCGCCGTTGTTGAGCATGTCGCCGACGTTGATCTCGAACACCGCCGGATCGCGCGGATCGGCCTTGATCAGGCGCACGCGGCCGAGGTTGGCCGTGTCCTTGCTCGGCCCGGCGCGCATCACGGCCTCGAAGATCGTCTCGTCCCCCACGATCGGCTTCTCGCCGGGCGAGGCGACCTCGCCGTAGATGAAGTACTTCTTGCTGCCGCTGGAGTTGGTGATGTCGACCTTGATGTCGAGCTCGGGGTAGTAGGGCGAGTACTTCTCCATCAGCAGCGCCTCGAGCTCCGAGCGCGTGTAGCCCGCGACCGCGACCGCGCCGAGCTCCGGCAGCAGCACCGTGCCGTCGATGTCGATGCGCTTGCTCAGGTTGAGCTCCTGCTCGTGGTAGGGATCGGTGATCGAGATCGTGTCGCCGATCGTGGCGTAGTTCTCCTCCTCGACATTGCCCGTGTAGCGCTTCCCGAAGCGCTGCTGGTTCATGTAGCTCAGCGCGCGCTTGTCGGGCGCCGTCGAGCAGGAGGCCATGCAGGCCGCCAGGCAGGCGCACAAGAGGAGCAGGATGAGGCGCGTCGTCGGGGTCCTTCGCATGGGAACGATTTTCCAGGCGGCGACGGGCGCAGCCGGAATCCAGGGCTAGATCGGCACGACCGATCCCAGGGTGGAGTCCGAACTGGCCGCCCTGCGGCCGGGCGTACGGATCACGGTACGCGGGGCCGCAGGCCCTTTGCAACCCAAAGTCCCGGGCTGGGCTCATTCCCGGCGAGGAGGATCGGCGCGGTCAGCACCTCGACCTCGACTCCCCGCCCGGCCTCAACCGCCGTACTGCCGGGCGTAGTACTCACGGTACGCCCCGCTCCGGACCCGTTGCAACCACGCGCCGTTGCCCTGGTACCAACGAATCGTCAGCGGAAGAGCTTCCGCGAACGTGTAGCGCGGCGTCCAGCCGAGTTCGCGGCGGATCTTCGTGGCGTCGATGGCGTAGCGCCGGTCGTGGCCGGGGCGGTCCTTGACGTACGTGATCAGGCTCTCGGGCTTGCCGAGCGCGCCGAGCACCTGCTTCACGAGATCGAGGTTCTTCATCTCGTTGTTGCCGCCGATGTTGTAGACCTCGCCCGACTTGCCCTTCTCCAAGGCCGCCAGAATCGCCTCGCAGTGGTCGCGCACGTAGAGCCAGTCGCGCACCTGCTGGCCGTCGCCGTAGACCGGGATCGGCTTGCCTTCGGTCGCGTTGGCGATCATCAGCGGCAGGAACTTCTCGGGGAACTGGTAGGGCCCGTAGTTGTTCGAGCAGCGCGTGATCACGCAGTCCATGCCGTGCGTGTGGTGCGCCGCGCGCACGAGCAGGTCCGAGCCGGTCTTGCTGGCCGAGTAGGGCGAGTTGGGCGCGAGCGGAGTATCCTCGCGGAAGGCGCCCGTGGCGCCGAGCGAGCCGTAGACCTCGTCGGTCGAGACGTGCAGGAAGCGCTGGACGCCGTGGCGCCGCGCGGCGTCGAGCAGCACCTGCGTGCCGGCCACGTTGGTCAGCACGAAGGGCAGGCCGGACTGGATCGAGCGGTCGACGTGGCTCTCGGCCGCGAAGTGCACGAGCAGTGTTCGTTCGCTGCCCTTGGCCGCGGCGAAAGCCTTCTCGACGTCCTCGTTCTTCGTGATGTCGCCGTGCACGAAGCTGTAGCCCTTGCGCGCGGCGAGGCTCTCGAGGTTCTCGAGGTTGCCGGCGTAGGTCAGCGCGTCGAGGTTGACGAGCTTCCAGTCCGGCCGCAGCTCGGCCAGCATGTGCAGGAAGTTCGAGCCGATGAAGCCGGCTCCGCCGGTGACGATGCAGGTCGTGCTCATAGCGGATTGCGTTCGAGGAAGCGCGCCAGTGCGTCGCGCCAGGGTAGCAGGGACTTGCCGCGCAGGCGCGCGAGCTTGGAACAGTCGAGGACGGAGTAGGCGGGCCGCCGCGCGGGGCGCGGGAACTCGGCGCTCGTGCAGGGCGTGAGCTTCACTTGCGCGAGGCCCGTGAGCTCGAGCGTCGCGCGCGCGAGCTCGAACCAGGTGGCGCTGCCCTCGCAGGCGGCGTGGTAGATGCCCGCTTCGCCGCGCGCGAGCACGTCGAAGAGCGCCGGCGCGAGTTCGAGCGTGGTCGTCGGCGAGCCGCGCTGGTCGTCGACCACCTTGAGCTCGGGGCGCGTCTTGGCCAGGCCGTGGATCGTGCCGGGGAAGTGCTTGCCGCGCGGGCCGTAGAGCCACTGCGTGCGCACGATGCGCGTGCCGCGCGGGTGTTCGGTCTGCGCCGCGCGCTCGCCGGCGAGCTTGGTGCGCCCGTAGGCCGAGAGCGGTGCCACCGGATCGTCCTCGCGATAGGGCCGCGTGCCCTGGCCGTCGAAGACGAAGTCGGTGCTCACGAGCACGAGCGGGATCGCGGCCGCCTTGCAGGCGCGCGCGAGCACGCGGCAGGCCTCGCCGTTGACGCGCAGCGCGTCGGCCTCGCGCTCCTCCGCGAGATCGACCGCGGTCCAGGCGGCGCAGTGGATCACGCCCTCGAAGGGTCCGTGCTCGCGCAACAGGCGCTCGAGCGCGGAGGCATCGGCGAGGTCGACGCCCGCGGCGCGCACGCCGGCCGAGAGATCCGTGCCGACGCATTCGATCCCCTCGGGCGCCTGCAGCAGCAGCTCGCTGCCGAGCATCCCGGCGGCACCGGTCACGAGCACGCGTTGCATGGCCGCTCCGCGCTCAATCGAGCCGGTTGGCGCCGCCGTCCGCGACCAGGCAAGCCGACTGGTGCAGCGACTTGGGCGTGCCCGCGTCGGTCCACCAGCCCTCGAGCACTTCGTAGGTCAGCGAGCCGTCCTGGATGTACCAGTTGTTGACGTCGGTGATCTCGAGTTCGCCGCGCCCGGAGGGCTTGAGCGTCTTGATGATGTCCCAGACGCGCCCGTCGTACATGTAGATGCCGATCACGGCCAGGTTCGACTCGGGCTGCTTGGGCTTCTCGACGATGCGCAGCACCTTGTCGCCCGCGAGCGTCGCGACGCCGAAGCGCTCGGGGTCGTGCACTTCCTTGAGCAGGATCTTGCCGCCCTTCTTCTGCTCGCGGAAGTTCGAGACGGCCTTGCGGATGTTCTTCTCGATGATGTTGTCGCCCAGCACCACGCAGATCGGGCTGCCGCCGGCCCAGTGCTCGCACAGGGAGAGCGCCGCCGCGATGCCGCCCTCGCCCTCCTGGTAGGTGTAGTTGAGGTGCTTGAGGCCGAAGTCCTTGCCGTTGCCGAGCAGCTCGAGGAAGTCGCCCGACTTGCGCCCGCCCGTGACGATCATGATGTCGTCGATGCCCGCGTTCACCAGGCACTCGATCGGGTAGTAGATCATCGGCCGGTCGAACACCGGCAAGAGGTGCTTGTTGGTGATCTTGGTCAGCGGGAAGAGCCGGGTGCCGAGTCCTCCGGCGAGAATGCAGCCTTTCATGGATGTCCTTGGTGCGGTCGGCGGGCGGTTAGGTAGGCCTTGGGGCGGGCCGAGAATCCAGGAAAGGTATCCCGAAAGCGCCAGTCCATCAAACCGAACGCTGCGCGTTCTCGATCCGATACCAGGCCACGAAGCGCGCCAGGCCCTCTTCCAGCGCCGTGGAGGGCGCGTAGCCGAGCTGCGCGCGCGCCTTGCTCACGTCGGCGTAGGTCACGAGCACGTCGCCGGGCTGCATCGGCTGGCGCTCCAGAAGGACTTTCCGGCCACAGGCCGTGCCGATCGCCTCGACCAGTTCGGAGAGCGAGATCGTGCGCGATTCGCCGAGGTTGTAGATCTCGTAGCCCTGGCAGAGATCGAGCGCGCGCAGCACGCCGTCGACGATGTCGGCCACGTAGGTGTAGTCGCGGCGCGTCGAGCCGTCGCCGAAGAACGGGATCGGCTTGCCCTCGTGCACGGCGCGCACGAACTTGTGGATCGCCATCTCGGGCCGCTGGCGCGGGCCATAGACGGTGAAGAAGCGCAGGCAGGCTACCGGCAGCCCGTAAAGATGGTGGTAGGTGTACGCGAAGAGCTCGCCCGCGCGCTTGGTGGCCGCGTAGGGCGAGACCGGGTGATGGATGTCGTCGGTCTCGCGGAAGGGCACGCTGGCGCGGTCGCCGTAGACGCTCGAGGAGGAGGCGAACACGAAGCGCGTCTTGGGCCGGGCCTTGAGCTCCTCGAGCAGGTTCAGCGTGCCGCGCACGTTGACGTCTTCGTAGAGCAGCGGGTCGGAGAGCGAGGGCCGCACGCCGGCGCGCGCGGCGAGGTGGATCACGCCCTCGAACTTGCCCTCGGCGAAGAGTTTCGCGAGCAGCGCGCGGTCGCGGATGTCGCCTTCGACGATGCGCGCCTTGCCGAGCAGCGCCGCGTTGCGGCGCTTGAGCACGGGAGCGTAGAAGTCGTCGAAGTCGTCGAGCACGGTGAGCTCGTCGCCGCGCGCCTGCAGCGCCTCGCACACGTGCGATCCGATGAATCCTGCTCCGCCGGTGACGAGGATGCGCATCGGCTCACTCCACCGTGACGCTCTTCGCCAGGTTGCGCGGCTTGTCGATGTCGCAGCCCTTGAGCAGCGCCATGTGATACGCCGCGAGCTGCAGCGGAATCACGTTCAGGAGCGGCGCGAGCCACTCGCTCGATTCCGGCACCTCGACACGCTCGTCGGCGAGCTTCAAGGCCTCTTCGTCCGAACCGATGCAGATCACCTTGCCGCCGCGCGCGCGCACCTGCTCGACGTTGGAGCGCATCTTCTCGGCCAGCGGGCCCTTGGGCACCAGCGCCAGGATCGAGATCGCAGGCTCGATCAGCGCGATCGGCCCGTGCTTCATCTCGCCGCCGGCGTAGCCCTCGGCGTGCACGTAGCTGATCTCCTTCAGCTTGAGCGCGCCCTCGAGCGCGACCGGATATTCGATCCCGCGGCCGAGGAACAGGAAGCCCTTGGCGTTCTGGTGGCGCGCCGCGATGGCCTGCACCTCCTCCACCGCGCGCTCGCCCAGCATGGCCTCCATCTTGGGGCGCAGTAGGCGCAGCTCGATCAGGAGCTCGCGGCCGCGCCGCGCGTCGATCGTGCCGCGCGCGCGTCCGAGGCGCACGGCCAGCAGATAGGCCGCCACGACCTGGGCCACGAAGGCCTTGGTGCTGGCGACACCGATCTCCGGTCCGGCCTGCGTCAGGATCAGCGCCTGCGTCTCGCGCACCAGCGTGCTGCCCTCGACGTTGCAGATCGCGGCCGTGCGCGCGCCGAGCTCCTTGGCCTTGCGCAGCGCCGCGAGCGTGTCGGCCGTCTCGCCCGACTGCGAGATCGCCAGCGCCAGCGTGCCCGGCAGCACGAGCGGGTCGCGGTAGCGGAACTCGCTCGCGAAATCGATATCGACCGGCAGGCGCGCGAGGCCCTCGACGAGGTAGCGCGCGATCATGCCGGCGTGCAGCGCGGTGCCGCAGGCCACGATCAGCAGGCGTTGCACGCCCGCGAGCTCCGGGTCCGACCAGCCCGGGCTGCCGAAGTCGACGTCGCCCGAATCCTCGCGGATGCGCGCGAAGGCCGTGCGCGCGAGCACATCGGGCTGCTCGTGGATCTCCTTGAGCATGAAGTGCGCGAAGCTGCCCTTGCCGGCCGCCTCGGCGTCCCAGTCGATGCGCCGCACCGCGCGTTCGACGGAAGTGCCGTCGTGGCGGATGATGCGCAGCTTTCCGACGGAGAGCTCGGCGATGTCGCCGTCCTCGGGGAAGACCACCTCGCGCGTGTACGGGAGCAGCGCCAGCGGATCGGAGGCGAGGTAGGCCGCGTCGGGTGTCACCGCGACGCACAGCGGCGGGCCCTGGCGCGCGCACACGAGTTGCGGCAGGCCGTCCTGCAGCGAGAGCGCCGCGATGGCGTAGTAGCCGCGCACGCGTCCGAGCGAGCGGCGCACGGCCTCGAGCAGCGTGCAGCCCGCGCGCAGTTCGAGACCCACGAGGTGCGCCAGCACTTCGGTGTCGGTCTCGCTCTTGAGCGTGATCCCGCGTGCGACGAGTTCGCTGCGCAGCTCGGCATAGTTCTCGAAGATGCCGTTGTGCACCAGCGCCACGCGGCCCTCCGCGTCGGTGTGCGGGTGCGCATTGACGTCGCTCGGAACGCCGTGCGTGGCCCAGCGCGTATGGCCGATGCCCGCGCGCGCGTGGCTCAGCGCGCCGTCGGAGAGCAGCGCCTCGAGGTTCTGGATGCGGCCCGCCTTGCGCCGGATCGAGATGCCCTGATCGTCGATCACCGCCACGCCGGCCGAGTCATAGCCGCGGTATTCGAGCACACGCAGGCCCTGCAGCAGGCCCTCGAGGGCCGGGCCCCGGGCCAGGATCGAACCGACGATGCCGCACATGGATTCAGTCCACTCTACCGCGGGCTTCGACGCGCGGCCGGAAGTAGGCCAGGGTCCTGGCCAGGCCTTCCTCCAGGCCGATCTTCGGCT
>Ga0302321_100001594_pt1 | contig 19473 bp, 19 predicted proteins | sample Fen_T0_1_FD_202505 | JGI IMG/M metagenome (GOLD analysis project Ga0302321, IMG submission 202505) | Peat permafrost microbial communities from Stordalen Mire near Abisko, Sweden - Fen_T0_1 | ecosystem: Environmental > Terrestrial > Soil > Wetlands > Permafrost | place: Sweden: Abisko...
TGACCCCTCTAGACCCTCATCAACGCCTCGCTCGCCTAGACGAAACCAAGCGGGCGATGGCCAGGGCCGACGTAGTGAGCAAATACAGATCGGTGGGGGCGCCGCCCCCGCCAGAGGAGCCACCCGAGCTGGACGAACCGCTGGAGCTCGAAGAGCTGCTGCTCGAGGAACTGGAGCTGCTGGAGCTCGATGATGAGCTACTACTGGAAGAGCTCGAGGATGAGCTGGAGCTTGAGCTGCTCGAAGAACTGGAAGAACTCGACGAGCTGGAGCTGCCGGTAATTTGTACGACCGCGTTGTCGCTCGTGACGGTGCCGGCGGAGTTGGAAACGATCACGGTGTACGTGCCGGCCGTCGAAGAGCTCAGGCTGTTAATTCTATAGCTGGCACTCGTTGCACCCGAGATGGGTTGGGCTCCAAGTTTCCACTGATATTGGAGATTACTACCGGTTGCGGTGACCGTTAATGTCACCGTGCTTCCTGCGGCCTGTGTGGTTTGCGCAGCCGGCTGAACTGTGATGACCGGGGCAACCACCGTGCCACCGGAGCTGGAACTGCTCGACGAGCTCGAAGAGCTGCTGCTTGAAGAACTGCTGCTCGAAGACGACGAGCTGCTGGAAGAAGAGCCGGTGCCACTCGAGCCACTACTGCTTGACGACGAACTCGATGATGAGCTGCTCGACGAGCTTGAGCTGCTCGAACTGGAGGTGATTGCGACGGTGGCCGTAGACGTGGCGGTGCCGCCGGCTCCTGTCGCAGTAAGGGTATACGTTGTGGTCGCCGTCGGACTCACCGACTTGCTGGTGCCTGTCACGGTGCCAACTCCCTGGTTAATGCTTAGGCTGGTCGCCCCGGAAACGGTCCAACTAAGCAGCGAACTTTGGCCCAAGGTGATAGTTGCAGGAGATGCCTTAAAAACAGTGATGCTTGGCGGAGTCGGGGTCACTGTGACGCTGGCGTCATTTGTCTTCGTCGTGTCTGCTACGCTCGTAGCGCGAACGTGATAACCGCCACTTGTTGTGGGTGCTGTATATACGCCGCTTGATGTGATGCTGCCACCTCCTGTTTCAACGACGGACCAAGTGACGTTTTGGTTCGATGAATTATTTACAGTCGCGATGAAGGTGGTGGACTCAGAAGGGTGGACTTCGATGGAAGAAGGGTTGACCGAAACGGTGATCGCGGGCGGCACGCCGGCGCCCGTGGCAAGAACCTTAGAGCCGCTCCAATCGCGGTTGATCGTAAGCCAAAGACACTGGTTCGCAGAATCATAAGAAGCGAAGTAGTCAACGTCCGCGGTGAGAGCCGTGCCGTCGAGGTTGAGTGAAGTCGGGACGCCGCTCATCGAGTGAACGATAAAGGTCGGGTTCTTAATCGCGCCTGTGGTGGCGAGAGTAACGCTAAATGAGCCGCTCGTGTCCGCCGAGAGCTCGTACGCGCCATAGTTGGCGTTGTAACCAGTTTTCGCATACGCAACGGTGTCGTTGCGACCGACGCCACCAGGTCCTGTTGAAACTAGCGAACCGGTAGTCGCGGTGAGGGTGGCCGCGAGAAGGCGTTCGGTGCGGGTCACCTCGGCCTGAACGGCTGAAGTGCTATGAAGTCCAATCACTGTCGCGACAGAGTAACTCTGATAGGGATAACCGCTGTATGTGTTTTCGTAACCGTAACCGTCGTAGGAAGTGCTGCCGACTGCGCCGTACATCAGGCCCCACGCGCAGCGTTTGCTCGTGGTGGGACTTGTGTTGTCCATCATCTCGTATTGGTCGAGCTGATAGGTCCATTGCCAATTTGTGGGCATTTTCCACGCCCCAAATTCGCCGCCGCTGTCGACCCGGTTCTCTGAGGTGTGTCCCCAATTATTGGTGAACCAGGTGCCGCCCGTGTTGTGCTGCAGCCAACTGAGAGTCTGAACCGCACCCATTTCTGCATCGGGGTTCGTGATCCACATTTGGGTATAGGGAACGGTATTGGCCTGGGTATAATCCCACCGGCTCTGCGGGGTTACCGGTTCATCGCGTGAGAAGAATTTGTATTTATCTCCCCAGGCCACACCCGAGACGTAGGGATCCGTGCCGTCGCCGCCGAACTGCATGTCGCCGTAGGGAGCACGGGAATCCATGGTCTCGGCCGGAAAACCGCTGGCGCCGGCTGCGCTTGAGTCAAAGGTAATGGCATAGATGGGATTGTCCTGGCCGGTGGCAAAATACCAGTGGATGGTGGCCGTGACGTTTATTCCATTGATTGGGTATGTCAGTTTGAACTGATGAATGGCATGGTGGCGCCCGGTGAAAACTTTTGCGTACGTTCCAGTGGTTCCCGTCGAAACATAGGCGGTGCTGTCGTGATGGTTCACCACGAAGCCATAGCCGTTCCAGCCATTTGACCCGGTGGCACTGATGACGCGTTCTGTCGTCGAGCCGGAAGGCGTAAAGCGATATTGGTAGAGGACACCGCCATGGGACCCACCAGGATCAGCGGCGTTGTTGCGGGATAGGGCCGCCGTGCGTTGCTTTCCTGCAGAGTCGACCCACCGGTAAAGATCACAGTTGTAGCTATTGATTGATTCGTTGGATACGGTGAGCGGCGAAACAGTGTCCGCGGTGACAACGTTCGACGTCATGCCGATAAAGGCCATGAGAACGGTAATTGAGTGAAAAAGCCTGTGCGGAATTTGGGCAACAAATCGGGGCGAGAGAACGGTGTTTGAGGAGTCCATGGCGTTTAGGTAGGTAGAACCACCCAGTCGACTCGCCTGTGCAAGCGCTGTTCCGGCACCGAGCTCAGTTAAATCGTTTTTTACAATCTTCTTCTCGGTATTTAGGGAAGAAACTTTCGGCAGGGCATCACGCCAAGCATGACTATGTAACTGTCTAGGTACAACGGGACCGAGCCGCAATCGAGATGCCGTGTATCTCTATTATTGACGCTTACGCTACCAGCAACGGGCGTTTCGCCCGTGGTGAAATCTGCCGGTTGTCGGAGCCAACGAGCGCTGGGTCGTGCCCGAAAAAGACGGTGTTAAACAACCGTGAGCTATCGCTATGCAGACCGCTCAACCGTCGTCCCTGCAAAACAAATAGCCCTACCTTCCGGAGATCGGTTCGAACTCAAGTTCAACGGCAAATGCGTCGAAAGAACAGGACTGAACAACGATGATCGCATACGCGCCGCTGGCAGGACAGACGTGCCGTGGCCAACATATTGCCAAGGACCTTGATCCGGATGTCGCTGACCTGACCTTTGATTTTAGCGATTTGGATATCTGGGATAATTAGAGCGAGGGGCGCGATGTGTGTCCCTACCGTCGGTACTCGATCAACTCGTGAGCAGTGACTTCAGGTCGGCGAGGGAGAGTTTGGCGGAGGCGGCGTCGCTCGCGTCGAAGACGTCGGCGAGGAGAGCGCGTTTGCCTTCCTGTAGTTGCAGAACTTTTTCTTCCACCGTGCCGGTGCAGATGAGTTTGTAGCTCGTGACGACGCGACTTTGGCCGATGCGGTGGGCGCGGTCGGTGGCTTGGGCTTCGACGGCGGGATTCCACCATGGGTCGAAGTGGATGACGGTGTCGGCGCTGGTTAGGTTGAGGCCGGTGCCGCCGGCTTTGAGTGAGATGAGGAAAACGGGAATGTCGGAGGCGTTGTTGAAACGATCGACTTCGGCCTGTCGGGCACGCATGGACATCGAACCATCGAGATAGCAGAAGGGGATTTCCTGTGTTTCGAGTTCGGCGCGCAGCAGGGCAAGGAGCGAAGTGAATTGCGAGAAGACGAGCAGGCGGTGGCCGTCGTCGATCGCTTCGGCGAGGAGTTCGCGGAAGGCGTCGAGTTTGGCGGAATCAACCGTTGTAGCCGTCGTCTCTGAGGCCTGACCGGGGTCAGCGCCCCCGGTTACACCTGGCAGCAATCTCGGATCGCAGCAGACTTGGCGGAGGCGCAGCAGCTGCGTGAGGGTGGCGAGGCGGATCGTGTTTTCTGAGGCGCCGCCAGCTTCGAGGTCCATGAGAGCTCTTTCGGAATCCTCCTGCACTTGGCGGTAAAGCGCAGTTTGGGTAGGCGAGAGTTCGCAATAAAGCACTTGTTCGATCTTGGGAGGAAGCTCTGGCGCAACGGCGGCTTTGGTGCGGCGCAGGATGTACGTCGCGGTCTTGGCGCGAAGGCGCTCGTCGTACCAGGCGCGTTCGTCGCCGCGGGTGCCGGTGGGGACTTTCTCGAGATAGCCGGGCATGAGCACTTCGAAGAGGGAGCGCAGGTCATCGAGGCTGTTTTCGAGTGGTGTGCCGGTAAGAAGGAAGCGACCGCGAGCGCGGAGTGAGCGAAGAGTCTGGGCGTTTTGCGTGCGACGGTTTTTGAGATGTTGGGCCTCGTCGGCGATGAGACAGGCGAACTCAATTTCGCCGAAGAGTTCACGGTCGCGGGCGAGCGTGCCGTAGGAAGTAACGATCAAGTCGTAAGCGGCAAAGTCAGCGGCGCGGGCGAGACGATTTTCGGAATGGTGAACGAAGACGCGGAGCTGCGGGGTGAAACGCATAGCTTCGCGTCGCCAGTTTTCCACGAGCGTGGCGGGGCAGACGACGAGGGAAACGGTGGGCGATGGTTGGGGGTAAGTGCCCGAGGTAGCCGACCTCGTTGAGGCCGGTCCGGGGTCAGCGCCCCCGGCCACATTTAACGGACGGCCCGGCGGTCCGTCCCTACCCAAGGCGGACAAGACGGCCAACGCTTGCAGGGTTTTGCCGAGACCCATCTCGTCGGCGAGGATGCCGCCGAGATTATTTCGATACAGGTGCCAGAGCCAAGCGGCGCCGAGCTTTTGGTAGGGCCGAAGCTGGGCGTCGAAAGCGGCGGGGACGGGTGCGGGGGCGAGTTTGGAAAGATTGCGGAGGGCTTCGCTGCGTTCGCGCCAGGCGGAGGGCGGCTGAAAGTGTGGGGCGATTTCCTCGATGATGGACTCGGCTTCGGCGAGGCGCGCGGTGCTGACGCGGTGCATGCGGTTGGTGGTGATGCCAGCGCCGGTGTCGCCAGCGAGGGCACGTTGGGCGCGGGCTAGTCCTTCCAGTTGTTTCGGTGAAACGAGGAAGACGCGGCCCTCGGCTTCGACATAGCCGCGATTTGAAGCGGCGGCGGAGAGGAGTTGGTCTTCAGGGACTTTGCCGGCGCGGAGGGCGACGGTGACGTTGAAGCCGTTGCCGTTGTCGATGGCATCGCAGACGATTTCCGCCGATGTGAGGCGCGCGGTGTTTTTCTCAAAATTATCTGTGAACTCAGCGTGAAAATCATCGCGGAGTCGGTCGCCGTGCATCGCGAGAAAGTTGAGTGTCTTGTGCCGATCGCGCAGCCACCACTTACGATTCGAAGGTTCGAGGACGAAGCCGCTGGTTTTGACAAGTTCGAGCGCAGAGGCATAGGCGACGCTTTCTCGGGAAGGCAGAGTGATAGCGAGGTAGTGTTCAGAACCGTCGACGGTGAGGGAAGTGGAGGAGGATCTAGAGGGGGTCGGCTTTGGACGTTGAGTGATTCCCGAAGCTTGCGTGAGAGGAGGAACGTAGGCGGGTACAATAGTTTTCGGAATCTCGGGATCGGCGAGATGCTCGCTTACGCCGCGTAAGAGTGGACCAACCCAGAGTACCGGAGTTTGCGGTTGGTTGATCAAAAAAAACACGGGTTGGCCAACGAGCAAGGTGACGAGTTGGCGAAGTTGCGCGCGCTTGAGTTGGAGGAAGGCCGGTGGTTGCGGAGTGCCGCACCAATTTTGGAGCAACGCGAGCGCCGGCAAAATTTCCTGCGATGGTGCGGTGTCGAGGTTCAGCTCAACCTTCAACGCGATGGCATCGCGCGGAGCGGCCGAGGCGAGGTTGGGCGGAAGAAACAAGCGCAGCATGGCAGTGAACAAGTTTACCTCGGTGCTTCGTGGCGAGGCGAAAATTGGATTTTAAAATCCGGGAATAAACCTCGGGACAGTTGCTCTGACTCCCGTTGGCGCTTATTTGCGTCCGCTTGGATGCGGCGACCGACATTCCTCGAAAACTCGTATCACAATGAATAAATCGACTAAGACCCTGCTCGCGTGTGCCGCCCTCGCCGGAATCTACTCCGGTGCGCTTGTAACCAAAAGCTTTGCCTCCACCTCGCGCAGCGATGCCGGCGTGAAGCTCCAGAAAATCGCCGACAGCGACAAATCCTCCTGTTCCGGTAAGGACGGTTGTAGCGGCAAGGATAAGTCCAGCTGCAAAGGCATGCACGACTGCAAGGGCAAGAACGATTGCAAAGCCCAAGGTGGCTGCAATTCGAGCGACAACGGCTGCAAAGGCAAAAACTCCTGCAAGGGCAAAGGTGGTTGCTCTACAGCCAAGAAGCACACGGACGCGCCGAAAACCTGAGTATTCAGTAAATCACTTCAACGGCGCCGTCGCGATGAGGGCGGCGCCAACTTATCGTCGCAACTCCATCTTTACCTCTAAACCATATGCCTGCGAATCAACATAACGGATACACCGAATATGGTATAGGCCTCGGTTTGCGCGTGCCTCACTACCGGCACATTCTCGCTAATAAACCGACGTGCGCGTGGTTTGAAATCATCTCGGAAAACTTCATGGTCGACGGCGGCCGTCCGCTCGAGGTGCTGGATGCGATCTTGGAACAATATCAAGTCGTGCAGCACGGTGTATCGATGTATTTTGGTTCGGCGGGCAAGCCTGACCGCACGCAACTCCGACGGCTGAAGAACTTGGTGAAGCGCACAAAAACGCCTTGGCTCTCCGATCATCTTTGCTGGGGCAGCGTCGACGGCTCCTACTCGCATGATCTGTTGCCGATGCCCTACACGCGTGAAGCGGCGATTCGTACGGCGGAGAAGATTCGTTATGTGCGCGACTTTCTCGAAGTGCCGATCTGCGTGGAAAACGTGAGCTCATACATGGAGTTTCACGCTTCAGAGATGACCGAATGGGAATTCCTGACTGAGGTCGTCGAGCGTGCTGACTGTGGAATTCTCCTTGATGTAAATAATATCTACGTCTCTTCACGAAACCACGGCTTTGATCCAATGAAGTACATTGAGGCGGTTCCGCATCACCGGGTTGGTCAGATGCACATCGCGGGTCATACAAAATTCGAGAAATACATTTTAGATACGCATGATCATCCTGTGCTCGACCCGGTGTGGAAGCTCTACGCGCGGGCTACGGAGTTGTGCGGCGTCACAGCGACGCTGCTCGAGTGGGATGATAAAATCCCGTCGTTCGACGAAGTGCATGCCGAAGCGCTGAAGGCGAATCAGTTCATCGACGAGGCACGTGCCGCCACCGTACAACATGATAGGAACTAAAAAGATCTCAGCCTCCACGCCTGATTTGGCACCGCCGGATCTTTTGACCTGGCAACGCACGATGTATGCGGCGATCACTCGGCCGTTGGCTCGGGGCGACCGCACTCAACGGCGCTGGTTTGACGGTTCTTCAACGGCGCGGGCTGTTGCGAAATTGGTGAAGCCGAGCCGGACTTTGCGCCCAGTCGAACGAGTCGAAATCTATAATCGGATGTACTGGTTTCGGATCCTCGATAGCATGGCGCAGGATTTTCCAGGACTGAAAGCTTTGCTGGGTGACGAGAAATTCTGGCCTTTGGTGGAACGCTATCTGGCGGCAAACCCGTCACGGTCGTTTACTTTGCGTGATCTGGGATCGCGATTTGAGAAATTCATCACGCGTGAACCAAAGCTGCTGGCTCCGTATTTTGAAGCGGCGTGCGACATGGTGCGTTTCGAATGGTCGCAAATTGTCGCCTTTGATGGCCCGTCACGCCCGCGTCTAACCAAGCGGCAACTCGCAGGCGTCGATCCGGGGAAACTAAGGATCGCGTTGCAACCGTATCTCTCAATTTTGACCTGCCGGTATCCCGTTGATGAATACGTGTTGGCTTTAAAGCACGACGGGGCATTGCGTGCAGAAGCGAGTAATGCGGTCGCGGAGCGTGTCGAAGCCAAACAAGCGGTAGGTCTATTGGAACGTGGTTCAGTGTTGCACATCGCGGTGCACCGGGTGGACAACCAACTTTATTACAAGCGGCTCGAACCGGAAGCGGCTCGGTTGCTGCGCGCGTTACGCGCAGGCAGGACTTTGGTGGAGGCTTGTGCGGTTGCATTCAGTCGCTCGAAGAAGGACGAACCAGAGCAGGCGGAAACAATCCAGCGGTGGTTCTCACTCTGGACGCGCCTCGGCTGGCTTTGTGCACAGGAATAAACTGACGGCGAAAAACTCTTACGGGTATATTATGCAAATCTCCTCGTTACGTAATCGTTTTGAAGTCGTTGCCGATTTTGTGCGTTCGCCATTGTTGTTAGTGCTGCGCGTTTATTGGGGATGGCAATTTGCTCAGACAGGGTGGGGTAAGTTAATACATCTGGAGCGGACCGCGGGGTTCTTTGAGAGCCTGGGGATTCCGGCGCCGCATTTGAACGCGATCATGGCGGGCGGAACGGAATGTTTTTGCGGATTGCTGCTCCTGCTGGGGCTTTGGGCTCGGCTCGCGAGCGTTCCCTTAATCGCGACCATGTGCGTGGCCTATATAACGGCCGAACGAGAAGCTTTGCACGCGATCACGAATGATCCGGATAAGTTTACGTCGGCTGCGCCATTCCTGTTTCTGGTTGTGGCCTTGGTGGTGCTCGCGTTTGGACCGGGAATTTTTTCGGTGGACCGTTTGCTGAAAAGCAAAGAGCTCATTAGTAAGGAGGCGTGACCGCTCCGATGTCCGACGATGCCTTCAGTCAGCTTGTGGATATGTACTATCCATCGTTGTATCGTTTCGCATTGAGCTTGGCGCGCAGTGAGGCTGATGCCTGCGACCTAGCGCAGCAGACATTTTATGTGTGGGCGAAGAAAGGCCATGCGTTGCGGGAAGCGGCAAAAGCGAAATCGTGGTTGTTCACGACGTTGTATCGAGAATTTCTCCGCGGACGTCGGCGTGGTGAACGTATGACGGCGCTCGAAGCGGTGCCGGAAGCGCAACTTGAGGAAGTTACATTGGAGCCCGAGACAGTCGCGTCGATGGATGGCAGCGTTGTGTTGGCCGCGTTGCAGGAGGTGGAAGAGATTTTTCGCGCGCCGCTCACCTTATTTTATCTGGAAGAACTCTCATATCAGGAAATCGCCGAGGCTTTGGACGTGCCGGTTGGTACGGTGATGTCGCGGCTATCGCGTGGCAAAGCTCAACTCCGCACACGTCTGGTCTCGCGCGTGGAAACAAATTCCGGCAAAGTCGTGCCATTCCAAAGCTCAACCAATAAGTCCTCCCATGGATAACGAAGAGGCAAAATTCATTTTGAAAGCGTATCGTCCCAGCGGTGCCGATGCTAAGAACGCACGGTTCGGTGCCGCCCTGAACCAGGCGGAGCGAGATCCTGCGCTCAAGACTTGGTTCGAACGGGAGCAGGCGCGCGACAAAGCTATCGCGGTCAAGCTCCAGTCTATTCGCATCCCGACGGGCTTGCGTGAATCAATTCTCACAGGCGGTAAATTGAGTGCAGCCCGGCGTTCCTGGTGGCAGCAGCCGGCGTGGATAGCCATGGCAGCATCCATCGCGATTTTGCTGACGCTGGCGCTGACCTGGCGGTACCGATCGGTTCGGATCGATTGGAATCAGGTGGTGGCGCAGATAAGCAACGATGCAGCGCATGGAGAGTTGCACGGCTCGCATGGTGAAGCCGCCAACCAGCTTGTAGCGATGCTAAGCAGTTCGGCTACCCACTTGAGCGCACCGATGAATATCGATCTCGGTAAACTCAAAACAGATGGGTGCCGCACGCTTTCAGTCGCAGGTCATGAAGTCATGGAAGTTTGTTTTGTCCGCAGCGGCGCTGAGTTTCACCTTTACGTGATGAAACGGCCGGTGGCGCGCGATTTGCCGCGAGCGCCGCAGTTTGCGACCAACGCAGATATTCATTCCGTACTCTGGACTGACGCAGACCACCTCTACGTTATGGCGAGCACGAAGGACGAATCGGCACTCAAAGCACTGCTTTAACACCGTCGACAGAATCTGTGGATTTTGTCATGACGGTGACATGCCACAACCCATACGCTGCCTTATCAATGCTGGTCCGACGCGTGAGTATTTGGACCCGGTGCGTTTTTTGAGCAACGGATCGAGTGGTAAAATGGGTTACGCGCTCGCAGAAGAGGCGGCGAAGCGTGGCTGGTCAGTAGAACTCGTGAGTGGGCCGGTGGCTCTGCCGGTGCCAGCTAGTGTGCGGGTGACAAACGTAATCACGGCTCAGGAAATGTATGAAGCTTGTGCGACGCGTTTTGCCGATTGCGATGTGTTTATAGCAGTGGCAGCGGTGGCGGACTACCGTCCCCGTTTTCGGGCCACGGAGAAAACTAAAAAGACCGGTGGCACGCTCACGCTCGAATTGGAGCCGACAGTGGATATTTTGAAAACGCTCGCTGCGCTGAAGACCCCACAGCAGACAGTCGTGGGCTTCGCAGCCGAGACCCGCGATGTGGAGATTTATGCTCAGCGGAAGCTCACCGAAAAGAAGCTCGACTGGATCGTGGCCAATGATGTGAGCCAGGCAGGCATCGGAATGGATTCCGAGGACAACGCGGTGGTGATGTTTTCAAAAGCAGGTGAACGAAAAGCCTTTGGGCCAGCGCCGAAGCGTGCCGTAGCAGATTTTATCTTGTGGCGAATCAAACCGTGAAACCGCTGACGTTTGGTTTGCGGGCGCTCGGCTTCTGCCAAGTTGTATAAAGCGAAAAGCGCTTGCGGCAGCCGCTCCAAGCTTGATGCTCATCCTGATTCTCCGCAGAGAACATGCGGTCCATGTATATTCTCGAACCAGCCTTCATCTCGAAACCCCGACGCACAGTGGGGCTTCCCGTGCTGGCCGGCGAAAAAGAGGAAACGCTTTTTGGCGATGGCCACGAGGTTGGCACTTGCGGTCCTTTCGAATTACAGAAGGCAGGTCGGTGGCGGGTCGGCCGGGCTTCTATGACTGTTGAGGGCGGATTGGAGGCAGCGACGCGCTTTTTGTATGACAAGCTTTTTGAAGCGGCCGAAGGGCTGCAGCTCTGTCGCGTTTGGCACTATGTGCCGCAGATCAATGAGCTGGGCATTGGTGGACTGGAAAATTACCGCGCTTTTTGTCACGGGCGTTCGCTTGCTTTTGAGGAGAAATATGGCGCGGGTTTTGAGCGGCGGTTGCCGTCGGCTTCTGCGGTCGGGACAGAAGACGAACGATTAACGGTGGTCTTTGCTGCCTGTGCGACAGAGCCGCGGCATTTTGAGAACCCCGAACAAGTCGCTGCCTACAAATACCCAAAGAAACATGGGCCGAGGCCACCAAGTTTTTCGCGAGCTTCGATCGTGCCGGCTGGCGGCGGCTCGTCAGACGTATTTATCTCGGGAACAGCAGCGATCGTAGGGCACGAAACGGTGGCGCCGGGCGACACGCCGGGGCAGATTGAGCGAACGGTTCGCAACCTTCGTCTTATTTCACGCGCTTGTGGGTTAGAGGATGATCTCGGTGCAAGGCTCGGAGGTCAGCGTCATTTCAAGATTTATATCCGCAACAAGACCGATCTTGCGCTGGTGAAAACCGCGCTTGAAGGAGCGTTGTTAAATGTGACCGACAAAGTGAGTTACCTGCGCTCCGATATTTGTCGAGCCGAGCTGACCCTCGAAATCGAGGCAACGCTGATAGGCGTGCGCGTCGGTTGAAATTACCTGAGGACTGGGCCGCGTTTAGTTGGCCAGGAGTTTTTCTAATTTTTTTCGGTCGATTTTACCGCGGCTTGTGCGAGGAAGGTCGGACATGACGAGAAGACGATCGGGGATTTTCCAAAGGGCTGTGCGAGTCCGTAGCGCCTGCCGAAGCGTGGCTGCATCAATTTCGCTAGCGACGGCAGCAGCAAGAGCATCGGGGCGCGAAGGGTGAGGCATCGCGTAGGCGTCGAGTACGCCGGGAACGGCTCGGAGGATTTTTTCGATCTCACCTAAGTCAATGCGGCGGCCAGCGATCTTAGCGGTGCGGCCAGCACGTCCGAGTAAAACGAGTTCGCCCGTGGCGTTAAGCTCAGCACGATCGGGCGGCGAGTGGTGTCCAACGCCCTTCACCGCAGCACTGACGACTTGAAAACGGCCGCCGCGGTGGAATTGCAGGCGTACGCCTTCCATTGGAGTGCCGACACTGCGAGCCGAGAGCGAAGCTTCACCGGTGCGGTCATAGGTGATGCCGCCGGTCTCACTGGAGCCATAAAAAGAATGGATAAGCAGCCCAAAACGTTGGTTGAAAGCAGCAGCTATATCGGGCGTGAGTGGCGCGCCCGCTGAGATCACTAAACGCAGGCTAGCGATTGAAGCTGGTTCGACATCGGCCATAGTGAGTGCCCGAATAAGGGTAGGTACGGCCGGGAATACGGTAGGTTTCCAACGGATGCAATCGGCTGCGATGGCATTCGGGAGCGGGCTGGCTGCGATGATGATAGGCGTGCCCTGTACGAGGAGTGGTACGATTAGGTTGCCCAACCCGTACGAGTGGCCAAACGGAATGATCCCGAGATTAAGGTCGTCGGGACGGATACCCATCGAGGCGCAGACTTGACGACCGTCGGCGATCATCTGCGTGTGCGTAAAAACCAGTGCGCGTGGCGTTCCCGTGCTGCCGCTCGTGAGTTTCACGAGACAGAAATCGGTACGACGCGCAGGGCGGTGAAGAGAGAGAGCCCGCAACTGGCCGTTTTCCCAGAGCCAACTTGCCCCGGCGGCCTGCGCAGTAGCGATGCGAGCATGAGTTGGTTCGGCGGGATCGAGCGGAACGACGATGGCGCCAGCGCGAATTAAACCGATGAAAACCGCTAGCCAGCCGGCGCTATTGGGTTCGGCCAGTGCCACACGGCGACGGGCGAGTTTAAGATTGTCTGGAAGGGTGCGAAGCCAGTTTTCGGCGGCATCGTTGAGAACAGTGCGCGACCATACGCGACCGCTTTCACCGTTGATGACGGCAGTGGCATCGGGGGCGCGGCGAACATTTTCGAGCCAGAGGTCGCTGAGGTTTTCCGGCATGAGAACTGGAGATTTTTGAGCGAAAGGGCAGGGAGCGAGAAAAATCTCTGGCAAGAAATGCTGGTATCATCGTGAAAATTGGGTGCAGCGCAGGCTTGAGCCCGGCCGCATGATCCCTTTGCTGATGGCAGATGTCTTTCGAAACACTCCCCGCTTCACCCTCTCAATTGGCCCGCTACCCTGTGGAGGCTCGCGACGCTTATGAGCGTTTCCGTACGACAGGTGACGCCGAGGCGCTGCGCATCGTGGTGCTAGCTGCCGTGCGTGATTTCATGCCGAAGCGGAATCTCGGCGCCACGAACATCGAGATCAAAGACGAGATGAAGCTGATGGAAGACCTGGGTTATGATTCACTTGCTGTGGCCGAGACGGTTTTTTTCTTCGAGGATTTATTCAAAGTTCGCATCGAAAACACCGAACTGATGTCTGTGCGTACTATCGGCGAGCTGCGATCTTTTGTTAGCCGCAAACTCACTGAAAATAAACCGTCTGCCTGATGTCCTCGATTCCTGGCGGACGCCGCGTCCTGATCACTGGCTTGGGTTTTATCACCCCCATCGGCAATGACCGCGCTACGGTCAGCGCTCATTTGCGCGGAGGCAAACATGGGCTCGCGCCGGTGGAATTTCTGGGAAACCCGCTCATACCGGTAAAAGTTGCAGGCACGGTCAAAGATTTTTCAGTTGATAGTGCGAACTGCCGCGACTGGACCTGGCCGGCCCGCTACGATCTCCCTCGCGAGACTCTGCGCGGAATGGCGCCACACGGTGTGTATGCGTTTTGTGCGCTCAGTCAGGCGCTTGAGGATGCTGGACTAAAACCTCAAGATATAGCCAACGATGATCAGACCGGCCTTTTTTGCGCATCGGCTGGCTCGGCTATGCTGATGTACCACAACCTCGCCCTGATGCATTCTGTCAAAGGCGAGCGCGGCAATCCCATGGGCGTGGTTGCCTCAATTGCAGGTACTTTGAATTTCAACCTCGCGGCACATTTTCACATCACGGGTGCGGTTTGTGGTTTCGTTTCGGCTTGTGCATCGGCTAGCCATGCAATTGGTTACGCCAGTGATGAAATCCGACTGGGTCGTCTGAAACGGGTAGTGGTGGTCGGAGCGGAGGAGTTAAATGCCGAGACTTTGCTTCCTTTTGCCGCCATGCGCGCCCTATCGCCGCAGAGCGATCCGGTAAAAGCTTCGCGACCGTTTGATGCGGGGCGCGATGGTTTTGTCGGTGCGGGCGGTTCGGTTGTGATGATTTTGGAAGAGGCCTCGCTTGCGGCATCGCGCGGCGCCCCGGTCTATGCCGAGGTGGCAGGCTGGGGTCAGGCGGCTGACGGACACAGCGTGGCGATGTCGCATCCGGCGGGCGCTGGCCTGCAGCGTGCGATGAATCGCGCACTGGCCGATGCCGGCGTACAGCCGAAGGATATAGATTACGTCAATGCCCACGGTACTTCGACGCCCGTTGGAGACCGCGCCGAGACGATTGCGCTCAAATCACTTTTCAACGCTGTGGGAGCCCGGCCCGCTATTAGCAGCACGAAAGGCCTGACCGGGCATCCGCTTTCACTCGCAGGTGCGATGGAGGCAGCGTTTTGCGCTTTGGCGATGAAGGAAGGTTTTACTCCAGGGAACCCACATTTGGTCACGCCTGATGAGGCTTGTGCCGAACTATTGCTTCCGCGAGAAACGCTTCCAACCGGTCCAGCTACCGTGTTAAACAACAGCAGTGGCTTCGGCGGCAGCAACGTTTGCCACGTGCTGAAAACGGTGGGCTAAGCACGCGAAGGCGGTTAACGGCTTCGATTAAAGACCGCCCGATACGCCTTCCAGGATCCCGTATTCCTTGGGTTTGACGCGGATGACTCTTGTACTGGGGTTCTTCTTTGTCGGCGTAAGGCAAGTTCCGGGCTTGCCGGGAGTGAAGGTAGGCGCCTCACTGAATGAAAATATTTCGTATGGCCGACCCCCTGACCACCCGACTCAAGCACATTATTGTTGATACACTCCGTCTCGAAGGCGTTAAACCCGAAGAGATCAAGGACGACGAGCCCTTGATTGGCACGGGCTTAGCGTTGGATTCGATTGATGCGCTGGAACTTGTGGTGAAACTCGAAAAGGAATTTGGTATCAAAATCGGCAGTAGCGAGGAGTCTAAGCAGGCGCTGTCCAGTGTTGCTGGCTTGGCCGCCTTTATACGGCAGCGCGCGGACGCGTCGAAATTGCCAGTCTGAGAATTGTAACTCGATCGCATGCCTCGTTTGGCAGATCCCAACCCCATCAAAGTTGCTGACTGCGGATGCATAACGCCTTTTGGCGGTGCTGGGGCGACACTTGCGGCTTTGTTGCGAGGTGAACGCGCTTTGCAACCTGTTCCAGTGGGCGGAATCGCGGGCGGCGACTTAGTCCCACTGGCCTTGTTGCCCGGCCGCGACATTGACGAAACAGCCCTGCCGTCGTGGGGCCCTGCTATGAAGCGATTGTTAGCCAAGCATATTGGCCCGCAATGGGGCACGGCTAAGCGCCCAGTGTTTTTTACCAGCAGCAATTTCGGTGTTGGCCATCTGCATGCCTACGGACGAACCCGTGATGAAAAACACCTGACTTTTGGCTCACCCTATGGATGTGTTGATTGGTTGAGACGTGAGCTAGGTTGGGGTGAAAACTTTGCGATTTTTTCTCACGCGTGCGTGTCGGCGCACCTCGGTCTCGTTCATGCTTCGCGTGTGGTGAGTGCTGGATTAGCTGATGAGGCGTTGGTCGTGACATTCGATTTTATCAGTCCGTTTGTCTCTGGGGGATTTCATGCGCTGAAGATTCTTAACGCCGATTTTCCTGCGCCCTACATGAACCGAGCCACTGGATCGATCGGCCTCGGTGACGGCGCGGCTTACGCGGTGCTCAAACGTGATGGCGACGGTTTCAAAATTCTCGGGCAGAATCTGCACAACGAGATGTATCATTTCACGGCGAACCAGCCCGACGGCCTTGGTTTTACGGCTTGCCTTGCACCGTTAATGGAAAAAACAAAAGGACTTCGTCTCTGGGTGAAAGGACACGGCACAGGTACACTTGACGCCGGGCGGATGGAATCGACGCGGATGGCTGAGATTTTCCCCAGTTCGCCGCTCACCGGTTGGAAAGGTAGCCTAGGACACACGCTGGGTAGCTGCGGGTTGGTTGAGCTCGCGATTGCGATTGAGGCGATTCGCGCTGGGCGTACGCCTGGAACTGTCGGCAGTTCTGCTCCTGCGTTCACTCCGAACGTAGCGCTTGAACCATTTTCAAACCGGGAATTTAACGCAGTGCTCTGTGCGAGCAATGCTTTTGGTGGTGCTCATGCTGCGCTGCTCCTTGCTCATGATTGAACGCTACATCCAGGCTGTTAACACCGAATCGCCCGGCCTTGAGGACCCTGCGGCGACGCGTGAACGTCTGAAATCCCGCTTTCCGGCTGGCGCGGCAAGACGCATGACACAAATGGGGATGTTAACGGGTTCGGTTTTAGGCGGATTGGAACCGACAGGCGAGGACGCGGTGATTTACGCCTCGGAATTTGGCGAGAGCAGGGCGCTGGAATCGTTTTTGGAAAGTTTTCCTAACGCCAGCCCGACGATGTTTCAGACCTCGATTCATCCGAGTGGTGTGCAACAGGGTTTGATCGGCCGTCAACGCAGCGTACCCGAGCTTTTCCCATTTGCTGGGGCAGGTTGCATCGCGGGACATGCCTTGATGGCGGCTTTGTTAAATCCGGCGAAACGGGTGCTGTTTTGCGGCGGCGATGAACGTGGCACCTGGTTGCGTGAACATGGCGTCGCGAGTGAACGGACTTTTGCTTTTGCACTCTCATTGGCGGTTGAAGATAGTCCGGGCGCGATTGGTTGCCTGAGAGTATTGCCTGACGACGGAGCAGCAGAGGCACTGACACTGATCAGCTGGTTTGAACTTTTAGCACAAAAAAATCCCTTCGACGGTTCGTTGCTGCCGGGCCTTAAGCTGCAACTTGTATGGAAAAAATCATGACGCGGACGGTGAGCGATTCGGCGGCGAAAGCCGAGGCGCGCAACCCCGGTCCCGGCTGGGGCTACCAGTTTCTTCGCATCACCGACAAGGTCGTCCCTGAAGCGATTTTCAGACCCTTGCGCGCGGTTGGCACCGCGGTCGCAGTGGCCGGTATGCCGGTGCAGCGGCGGAACTCGCGCGCTTATTTGCGCGAGATTTTTGGCCGCGAGCCTTCTTGGGTAGAGGTGTGTCGTCATTTTTTCGCTTTTGAGGAGGCGCTGATGTTGAGGTTGCGGGTGGCGAACGGCTGTCCTTACCCATGTCAATTTGCACCGAACGCTGATGCATTTCGCGATTGGTATACGAATGGAGGTCCGGCCTTGTTAGGCACCTTTCATATCGGTGTGTCCGACCTGCTCGGCTTTCAGCTTGGCGGAATGAACAAAGGTCGCGTTTATCTCGTGCGCCAACGGGTAGGTAACTCGCACGACACCGAGCGACTTTCCGCCCGCTTTGGTAAAGGACTTCAATTCATCTGGATCAATCAACCTTCTGAAATGCTTTTTGCGTTGAAGGAAGCCGCACGCAGTAACGACGCGATCGCTTTGCAGTGCGACCGGGTTGATTATTCGGCGAAGACCGAGGCTTTTCAATTTCTTGGAGCAAAGCGTTTGTTCCCCTTTACGATTTATCATCTCGCGTACATTTTTAACCGGCCAGTCATTCTGTCAGTCGGGCTGCCGGGGAACGGCCATTCGTGGTTGCACGCGTCGCCGCGTTTTGAGCCGCAATTCGGCGAAAAGCGTGAACAGGGCTTGATACGGGCGCGCGAACATTTTCAAGAGTTTCTCTTTTCCTTGGAAAAACTGCTGCGCGCGCAGCCCTACAACTGGTTTAATTTTTTGCCTCTCAATCCTTCGGCCGAAACGGCTGCCACCCAATGATCCAGCGAATAAAACGCGCTTACTTGGTCACGGCTTATTGTGTTTCTTGGCTTTGGTTTGCGCTAGTGGGACTCGGCCTGAACATCGGATGCATCTTTCTACTGCCGCTGCCTAACCGCGCGGGGCGAGGAAAAGGCGTGCGCGCTGCGATCAGGGTGCTTTTTGACCTATGGGTAAAATGGTTTCACGCCAGCAAGGTGGTGAGCGTAAAATGGATTGGTTTTAACGAACCACTAAAACCCGGTACGGTTTTTATCGCGAATCATCCTACTTTGGTGGACGCCACAATCCTGCTCGCACGTTTGCCCAACACCGTTTGCATTTTCAAGCCGAGCCTCATGCGTAATCCCGCGATTGGTCCTGCGGCCATCATGGCAGAATATGTTTCTGGCGATGCAGGCGTGGATGTCATTCGCGATGCTGCCGCCAAGGTTGCTGAGGGCTGTTCGATTTTGATTTTTCCGGAGGGAACGCGCACCGCGCCAGGCAAGCTGCCCGCAGTGTTTAAACCCGGGTTTGCGCTCATTGCTGCACAAGCCGGTGCGCCGGTACAGCTAATCATAATTCGTGCGACGCGTGACCTCGCCGCTCGCGGCCGTCCTTGGTGGAAGGCCCCCGTCGTGTTACCCGGTAAGATTGAAATTACCCTCGATCGTCGTTGGGAGCACGTTGAGGAACGCCATGCGTCCGTCTTGACGGCTGAAGTTGAGCAAAGAGTGTTTGAGGTATTCCGAACAGCGGAATCATGACGATTTCCACAACACATCTGGTGCTCATTCCCACCTTTAACACCGGTGCACGCTTGCTCGCGACGGTGCGCGAAGCTTTGGTGCGCTGGCGGCCGGTTTGGGTGGTTGTTGATGGTAGTACTGATGGCAGCAACCAGTCTGTTGAGGCCATGACGACGCTTGAGGAGGGTTTGCGCGTCATCACGTTGGCTCAGAATGGTGGTAAGGGCGCGGCAGTCCTCGCCGGTGCACAGGCCGCGCTCGCGGCTGGGTTTAGCCATGCTTTAGTAATGGATGCAGACGGCCAACATCCGGCGGACCGGATCGAGGAGTTCATGCAAGCTTCGCAACAAAATCCACGCTCGCTCGTACTAGGCCGCCCAATCTTTGGGCCTGAGGCACCGCAAGTACGCCTGCAAGGACGCAAGTTGAGCATTGGTTTAGTTCAATTAGAAGTGTTCGGTAAAGCGATCCATGATCCACTCTTTGGGTTCCGAGTATATCCGCTCGAACCGTTAGCAAAGGTGCTGACGGGAACACGCTGGGCGCGTCGTTATGATTTCGATCCCGAGGTGGCCGTCCGACTTGTCTGGCGTGGCGTACCGACGGACAACATCGCTGCTAACTGCCGCTATCTGACGCGGGAAGAGGGCGGTGTTTCACATTTTCACTATTGGCGCGATAATCTGCGGATGATTTGGCTACATACGCGCCTCATCACGGAATTGTTGCTCTTT